>ERZ772893.8-NODE-8-length-334065-cov-35.283806_pt1 | contig 334065 bp, 271 predicted proteins | sample MGYA00511482_ERZ772893 | MGnify/ENA primary metagenome ERZ772893 (study PRJEB29015, sample SAMEA2737687) | human gut metagenome | biome: human gut; feature: human-associated habitat; material: faeces | place: China | collected 2012 ... | reverse complement strand
ACAGCACGAATTTGGCGAAGAACGCAATCTCGTCACGGTCTTTGCCTTTGGCTTCCACCTTATAGGAAAGTGTGGTGCTGAGGTTCTTCAACCGCTCGCTATCCTCCCTGCGGTTGAGCAGCACCTCATCCACCACGATAAGCAACTTGCCAGCCCAGTCGGAATTGAACTGGCTGCGGAAATCCTCGTTGGTGTTGAAAGTCACATTGTTCTGAAAAAGGGCTTTCAGAAAGTTCAGGAAGGTGCTTTTGCCCGTGTTGCGTTCTTCCGACACCAACAGCAGGATAGGCAACTTCTGAATCGGTTGCAGGTAGAGCAGTTGCAGATAGTCCATCCCCAACTCGTACTGTTCCCCGAAGATGTGCCGTACCAAAGATTGGATATGCGATAAATCGCCCTCCTGCGGTCGGTGGTCTATCGGTTCGTAGAGGTTAAGGAACTTGCCGACCACGGAACGGTAGCCGATGTGTTCGGGTACGGTGCAGAAGCCGTCATACTTGGGAACGCTGCCGATGTAATCCTTGCCGTAATCCTGTCGCAGGGTCTCGTTGTTCCATGCGATGCGTTTCTTCACATACCCTCCGTTCAGTCTCGGTTGCTCCACAATCTTGTAGAGCGTTGTCCCGACACGGATAAATTCTTCCTTTGCCATGCCGCCATCCGATGGCGGTCTGTGGCTGTCCAGTTGTTCGATAGCTGACATAATCAAATGGTTTTAAGTTTGAAAATTACCAGCTACAAAAATATAATCAATTATCGGATAGGTTGTTATGCAAAACACAGCAGAATGGTGACAAATAGCCCCCGAAACAAAAACTTTCGATGGCTTGGGGCAGGAAACAGGTTCTGCAAACGGAAAAACTCCCGAAAAGCGAATGTCGGATTACGCTTTTCGGGAGAAAAAATCAGAGCGTCTGTCGTTCTGTCGTACTGACTTAATGAATTACTGACTTACCGAGTGAATAATGTCAGGCATTCAGCTACGAGCAGTATTCGGATTTGGATATACCATTGGTATTCAGCGAGAAAAAGATGCTTGTTTTCTCTTTTCGCAGGTACAGTCTTTCAAGAACGGCATTGCGTACCCGTTCCGCTCCGAATGTGCCGATATGGAAAGCAAGGGCTACTATCGCTTCAAGGTTGTAAACCTCCATACAGCAATTATCGGATACCCGTATGCTTCGCCTTATCCCGTATTCCCTTAAAATTCCGCTCTTGCAAAGAGCTTTCAGCCCTGCACGGAATGTCGGGGCGGTTACTCCGAACAGGTCGCAAAGTTCCCATTCGCTCATGGCGGTTGCGCTAATGTTGGTCGGCAAGGTGATGTTGCCGTTGCCGTCCGTTGTGATGATGCTTCGTTTCATGGCTATGCTTGGTTATGGGGTTACACTTCCGAACGATGCGTTCAGCTTGTTGCCGAACATCGTCAGGTCATTGTCAAGTTTCTGTGTGGTTATCTTCGCATAGATTTGAGTCGTGACAATGTTCGTATGTCCCAAAACACGGCTCACGCTTTCAATGGGCATCCCCTTGCTAAGAGCCAGTGTTCCAAACGTATGACGTGCACAGTGGTAGGAGATTTGCTTCTCTATTCCGCATTCCGCCATTACCTTTTTCAGTTGTTTGCACATCGTCCAATAGTTGATTTTCCCGAAAACCTGCTTGTCTTCCGACAGATACTTGTACCGTTCGATTATCTGCAAGGGAATATCCAGCAGCTTCACTTGGAACGGGACATTTGTCTTGTGCCGTTTCGACAATATCCATTTCTCACCGTTCACCTCCACTATTTCGTCTGTTGTGAGTTCTTTCATATCTACAAAAGACAAGGCGGTGAAGCAGGCGAAAATGAACAGATCCCGCACCAATGTGAGGGTGGGGTTGTCAAACTCGTGCGCCATGATTCTTTTGATTTCGTCCTCTGTCAGATATTCCCGTTCCTTAACATTAGGGCTGATATGGAACTGCGCAAACGGATTTCTCGGTATCAGTCCGTTATAGTGCGCACGCATCACCACTCCTTTTAGCCACATGCAGTTCAGCCAGATGGTGGCGTTTTTCAGTCCCCGTTCAGCCGTAAGATAAGCCGCAAACTCCTTGATGAAGTCGGGTGTAAGTTCCAGCATGGACATATCCGTCCGTCTGTAGAATGACTTGATAAAGGCTGTGACATAGTTCCTTGCCCTTACCATGACCTTGTATGTGCCGATGCTGCGGTCTTTGCCGACACGTTTCAGGAAGTTGGCGCAATCCTTGTCAAAAGCCTTTATCAGTGTCTCATACTCGCTTCCTACCCCTTGGTAGGCATTGCGCACCATTTCAGCCGTTACGTATGCCTCTCGGTCGGATATGCGCTGATAGTGCTTGATGATTTGCGCCTTGATGTTGTCCAATGCCAGATTGATGTTCCGTGCTTCGGCGCTCTTGCCTTTGGCTCGGTTGCCTTTCGCATCCCAAAGGGTTTTCGGGATGGTCTGCTTGCAACTGAACTGCGCCACAGTACCGTTGATTGTCACTCGTCCCATGATGGGGACAATACCGTCTTTCTCCTTGCTGCCGTTCACGTAGAACAGCACTTTGAATGTACTTCTTGCCATACTCGTTTTTTTGTTTGCAAAGTTAAATATCAACGAGTTAGACCTTGATACGCAAATCGGTGACAAACGGTGCAATAGCATCTCTCATATGTTAAATCTTACTCTTTCACGGGTAATGATTTGCAAACCATTCTTCTTCTTAAATCCGCTTTTCTTTGCGTTTTCCGATTTTTCGGCTTGTCATCATTTGACACCGTAACGACTCTGATATTAAGTCGTTTAGCGTCATTTCTCCCGTTTTTCGAGGTTATTCCAGAGATTTTGCCGAAATTTGCCGGTTCGGCAACGGGAGCCTATATGGTTCCGGATTTTGATATGATGGGTTCGGAGCTGCGTATGCGGGGTATGTATATGGCCGGGATTACATTAACTCAGCCAATCTATACCGGTGGCAAGATCAATACTGGGAAGAAATTGGCTCAGATCGGAGAAGATGTGGCCGAGGAGCAACGTCGCATGACCCGTATGGATGTGTTGGTTGAGGCCGATAATGCCTATTGGACCTATATTGCTGTTGGTCGCAAAGTGCGGATGTTGGAGCGTTATTGTGCGCAGATGGATACTTTGTACCGCCAGGTTCAGACTGCGCTTGCGGCCGGTATGGCGACAGATAATGATCTGTTGCGGATCGAGGCAAAACGCAGCAATATCCGTTATCAGTTACAGAAAGGAGTCAATGGCGCCGATCTCTGTCGGTTGTCTTTGTGTCGAATCATAGGTGTGTCGTCTGACACTCAGATAGAACCGGCAGATACAGCTATTGTGGTGTCAGAATCGGGAAATTTGACCACAGATATTGCAGATCGTCCGGAGTTGAATTTGTTGAAGAGTCAGATTGCTGCGAATGAACAGCAGATTCGCATGACTCGGGCAGACATGTTGCCAACGGTTGGATTGACCGCAGGCTATACCTATTTTGGCAATGTGAAGCTTAATAGTATCGTTGATGCCGGGGGAGGGATGATGGTCCCTTACTCTCAAGAGTTTCGTGATGGCATTGGGGTGGCGATGTTGGCGGTTCAGATCCCTATTTTTCATTGGGGTGAGGGTCGCAAGAAGGTCCGCAAAGCGCAGTTTGAATTGCAAAATGCGCAGCTTGAGTTGCAGAAAAACAGTCGTTTGATATCGTTGGAGGTTCAGCAGGCTGTTCGCAACTTTCAGGATAGCTATCTGTTAATTCGGACGGCTGAAGACGGGCTGCGTGAGGCAGAAGAGAACCTGCGGGTGATGCGTAATCGTTATGCCGTTTCGATGTCTCCACTTACGGATTTGTTGGATGCACAGTCCCAATGGCAGGAGGCCGAGAGTAATCTGATCGAAGCTCAGGCTCAATACAAAATCTATGAAACCGAGTATCTGCGGGCAATCGGACGTTTAGAGTAGTCTTTTAGATACGTTAATCGTCATCACGATCGGTTATCTCTGATACATATATTCGGCAAGGGTAGCAATGGAAGTTTACCTTTGCCGAATTTTTGTTGATCGTGTGGAAGTGGTGAGATGTATATGTTTGTTTGGATGAAATCTCCAAAGAGTAACCGACTGACAACAGGATTGACATATCACGATATGTAGGCTTGCAGAAATATTTTGTATCTTCATGGATCTTTTGTATGCCTAAACCAATAACCTGATGAAACGATCTGACCTACTCAAGCGATTATATTTGACCGGGGTTGGAATATTGCTGGCAACTGCCGGGATAGCCCAAACTCACAATACCTATACCAATCCGCTGCGTACCGCTGATGGCAAGATGATTCGTGTTGCCGATCCGTTTGTGTTTCGGTATGACAGTCTCTACTACATGACAGGAACGACCCGTCAGAACAGCGGCTTTGATTGTTACTCGTCACCCGATTTGGTCCATTGGACCTTCTTAGGTGAGGCCTACACAAAACCCGAAGGCCATCCCGGAATCGGTGGCTTTTGGGCTCCGGAGGTGTTTGTGTATCGGGGGAAATTTTACATGACATACAGCTCCTACAATCCGAAAACCCGGATTATGCTGACCTCTTTGGCTGTCGCGGATAGCCCCGAGGGACCGTATCGAGATTTGTATTCTCCCTGGTTCGATTTCGGTTATTCGGCTATCGATTGCCATATTTTTCAAGACGATGATCCGGAAGGGTCGTTGTATCTCTTTTTCAGCCGCAATACCTCCCGACCCGGCATATCGATCGGTCAAAACTATGTTGTGCGATTGAAGGATGATCTTTCCGGTACGATGGGAGCTCCGGAGATAGTTGTTGAGGCGGATCAGCCCTGGGAGATGGTCGATTGGGAGTCAAACCGGGCCAACGAAGGGGCCTTTGTTTTCAAATACAACGGCAAATATTACATGACCTATTCGGCAAACAATACGGGTTATGAATATTACGGTGTCGGTTACGCCACGGCAGATCACCCCATGGGGCCATGGACGAAGGCCGAGGAGAATCCTATTTTGGCGACTGATTTAAGTCGGGGAGTTTCGTCCCCGGGACACAATTCCATTGTGTTTTCACCGGACAGCACGGAGCGATTTATTATTTATCACCGTCATGCAGATCCTGAGGGAGAGCGTCCATCGTTTGATCGGGTGGTTTGTATTGACCGGCTGGTTATAGACTCGGTCGGTCGTTTACGAGTCGTAGGACCAACATCTACACCACAACCTATGCCTTCAGGTGTACATTGATGCCCTATTTCTTTAATCCTAAAGGCTGCCGTTTGAGATGGAGATGGATAACGTGCAGGTCTATTATTGTTGAGGAAGACGAGATGGATGTTGCGGTAATGATGATTTGGGCAGTGTCTTGTTGTAGTATTAATAGCGCTCTATTGCCAGTCTTAGAAATGTAGTCTGTAAAGGATTCAATAGAATGCACGGATTGTTAAATGCGCAATGCGAGGTACTCGCTATGCAGTTTCAGCAATAGCTATCTGTGGTAGATAAGATCATTGTCATCACGAAAGTTTTTTGTGCCCTTTTTCTAAGAAGCTATACACGCTAAACATTACATTCAATTTGAAAGCAATCAATAAAAATCCGGTCTGTTAAACCGGATTTTTTATTAACGCCATTATTTGGCATAGGCATCCAATACATTTGTATTATCAAATTGAGTGGAATATGGATGCTAAGAACCCAATCGAACCATTTGCAGGAGAGGAGAAGGGAACAGGCTCTCTTTCCCTGATCAAACATTTGGAATGCATCGTCGATGCAACACAAGGGAAAAAATTGTCGCGCGAGAGCCTTCAGGCTTGCGACTCTCATCTATCTGCTGTAGCCGATCTGCTTTCACTTACGCGGGATCAGGCCTTGTTGTTAGCTGTATTTACGGATCAGTGTGATGATCAGTCTATTCGACTTTGTGATCTTGCACGCCACTTTGATTGTCACAATATCAATATTTTGTGCTATGCAGAGGCTCTTGATGGACTGGTCGCAAGAGGATATATCCGCAAAAGAGAGATTAATCGCAGATTGGAAGGGTATCGTATGCCGGGTGATGTGGTTCAGGCACTCAAGAAGAATCAGCCTTATACTCCGCCGAAATTTCAGAATCTGACCATTCAACAGCTGTTTGATCAGTTTAATGTTTTGTTTAACGATGCCAAGGAAGATGAGTTGACGTATAATGACCTGTGTAGTTGTATATCTGAGTTGTTAGCTGATAATCGTCATCTGTTATTTACGAAGAAAATATCTGGGTATAAGGATTTCGATGAAGATGAGATCACTTTATTGGCATTCTTTTGTCATAAGTTGGTGAATGAAGAGGATAACGCCATTTTGTTTTATGATATAGAAAATTTGTATGATTCTAATTTTCAGTATAATGCAGTTAAGCGAAGGTTAAAAAATGGGACGCATGCCTTATTGGTCAATCATCTCATAGAGCCCAAGAAAGATAATAATCTGCTGGCTCGTGATTGTTATTGTTTAACAGAGACAGCTTGCAAAGAGTTGTTGTCGGAACTCAATCTGACGGTACAGGAAAAGGTGGTTCCTCGAAATATTATTCTGGCCAAGGAGATTGCAGAAAAATCGCTTTTTTACAATTCGCGGGAGAAGGGTCAGATCGATCAGTTAGTCTCTTTGCTGGATATTGACAACTTTACGAAAGTTCAGAAACGGTTGGTCAAGAATGGAATGCGTAAAGGTTTCGCCTGTCTGTTTTACGGCTCCCCCGGTACGGGTAAAACGGAGACGGTGTATCAGGTTGCACGTCAGACGGGGCGTGACATCATGTATGTGAATGTATCGGAGATTAAAAGTATGTGGGTCGGAGAAAGTGAAAAGAATATTCAAGCTCTGTTCGATCGCTATCGGGATCTTTTGCAACAGACCGAACATGCTCCGATTTTGCTGTTCAACGAGGCGGATGCCGTAATTGGTATTCGGCAGGAGGGAGCTCAACGTGCGGTGGATAAGATGGAAAACTCTATACAAAACATTATCTTGCAGGAGATGGAGAAGTTGGAGGGCATTATGATAGCCACTACGAACTTGACGCAGAATCTTGATCCGGCTTTCGAACGCAGATTCCTGTTTAAAATTGAGTTTGAGAAGCCTAATCTCGAGGCCAAAAGAGCTATATGGCACTCCATGATCCCGAGTCTGTCGGAGACCGATGCGACGATCTTGGCCAAGAGTTATGATTTCAGTGGAGGACAGATTGAAAACATTGCTCGTAAAGGGATCATCGATCATATTATTCGCGGTCGGCGGTCCACGTTGTCAATGCTCCACGACTATTGTAAACATGAATTGATTCATACCAAAAATATACAGCGGCAGCCTATAGGTTTTCGCAGATAAAATCGAGTGATTATGAAGAACAGAAAATCATCAAAAGATAATATGTCGAATCTGTTTAACCGTTATGTATGGTTGGTGGATACGATATATCGCAGAGGTCGTATTACATTCGAGGAGATCAATGAACGGTGGATGCGTTCCCAGTTGAACGAAACGGGAGATGAAATTCCTTTGCGCACCTTTCACAATCATCGTAAAGCTATCGAGCAGATGTTCGACATCAATATTGAGTGTGATAAACGTGACGGGTACGTTTATTATATCGAAAACTCCGAGGATATGGAGCGTGGCGGAGTCCGTTCGTGGGTATTGAACACGTTTGCCGTGAACAATCTGATCAACGAGAGCCACAAGATTAAAGAGCGTATTCAGTTTGAACACATCCCTTCCGGCCAACACTATTTGACCCCGATTATCGAGGCGATGCGGGACAATAAGGAGCTTTGTATGACCTATCATCCTTATTGGAATGAACCGTTTACGACGACCCTGCAACCCTATTTTGTCAAGGTGTTCAAACAGCGTTGGTATGTAATTGGTTTGAATAATTATGTGGGTCAGGTGCGGATTTACGCTTTGGATCGGATAGAGGCATTGGAGGTTACGGAAGAGACTTTTAAGATGCCTAAGGATTTTGTTCCAGAAGCCTATTTTACGAACTGCTATGGTATCGATCATCACGATGATCCGCAGCGTGTTGTATTGAAGATGAGTTCGTATCAGGCCAAGTTTATCCGGGCGCTGCCGTTACACCATACGCAGCGGGAGGAGGTTACGACAGAGGAGTATTCCCTTTTTTCGTATTATTTGTGCCCTCATACCTATGACTTCAAGCAGGCAATTCTTATGTTGATGGCGGAGGCAGAGGTGTTGGAACCGCAATCTCTGCGCAATAAGATAGCGGATATAGTCCATGCTATAGACAAAAAATACTGGCAAATCATAGAAAATACATGTCGTGTGTAATGATTGGGGACCAATCTAATCTGAATCAATTAGTATGATGCATTGTTGTATATGTAGCTTGTCGTTATAGGAGGAAATATTTTTATAAATCATATTTTCCTTTTAAGTAAAAAGAAAAAGCTTCTAAGTTGCAAAATAGCATACCTTAGAAGCTTTTGTGAGGTCTGAAGCGGACTCGAACCGCTGTAGCAGCTTTTGCAGAGCTGTGCCTAACCGCTCGGCCATCAGACCCTATCGAACGGACTGCAAATATACGCCTTTTTTTTGAATTCACAAATTTCTTGTTGGTAACTCTAATACGAATCGGTCTGTTACGTTTGATCTTGCATAATTATCATTTCATTTACAGAGGATGGCTGTAATGGAATGGGGGTAAAAAAATAGATGGAGTGCAGATACATGGGGTATTTAATGATGTGATGATCCTCAGCGAGATAGCAAATATATATGAGGAGTGTTCTTCAAGTGGGGAGAGCTTAAATTCATAGGATTTTGTTATCTTTACTGATAGTCGGTAAAGATTCTTGGTCTCTCCTTAATAAATTTATATGACAATCGATGATTTGGCTCTGACGTTTCATCCGGAGTTGGGGTGTAAAACGGCAATTCATTTGCTGGACTGTTTCGGTTCAGTAGAGGCAATTTATGCCGCTACTACTGATGAGTTGATCGATCGGGCCAAGTTGAAAGCCTCTTTAGCCCAGAGTTTGGCTCGGCGCGAGTGCCATCGAGCAGCCGAGCAGGAGCTGAATTTCTGTACACGAAACAACATTCGACCGATAGCAGTTGGAGACGCGGAATATCCGGTACATCTGTTGGAGTGTCCGGATTATCCTCATGTTGTGTATGTCAAAGGTGATATCGATTTTAATTGCGGACATTGGTTGTCAGTGGTTGGCACTCGAAAAGCAACGCCTTACGGAGATAAGGTGTGTGATCGACTAATTGGAGAGTTGGCGGCTTTATTCCCGGATTTGGTAGTGGTGAGTGGATTGGCTTATGGCATTGATGTGGCTGCTCATCGAGCTGCTTTGCGTCATGGAGTGCGAACTGTTGCGGTGTTGGGGCATCCGCTGACGCATATCTATCCACGTGTTCATGTTGAGACGGCTCGAGAGATTGTGAGATCAGGCGGAGCTTTGGTGAGTGAATACCCTTCAACAGCGCATCCAGACCGGGCTGGTTTCATTCAGCGCAATCGATTGATTGCAGGTCTGAGTGATGGAACGGTGATTGTTGAATCGGCGGCTCGAGGAGGTTCGTTGGTAACGGCCGATATGGCTTCAGGTTATAACCGTGAGGTGATGGCTGTTCCTGGACGGATTGGGGATCGCAATGCTGAGGGGACCAATCGTTTGATCCGTTCTTTGAAGGCACAGATTGTCTGTTGTGGAGCAGATGTTGCGGAGAGTCTTGCCTGGGAGATGGACGAGGTGCAGATATCACTGAATCGACCGATGGAGGAAATGGAAGGACAAACAAAGGGTAGTAGTTGGCCGGCTGCCAATCCAATAAATCCTTTTGGAACAGAGGCGGTATTAAAGCAAAATGTAAGGTCACAATCAAACAAGCAAAATACAAGTGGATCTTCATCCCAGAAAACCGATGAAGACACTACTTGGACCCCGGCTGTTTCTGAAGCAGCTATTGAGTTGTGGCGGCAGATGGGTGATGATACGATGGAGTTGGAAGAGTTGAGCAATCGTATCGGAGTGTCGGTCGCACAATTACCGGTATTGTTGCTTGAGTTGGAGTTGGCCGGTTGTATTCGTATGTTACCGGGTAACCGATGTATGAAACTGTAATTAACAAAACCCCATGAGAGGACACTACATCTTCAATAAAGGTGTTTGTTGTGGTTTGTTTGCAAGTGTTTTTCACTCTATTTTTGCTTTGGAATTCATCTGGACATGTTGTGTCGTATGATGTGTGACTTTAAGATTTGCACGTTCCGATATGAGGCATGTTTAAGATGTCGATATGGAAGTGGAAAGCTGAAGGATCTACCCTGATAGAATAGACAAGAGTGATGGCTTTGAGATTGATTGATACCCATTCGCATATTTATGATACACAGTTTGATGAGGATCGTGATGATGTAGTGATTCGAGCGCGTCAAGCAGGTATTCAGCGGTTGTATTTGCCGGCTATTGATGAGGAGTCATATGAGGCGATGTTTGCTTTGGTGCGGCAATATCCGGAACTGTGTCGGCCGATGATGGGGCTGCATCCTACATCGGTGAATGACAATCCCGGTTGGAGAGAGGCTCTTGACAAGGTGGCCAGTTATTTGGCCACTCCACCCGAGGGTATCCGATTTTACGGAGTGGGGGAGGTCGGACTCGATTTTTACTGGAGCCGTGATTGGAAAGATGAACAGGTAGAGGCGCTTCGGTTTCAAATTGAGTTGGCTTTGCAGTATGATTTGCCGTTAGTGGTGCATACCCGTGATGCTTGGGATGAGATGTGTATGTTGATACAGGAGTATGCAGGACGCGGGTTGCGCGGGATTATGCACAGTTTTTGTGGTTCCGTGGATCATTATAAGGCGTTAAAGGGTTCGGGTGTTTTCCTATTTGGTATTGGAGGGCCTGTTACCTACAAACGTTCGACATTGCCTGACACGTTGCGGGAGATTCCGTTGACAGAACTGGTCTTGGAGACCGATTCGCCCTATTTGCCGCCGGTCCCCTATCGAGGGAAACGGAATGAGAGTGCATACGTTGAATTGGTTGCTCTTAAATTGGCAGAACTGTATGGTGTTACACCGGAAGAGGTAGCTGAAACAACGATCCGAAATGCTTTGTGGATGTTCGAGGAGGATTTGGAGTAGGGCTGGATGTGGCCATGGTGTGCATGGTGTTGTGTGGCTGTGTTGAAAGATGGAGAGAAAAACGACATGAAGATGGAAATAGAGAAAAAATCATCCGTGCTGTTGATCTATACGGGCGGTACGATCGGTATGAAGCCTGACCCCGAAACGGGGGTGTTGGCGCCATTCGACTTCAATACCATCTATGAAGAGTTCCCTTATTTGGGCAAATTGGGGGTTGAGTTGCAGATTATTAACCTTGATCCGATTGATTCGTCTAATGTGACCCCCGAGTTGTGGTGTGAGCTGGCCCGTCTGATTCGGGATCATTACGACTCATACGATGGGTTTGTCGTATTGCACGGTACGGATACGATGTCCTATTCAGCTTCGGCACTCAGTTTTATGCTGGAGAATCTGGCCAAACCGGTGATTTTTACGGGGAGCCAGATTCCGATAGGTGTTTTACGAACGGATGGTCGTGAAAACTTGATCACTGCCGTTGAGATTGCGGCGGCTTATGAAAATGGCCGGGCGGTTGTGCCGGAGGTGTGCATCTGTTTTCAGAATAAGCTGTTCCGTGCCAATCGTACGACCAAACACAGTGCCGAATTGCTCAATGCCTTCCGGTCGGATAACTATCCGATCTTGGCAGAGGTAGGGGTGAATATTCATTATAATCGGTCGTTTATACGTCAGGTATCCGCTGATTCAGGACCTTTGCGAATTGTCGAACATCTCGATACGCGATTGGCCGTGATTCGTCTTTTCCCGGGAATGGGGGCCGACACCTTCCGGTGTATGCTTTCGCTTCCGGGATTGCGAGGGGTGATTCTGGAGACTTATGGATCGGGCAATGCGCCGACTGCTGAGTGGTTTATTGATGCGGTTGCCGATGCCGTTGCGCGAGGTTTGGTGGTGCTGAATGTGACGCAATGTCCGGGTGGCAGTGTATCGGAGATTTATGAGACGGGTAAACGTTTGGGGCAGACCGGTGTGGTCAGCGGTCGGGACATTACGACCGAGAGTGCAGTGACCAAGATGATGGTCGTTTTGGGGGCTTCGGATGATCCGGCAGAGGTTCGACGACAATTAGCGGCCGATCGTTGCGGTGAGATGACGATTTAGTGGAGGGTGAAATTTGAGTTCCGATTTTTAGGAACAAAAATAATTTCGTATCTTGCAGCGCTTTCTGAATAAGGAAGATTTGATCTATTGGGTTACAGTGAAGGTGGATTGTCCTCTTGCATTGCGATTCAATATCAATAAAAGAGTGATTCGGAGAAATGACCGAGTGGCTTAAGGTGCGCGCCTGGAAAGTGCGTATACCCCAAAAGGGTATCGTGGGTTCGAATCCCGCTTTCTCCGCCAATGGTGTTAGGAACTTAGGTGTAAATAAACAAGAGGAACTGATCTTCAGCTCCTCTTGTTTATTTGTAGGGTTTATGTGTCTTCAAATCCTTTCCCACCCACGTCATTAAATGGTTCAGCGTTCCTTCTCGGATTAATTATCACAAGAAACAGGGCCTTGGATCTGCTGCCACTGCTGTAAGATTCCGGTTACTTATTGATCAATTTAATGATTAATCGGATGAAGATGGTGAACAGCAAGGTTGCTCCACCGACTACTGTCCACAATGGGGACAGGCTCCAGGTAAATTCGATTACACGATTGCGGAGCAGGTTGATGGTGACGAATGTGAGGACCAGGAAAAAAAATCCGATATATTCGCGTCGGAGTACTTGCATCAGGGAGAATTTATCGCGAGATCGAATCCAGAGTTTTCGATTGGGAATCAGGGCATTTGTGTAGCTGGCCCAGAGCGAATACCGATCGCCGAAACGTTTGGCAAGCTCCTCCTCTTCGCACAGCAGAATTTGGTATGTGAAGAGTGTGTACAGTAGGATAGCTCCGATGATGAACCAGCTTACGCCGACGTATAAAATGATGCCGTACCAGGCTAACAGATTTCCCAAAGCGATGGGATGTCGGACGATGGAGTACATGCCTTGGGTAATCAATTCGGTACTTTTAACGCCGCTGGTGACCTCATCTTCAGTTTTACGAGGGAGGTATCCGACTGTCATGGCGCGTATGGCTACTCCTGTTAGGGAGATGATTGCGCACAGCAAGGTAAAGAAGAAGCTGTCGGGAATGATATTGAACGGTCTGGCGATAAGCAGGGCCAATATTGCGGCAGGGTATAGCAGCAGAGGGAGCCAGTGACGATTGTCGTAAAGGCGTCTGCGGAACGCTGCGGACTGTTCGGAGAGAATCATACTTGTTGGATTTTATGTGAGTTTTTCTCCGTTATTTTTCGGTAGATGTGAAATGACAGGAGTCCTAACAGGATTCCCAGCAGGGTCCCGAAAAGGATATCCATTGGGAAGTGCATGCCTGCATAGATGCGGCTATAGCTGACGAGTATAGCCCAAAAGATGATTGCGCCGGAGAACCATTTGGAGCGGAATAGGCGTAAGGAGAATAGGGCTATTGTGAAGCTGATGGCAGCATGGGCAGATACAGTGCCGTAAAGGCCTCCTCGATAGTCGTGCAGGATATGTACGAATTCTTTGATTTCGGGGGTGTGCGACGGGCGAAATTTGGGCGTGAAATGTTTGAAAAAGTTGCAGATTTGGTCGGCGGCGATCACAGCGATGCCCAAACACAGGATCATCCAGAGCAGGTTTCGGGTTCCGATTTTTCGCCAGGCGAAGTAGATAATCAAAATATATAGGGGAACCCAAGTCAAGCGGGCGGTGACGATATAGAAAAATTCATCCCACCCCGGACCCCAACTACCGTTGAGGGCCAGCAGTCCTTGTTGATCGATATGCAGAATCTCTTGCCACATGGTTTTCGGAACGAATAGTCCGGACAAATGCGGTTCAAAAATAGCAAATAATTCGATAACAGGAAAAATGTCAGGAGGTTTTGCCTGCTTTGAGGAATATGCCTTTTAGCATATTAGCAACAACTCGGGGGAGGCGAAATAGGTTCTGTTCGATCCGTATCGGATATTTCGGTGTCGGTTGTGCGATTGAAAATACGGCTTGCCACATTTGAAGGTGACAAGCCGCACAGCGCTTTATTGAATGGCGGTATATCAAATGGGATTATTTGATATGGATAACATAATTGGCTTTACGAGGTTTTGCCGCTGGTAGCGGTGCTGCTGCATAGCCTAAAACGCAGTGGCCTATTCCTTCGTAGTCACCTTCGATCCCCCATTTTTTGAGCAAGGCTTTCCCTTCGGGTGAGTTGAACACCTCTTTGGCCCGGTGAATCCAGCAACTGCCGAGTCCGACGGCGTAGGCGGCATTCATCAGGTTGCCCATGACGAGAGAACCGTCATAGAGATATGTCGGGTAGGTGCGGTCAGCGAGGACAACCAAAACAACGGGAGCTCCATAAAAAGGATCGTATGAACAGCCCATGACTTGGGCATTGAGGCTTGAGAGCAGATCGCGGGTAGCTTTGTCGGTGACAGCAACGATAATGGGGGATTGAGCTCCACGACCGGTTGGGGCATAGATTCCGGCTTTGATGACGGTATCGATCAACTCTTGAGAAGGCATTTCGGCGGTATAGCCGCGTACACTGCGGCGCTCTTCGAGTGCTTTGAGAACTTCGTTGGTCATATTGTTGTGTGTTGATGGTTGTTGAATAGGGTTGTTTGTGGAGGAGATGAAAAGGCATGCGTTTTTCATGCAGTTTTGTCCCCCTGTTTGAGCAAAAATAGTAAAATATGTGGGTCGATGTTTTGGAAAATAGCAAAGGTGATGGGCGATCTTTCCTCAATCCATCTCTTCCCTGCTGAGCCTATTACCCGGATTCTTGTGGTCAGCTTCTTCCCTTTCCTTTCAGTAGTTGGTTGTGTCTCTCGACGAAGGAGGATTTCTTCCGATCGTCTCATTGTCAAGTCCGTGGATCTGTGTGACTTTATCGATCCCAAACCGATACAATGCGTGGAGACATAAAGCTATTCCCGCTCCTCAGCTGGTACGAAGGGCTGAGGCGGGAATGAGTTGGATAGCCTCCTGACAGAGCGACTGTTTTAGAACTGGAAGTAAATAAATGGTTGGATTTCGGACGATTTGATCAGCATGACGCCCCAAATCAGCAATGCCAGTACGATAGCTTTGACAGGCAGCGGGGATTTGGTAACGGTTTGTTGTGCCCACAGTCCGCTTTTTGCCGGAAGGAGATGCAGCAGATAGCCGATCGCCATTAGGGCCATGACGGGGGCATATCCCGAGACAACCTGAGGAATCAGTGCCGGTTTGAAATCAGTAAAGATTTGCGAGAGCATATTGCGGACGGTTTGCATATCGGTAGCACGGAACATGATCCAGCCGAAGCAGACGACGTGGAAGGTGATCACGATACCGATACAACGTCTCCAGAGAGGCATATCGGCTCCTTGCGTTTTGAATCCTGGGACATGGGCCATAAACCATTTGTGCACGGCCAGGGAGATCCCGTGCCAAGCTCCCCACAGAACGAATCGCCATGCGGCGCCGTGCCAGAGTCCTCCGAGCAGCATGGTGATAATCAGGTTGACGTAGGTTCTTACGTGGCCTTTACGGTTTCCTCCAAGCGAAATGTAGAGGTAGTCTTTCAACCAGCTGGAGAGGGAGATGTGCCAGCGGCGCCAGAATTCGGTGATGGTCGCCGATTTATAGGGGGAGTCGAAGTTTTTGTTGAAATGGAAGCCGAGCAGCAGAGCGATACCGATGGCCATATCGGAGTAGCCGGAGAAGTCGCAATAGATCTGCAGGGCGTAGCCATAGAGTCCCATCAGGTTTTCGAAACCGCTATATAGGAGGGGATCGTCGAAGACCCGATCGACGAAGTTGAGGCTGATATAGTCGGAGATGATGGCCTTTTTGAAGAGTCCGGAGATGATCAGAAAGACACCGGTTCCGAACATTTCGCGGGTTACGCGCAGTGGGTTTTGGTGAATTTGCGGGATAAAATCGCGAGCACGCACGATCGGTCCGGCCACCAACTGGGGGAAGAATGACAGGTAAAAGAGATAGTCGATCCATTTCCGGAGGGGTTCGATATGGCGGCGATAGATATCGGCGGTATAGCTGATGGATTGGAAGACGAAAAAAGAGATTCCCACTGGCAGGAAGATGTTTTGGAAGTCGAGCCAGTGGCGTCCGCTCAGCCCGTTGATAATTTCAATAAAGAAGTTGGTGTATTTGAAATAGACGAGCAGGCCGATGTCGAGGATGACGCTAAGTGCGAGCAGGCTACGGCGGGCTGATCGTTTTTCGCAGCGGGCGATTCCCTTGCCGATCAGGAAGTCGGAAATGGAGACGGCGACCAGCAGCAGGAAAAAGAATCCGCTGGTTTTGTAATAGAAATAGAGGGAGAAGAGCGAGACATAGATGACGCGCAGCAGTACGGCCCGTCGCATGAATTGGTAGAAGAAGGTAAAACCCAAAAACAGGAACAGGAACAGTCCGCTGCTGAAAATCAGCGGAGCCTTAGGGTCATACTGCAGCAGGTGCAGCGCTTTGTCTATGATATCACTCAGTTCGTTCATAATCTGTATACATGATCAAGCTTCGCGGAGTTACTGTTGCTTCTGAGGAGTTGAGACAACCTCATCGAGTGGAATTTGCGGGAGCTTTTCTATCAAATGGGTATTGGGGGCGATGGCAGAGTTTCCGCTAAAGCCTTTGTAATCGTTATAGGCCCGAATTAGAGCATCACAAAGCAGTTCGCCCTGCAATCGATAACCTTCGTGGGTCAGATGAATACGGTCGGAGTTGGCCAGGCCGGCTTCATACCAACGGGCAATGGCTCCTTCGCTGCCAGCCACGGTAAAGAAGTCCCATACCGGCAGTTGGTATTTGGCTGCGATTCGCAGGATTTGGTCGCGTACTTTACGCGAATTGGGATTCGGTTGTCGAACTGAACGTCCTCGAACACGTACGGTTTGGCTGCATTCGATCGGTGTAGTCAACAGTAGCGGTTGACTTGGGAAATATTGACGGATCAGTCCGACCAGTTTGTCGATTTGTGAACCGACATATTCGGCGTTGAAGTTGCGGCCGTATGAGTCATTGGTTCCCAATGAAATTACAATCAGATCGGGCAACAGAGCGGTAGCTTGTCGGATGATCTGAGGATTACGGTTCATGGCTGTAAAGGTGTTGCCGTTGATTCCCATACTGTGGTACAGAATGCCGGGCTGACCGTTTTCGAGCGAGAAGCCGTAATAGATCTGGTGGTTATAGTGCGGGTCGGTAATCGGACCCTGCAACGTAACCGAGCTGACACTTTGGTTGAGGGGAATGTAAGTGCTTTCCGGGGTGTCACTGAGGGGACACTGCATGTCGTCGGTCAGTTCGGCTGGAGCTTGTAACAGTGGGGCCAGACTGTCGTGAAAAGCGCGGATCCGGTCGAATGAGGACTCTTTGTCGGTAATGGTGAAGGAGACGGTATTGTCGCTTCCGATCAGTGCCATCCCGGAGAGGCCGGGCTCCTCCTCAGGGTGAAGTTGGGTACAACGGGAGGCCTCCCAACTGTTGGGTGAGGAGATGGTATAGTCTGCCGATTGGTTGGTACCTGTGAGCCTTAACGGAACGATCAAACCTCGTCCTGCATTTCCGAAGATACGTTGCAATCGTGTACGTACCTGGTTGGGATAGGTTCCTGCCTGTACATGCGAATCTCCCAATTGAAAGATGGTTACAGGCAGATTCCCCTCTTTTTGTTCCAGTGCGGTTAATTTCAGAAAAAAGCTGTCGAGAGCTTCGACGTGTCCCGAAATTCGGTTGGCGTCCAATTTGACAATCCCGGGCATATGTACCTCTTCGACCTCAAACTTGAAGTCGGTCAGCGGCAGTGATTCGGGTTGCGTCTTGATCCCTTGTCGTAGCCCGCTTGTCAGCAGGATCGCTGCTAACGGTAATATGATGATCGGGCCGTATTTCATGATTCGGTCGTTTGGATACCGTCCGTTTGTGGCTCGGGACGAGGTGTGCGACTTTGCTCTTTGTTATCGTTGTTAAGGGGGTTGGCCGGTTGGCTTGCTGCGCCTTGATTTGCTTTCTCCCGGTGGGCATGAGATCGTGACTCTGTTGCTGTCGCAGAGAGTGTGTCTTTGTGTTTGTGTCCTGCGCGATTTCCGGAGGATTTATGCCCTTTGTTTTGGAGATGTAACGTGTCACCCTCTATCGATTGGATGGCTGAGGTGTCCAGATCAATCGATGGATTTTTAATGAGTGTATCGACCGTTGTGTCGTGTGCTGACGTTTCAGCAATGGATTCCTCTTTGTCTTCAAAGAATTCTCTCCGTGGTGTTGGAGTCGCTTGAGTCTGGTCGGATTCTTCGTGCGGAAGGAGCAAATTGTCGTGTTGCCACCCTTCCTCACTGGGGAAGGGTTCATATTCCGATTCGAGATCGTGCAAGAACGGCATGGGTTGATTTTCGGAATCAGAGACATTGGCATCTGCATTTTCAATAAGAGCAGCGGTCAGTTCTTTGGCAATATATTTACCGCCCGGGAAACGAATGTGCGTATGGTCTTGTGAAGCCCATTTCTTTTCGACAAAGGCGACCATACTGTTTTCGCCGCCCATGGCTTCAAAAGTGTTCCAAAATGCGACGCCGGTCTCCTCGGCTGCCTTGCGTTGAGCCTTGATCATACCGTGTACGGAAGGCATTGTGATGAACTGTCCGTTTTGCATTTTGCTTCGGTCGCCTACACCCATTACCAGAATGCTGGCACCCGGGAAACATTGCTGTGTATATCTGATAATATGTGCAAGGGTTTTGGCGTATGAGTTGTAGGAGAGTACCTCTGCAGTCATGACGTTGAGGCCATACTGGAGAACCACCAGATCATATCCGCGCATCCGGTTGATCTGTTGATTGACGAAACTGTTGGTTTCGAACAGGGCCATACCGCTATTGCCTCGGATAGAGTAGTTGTCTACGCTTACTCCCCCCCTTCCTTCCAGAACGATTCCGTATCCGGTGAATCCTTGTGTGTGGGTCAGCGTAACTTTAATACTGTGAATCGGAGCTTTGATGACAATCTGTTGGATGTGGTCGCTTGATTCCGGGGTGAAAATACGACTGACCGAATCATTGACCACAACGTTAATACGGGTGTTGTTTCTGTTGATAAAGATCAAACGGGCCGCATCAGCTTGGTTCAGATGTTTACGGAAGGTGACACCCTCCAGTCGTGTGGTAGCCCCTTCGTTCGGAACGCAAACTATGCCGGAGACAAAGAAACTTTTCTTGTACTCGGCTGGAATCTCTGCCTTGTCGCGGATGTTATAGATATTCCAGTTGGAGTAATTGTGCAGGACAGAAGCCCGGAATTTGGACATCGGTGTAGCGAAAGGAACAAATCCGACACCTCGACCTCCTCGGAGATCTTGCAGTTGTTCACGCAGATCGGCGGTAAAAATATCTCCTTCAATAAATGAGTCACCCAAAACAGCGATCCGTACTGGGTGCCCGTTTTTTTTGTTGAGAGCCTCATTGATCCGTTCCATAGCCTCATCGCTGAAACATTCGATAGCAACGTTGGCTTTGTGCATTTGGAGGGGAGATGACAACAACAAATTATTCTGTTCATCCTCCTCTTGTGACGCAGAGATTTGCCACTCTTCTGAGGCCAGATCCGGCAGGTTGAGGGTGTCGTAATTGGCATTACGGGTTGCCGAATCGATCACTTTCATGGCGGCAGCCTCGTTGAGGAAGGTCGAGTCGAAGTAAGGATCGGCCTCCAACAATTCGGGATCCTCCTCTTGTTGGATCAGATCTGAGATGATGTTGGTGCGTTTGATGGTTACGCCGCCCACTTTAAACCGGGGCAGAAATGACAGCCCGATCAGCACAGCTACGACGAGCAGTGTGATCAAAGGGGCATATGAGGTATAATCCCGCTGTGAGGACATGGTCTTTTTTCGGCTAAAAATCGCTGCGAAGTTAGTCATTTGCACCGATATGCGGTTGTATTTCCGGTAAAAAACTGCAAAACGGTGTATAAAACAAGGTCGGAAGAGTCGAAATGTTTATCAAAACAGAACAGCTCCTGTTTTGAGGAGCTGTCTGAAAGGGAATTAAGATGTTGTGTCTATTGATCTACCGGTCTTTCATGGGAACAAATGGACGCTCTTCGGCAACATTTTTGTATGCCGGGCGGATAATACGCTTGCTGTCGAAGTTGAGCTCTTCGATACGGTGAGCGGTCCAACCGGTGATACGGCTCATGGCAAACAGCGGGGTAAAGACTTGTCCGGGCAGTCCGATCATATCGTATACAAACCCTGAGTAGAAGTCCACGTTTGCGCAGACCCGTTTGTTCACTTTGTTTCCTTTGAAGTTCATGAAGTTTTCAATCGCACGTTCCTCGAGCAGTTCGAGGAATGCGAATTCATCTTCGCGCTCTTTCTCTTTGGCCAGATCACGTGCCATCTCTTTGAGCAGCAGGGCGCGCGGGTCAGAAATGGTGTAAACGGCATGTCCGATGCCATAGATCAAACCAGTGTGGTCATAGGCCTCTTTGCGGAGCATCCGGTTCAGGTAGTCGTCGATCTCCTCGACACTGTCCCAGTGGCGGATGTTCTCTTTGAGGTGTTTGAACATCTGCATAACTGCGAGGTTTGCGCCACCATGCAGCGGGCCTTTAAGAGAGCCGATTGCAGCTGCAATCGAAGAGTAGGTGTCGGTTCCCGATGAGCTGGTAACACGTACGGTAAAGGTTGAGTTGTTACCACCACCGTGTTCAGCGTGCAGGATCAGTGCGCGGTCGAGCGTGCGGGCCTCCAGATCGGTGAATTCGCCTTTGAGCATGTAGAGGAAGTTTTCGGCGAATGAGTATTCGTCTTTGGGGTGACGGATGTGGAGGGTTTTGCCGTGGCTGTGGCGCATGATGTTGTATGCGTAGGCGATGATTGTCGGGAATTTCGCGATCAGATCGATCGATTGGCGCATCAGGTTGTCGCGTGAGGTGTCATCCGGATTCTCATCGAAAGTGTACATCTCCAATACGCTGCGGGCCAGAATGTTCATGACATTTGAGCCCTCGAGATCGAGGATGTTCATTTTGGTCTTTTGGCCCAGCGGCATGAAGGCGTGAATCAGGGCCTGGAAGGTCTCGAGCTCTTCGCGGTTAGGCAGGTATCCTGACAGCAGCAGGAAGGCGGCCTCTTCGAATCCGAAGCGTTTTTCGGCATGGATACCTTTTACGAGATCATTGACGTCAATACCACGATAGAGCAGACGGCCTGGGATGGCTTTGAGGCCACCTTCGGGCAGGCGCTCATAGCCGACTACGTCACCGATTTTGGTTAGGCCGACCAATACACCCGAGTGGTCTTCGTTGCGCAAACCGCGTTTGACGTTATATTTGGTGAAGAGTTCGTTGTCGATGTGGCTGGTGCTCTTGATTGATTCAGAGAGCTTGTAGATGATGTACTCTTTTTTCATGATCCCTGTTATGTTTGTGTTTGATATCTGGTTTCGCCGCATTCGGATGGTGTCACCTGATCCGGATTGGGCGGCAGGGGGTGCCTCTCCCGGTAGTCGGGGAGGCTGAAACGTATCGGGTGTAGAAGTGAGAAGCAATCTTACTACGCCCTTATCAGCATGTTTGAGGCCCATTTTCAGGACCTGGAGGGCCAAGATAATGAAAAAATAGGATAAATTTAAACAAATCGTTAAAGTTTCCTACTTTTTGGCTGGGCAGTAATGGACGGTTGACGGTTTCTATAATGGCCTTATTGTGTATTGTGGAGACCGTTGGAGTTTCAATATGAGCCTCATATCGAAACTCCAAATGGCCTCTGTAGATCTATCCGAGCTCTTTCTGTTGAAAGGTGTTTACAATAGATTTCTAAAGCTAATTGAATCTATCGGTTCGTGAGATCTCGAATCGTTCAACCTTTATTTACTCTCCCTTTTAACGTAGTGCCCTTGAAGGCAGAGACTTTTCTTGAATACCGATGACCTGCAGTAACGCCGGAATCCGGTTGTGGAATTAAAGTCTCTTGAGCAGCTCTTCTCCGAATTCGGATGTAGAGAGTGCAGTACCTTGCGGCATAAATCGGGCCAAATCGCCGGTTGCACGTCCTGCTTCGAAGGAGTTTTCCATAGCAGCGGTGATCAGAGTTGCCGCTTCGTTCCAGCCGAGGTATTCAAGCATCATGACAGCCGAAAGAAGCAATGACGACGGATTAACCACGTTTTTGCCGGCAATATTAGGCGCTGTGCCGTGTGTGGCTTCGAAGATGGCGTGTCCGGTGCGGTAGTTGATGTTGGCACCGGGTGCGATACCGATACCACCCACCATGGCTGCCAGTTGGTCGGAAATGTAGTCACCGTTGAGGTTCAGGGTGGCGATGACCGAATACTCTTCGGGGATCAGCAGCGTATTCTGCAGGAAGGCGTCCGCAATCACATCTTTAACGATCACCTTGCCGGCCTGTTTAGCTGCTTGCATGGCCTGATCTGCAGCTGCGGCTCCCTGCTCTTTTTTGATGGCTTCGTATTGGCGTGTGGTGAAGGTTTTATCGGCAAATTCGGTCTCGGCCAGGTCATATCCCCAATTTTTAAAGCCGCCTTCGGTAAATTTCATGATGTTGCCTTTGTGTACGAGGGTAACCGATGGCAGATGGCGGGCGATGGCATATTCGAGAGCGGAACGCACCAATCGTTGCGAACCTTCGCGTGAAACGGGTTTTACACCAAATGAGGAGCTTTGCGGGAAACGTACCTTTTTTACTCCCATCTCTTCGGTGAGGAAGCGGAGGAATTTCTCGGCTTCGGGAGTTCCGGTCATCCACTCGATACCGGCATAGATATCTTCAGTGTTTTCGCGGAAGATGTGCATATCGACCTTTTGGGGCTCTTTTACGGGAGAGACCACTCCCCGGAACCAGCGTACGGGACGCAGGCAGACATAGAGGTCGAGTTCCTGACGTAGAGCGACGTTCAACGAACGGATACCGCCTCCGACTGGGGTTGTCAGCGGGCCTTTGATTCCGACACGATAGTCGCGGAAGGCCTGCATGGTCTCGTCGGGCAGCCAGGTGCCGGTCTGTTCGAAGGCTTTACCTCCGGCCAGGACCTCTTTCCAAAGGATTCGTCGTCGTCCGTTGTATGCTTTTTCGATAGCGGCGTTAACCACCTTTTGGGTAGCGGCCGTGATTTCGGGACCTACTCCGTCTCCTTCGATAAAGGGGATCTCTACTTCGTTGGGCACCAGCAGTGCACCGGCTTCGTTGATCGTAATTTTACTCATTTTTTTGTTTATATGGTTGTTTGTGTTAATTCTTTATTGACTTTCTGAGGAGCCCTCCTTGTCTCATCAAATTATCAGATCGCATCGGGTTTCCATTCGAAAGTGAGAGGATAGTCGATAACAAGCGAACAGGAGTCGATTCGGCTCCCGCAACAAGTATTGGCTTATGACCAAACAATGTTTAAGGAATGGAATCGGGTTAGAAATATTTTACTGGGCGTTGTTCGATAGCGCTCAGCAAATTGTTGGCCAGCGAACTGGCCCCGATTCGGAATCGGTCCGGATTCAACCACTCTTGGCCGAGGATCTCTTCGACAATACTGTAATACAGAACGGCGTTTTCAGCGGTTGAGATACCTCCTGCCGCTTTGAAACCCACTTTTTTGCCGGTTTTTTCAGCGAATTGGCGAATGGCAAGGCACATGACCACAGCGGCTTCCGGTGTTGCGGCAATACCGTTTTTGCCGGTCGATGTTTTGATAAAATCCGCTCCGGCTTCCATGGCGATCATGGCGGCGCGATGGATCAATTCGGGTTTGGCGAGGGTGCCTGTTTCGAGAATTACCTTCAGTACAGCATCTTCGCCCACTTCGGCACGTAAAGTTTCGATCTCATTGCCCATCAGGTCATATTCGCCGTCAAGCATCTCTCCGATACTGATTACGATATCGATTTCATCGGCACCGTTTTCGATAGCCATGGCGGTTTCGAGCATTTTCACCTCTAAGTAGGTTTGAGAGGAGGGAAATCCTCCTGCTACGCTGGTGATGGCCAATTTGGAATCTCCGGCAGCCAGTCCAACCGTTTCCACGAATACGGGCCATACACACACCGAAGCTACGCTCCCGGCTTTGGGGAATATGCGGGGCAGGTCGATGGCTTTTTTTGTGAATTCGGTGATTGAACGGCGTGAATCGGTAGCTCCCAATGAGGTGAGGTCGATGCAGTTGAAGCATCGTCGATAGACCTCTTCGCGGCAGTTGGTTTGGCTCAACGACCGGATGTTGTCGAGCAGCGCATTCACCTGATCCTCGCTGGGGGCGGGACCAAAATCGCGAAGGGTGGGAGCATATTCCATAGCTATCGGGATTTGTGCGGATTTATTGTATAGCTACAAAGATAGCAATTTTGCGGATAAATGTGACAGGAGCGCCCCGAAGAGCGCTCCTCATTGTATTTTTATGTGGCCAACCAGGTTATATGGGATACTCTATTGATTAGAATACCAATGAAATACCGGCATTGACCTGACGTACTTGCGGGCCAGCTCCTTTACGCCACAGCGGGGAGTGATAATAGGTCAGGTTGAATCCGATGTGTGAGTAACCGAAGTTGAGCGTATAGCCATAATGGAAGTTGCGCAACCCGAAGCTGCTGTGATCTTTGGCTGTTCCGCCAATGATGGAACTTTTCCCTTGTATTTTGGTATGGGCTCCGATACGCAGACCACCGATGACACCGCCGTTAATGAAGAAATTGTGATTGCGACCGGTTTGGAACTCGATCAATATCGGAATGTTCATGTATGCGGTAAAGAGTTTGGACTTGGTTAGGTTGACTCCTTGGGCAAGATATTGTTCATCGACGGTGGTAACGCCGTTTTCGTATTTCAGGGCGATATCCTGGTCGAAACGGAAGTTGTTCAGTTCGAATCCCAGTCCGGTCAGCAAGCGGAAGGACTGGTTGCCGACGAGGATAAAATCGACAGGGTTGAGGGTTACGCCGATTGATTTGACACTTTGAGTCATTCGTTCAGCACCGGCCGGAAGCGAGAAATTACCCAAATTGGTAACCAAGCCACTGTAATGGATACTGATACCGGCCCAACGTCCGTCTCTCCAGAGTACACGTCTGGTCTGTTCTTTCCCTTCGGGTTTTTTGAAAAGGCTGATACGGATTTTGGATCTCTTTTTTTGTGGCTCAGGTTGTTCAATATTGCTTGACTCTGTTTCTTTTGGAGGCTTGTTGCCGATTGCCAAAGGAGTGTTGACAGTAGCATCAGAGCGCATGTTTTCGAAAAAATTGGATTGAACAGGAGAGTCCAATGTCGCAGATAACCCCATACCCAGAGATTCAGTAACGCTTGATGCTGCTGTTTGTTGAGCAGGCAGATCACGATCGATCAAGCAAGGCTGTTCGATCGATGAATCAGAAGATTCTTGCTGGATAAAGGACGTAGGTTTCATATTGGGCCTGTCCATTTGCTGTGCCATGGAGGTGCAGATGGAAGCCATCATCAGCAAAGTCAGGATCAGGGGCTGTTTCATGTTGGTTCTGTCGGTTGTATCTCTTTATGAGAAGAGATGGGGTCTTGATGATTATTTGGTCGGTTCTGAATGGGGCTACGTTTGTAACGATTCCCCAAGCTGTATCACGGTATCGGCTCTGCCGTTTTGTTGTATCAAATTTTGCGGTGAATCGATTTCACTAAGTGTGCGCTGCGTTGGGTTTCAGTCGCTTTTGTAAAGTAATTCAATTACTGTCAATCTCTCTTCCGATATGGATAAACGAGGCGATAGTAATACCCTCCTCTTCGCTGGTACGATAATGAGAAATCGGACTTACATCGTTGATGGTCGAAAGCAGTGTTTCAACCGAGGATCGTATACCATTGCTTTCGCTGTTATCGCGGTCATGAGTGGAGGCCGCTTTACGATTGGCAGCGATTCGTTGTGCTACAATGGATCGCGTCTCTGTCCGCTGTGAAGGTTGGATAGCCACTTGCTCTAAATTTACCTGAGGGGCAGAGGCGTACAACTGTACAGGCGTTGACAATGAATTCAGAATTTGTCTTTGCTCCGATTGTTGTATGTAATTTTCAGCCGGTTGAATGGTACTGTTCTGGTCTGGATGCATGACCGATAACTCGACTGCCGGTTGAGAAATTTTGTTGGCCTGGTTTTGTGTCGCTCTGTTCAGGCTGGGGGCATTGAAGATTGGGGTTTGGGTTGCCAATTCATCCTGGATGGCCGGTTCAGCAAGCGTAGCATTGACTTCGGCTTCTTGTTCCGTCGTTTCGGTCATACGATCAGCCAGAGCTTCGGCACCTTCAGGGTAGGCTGCAGTGGCCTCGGCGGCCATTTGGTCTGTCCCTTTTCCGGGTCGGCTGGGATTGAACAGAAACATTCCTCCAAACAGAACAGCGGCGGCGGCAGCTCCCGACATCATGGCTCCGAATCGTTGCAATCGGTCCTGACGGCGAGCTAAACGAATCTCTCGGCCGCGCAGCAACTGTTTTTTATCGGGGAATGTCACCTCGGAGGGAGGAAGTACCGGCATTGCGTCGCACAGGGAGGTGATTTGTGCTGCAATGGCTGGATGACTTGCTAAAAAAGCGTTAAACTCTTGACGTCGGGTGGCGTCGAGAGTTCCTTCGATGTAATCCATCGCCCACTGTTCGTAATTCTGTTCGTCGATCATTTGTATAATCGTTATGCTTTGTATTACAATAGGTTCTCCATTGATCCAAGCTGTTGCTTGAGGGCTACGCGCGCGCGAAATATGTAAACTTTCACTTGAGCAATACTCAGTGAGGTCATTTCGGCCATTTCCTGATACGAGTATCCTTCGTAATCCCGGAGCAGGATCAGAGTCCGTTGAATTTCGGGCAGTTGATCCAGATAGCGTTGGACGGTTTCTGCGATTCCGCTGTATGTATGGCTTTTGTCATCGGGGCGGATGCGGAGAGGTTCGTCGCCGGTGTATCGTTTTTTGTAGCGTGCCTGGTCGATAATCAGCCGGTAGGCGATTGTGAACAGGTATGACTTTTCTTTACCGTCGAGGACAGCCTCACGGTTTTCCCAGAGTCTGAGAAAACTCTCCTGAACAATATCTTTTGCCAACTCTTCATCGCGTAAAGATTTGAGAGCAAAACGATAGAGGTTATCGGATAGCGTATGTACACATTTGTCGTACTCCGCGACGGTCATTGATCCTCAAAGTTAACGTTACAACGGTGACAGCTTCACAAAGTTACAGTATTCACATATTTTTTTGTGGAGCCTGTTATTTTTTGCATCTGAGGGCATCTCAGATGACATATTCGATCTCTTTGAAAAGAAAGGTTCGCAGTTGTCCGGTATTGGCAATTCGGATTTCGAGATCACCTCCAGGAAGAATTCCGGTAATTGTACCGGTAAAGTGTTCTCCGGTACGTCCATCGATGAAGGTATGCTCTTCGTTGAGTCGATAGAGTCGGTTCAGGTAGTCAGTATCGATATGGGAGGCGTTTTTGTTTGAAGTCTCCTCTTCTGCCAGCATCCGATATCGGTTGGCCAGATGTTGGTAAAATCGGATGAACATTTCGGCCCGATCGAACGTGTGACCGGCTTCATGGGCGAGTGAAGTGGGATTGGGTAATGTCGGGTCGAAGTCGGTTTGGTTGACATTCAGTCCGATACCGATCACGGAGCGGCATAGATAGGCTCCTGAGAGGTCGTTTTCGATGAGAATGCCGGTTGCTTTCCGATTGCCGATATAGATATCATTTGGCCACTTGATCGATGGAGTAAGGCCAGTATCGGCGATGGTATCTGCCACGGCCAGTGCTGCAGTTTTAGAGATGCGGAATTGACGCTCGGCCAGTAGAAAATCGGGTTGAAGGACAACAGAAAAGGTCAGGTTTTGTCCAGGAAGGCTGCTCCATGAGTTTCCCCGTTGACCTCTGCCGGCAGATTGGGTTTCGGCAATGATGACATCTCCTGCCCCATAACATTTTTGAGCAGCCCGGTTATTGGTTGAATCGATTTGGTCGAGCAGTTCTATTTGGATTCCGTTTTGGCGGGCGAATACGGTTAGTTTTTCTTTCAGTTCCAGCATTGGATTCATGGTTTGCTGAGTAGAGTGTTTGTTTGGTTGGGTAATTTTCGCAAACTATTGCGATAAATGATGATTTTACAAAGATAAAACTGAAGCGAATAAAGTTGCTTCGCAGTTCTTTATGATGGTATTTTATCTGTTGATTAAACGGAGATTGTTTGGAATAGATTGTTACAATCGAAGCATTTTGATTAGTTTATGTTGTAACATATGTTATGTTCTGCAGTTTTAATCTGTTGACTTTTATATGGTTATATTCACTCCAGGTCGCTGTTCATGCTTTGCTTAAAGCAAAAAAATGCTTAGCACGTGAAAGAAAATTAATTGTAATCTGCATAAACCCTTATACAAAAGAAATGGTTGTGGTCTCTTCGGCAATTTGCAGTGCATTGCCCGTCAGTTGAGCGATGCAATTAGCCAACTCAATAAAAATCAAGATGGTTGGCTGGGTAATGTCGGAGTGGTTGTTGGGAATTAAATAGGTTGTTTCGAGTTCGGTTTTGATTTGTATCCACTGTTTTCCCAATTTATCCAATCGCGCTTTCTGCAGGTCAATGGTTTCGGGCGGGATTTGGGTTGTGACTGTCAGTTGTGAACGAGTGAGATCGTAACTTTCGTCGATAATGGCGAACAGCTCCTCTAAAATTTTACGCATGGGTTGGGTAAACCAGAGCCTGTCTTGCTTTTTGAGTTGAATCAGACGCAGGGCCGTTTTGCACAGATCGGTAACAGTCTGTTGACGGATAATGAGCCGATTCATGCATTGCCATGTGAGGTGACCTTTGGGGCTGAGTTCATGTTGTGCAAGTTGGGTCAATTGCCGGTCCAGCAGGCGATTTTCATTTTCCCGATTGTTAATCTGGAGGGATATCTCTGCAGCGAGTGCACTTGCAGTATCGACGTTGTTCTCCTTAAAATAGGTTTTGAGGGATTGGAGCAATTCTTTGTCCCGACGGATCGATTGTGCAAAATTGTAGGTTGTTTGTAAAAGTCCGAGTTCTCCGGCAGGAGTGGGAATATCTGTATCTGGTTTGTTCCCGGATGTTTTGCTTCTATTTGGGATTAGCTGTTCCAAAAGTTTTGCAGCCTGGGGAATGAACCCTGCCAGCAGTATAGTGGTAATCAGATTGAGTAAGGTGTGAAACAGGGCCAATGCCATGGCAGTTGAGGGTGTCCCTGTAATTAGAGGAGAGTTTTCTCCGCACAAGATGATGATTTGGTTTATACCTTGTGTAATGGGGGAGAGTAAAGGCAGCGCCCATAAAACGGAAACCAGATTGAACAACAGATGTGCAAGTGCGACTCGTTTACCTGCGGCATTGGTCATGATCGCTGCGATATTGGCGGTGGCAGTGGTTCCGAGATTGTCACCCAGAATCAGGGCCATGGCATTTTCGAGGGAGATGGCCCCCGAGCTGCAGAGAACGATTGCTAGAGCTGTAGTTGCGCTGGAGGATTGGAGGATTATGGTCATGATGGTCCCTGCCAGGAAGAAAAGCAGGGGGCTCCAAAAGCCATAGTTGTCGAGTTGAGCAAGTTGTTTTTCGACGGGGGCTTGAGCCATTAGATGACCGGTTGCTTCACGTAGTAGATGGAGTGCTAAAAGGATGAGTGCCAGTCCGATCAGTGTGGATCCGAGGTTGCGAAGCCGATTTCGTTTGGCCAGTAGTAGGGGGAAGGATACTGCAATCAGCGGCGTAGCCAATAGGCTGAAATCCAGTTGGATGCCAAATAGTGCTACGAGCCAGGCGGTTGCAGTGGTGCCGATATTGGCACCCATGATCATGCCGATGGCTTGACCGAGGTTTAAAAGGCCGGCGTGGGTTAGTCCGACAATCATGACGGTCATGGCGCTGGATGACTGTATGATGGCGGTTGTGGTTGTTGCCAGGAGGATTCCACGCAGGGGTGAGCCAGCGACTCGGTTTAATTGGGAGTAGAGCCTTTGTCCCGAGGCACGCTGTAGGGTATCGCTCATCATCTTCATGCCGAAGAGGAAGAGGCCTACGGCGCCTAACAGCATCATGATATGTAGTGCGATTTCCATGAACCGGGGACAAAACAGGTCATCGTTTGGGCCAAAAATAACAAAATAACCCCAAAACTCTTTTTTCTTAAATGGGACGATGGGGAAATGTAAAGTCGAACCGGCTAAAATAGTAGTAGATAATTTATAGTAGGAATAATGTTAGGTTGGTTTTGAATTGGATGGTTTGTGAGTCCTGTTAGGAGCCCTTTATGTATGATAACGAGGTAAATAATACTCAATTCTGGTAAAATAGTTGGGGCCTGGATGGGTGGATAGTAGAGGCAACGTTCAGGCTGTTTACCTCAACTGTTAATTTTAAGTAAAATTATAAAGGTGATATGAATGGTGAATGAGGTTGGGATACTATGTTATCATTCATTGCGCAATGTTTACCGCTCTTTCGTAAACCTTTCTTCCCCAAATTTTCAGATACTATTTTACGGAGTTTCTTTTTTGTTTGCTCAGACCCTACGTTTTGTTTTAGTACTTCTTTGTGTTATCTCTCCGTTTGATTTCCTTGCAGTTGTGGTTTGGTTTTCGTTTTTGTGCTGTTATACACTGCTGTTCCTCTCACGTATAATTCTCTTTTGCCTTCTTCTGTGAAACTACATTTGGAAAAGCGCGGTAAAGCAATTAGATTTAATAAGTAAAAGAGTAGAATAAAACGAAAAACGGGCCTCTTCTACGATGAATGAGAAGAGGCCCGTTTATGTGTGATAAGAAAACGATCAGACTTCGATATTGTAGGTACGGAGCGCGTCGTTCAAAGTGGTTTTCGCATCGGTTGAGGCTTTGCGTTTTCCGATAATCAGCGCGCAAGGTACGCCATATTCGCCTGCCGGGAATTTTTTAGGCATGGTCCCGGGGATCACGACAGAACGTTCGGGTACCTCACCATGATAAATGACAGGTTCTGGACCGGTAACATCGACGATCTTGGTAGAACCGGTGATGGTGACGCCAGCGCCGAGGACAGCCTCTTTATGTACATGTACGCCTTCGACTACGATACAGCGGCTGCCGATGAAACAGCCGTCTTCGATGATGACAGGCGCACCCTGAATCGGTTCGAGTACGCCGCCGATCCCGACACCGCCACTGAGGTGCACGTTTTTGCCGATTTGGGCGCAGGAGCCTACGGTTGCCCAGGTATCGACGAGGGTTCCGCTATCGACATAGGCACCGATATTGACGTAGCTGGGCATCAGGATTGCACCCGGTGCGATGTAGGCGCCATAGCGAGCTACGGCAGGGGGAACGACACGGATGCCGAGGCGGTCATAGCCAGTTTTCAGGGGAATTTTATCGTTGTATTCCATCGGACCGGCTTCGGTGGTCTCGATGTGTTGGATCGGGAAATAGAGTACGATGGCCTTTTTGACCCATTCGTTGAGTTTCCATGATCCGTCCTGCTGCGGTTCGCAGACGCGCAGTTTACCTTCATCGACGAGGCTGATAATTTTGCGGATAGCGAGTTTAGCCTGGTCGGTGCGGATGTGGTCGTGGTTTTCCCAAACCAGTTCCACCTCTTTTCTCAGATCTTCGTACATAATTTTGGGATTTTCGGCAGTTCAACGGGATCTCTGCCGTAAGACAAATATATTAACTTTCTGTGAATATTTATATCTTTGTTGAGGCAGGGAGTGTTCCAACTGTTCACAAATTCAGCCTGAAAGATGAAAAAACAGTATTTAGCCGTTGTTTTGCCGGTATTGGCATTGACATTGGCGGCATGTCAGAATCGGATGAAAAAGATTGAAGTGAAAGCTTATCCAGTAGCGCGGATGGATTCCACGGTGGATGATTATTTTGGCACGCAGGTAGCCGATCCGTATCGATGGATGGAGGATGACAATTCGGATGAGACCGCTGCATGGGTGAAGGCCGAGAATGCGGTTACGCAGGATTATTTGTCGCAGATTCCTTATCGGGATCAGGTTCGGGAGCGTCTTACGGAGTTGTGGAATTTCCCGAAATACGGGGTGCCACAAAAGATAGGTGACTATTATTTCTTTTTCGAGAACGATGGTTTGCGCAACCAGAGCATTTTGTACCGACAGAAGGGTTTGGATGGAACACCTGAGGTTTTCTTGGATCCCAATACGTTGAGTGATCAGGGTACGGTTGCTTTGGTCGATCTGTCGTTTTCAAAGGATGACCGTTATTTGGCCTATGCGGCGGCGGCTTCGGGTTCGGACTGGGTCGAGATTCGCGTGATGGAGACCGCAACGGGCCGGACGTTACCTGATGTGATCCGTTGGGTGAAGTTCTCGGGAGCGACTTGGAGTGGCGACGGTTTTTATTATAGTGCATACGATGAACCCGATCCGAAAAAGGTGTTGTCGGGCCAGAACCGTGATCAGAAGATCTATTATCATAAATTGGGCACGAAACAGACCGAAGATAAATTGGTATACAGCGATTCAGCGCATCCGTTGCGTTATCTGTCGGCTTCGGTAAGCCGTGACGGGAAGCTGCTTTTTGTCACCTCAACCGAAGGGACCAGCGGTACCGAGATCCTTTACCAGAAGATTGAGACCCCAGGTGTTGTCCGTACTTCAGCTCCGAATAATGGCTTCCAGGTGCTGTTCCCAGGATTTGCTTATGATTATACGTTGGTGTCGGGACGTGACGGCAAGGCCATCTTCTATACGAATGACCACGCCTTGAATGGTCAGCTGTTGCAGGTCGATTTTACCGGGACGAAGCCGGTGATTGCAACGTTGGTACCGGAGGGCGACTGCCTGATGGAGGGCGCTGTGACGGCCGGCGAGAATCTGATGGTCTTCTGGCTGGATAAGGCGCAGAGTCGGGTTAGCCAGTATTCGATGACCGGCGAGAAGATTCGTGACGTAGAGTTGCCTGGTATCGGAGCAGTAGGCGGCATGCAGGCAGAGCGTTCGGCAACGGAAACCTTTTATTCTTATTCGAGTTTCACGATGCCGACACAAATCTACCGTTATGATTTGGCCAAAGGCACTTCGGAGTTATTTAAGTCTCCGGAGGTAAAATTCGATCCCGATCAGTTTGTTACGGAGCAGGTGTTCTATCCGAGCAAAGATGGTACGCAGGTATCGATGTTTCTGGTGCATCGTAAGGATATTAAGCTGGATGGTTCCAATCCGGTTTATCTGTACGGTTACGGCGGATTCAACATCAATATTACGCCGGGCTTTTCACCGGAGAATATTTTGTTGATGGAGCAGGGCGGTGTGTATGCACAGGCCAATTTGCGCGGTGGCGGTGAATATGGTGAGGAGTGGCATAAAGCCGGTATGCTTGCCAATAAACAGAACGTGTTCGATGACTTTATCGCAGCGGGAGAGTATCTGATTCGTGAGGGCTACACCTCGAAGGATAAATTGGCAATTGCTGGCGGATCGAATGGCGGATTGCTGGTGGGAGCCTGCATGACGCAGCGTCCTGATCTGTTTGCTGTGGCTTTGCCGGCAGTAGGTGTTATGGATATGCTGCGGTATCAATATTTCACATGCGGATGGGGTTGGGCTGTTGAGTATGGTCGCAGCGACAATGCGGATCAGTTCCCGTATTTGTATGCTTACTCGCCGTTACACAACATCCGTAAGGGGACATGCTATCCGGCCACAATGATTACTACGGCAGATCATGATGACCGGGTGGTTCCGGCTCACTCATTCAAATTTGCGGCGACGATGCAGGCTGCACAGGCGTGTGATCAGCCGATTCTGATCCGTATTGAGACCGATGCAGGGCATGGTGCGGGTAAACCTACCTCGAAGAGAATTGATGAGGATACGGATGTTTTCTCGTTCATGTTTTGGAATACGGGTATTCGTAAATTCAAGACCCGTTAATAAAGTGACACGCTCGCGGAATCGAGGTTAGATTCAAAATGACTCGCAGCGAGAGAAGATTATAGATCGTTTGCGAGTTTGATAAGATGTTGTATATAAATTGGAGTCCATACCTTTTGCTATCGTATCGGCTGTTTTAGGCAGAAGGTCAAAATGAAGATAATCCATAAAAGGCAACGGCAGTGTAGTTATTTGTACACTGCCGTTGCCTTTTTGATTGCCTTTGATTGAAGGGAATAACCGTTGCCCTATCCTTTACTTTCCCTTCTTTTATTCTACGTAGATTCTCCCTATGTTTCCATTTTGGGGTAGTCCGCACTTAGCTTTGTTTCCCGTTTAAGCGGATGGTTTGTCTTAAACGGTTCCTTTTCTCTATGGTGTCCTCTCAGATAAAAGACAGGAAAGGTGTGCCGATTATTTGTACCGTACATTGATCAATTGATCACCACCGAATTGATTGACTTGTCGCTTCATTGAATCGATTACCTGGCCATCCCGAAGAACACGCAGGGTTAATTTCAATGGAGGTGAATCCGATACACGATCCGATTCGGGCAAACCTCTCGGAACGACATATAGGCAGATAGCAGCCTCGGCAGTAGGCTTAGGGGTGCAGACGCTTAGTTTTTTACCGGATTTATGGCTGGTGCCGTTGTCAGCGCTGACGACTCCGCACGAGTTCCCTTCAGCATCATAGGAGTATAAGTGGAGGTGAACGTTCATCTGTCGCCAGATGCGTTCGTCTCCTTCAGCTTCGAGAGTGAAGATATGCTCAGCCATGCTGTCGATGTTTTAAGGTTTATTGTCTAATATATACGATTGTGTGCTTATTCTTGTTTCACCTGCGATTTGAGTATGGCCATGCCTTATTGATTTTGTTTGGCTGTCCGGTTGAAAAAATCGCGGAAAAAAAGCAGGTGAAATTCGATGGCGTGTCTCCAGTATTCGTGAGTGTGACGTCCGGGCCGGATGATGAATTCATGAGGAACGTTGCGATAGAGCAACTCTTCATGGAGACGCATGTTTACGTTGTAGAAATAGTCCTCGGTACCACAGTCGATGAATATGGCCAGTTGTCCGGCTTGTAATTCCGATGAGGGATCGACCGAGGGTAGTCCTGCCACTTCACGACTGCGATCATTGAACGGTACGGCTCTCCAAAGTTGTCCCATGACGGAGTACTCTTCCCAGCGTAGTGGGTTTTCCTGGTATGGCCCGATTCGTTTTTCAATGTCCCAGTTTTTTGGGAAGGGGAGCAATGCGACGCCTCCGCTCATTGAGCCGCAGGCCCCGAAAATGTTTGAATGCCTCAGCGCAAGATAGAGTGCGCCATGCCCGCCCATGCTGTATCCGGTGATAGCCCGCCCTTCGCGAGAGGGACGGGTCTGGTATAGACTGTCAATGGCTGCAATCAGCTCTTGTGTTATGTAAGTCTCGTAACGCATTGTCGAATCGATGGGGCTGTCCCAATACCAGCTGCTGAATCCTCCATCCGGGCAGACGATGATCTCACCCATGCGTGATGCCGCTGCAGGCAGGTCGGGTTGAGTTTTGTTGATCCAGGTGTCATAGCGTCCTCGGAAACCGTGCAGCAGATAGACGACTGGCCAATCTTGTGGCGTGTTTGGATCGTATTCTGTAGGGAGAATCACCACATTTTTGATCGGTTTTTGCATTGACTGGCTCCAAATCGTAACGGTATCGACCTGATGTGTTGCGGCCCGGGGTGCAGATGCATTGGGATTGTTAGGCTTGTTGGTTACAAATGCTGTAGCAGAGTAGAATGTCAAAATCGTGCATAGCAGCATGAACAATCCAAATCTAAGACCGGTTCTTGTGAAAAAGTTGTTTGGATTGGATATAGGTGATAGTCGGGACTTGCCTAACCTCCAACTTGTCGAGTTGTCGTTTACAGTTGAGAGCAGTTCCTTGTTCGGACTCGTGCTTGATTGGTGATTAGAGTTTGTTGGTGTTTGATAATTTGAGGAGGTGGATGTTTTGGAGAGTGTGAGCATGGAGCAGGCGGGTTAACGGGTTTGTAAGAAGTGTTTAGTTTTGTGCGGATCAAAAGAATGGTGGACAAGAAGACCGTCTATCCAATATAAATACAAAAGCTGCCATTGGCAGCTTTTGTAATACCTGTATGTGTGTCAGGTTATTCGGGCTGAGCCTCTCTTTCGAAGTACTCGTGGAAAAAGAGCAGTTGGAAAGGAAGGGCGTAATGCCAGTATGAGTGGGTGTGCACACCAGGGCGTGTGATGAAGGTGTGTGCGATGTTGTTGTGCTGCATGGCTTCATGCAACGCTACATTGACATCATAAAAGAAATCGTCGATTCCGCAGTCGATGATGATGGCGGGACGGCCTTCAGCAGATTTCATCAACCAGTCGTTGCCACGGCCTCCCTGTACGTGTGGCTCAGGACGCAGACGATAGAGTTGGGTGATGACGGTATGGTCGTTCCACACTTTGGGGTATTTAGAGTATTCGCCGAGCCACTGCTTCATATCCCACTGATCGGGGAAAGGACGAATATCGACGCCTCCGCTCATTGATCCGCAGGCTCCGAAAGTTTCGGGGTGACGGAATGCGAGCCACAATGCTCCATGTCCTCCCATGCTGAATCCGGTGATTGCACGTCCGGTCCGGTCGGCAATGGTGCGGTAGTGTTCGTCTATGTATTTGACGAGCTCTTCAGCCACGAAGGTTTCATAACGATTTTTGGGATCGGCAGGGCTGTCCCAGTACCAGCTGTTTTTGCCTCCATCCGGGCAGACTGCGATGCACTCCATTTGAGAGACATCTTGAGGCAGTTCGGGACGGGTCTGATTTACATAGACTGCATAATTTCCGCCATGACCGTGGAGCAGATAGACTACCGGATATTTTTTATCCGGTGATTTGTCATAGCTGGCCGGGAGTACGACTACGGTTTTGATGGTTTTGTGCATGGAGGGACTCAGAATGGCTACTGTGTCCACAGTTTGGGCGAAGGCGCTGCTGGAGATAAACAGCAGTACCATCATGAAAAGGAAGTTTTTTTTCATTTGTTGTGATCGGGTTTTATTGATTGTCAAATTTTTTCTGATTCCTTTAGAGAGGATCGTTAATTGTTGAATAATCAAGCAATTGAACGGATTTGTAGTATTTGCTGGCTGACGTAGTAATGGTATGTAAGATGTCAGTTCGGGCAAATCTACCTTCAAAAAATATCGGTATTATCTCTATTTCTGGCCGAAATTTCCTTGGCAAAGATAAAAAAAGATAAAATAAAACGGCGACTTTCCACACCATTTTCCCGTTAGCTTTCGAACTTTCACATATTCAGAGTATAAAGGCTTGTTATGCGATTTGTTTATAGATTTGTATTTTTAATAAAAATAAATGATAAATAAAGGTGATTTTTGTGGGGTGTTGGAGGGGTAAAATAGCGGATAATCAGCGAAAAAAGTTGGGAATGATTTGCAGAATCGGGAAAAAGCGGTATCTTTGCAGTCCATTTTGTACAAATGTAAGGGGATTTTATGCCCGAAAGTAAAGGATAAAGTTTAACGTAAAGGATTTAAAATGCCAACGATTCAACAGTTAGTACGGAAAGGAAGATTGACGCCTAGCTTTACCAGTAAGGCTCCGGCGTTGGATGCATGTCCGCAACGTCGTGGGGTATGTGTTCGTGTTTACACGACCACTCCGAAGAAGCCGAACTCAGCGATGCGTAAGGTAGCTCGTGTACGTCTGACCAACGGCAAAGAGGTGAATGCTTACATTCCAGGTGAGGGTCACAACCTTCAGGAGCACTCGATTGTGCTGGTACGTGGAGGTCGTGTGAAAGACCTGCCGGGTGTACGTTATCACTTGGTTCGTGGAGCTTTGGACTCAGCAGGAGTTGACGGACGTCGTCAGCGTCGTTCTAAGTACGGAGCAAAACGCCCGAAAGAAGCGGCAAAGAAGTAAAGAGAGCAAATTAATTGAAATCCCAAAAGAGTTTTAAGAGTATTAAGCAATGAGAAAAGCGAAGCCTAAAAAGCGAATTCTACTTCCAGATCCCAAGTTCGGAGAAGTACTTGTGACGAGGTTTGTGAATAACCTTATGCTGGATGGTAAGAAGAGTATTGCCTATGCCATTTTCTATGATGCGATAGAGATCGTAGGTGAGAAGATGAAGGATGCAGACAAGGCTCCTCTCGAGATCTGGAAAAAAGCCTTGGAGAACATTACTCCGCAGGTAGAGGTTAAATCACGCCGTATTGGTGGTGCGACCTTCCAGGTGCCGACCGAGGTAAGACCCGAGCGCAAAGTTTCTTTGGCAATGAGAAACCTTATCCTTTACTCTCGCAAGCGCGCAGGGCACTCAATGGCCGAGAAGCTGGCCGCCGAGATCCAGGCAGCCTACAATGAGGAAGGTGCAGCCTTCAAACGTAAGGAAGAGATGCACCGTATGGCAGAGGCCAACAAAGCATTTGCACACTTTAGATTTTAATCGGTAGAGGAAAGAATATGGCGGCAAGAGATTTGAAATATACGAGGAATATCGGTATCATGGCTCACATCGATGCCGGTAAGACGACTACCTCAGAGCGTATCCTTTTCTATACCGGAAAGACGCACAAGATCGGAGAGGTTCACGAAGGTGCTGCTACCATGGACTGGATGGTTCAGGAGCAGGAGCGTGGTATCACCATCACTTCGGCAGCGACCACCGCATTTTGGCACTACAAAGGTCAGACTTATCAGATCAACATTATCGACACCCCGGGTCACGTTGACTTTACCGCTGAGGTAGAGCGTTCATTGCGTGTGTTGGACGGTGCGATTGCCACCTTCTGTGCAGTAGGTGGTGTTGAGCCTCAGTCTGAGACCGTATGGCGTCAAGCTGACAAATACAAGGTTCCCCGTATCGGTTACGTCAACAAGATGGACCGTACCGGTGCTGATTTCTTGGCTGTATGTGCACAGATCAAGGAGCGCCTCGGGGCAACTGCAATGCCGGTAGTTCTGCCGATCGGATCGGAGGACAAATTTGCCGGTTTGGTAGACCTTATATATAATAAGGCTATTATTTACGATGAATCTAAGAAGAACGAGTTGGTGAACTACACCTACGAGGAGATTCCTGAGAACATGAAGGCAGAGGCAGCAGAGTGGCGTAACAAACTGATTGAGGAGGTTGCCGCTACTGACGAGGCTTTGATGGAGAAGTTCTTCGAGGATCCGGATTCGATCACTCCTGACGAGCTGATCGCAGCAATCCGTACTGCAACCATCAGCATGCAGATCGTTCCGATGCTTTGCGGTTCATCGTTCAAGAACAAAGGTGTTCAGCTGTTGCTGGACTATGTGATGGCATTCTTGCCCTCTCCGCTGGATATCGAGGCTGTAGTCGGCACCGATCCCCGCACTGATGAGGAGACAAAACGTCATCCGACCGTAAATGATCCTTTCTGCGGTTTGGCCTTCAAGATTGCTACCGACCCGTTCGTAGGACGTTTGGCTTTCGTACGTGTTTACTCAGGTAAACTGGAGGCAGGTTCTTATGTACACAACAGCCGCAGCGGTAAGAAAGAGCGTATCAGCCGTCTGTATCAGATGCACGCCAACAAACAGAACCCAATGGAGGTTGTAGGTGCTGGTGATATCTGTGCAGCCGTAGGTTTCAAAGAGATTCGTACCGGTGATACCCTGTGCGATGAGAACAACCCGATCGTTCTGGAGTCTATCACCTTCCCTGAGCCGGTGATCGGTTTGGCAGTAGAGCCCAAAACTCAGAAGGACCTCGATAAATTGGGTATTGCTCTGGGTAAACTGGCTGAGGAAGACCCGACCTTCACCGTTAAGACTGATCCGGACAGTGGTCAGACCGTCATCAGCGGTATGGGTGAGCTTCACTTGGAGATCATCGTTGACCGTCTGAAACGTGAGTTCGGTGTAGAGATCAACCAGGGTGCACCTCAGGTTAACTACAAGGAGTCACTGAAGTCGAAGGTTCAGCACCGTGAGGTGTTCAAGAAACAGACTGGTGGTCGTGGTAAGTTCGCAGACATCATCTTCGAGATCGGTCCTGCTGATGAAGGTAAGATGGGTCTTCAGTTTGAGGATGTTGTTAAGGGTGGTAATATTCCTAAGGAGTATATGCCTGCAATCCAGAAAGGTTTTGAGTCTTCAATGACCAATGGCCCGATGGCAGGTTTCCCGCTCGACAGCATGAAGGTTACCGTGTTGGATGGTTCGTTCCACCCGGTTGACTCCGATGCCCTTTCATTTGAAATTTGTGCACGCAACGGTTTCCGTGAAGCCGCACGCAAAGCATCTCCCGTTATTTTGGAACCGATCATGTCGGTAGAGGTTGTTACCCCGGAAGAGAACATGGGTGACATCATCGGCGACCTGAACAAACGTCGTGGCCAGATCAACGGTATGGAGACCAAAGGTAACGCCCGTGTGGTAAGTGCTAAGGTGCCTCTGTCAGAGATGTTCGGTTATGTAACCGTATTGCGTACAATCTCATCAGGTCGTGCAACCTCTTCGATGGAGTTCTCACACTTCGACGAAGTACCTGCAAACTTGGCAAAAGAGATTGTCGAGAAATCAAATGGTAAAAAAGGATCGATAGAATAATCAAGAATTATGAGCCAGAAAATAAGAATCAAATTGAAAGCCTACGATCACAATCTGGTTGACAAGTCAGCAGAGAAGATCGTAAAGACCGTGAAAGGCACGGGAGCAGTTGTAAGCGGTCCTATTCCGCTGCCTACTCAGAAAAAGATCTTCACGGTGAACCGTTCGACCTTCGTAAACAAGAAGGCACGTGAACAGTTCGAGCTCTCAACCTGCAAACGTATTCTCGACATCTACAGCTCGACTCCCAAAACGATCGATGCGTTGATGAAACTCGAGTTGCCTAGCGGTGTAGAGGTTGAGATCAAAGTGTGATGAATCCCGGTACGGTACCGGATGCGATACAGAAGGTCATAGCCCTGCCGGGTTTACCGGCGGGGATATGGTTTCGAAGCAGAAGGCTGCCGTTACCGTTGAGAAGATCGGAATTTTCAACACAATATTTTAACAAAGGGCGAGGCTCGGGAAGGTTGCCCGGCGACGATCGGAAGCAATGGACGTTCCGAGTGGACGCGCTCTCAAATCATTAAACCAAAGACAAAAAATGTCAGGATTAATTGGAAAGAAAATCGGAATGACTTCTGTATTCAATGCAGAGGGAAAGAACATTCCGTGCACGGTCATCGAGGCCGGTCCGTGTGTAGTTACGCAAGTGAAGACTGTAGAGAAGGATGGCTACTCAGCAGTTCAGATTGCCTATGACGACAAAGCGGAGAAAAACACAAACAAGTGCCTGTTAGGCCACTTCAAGAAAGCCGGAGTTACCCCCAAACGTCGTTTGGTAGAGTTCAAGAGCTTCGAAGGCGAATTGAATTTGGGTGATGTAATTACGGTAGATGTTTTCGAGGAGAATGACTGGGTCGATGTGACCGGGATTTCGAAAGGAAAAGGTTTCCAGGGTGTTGTAAAACGTCACGGCTTCGGTGGCGTAGGCGGTCAGACCCACGGTCAGCACAACCGTCAGCGTAAACCGGGTTCACTGGGAGCATCATCTTATCCTTCACGCGTATTCAAGGGTAAACGTCTTCCGGGTCAGACTGGAGGCGAGCAGGTAAAAGTTTTGAACCTGCGTATTCTGAAGAAGCTTCCGGAGAATAACCTTCTTTTGGTTAAGGGTTCCATTCCGGGTGCGAAAGGGTCGTACTTAATAATCGAAAACTAAGATGGAAGTAGCAATTTATAACATTTCAGGCGCAGAGACTGGCAAAAAAGCCACTCTGAACGATGCGATTTTCGGCATCGAGCCGAACAACCATGCGATCTATCTTGATGTGAAACAGTATCTGGCCAACAAACGTCAGGGCACACACAAGTCAAAACAGCGCAATGAGGTTGCCGGTTCGACCCGCAAGCTGAAAAAGCAGAAGGGTACAGGTGGAGCTCGTAGTGGTAGCATTTTGTCACCGTTGTTTCCGGGTGGTGGTCGCGTATTCGGTCCTGTACCACGCGATTACAGCTTCAAACTGAACAAGAAGCTGAAACAGCTTGCCCGTAAGAGCGCATTGACCTACAAGGCCAAAGAGAATGCGATCACGGTAGTAGAGGACTTCGCTATGGAGGCACCTAAGACCAAAGAATTCATCGCCATTACAAAGAATCTGAAGCTGGAGGACAAAAAGATTTTGTTGGTACTTCCGGAGACTAATCCGGTAATTTCGCTGTCTGCACGCAATCTTCAGAACGTTAAGGTAATTCCGGCATCTAACCTGAATACCTACGATGTAATGAACGCAGCAAGCATTGTACTGGCAGAGACCTCAATCGAGGCTGTTAACCAAATGTTCGGATTGTAATCATTCAAGACAATGGATATTTTAATTAAGCCAATTTTAACCGAGAGAATGACGGCTCAGGGCGATAAGCTGAACCGTTACGGTTTCATCGTGGATCCGCGTGCCAATAAGCTGGAGATCAAGGCGGCCGTAGAAGCGATGTACGGGGTGGTAGTGACTTCGGTCAACACCTGCAATTACATGGGAAAGGCAAAAAGCCGCTACACACGTGCCGGTTTATTGAGTGGCCGCGCAAACAACTTCAAGAAGGCGTTTGTGACGCTCAAAGACGGCGACAAGATCGATTTTTACAGTAATATCTAAGAGAGATGGCAGTAAGAAAATTCAAACCCACGACACCGGGTACCCGCCACAAAGTGATTGGTACCTTTGACGATATTACTTCGTCAGTTCCCGAGAAGTCGCTGCTTACTCCGCTCAAGAGCACCGGAGGTCGCAACAACAGCGGTAAGATGACCATGCGTTACATCGGTGGTGGTCACAAGAAGATGTACCGTATTGTTGACTTCAAACGTAATAAAGATTCCATGACCGCTACGGTCAAAACCATTGAATATGACCCGAACCGTTCAGCACGTATCGCCTTGTTGGTATATCCTGATGGCGAGAAGCGTTACATGCTTGCTCCGAATGGACTGAAAGTAGGTCAGGTTGTATCGACAGGAGCAGGAGCTGCTCCGGAGGTTGGTAACACGCTGTTTTTGGCTGATATTCCGCTGGGAACCGTGGTACACAACATTGAACTCTACCCCGGTCAGGGAGCCGCGATGGCTCGTAGTGCCGGTACCTACGCACAGCTTTTGGCTCGTGAAGGTAAATTCGCTATTATCAAACTTCCTTCGGGCGAGACCCGTATGGTACTCGTTACTTGCCGTGCAACGATCGGTGCAGTATCGAATCCGGACCACAGTCTGGAGTCACACGGTAAGGCAGGTCGCAACCGTTGGTTGGGCCGTCGTCCACGCAACCGTGGTGTAACGATGAACCCGGTAGATCACCCGATGGGTGGTGGTGAAGGACGTAGTTCAGGAGGACATCCTCGTTCACGTAAAGGTCTTTTGGCTAAGGGCTACAAAACCCGGAACCCGAAGAAAACCACTTCTAAGTTCATTGTATCAGGAAGGAAAAAATAAATTTAAAATAGTAGCGTAATGAGCCGTTCATTAAAAAAAGGACCATATATCGAACCCAAGTTGGAGGCGCGTGTAATCGCGCAGAACGAAGGGGGAAAGAAGAGCGTCATCAAGACGTGGTCACGTGCGAGCATGATTTCGCCGGACTTCGTTGGTCAGACGATCGCCGTCCACAACGGGAATAAGTTTATCCCGGTCTATGTAACAGAGAACATGGTAGGGCACAAGCTGGGTGAATTTGCCCCGACTCGTACCTTCCGTGGCCATTCAGGAAACAAGAAAAAATAGTAGGTAAAGATGGGTTCAAGAAAACACATAATGGCCGAAAGGCTTAAAGCCGAGAAGAAACAGAAGGCCATCGCCGTGCTGAACGATTGTCCGACATCGCCACTGAAGATGCGCATCGTAGCAGACACGATTCGCGGCGTGGAGATCAATCGTGCTTTGGGCATGCTTCGTTTCAGCAAGAAGGCAGCCTCGATCAAATTGGAGAAGTTGCTTCGTTCAGCGATTGCGAACTGGGAGCAGAAGAACGAGGGACAGCGTCTCGAAGACAATAAACTTTGCGTAAGCGAGATTTATGTCAACAGTGGTACGATGCTCAAACGTATCCAGGCAGCTCCTCAGGGTCGTGCACACCGGATTCGCAAACGTTCGAACAGCGTAACGATCGTGGTGGACAAAATGGAAGTTAAAGAAGAAAAAAATATCAAAGCAGATGGGACAGAAAGTTAATCCGATAGCAAACAGACTCGGTATCATACGTGGTTGGGATTCCAACTGGTATGGCGGAAAGGATTTTTCGAGCAAGCTGGTCGAGGATTCCAAGATTCGTAAGTACCTGGGTGCCCGTCTTGCAAAGGCCAGCATCTCGAAGGTCATCATCGAGCGTACACTGAAGCTGGTGACTGTCACCATCTCAACGGCACGTCCTGGTATCATTATCGGTAAAGGCGGCCAGGAGGTTGACAAGCTGAAAGAAGAGTTGCGTAAGCTGACCGGCAAGGAGGTACAGATCAACATTTTCGAGGTTAAACGTCCTGAGTTGGATGCCGTAATCGTAGCCAACAACATTGCACGTCAGCTCGAAGGTCGTATTTCATACCGTCGTGCAGTTAAGACCGCAATCGCATCGACGATGCGTATGGGTGCAGAGGGTATCAAGATCCAGATTTCAGGTCGTTTGGGCGGCGCCGAGATGGCCCGCAGCGAGACCTTCAAAGAGGGTCGTATTCCATTGCACACCTTCCGTGCAGATGTTGATTATGCACTTTGCGAAGCCTTGACGAAAGTAGGTATTCTGGGTATCAAGGTATGGATCTGCAATGGCGAGGTTTACGCCAAACGTGATCTGTTCGAGATCGCAGGCGCAGCACCTTCACAGGGTGACCGTGGATTCCGCGGTGAGCGTAGCGAGCGCGGCGAACGTCGCGGACGTGGCGATCGTCGTGGCAGAGACAAAAAATCGAATAAGTAAGGACTTCTTAAAGCGATACAACAATGTTACAGCCAAAAAGAACGAAATTCAGAAGAATGCAGAAGGGGCGCATGAAGGGCAATGCCCAGCGCGGAGCGCAGCTTGCGTTCGGATCCTTCGGCATCAAGGCTATGGAGTCCACCTGGATCACCGGCCGCCAGATTGAGGCCGCACGTCAGGCAATCGTGCGTTATATGAAACGTGAAGGTCAGCTTTGGATCCGGATCTTCCCGGACAAGCCGATCACCAAGAAGCCCGCAGAGGTACGTATGGGTAAAGGTAAAGGTTCACCCGAAGGGTTCGTAGCCCCCGTTACTCCGGGCCGTATTCTGTTCGAAGCAGAGGGAGTGCCCCTGGCAGTAGCTCAAGAGGCATTGCGTTTGGGTGCCCAGAAGCTTCCGATTACGACTAAGTTCATTGTGAGACGAGACTATACCGAAACATCAATTTAGGAAAAGACATGAAAACATCAGAGATTAAAGAGCTTTCCGCAGCAGAATTGGCAGAGCGGATTGAGGCAGAGAAGGCAAACCTTCTTCGCATGAAGATGAATCATGCCGTTTCACCGGTAGAGAATCCCACCCTGATCAAGAAGGCCCGCAGGGATATCGCTCGCATGCTGACGATTCTGGGCCAGAAAGAAACCGTAAAAGCGTAATTACCCATGGAAAGAAATCTGAGAAAAGAGAGAATCGGGGTGGTTGTCAGCAACAAGATGGACAAATCGATCACGGTTGCCATCAAGCGTAAGGAGAAACATCCGATCTACGGCAAGTTTGTGAACAAGACGAAGAAGTTTGTAGCACACGACGAGACCAACAGTTGTCATGCAGGCGATACGGTTCGGATTGCTGAGACCCGTCCATTGAGCAAGACCAAACGTTGGAGATTAGTAGAAATCATTGAAAGAGCTAAGTAAGCCATGATACAACAAGAAAGCAGACTGTCAGTAGCCGATAACAGCGGGGCCAAAGAGGTTCTCTGTATCCGCGTACTGGGTGGCACGGGCAAGCGCTATGCCACCATCGGCGATAAAATTGTGGTGACTGTCAAGAGCGCCACACCTTCTGGAGATATCAAGAAGGGTACTGTATCCAAGGCCGTTGTAGTGCGCACCTCGAAAGAGATTCGTCGTGCAAACGGTTCCTATATTCGATTCGACGACAATGCTGTCGTACTGCTCAACAACCAGGGTGAGATGCGTGGCACACGTATTTTCGGGCCGGTAGCTCGTGAGTTGCGTGACTCGTACATGAAGATCATTTCATTGGCGCCCGAAGTATTGTAATCTTTAAAAGGTTAAAAGATGTCAGTAAAATTGCATATCAAGAAGGGGGACACGGTAATCGTGAACGCCGGTGACAACAAGGGCCAGACAGGAAAAGTTCTTCGTGTATTGGTTGAGAAGGAGCGGGCGATCGTCGAGGGCGTGAATTTGGTGTCAAAACACACCAAGCCAAACGCTAAGAATCCCCAGGGTGGTATTGTGAAGCAAGAGGCTTCGATCCACATCTCGAACCTGCAGCCGGTAGACTCAAAGAGTGGCAAAGCGACTCGAGTAGGTCGTAAGGCGGGTGCAGACGGCAAATTAGTACGTTACTCAAAAAAGTCAGGGGAGGAGATTAAATAATGGTATACGTTCCTACGCTTAAGAAAATGTACAAGGAGCAGATCGTACCTGCCCTTGTCAAGGAGTTCAACTACACTAGCGTGATGCAGGTTCCGGTCCTCGAGAAGATTGTTATCAACCAGGGTTTGGGTCAGGCCATTGGCGACAAGAAGATTCTGGAGACAGCGATTGAGGAGTTGACCAAGATCACCGGTCAGCGTGCAGTAGCTACCCGTTCGAAGAAGGATATTTCGAACTTTAAGCTTCGTAAAGGGATGCCGATCGGAGCTCGTGTAACGTTGCGTCACAACAAGATGTATGAGTTCTTGGAGAGGTTGGTAGCGGTAGCCTTGCCACGTATCCGTGACTTCAAAGGTATCAACGACAAGTTTGACGGTCGCGGTAACTATACGCTGGGTGTTGCAGAGCAGATCATCTTCCCGGAGATCGACATTGACAAGATCTCAAAGATTTTGGGTATGGAGATCACCTTTGTAACGACCGCGAACACTGACGAAGAGGCGTATGCACTTCTGAAGCAGTTCGGATTACCGTTTAAAAACGCAAAAAAGAACGCATAAGATATGGCAAAAGAATCAATGAAGGCTCGTGAGGTTAAACGCCTCAAATTGGTTGAGCGTTATGCTGCCAAACGAGCTGCTCTGAAAGAGGCCGGAGACTACGAGGGATTGGCAAAATTGCCACGCAACTCGAACCCGATCCGTCTGCACAATCGTTGCAAACTGACGGGCCGTCCTAAGGGCTATATGCGCCAGTTCGGCATCAGCCGTATTCAGTTCCGTGAGATGGCATCAAAAGGACTGATCCCTGGTGTTAAGAAAGCTAGCTGGTAGGCGGACGGCGGTTTCGGAAAACCGAGAGTACAAGATCCGACAGATTTGTCTGAGCGTTTGTTCCTGGACGAATCAATAAAAATAGAGCTGAAGCGGCGGATGGCTGACGAGTCATCCGACCTGCTTTGGACAAGAAGAGGGATCGGACCTTTTGAATCAAGACTCATTTTTGAGAGCCATTTCGACGGATGTCGGATGGTGTGATCAGAGTGATAAAATTTAGAGGGTCAACTCTTTCTCCGAAAGCGATTTGACGGAAAGAATTTTTTTCGTAACTTTACCGCCTGATTTTTACGGACTGCCGCGGAGGGGGTGACCCCTGCCGCGTTGTTCCGTGAAAATTGTTTGGGTTTATAGCCCAAGCGCAAAGCGATAATCCCGAAGGCCGGGTAGTTTGTGTGTAACAGACTGAAGGCCAGTATTAACTAATATTATTTTATTACAATGACTGATCCAATTGCGGATTTCCTGACGCGAGTTAGGAACGCGGTGAAAGCCAACCACAAGGTGGTTGAAGCTCCCGCATCAAAAATGAAGCTCGAGATCACCCGTGTACTCTACGAGCAGGGCTACATTTTGGCCTACAAGGAGGACAAGGATGAGAAGGGCAAACCGATCATCAAGATCGCGTTGAAGTACCATGCAGAGACCAAGAGCAATGCCATCAAGGGTCTGAAACGTGTAAGCCGTCCGGGTTTGCGTCGTTACAGCAGTGCAGCCGATATGCCGCGCGTATTGAATGGTTTGGGAATTGCAGTGGTATCTACCTCTAAAGGCATCATGACCGATAAGAAAGCCCGTCAGGAGAATGTAGGCGGCGAGGTGCTGTGCTATGTTTATTAATCTTAAGTAAGACAAGAATATCATGTCAAGAATTGGAAAATTACCTGTAAACCTGCCCGCAGGAGTAACCGTAACGGTTGGTCCCGATAACGTGGTAAGTGTGAAAGGCCCTCTTGGAACATTGAGTCAGAAAGTTGATTCAGACATTAAGGTTACCGTGGAGGGAAATGAGGTTCATGTGACTCGTCCGACCGACCAGCCTCGTCACCGTTCGATGCACGGTTTGTATCGTGCGTTGATCCACAACATGGTTGTAGGCGTATCAGAGGGCTACCAGATTCAGCAGGAGTTGGTAGGTGTAGGTTACAAAGCGGAGATGCAGGGGAATGTACTTCAGATGAGTCTGGGATATTCTCATGACATCTATTTTGAGATGCCTAAGGAGATTACCGCTACGGCAGTTACCGAGAAGAAGGGTAACCCGATCGTTACCTTGAAGAGTATCGACAAACAGTTGATTGGTCAGGTAGCTGCTAAGTTGCGTTCGCTTCGTAAGCCTGAGCCATACAAAGGTAAAGGTATTAAGTTTGTTGGAGAGCAGCTTCGTCGTAAAGCTGGTAAATCTGCTAATGCAAAATAGTAAAATTGTAGAGTTATGTCATTGACCAAGATAGAGAGAAGAGAGAGGATCAAGATGCGTATCCGCAAGATCGTCAGCGGCACATCAGAGCGTCCTCGCATGTCTGTGTTCAGAAGTAACAAGCAGATTTATGTTCAGTTGATCGACGATCAGAATGGTGTAACGCTGGCATCGGCCTCATCTTTGGACAAAGAGGTTGTAGAGCAGGCTGCAGGCTTGAACAAGTCACAGGTAGCGGCATTGGTCGGCAAGTTGGCCGCAGCGCGTGGATTAGCAAAGGGAATCAGTGCAGTATCATTTGACCGCAACGGTTACCTTTACCACGGAAGAGTGAAAATGTTGGCGGACGCAGCCCGTGAAGGCGGACTTAAATTCTAAGAGATATGTCAAATACGAACATAAAGAAAGTAAGAACGAGCGATCTGGAGCTCAAGGATCGTTTGGTAAGCATCCAGCGCGTAACGAAGGTAACCAAGGGTGGTCGTACCTTTTCGTTCTCGGCTATCGTTGTAGTAGGTAACGAGAACGGTGTGGTAGGCTATGGTTTGGGTAAAGCCAGCGAAGTTACCGCAGCCATTGCAAAGGGAGTTGAAGATGCTAAGAAGAATTTGGTAAAGATACCGGTGCTTCACGGTACGATTCCCCACAAACAGGAGGCACGTTACAGCGGGTCATTGGTAATGATTCGTCCGGCCGCTCCTGGTACAGGAGTAATTGCGGGAGGTGCTATGCGTGCCGTATTGGAGAGCGTTGGCATCCGCAACGTGTTGGCCAAGAGCAAGGGCTCATCGAACCCTCACAACCTGGTAAAAGCTACCATTGCAGCGCTGTTGGAGTTGCGTGATGCACACAGTGTAGCTCAGGTACGTGGTGTCTCTTTGGATACAGTTTTTAACGGATAATAGCGACGAGAAATGGCTAAATTGAAAATTACCCAGATCAAGAGCCGCATCGGAGCGAGTGCCCAGCAGAAAAAGAATTTGGATGCACTGGGACTTCGCAAGATGAATGCTACCGTAGAGCATGAAGCATCTGCGATCATTCTCGGAATGGTAGAGAAGGTGAAACACCTGGTAAAGGTGGAGGAGGTAAAATAGTATCCACTGAAGGATCTATTTTGTCCCGCGAGGGGCGCTATTGAGAAACAATAAAAAAGAAAGCATAATGAATCTCAGTAATTTAAAACCTGCAGAAGGGTCGACCAAAAACGAGAAACGTATCGGTCGTGGTCAGGGATCTGGCCGTGGCGGTACGTCTACACGTGGTCACAAAGGAGCGAAATCGCGTTCAGGTTACTCTTCAAAAATTGGTTTCGAAGGTGGTCAGATGCCGCTTCAGAGACGTTTGCCGAAGTATGGCTTCACCAATTTGAAACGTGTTGAGTACAAGGGTATCAATGTAGGGGTTCTTGAGGAGATGGCCAAGAGCGCATCTTTGAAGAGCATCACTGTAGATACACTGATCGAGGCTGGTTTCGTTAACAAGAACGATCGTGTTAAGATTCTCGGCAGCGGCACGTTGAGTGTAGCTTTGGAGGTAACGGCTCACGCCTTCTCGAAGACGGCTGTAGCAGCCATCGAGGCACAGGGAGGCAAGGTGACCAAACTTTAATTTTCAGCGATGAAAAAGTTAATCGAAACCATTAAGAATATATTCAAGATCGAAGAGCTTCGTAAACGTATTCTGTTTACGTTGGCTTTGATTTTGGTATATCGGTTCGGTAGTTTTGTGGTGATCCCGGGCATCAATCCTGAGGCGTTGCAGGCACTGCAGAGTCAGGTTGAAGGCAACGGATTGATGGGTTTGTTGAACATCTTCTCCGGAGGAGCGTTCAGCAACGCATCAATTTTTGCATTGGGAATCATGCCCTACATCTCTGCTTCCATCGTTATACAGCTGATGGGAATTGTGGTTCCCTATTTCCAGAAGCTGCAGAAAGAGGGAGAGAGTGGACGTCGCAAAATTAACCAGTGGACCCGCTATTTGACCATCATCGTACTGTTGTTGCAAGGTCCGGCCTATTTGGCAAACCTTCACGCACAGTTGCCTGTTGCGGCCTTTGTATTAGGTCGTGGCAGTGTACTGTTTACGGTAAGTGCAACGATTGTGCTGATTGCAGGTACGATGTTTGTGATGTGGCTCGGCGAGAAGATCACAGACAAGGGTATCGGTAACGGTGTATCGCTCATCATCATGGTGGGTATCATCGCCCGTCTGCCTCACGCGTTGATGGCAGAGTTGAACACCCGTTTCACAGAGGCTACTGGAGGTCTTGTGATGTTGGTTGTCGAGTTGGTACTGTTGTTCTTGGTTTTCGCGGCAACGATTGCGCTGGTACAGGCAGTTCGCAAGATCCCTGTTCAGTATGCCAAGAGAATCGTTGGTAACAAACAGTATGGTGGTGTACGTCAGTACATTCCGCTGAAGATCAATGCGGCAGGTGTTATGCCGATCATCTTCGCACAGGCGTTGATGTTCATTCCGATGTTCTTCACCCGTTTTGAGTCTACTCAGGGCTTTGCGGCAGCATTTGCGGATTACACCGGATTCTGGTATAACCTTGTATTTGCACTGTTGGTTATCGCCTTCACCTATTTCTACACGGCGATTACCGTTAATCCCAACATGATGGCAGAGGATATGAAACGCAACGGTGGCTTCATTCCGGGTGTTAAACCTGGTAAGAAGACCGTAGAGTACCTCGATACCATCATGACGCGGATCACCCTTCCGGGTTCCATTTTCTTGGCGATCGTTGCGATTTTGCCGACGTTTGCGATGAAGTTGGGCATCAACAATCAGTTTGCGCTGTTCTATGGTGGAACTTCGTTGTTGATCTTGGTAGGCGTAGTCCTCGACACCCTCCAGCAGATCGAGAGTTACCTGCTGCTGCGTCACTACGACGGACTGATGAAGACCGGTCGTATCAAAGGACGTATGGGATAATAAGAGTTCTGAAAAATGATATACTTAAAGACAGCGGAAGAGATAGAGTTGCTGCGCGAGAACAACCTTTTGGTTAGCGCAACGCTGGCAGAGATCGGCAAACATGTCCGGCCGGGCGTCTCGACGCTCGAGCTGGACAAGATCGCCGAGGATTTTATCCGGTCTCATGGGGCGGAACCCGGCTTTTTGGGTTACGGCGGCTTTCCGAACACCTTGTGCATGTCCATCAATGAGGAGGTTGTGCACGGGATACCTTCCGCAAAGCGCATTCTGAAGGAGGGCGATGTTCTCTCGGTAGATTGTGGCACGCTTATGAAGGGGTTTTACGGCGATTCTGCATACACGTTTGCAGTAGGAGAGATTGATCCGGCAGTCAAGGATCTACTCCGCGTAACCAAAGAGGCTCTTTATAAGGGTGTCGCACAGGCGAAGGCAGGCAATCGGATTGGTGATATTGCCAACGCTGTGCAGGAGCATGCCGAGCGACACGGATATTCAGTAGTACGGGAATTGGTAGGGCACGGTCTCGGTCGCGATATGCACGAGGAGCCCGAGGTACCGAACTACGGAGCCCGTGGCAGGGGACCACTTCTCAAGGAGGGAATGGTTATCTGCATAGAGCCAATGATCAACATGGGCACACGTGCTGTAGTTTTTGAGCGTGACGGATGGACAGTCCGGACACGTGATCGCAAGCCATCGGCTCACTTTGAGCAGGCAGTAGCGATCACGAAACATGGTGCCGATGTATTGACAGACTTCGGCGTAATCGAACAAGCAATAAATTCGTAAGACTCCTATGGCCAAACAAGCTGCTATTGAGAAGGACGGAACGATTATCGAGGCGTTGTCGAATGCGATGTTTCGCGTAGAGTTGGACAATGGCCATGTGATCACCGCCCACATTTCGGGCAAGATGCGGATGCACTACATCAAGATTCTTCCCGGAGACAAAGTAAAAGTTGAGATGTCCCCGTACGACCTGAGTAAGGGACGTATATCGTTCAGGTACAAATAGGACAGAACCCGGGATCGGTTCAAGAGCGTAAAGAAGGAGCCGTGAGGTTTTCGTATGCGCTGATTGAGGTCCCACAAAGCATTCTGAACAATGAAAGTAAGAACATCTATTAAGAAGAGAAGCGAGGATTGCAAGATCGTAAAACGCAAAGGTCGCCTCTATGTAATCTGCAAGAAGAATCCCAAGCTGAAGATGCGTCAGGGATAGTAAACAGGAACAAACAAAAAAAGCATAATTGAATTTATGGCACGTATTGTAGGTGTAGATTTACCTAAGAACAAGAGAGGAGATATAGGATTGACCTATATCTACGGGATTGGTCGTAGCACCGCCCGTACGATTCTTGCGAAGGCGAATGTCGATGCTGAGATCAAGGTACAGGATTGGACCGATGCACAGGTAGCGGCAATTCGTAGCGCCATCGCAGAAGGAGGCTACAAGGTAGAGGGCGAGCTTCGCTCGACGGTACAGCTGAACATCAAACGTTTGATGGATATTGGTTGTTATCGTGGGATTCGTCACCGTTTGGGGCTTCCGGTTCGCGGCCAGAGCACAAAGAACAATGCCCGCACGCGCAAGGGTCGCAAGAAGACCGTTGCCAATAAGAAAAAAGCAACGAAGTAATCTTTAGAGTTATGGCAAAAAAAACAGGAACAGTTAAGAAGAGAGTGGTCAAGGTGGGTACCGAAGGCAAGGTATTCGTACACTCTACTTTCAATAACGTGATCATCACGATTGCGAATGCGAACGGCGAGGTGATCAGTTGGAGTTCAGCAGGAAAGATGGGTTTCCGTGGCTCTAAGAAGAACACCCCGTATGCAGCCCAGACAGCAGCAGCAGATTGCGCCAAGATTGCTTACGATCTGGGACTTCGCAAGGTAAAGGTATATGTGAAAGGTCCGGGAGCCGGCCGTGAGTCAGCCATTCGTACCGTTCACGGAGCAGGTATCGAGGTTACTGAGATTATCGATGTAACTCCACTGCCGCACAACGGTTGTCGTCCACCCAACCGTCGTCGTGTCTAATTTCCGGTCCGACGCCACCGGAGCGGTTCGTATCCTATAGTGATAGGATCTCGAATTGGCCGCATTCCCAACCCTTGGGGCGGAATGTCGGCGTCACTCCAAAACGGAGTTTAACTCCGTTCATTACATTAACAATAAAGAAACTTCTATTATGGGAAGATATATTGGACCAAAGTCAAAGATTGCCAGAAAATTTGGCGAAGCCATTTATGGCGCGGACAGATCATTAGAGAAGAAGAACTACCCTCCCGGACAGCATGGTTTGATGCGCAAACGCAAGAAGGTATCTGAGTACGGTACTCAGTTGCTGGAGAAGCAGAAAGCGAAAGCTATCTATGGTGTACAGGAGAAACAGTTCCGTCGCACTTTTGAGGAGGCAGCTCGCATTGGCGGTATCACCGGTGAGAACCTGCTTCAGATTTTGGAGTGCCGTTTGGACAATGTAGTTTATCGTTTGGGTATTGCCCCGACTCGTGCTGCAGCTCGTCAGCTGGTATCACACCGTCACATTACCGTTAACGGTGCAGTAGTGAACATTCCTTCATACCAGCTTCGTGTAGGTGATGTAGTAGGTGTTCGTGAGAAATCTAAGTCTTTGGAGGTAATTCTGGACTCTGTAACCGGTTCACACAACCGTTATGCATGGTTGGAGTGGGACGGCAGCCAGATGAGTGGCAAATTCCTTCAGAAACCGGAACGTGCAGACATTCCGGAGAACATTAAAGAGCAGCTTATCGTCGAGTTGTATTCTAAGTAATCATTAATCGAGGAGCAATAATTATGGCAATATTAGCATTTCAAAAGCCTGAAAAGGTAATAATGCTCGAATCCACCTCTTCGTTCGGACGGTTTGAATTCCGTCCGCTCGAGCCCGGATTTGGCATGACCATCGGCAATGCGTTGCGGCGCATTTTGCTCTCTTCGTTGGAGGGCTATGCGATCACGACGGTCAAGGTTGCCGGTGTAGATCATGAGTTTGCTGCGATCCCCGGTGTTATGGAAGGAATGCTTGAGATCATATTGAAGCTCAAGCAGGTACGTTTCATCAAGACCGTCGAGAATGTCGATGGTGAGAAGGTGACCGTTAATGTAGCCGGTCAGAGTGAGCTCACCGCAGGCTATATCTCGAATTTCTTGACCAACTTCAAGGTATTGAATCCAGAATTGGTAATTTGTCGCTTGGATCCTGATGTAAAGCTTCAGATTGAGTTGACGATTGCCAAGGGTCGTGGTTACGTCCCTGCAGAGGAGAATCGTCCGGCAGATGCAGAGTTTGGTTTGTTGCCGATCGATTCGATTCACACACCGATTCGCAATGTGAAGTTTGCAGTTGAGAACTACCGTGTGGAGCAGAAGACCGATTATGAGAAACTGAATCTGGAGATTACGACGGATGGAAGTATTCATCCGAAGGAAGCTCTCAAGGAGGCGGCCAAAATATTGATTCATCACTTCATGCTCTTCTCCGATGAAAAGATTACGCTGAACCTTGAGGAAAACAGTGCTACAGAGGAGTTCGACGAGGATGTTCTTCACATGCGTCAGTTGTTGAAGACGAAGTTGTCGGATCAGGATTTGTCGGTACGTGCATTGAACTGTTTGAAGGCAGCCGAGGTAGAGACAGTAGGAGATTTGGTACGCTTCAACCGGAATGATTTGTTGAAATTCCGCAATTTTGGCAAGAAGTCATTGTCAGAGTTGGATGAGTTGTTAGCGAATTTGAATCTGCACTTCGGGATGGACGTATCCATTTACAAATTAGACAAGGATTAACACGAACGATTAAGTAACCATGAGACACAATAAGAAAATTAACCACCTCGGCCGCCAGGCCGGTCACCGCAAGGCGTTGATGGCCAATCTGGCGAGCTCGCTTTTGAAGCACAAGAGGATCAATACGACTTTGGCAAAGGCCAAGGCTCTTCGTATGTATGTAGAGCCTCTGATTACCAAGTCGAAAGAGGATACGACTCATTCGCGTCGTACGGTTTTCAGTTATTTGAAGGACAAAGAGGCGACAGCAGAGTTGTTCCGCGTCATTGCGCCGAAGATTGCGAATCGTCCAGGCGGATATTGCCGTATTTTGAAGACCGGTTTCCGTTTGGGAGATGGAGCAGAGACCTGCTTTATTGAGTTGGTAGACTTTGATGAGGCATATGCAACTGCAGCAGCACCTAAGGCAGCCGACAAGCCTAAGACTCGTCGTAGCCGTGCTAAAAAAGCAGCAGCACCTGCAACTGATGGCGCAGAAGCTCCAGTAGCAGAGGCTGAGGCACCTGCAAAGAAAGCTACCAAAAAACCGGCAGCCAAGAAAGCTGAGGAGTCAGCAGAAGAGGCTAAAGCTGAGTAATTTATCGGCAACGGTTATCCGATTCTCTGCATTGGCGGTCACAGGCTGCTGTATGTGAGAGATAGAGGAAGATAGAGAGGAGATCCTTTTGAGGGTCTCCTCTTTGTTTTTGTAGGAAATGTGAGATATTGCACTATTTTTGCAGGAAAGACGTTATATTAACAGACAAGTTTTGGTTTTTGGCAAAAGTCAAATCTTAAAAAAATAATTACGATGAGTGAAATTGTAAGTGTACATGCCAGAGAGATTCTGGATTCGCGGGGTAATCCGACTATTGAAGTTGAAGTGACCACAGCCAGCGGTGCTTTTGGCCGGGCTGCAGTTCCTTCCGGAGCTTCTACCGGTGAGAATGAAGCGCTTGAATTGCGCGATGGCGATAAGAACCGTTATGGTGGTAAAGGCGTTTTGAAGGCTGTTCAGAATGTGAACGAGGTGATTGCCAAAGAGATTTTGGGCATGCCGGTGACCGATCAGGTGGGCATTGACAAGACGATGATCGAATTGGACGGCACACCGACTAAGAGCAAATTGGGCGCTAATGCCATTTTGGGTGTTTCGTTGGCTTGTGCACGTGCGGCAGCTGACTATCTGGGCATGCCATTGTGGCGTTATATTGGCGGTACGAATGCCAAGACGCTGCCGGTGCCGATGATGAATATCATCAATGGTGGTTCACATTCTGACGCTCCTATTGCCTTCCAGGAATTTATGATCCGCCCTGTCGGCGCACCATCGTTCCGTGAGGGGTTGCGTATGGGAGCTGAGGTTTTCCATGCCTTGAAGAAGGTGTTGCATGATCGTGGTTTGAGTACAGCTGTAGGTGATGAAGGCGGTTTTGCACCAGCTTTGAAAGGTACAGAGGATGCTTTGGAATCTATGATCGAGGCTATTAAAAAGGCGGGCTATAAACCTGGCCGTAAATGCGAAGGCGGTGATGTAGCCATTGGTATGGATTGCGCATCGTCGGAGTTCTATAAGGATGGCGTTTACGACTATACGAAGTTTGAGGGTCCGACCGGTGCCAAACGTACTTCGGCTGAGCAGGTAGCCTATTTGGAAGAGTTGGTAGCGAAATATCCGATCGATTCGATTGAGGATGGTATGAGCGAGAACGACTGGGAAGGTTGGAAAGTTCTTACTGAGAAGTTAGGTGGCAAATGCCAGCTGGTAGGTGACGACCTGTTTGTGACCAACGTAGAGTTCCTGAAGAGGGGTATTGAGATGGGTTGTGCCAATTCGATTTTGATCAAGGTGAACCAGATCGGTACTCTGACTGAGACGTTGGATGCCATTGAGATGGCCCATCGGGCAGGTTACACGTCGGTAACTTCGCACCGCAGTGGTGAGACGGAGGATTCGACGATTGCGGATATTGCTGTAGCGACCAATTCGGGCCAGATCAAGACCGGTTCGATGAGCCGTTCGGATCGTATGGCGAAGTACAACCAATTGCTTCGTATTGAGGAGGAGTTGGGAGATGAGGCGATCTACGGATATACGAAGATTTATCGTAAGTAGGCTTTCCCGAAACAGTTATACTGTAAAAATGAAGCGGACATCTCATGCGAGATGTCCGCTTTTAATTTATTTGTCAATTCTGGTTTATCCGATTCGGTGATACCCTTTATAATGCACTTTTATTGTAGATCTCGGTCGGTTTTGTAGTAAGCCTTTTCTGTTGGATTCCGCTCTTTCCCCTAATGAAACTATCATTGGAGCATGGTCTGGCCTCAACGGAGCGTTTATGGACTTAAATTCAATAGAGACCTTGTGTGTATATCTGGATGTGTGAGTTGGGTGTGTCCAGTTTACTCCTCGTAATCACCCATCAGATAGGCTTTGATGAAATCTCCGATATCGCCATCCATGACTCGTTGTACATCAGAGGTTTGGTGTCCGGTGCGATGGTCTTTTACGCGGCGATCGTCAAAGACGTAACTGCGGATTTGTGATCCCCATTCGATTTTTTTCTTTTTGCCTTCGAGTTCGTTTTGGAGTTCGCGCCGTTTGTTCAGTTCGAGTTGGTAGAGTTTTGATTTGAGGATGCGCAAAGCGTTTTCTTTGTTCATACTTTGGGAACGGGTCTCTGTATTCTCGACCATGATACCGGTAGGCAGGTGGCGTACGCGGACACCGGTTTCGACCTTGTTGACATTTTGTCCACCTTTACCACCGCTTCGATAGGTATCCCATTCTATATCGGCGGGGTTGATTGTGATTTCGATGGTGTCATCGACCGCTGGCGAGACAAAAACGGAGGCGAATGTAGTTTGGCGTTTGTTGTTGGCATTGAACGGCGAGGGACGAACCAAACGGTGAACGCCGCTTTCGCTTTTGAGATAGCCGTATGCGAATTCGCCGACAAATTCGAGGGTTGCTGATTTGATTCCTACCTCTTCGCCATCCTGGACATCGATCACTTTGACCTGATAGCCATTGGCTTCTCCCCAACGCATGTACATACGCATCAGCATGGAGGCCCAGTCGAGGCTTTCCGTGCCACCGGCTCCGGAGTTGATCTCCATGATTGCTCCGAGACGATCCTCTTCTCCGCTGAGCATATTGCGCATTTCGAGCTCTTCGATCATTTTGAGCACCTTGTTGTATTGGGTGTCGAGCTCTTCGGGTGAGGAGGCTCCTTCGCGGATAAATTCGGGCAGAAGGTGCAGTTCGTCCATAGCGGAGGCAATGGCGTCGTATGCGGTGATCCAATATTTGATTCCGGCAACCTTTTTGAGTTGGGCTTCGGCTTTGGCGGGGTCATCCCAGAAGTTGGGATCGTGGGTCAACGCCTCTTGCTCATCGAGTTCCAGACGTCGGTCTTCGATATGCAGGTGGGTATAAAGGGCTTGCTGCCGCTCTTCGAGTGCCTTGATCTGTTCGGTAGTTACCATATATGGTGTTTTTATTGTCTTTGTGTTGGGAAATTGGAGACCCTGAGGGAATGGTTGCAAAATTATGTTTTACGAGAGAAGACAGACAGAACAAGGCTTGATATTGATGCGAGCGTTGTCTGCTTTCTTGTATATGCTATTCTCAACCGTACAGGGAGTTCAATATCTTACAAAATGCTTTGCCGTTGAAATAGTTTCCTATGTGGGGAACCTGCACATTTGTAATTTTATAGACTCCTTCCCATTATTTGTAAAAGTGCTTTAGTCTGTAAAAGTTTTCGGGGTTTTATGGTTTGTCCTCTACCCTTGATGGTTAAGGAAAGGTGAAGAGAACTTTCTTTTATTCTTCGGGATTTGGAGTGCTGTCTGGAGTAGAGGGGTGTTCTGTTGCCCCGGAGACGGAACAGGGAATCCCGAGGGCCCGTACCCGTTCTCCGATTTGAGAGAGCTCGTTAACCGGGATTTTGATCAATTCGTGGGCTGGAGTTTCACGGTCGATCGTGTAGATCATTACCTGTTTGGGTGCGATTTCACGAATCAGATCGAGCCAATCCGAAACCTCTTTCTCCGTAGTATTATCAATGTTTTGTCCGTTGTAACGGCCACGTAAGAACATGGTTTGGATGATCAGTTGTCCGTTAAAACGTTTCATCAGTTCGACCGTTTCGGCCACACTACGATTTCCGTGCGGTTGGTTTATAATTCGCATGGTGCTGTCTATGGCCGAGTCGAGTTTCAAAATATTGTTGTCCACCCGGAGCAGTGCGCGACAAACCGGTTCATGATCGATCATCGTTGCGTTGCTCAGGACCGAAATTTTGGATTTGGGGCTGAGTTCGTCACGGGTGGCGATGGTATCGGCGATGATCTCTTCGAATTGGGGGTGCATGGTGGGCTCTCCGTTTCCGGCGAACGTGATCACATCGGGAAGCTGTCCATCGGCAGCCATCTCTTTGAGTTTGGTTCGCAGATGATACTGTATCTCTTCGCGGGTGTTGAATCGGGGAGATATAGCTTTATGTCCCCATCCGCATTCACAATAGATGCAATCGAAGTTGCAGAGTTTGTTGTTGAGAGGCAGGAGGTTGACTCCCAACGATAGACCGAGTCTCCGGCTGTGTACAGGGCCGAAAATGACATGGTTGAAGAGAATCGTACTCATAATGTGGTAATGTTTGGTTGGCAAAAGGGCTTTGTGTCCCGCAGGTATTAAGAACAATAAACTTTGGGGTCGAAAGGCTCTTGTTGCCGATATATTTTGAAGCAGAGGAGGGTTGAAATTTCCTCTACTTTCGGATGTGCTGTTGTCTTACGCCAGTTGCTGCATCTCGATCAGGTGGGCGTAAATGCCGCCACGTTCCATCAATTCTTGATGCGTACCTTGTTCGGCGATTCGGCCGTGTTCGATCACGATGATCTTGTCTGCATTGTGGATCGTGCTCAGGCGGTGCGCAATGACTAAAGAGGTACGGCCTTTGAGCAGTGCACTCAGAGCGTCCTGTACCAACTTCTCGGATTCAGTGTCAAGGGCCGAAGTAGCTTCATCGAGAATCAGAATATCGGGATTTTTCAGCACAGCGCGGGCAATACTCAACCGTTGACGTTGACCGCCGGAGAGCTTCATGCCTCGGTCTCCGACATTGGTTTGGTAGCCGTGTTCCGTTTCGCGGATAAATTCATCGGCGTTGGCGATGCGGGCAGCGGTTTCGATTTCAGCATCGGTAGCGTCGCGTTTGCCGAGACGAATGTTACCGGCAATGGTGTCGTTGAACAGAATGGTCTCCTGGGTGACGATACCCATATGTCGGCGAAGACTTTCGAGATCGTAGTCGCGCAGATCAACGCCATCTACGAGAATCTGTCCGCCAGTGACATCATAGAAACGGGGGATCAGATCCGAGAGTGTCGATTTACCACCTCCTGACGGGCCAACCAGTGCGACGGTTTCTCCTTTTCGGATGGTGAAGCTGACGGAGTCGATCACCTGACGCGAATCGTCGTAAGAGAAGGAGACGTTGCGGAACTCGATACTATCTTTGAACTCTTCCAGTTTTGCGGCATTGGCTGGAGCGGTGATCTTGCTCTTTTCGTCGAGCAGACCGAGTACACGTTCACCGGCAGCGATACCTTGATTAATGTTGCTGAAGGCATCAGTGAAGGAGCGAACTGGACGGGTGATTTGGGTGAAAATAGCCAGGTAGGCAATGAAGCCGGCGGCTTCGAGTTTCCCATCAAGCACCAGACTGCCACCGTACATCAGCAGCACAGCAGCTGCGGCAATACCGAGGAATTCGCTCATGGGTGAGGCGAGCTGTTGGCGGCGAGCCATGGCACGTGTGATGCGCGAATAGAGATCATTGATCCGGCGGAATTTGCCGGTGATATATCCGGTTGCGTTGTACCCTTTGATCACCTTGACACCGGTAAGGGCTTCGTCGAGCAGGCTGGTCATATCTCCGAAGTTTTCCTGAGCCTCTTTGGCCGATTTGCGGAGGCGTTTGACGATTGATCCGATCAGCAGGGCAGTCAAAGGCAGGAACACGGCCGAGAAGATGGTCAGTTCCCACGAGATTTTGACGAGGGCCACCATGTAGCCGATGATAAGGAACGGTTCACGGAAGGCAACCTGGAGGGTATTTGTGATACAGAACTGTACGACGGTGACGTCTGAGGTAATTTTGGAGATGATATCGCCTTTACGCTCGTTGCTGAAGTATCCGACGTGGAGTCCCATGACGTTGTCGAATACGGCATTTCTCAGACGGCGGAGTGTGTGGATTTTCATATTTTCTATAGTCCACTGGCCCAGATAGCGGAATAGGTTGCTGAGCAGGGCGGAGGTGACGATGAAGATGCTGAGGAACAGCATGACATTCATCACTGAGTAGTTGTCGCCGTAGATTTTATAGAGGACAAAGTTCAGCAGCTGATCGAAATATTCCATGTTGAGGGCGAAGTGCGGCCATTCGGTGACATGGGCGATCTGTTTCGAGGGGTCGAACAACGAGTTGAGGATCGGGATGATCATCACGAAGTTGAACGTGTTGAACAGCGAGTAGAAAAGTGTATAGAAGAAGTAGGGGATCGCATATTTTTCGATTGGTTTGGCGAATCCCAGCAGTCTCCAATAGGTATTCATAGGCGGTGAATCGGATTGATGGTTTTGTCTGGTAAAATGTAGGATGACAGAACCTAAACGCAAATGTAATTCAAAAATCGGTATAAAGCCCGATAATTTCGGGTAATGGGGGGTGATTTATGGCGATTTTGTTAAATTTGTACGACTAAAAAACAATTGAATTAACGATATATTATGGAAACAGTAGTTAGCGGAATCCGCTCGACCGGTCAGTTGCATTTGGGGAATTATTTTGGAGCACTCAAGAATTTTGTGAAGATGCAGCACACGGATCGGTGTTTCTTTTTCATTGCCGATTACCATTCATTGACGACGCATCCCGATCCGAAGGCGCTGCACGGCAATGTTCGCAATGTTTTGGCTGAATATTTGGCTGCGGGACTGGATCCTGAGGCTGCAACGATATATATTCAGAGTGATGTTCCTCAGGTGACCGAGTTGTCGCTGTTGTTGAGCATGCACACCTATGTTGGTGAGTTGGAGCGCACTGCTTCGTTCAAGGATAAGGTGCGCCACCAGCCTGATAATGTGAATGCAGGTCTGTTGTGTTATCCGGTATTGATGGCTGCCGACATTTTGTTGCACCGGGCTACACGTGTGCCGGTAGGCAAGGATCAGGAGCAGCACCTGGAGTTGACCCGTCGTTTTGCACGTCGTTTCAATCAGATGTATGGTGTTGAATATTTCCCGGAGAGCCAGCCTTACAACTTTGGTGAAGCATCGGTGAAGATTCCGGGATTGGATGGCACCGGCAAGATGGGTAAATCAGAGGGTAACGGTATTTTCCTGTCTGATCCGGACGAGGTGATCCGTAAGAAGGTGATGAAGGCGGTTACGGATAGTGGTCCGACCGAGCCGAACAGTCCGATGCCGGAGGTAATTGCCAACCTTTTTACAATTATGAAAGCTGTTTCGACTCCTGATACGCTGCAACATTTTACAGACTTATGGAATCGTTGCGAAATCCGTTATGGGGATATGAAGAAGCAGCTCGCCGAGGATATTATCAAGGTCGTAGCTCCGATTCGTGCTAATTTGGCCGACATTGTTAATGACGAGGCATATTTGCACAAGGTGGTTACCAGTGGTGCCGAGCGGGCACGAGAAAGCGCATCGAAGACGGTTGCGGAGGTGCGTGAGATTATGGGTATCCGACCTTTCTAATTGCGCAGTTACCGATCCGATAGCTGGTGTGGTGATGGGATAATAACCTGATTGACTTCGCGGTTATCTCAAGTTGGTAGGGTATGTAATAGGAGATAGTGCTCCTAAATGATGCCAGCCAAAACAGATCCATGCCGGTTTAAAGTTTTGTGCAATCATCCCCTGAAGTTGACAGGGGATGATGGCATTTTTTGATAGACAATCCGTGACCAAAGAGTGAAGTGTGTGGATTTGTCGATTATGATTTTAGCCGTTGGTTGCACAGATGGTGCATGTAGTTTAAGATAAGAACAGACCCGATCCGGATGTTCGGGTGTTGTTACACCATTTGTGCGAATAGTATAACCCTTTGCGCTGTTCCGATGACCAGATGAAAAGTGCTCAGCGACCGAATAGATACCAGCAGCGACTGGAGATTTTTTACCGCTTTTTGATAGTGGCTACCAAGCGGCTATCCGAGAAGCAGTTAATGATTCTATTGGCTGTTGTTGTGGGTCTGTTGGCTGGTTTTGCCACTTACATTTTCGAGCAGTTGTTGGTCTTGGTTCGTTCGGCTCTGACGGGTTGGTTGGCCATTGATACGGCAGCTCCGCTCTATCTGATCTATCCGATTGTCGGGGTGATCTTGGCATCGTTGTTTGTGCGTTACTGGGTTCGTGATGATATTTCCGAAGGTGTGACCCGGGTGCTTTATGCGATGAGCAAGAAGGGATCACGCATCAAGGCGCATAATTGTTACAGTTCGATGGTTGCCAGTGCCACTACCATCGGTTTTGGTGGTTCGGTAGGTCCCGAGGCTCCGATTGTGTTGACCGGTTCGGCCATTGGTTCGAATATAGGCCAGTTTATGCGCCTCAACTATCGGAATATCACCTTGTTGTTGTGTTGTGGTGCAGCTGGTGCCCTCTCTGCCGTATTTAAAGCTCCGATCACCGGTGTGGTGTTTGTTTTGGAGATTCTGATGCTGGATATTACGGTCAGTTCGATCATGCCGTTATTGATCTCCACCGTTGCAGCCACATCGTTGATGTTTTTCCTGAACGGATTCGAGCCTGTTTTCAATATTGAGATCAAAACCTTCAATTTGCATAATATCCCCTTTTATGTGATTCTGGGGGTGTTGTGTGGGTTTATGTCCTACTATTTTACGCGGATCAATACGACGATTGTTGGGGCCTTTGGAAAGCTGAAGAGCATGGCTCGCAAATGGATTGTCGGCGGTATAGTGATTGGCCTATTGATTTTTATTTTCCCACCGTTGTATGGTGAAGGCTATGTGGCTATGGTGGATCTGATGCACGGCAACATCAATGCACTGTTTGATAACTCTCTGTTTTTCTCGTTTCGTGAAATCAAGTGGTTGGTAGCCCTTTATTTGGTTGCCTCTTTATTTTTCAAAGTGGTTGCTATGGCTGCTACAACGGCGGCAGGAGGTGTTGGCGGAACTTTTGCTCCGTCGCTTTTTGTCGGGGCATTCACGGGGGCTTCTGCTGCCTACATTATGAATACCTTTTTGGGTTTCCAGGTCCCGATTGCCTCGTTTACACTGGTCGGTATGGCAGGGGTGATGTCCGGAGTGATGAAGGCTCCGCTCACATCTATTTTCTTGATTGCTGAGTTAACGAACGGATACTCGCTTTTTGTTCCGTTGATGTTGGTGTCTGCGGTATCTTTCGGTATCAGTTATTATTTCGAACCCTATTCGATTTACACCAAGAAACTTTACCAGAAAGGGGAACTGTTGACGCACAATAAAGATCGTTCCGTGTTGGTCTTTCTTGACTTGAAAAAGTTGATGGAGACCGACTTCCATCCCATTTCGATCGATACGACGTTGGGGGATGTGGTCCATTTGATATCGACTGTACGGCGTAATATTTTTCCGGTTGTCGATTCGGAAGGAGTATTGTTGGGGGTTGTGCAGTTAGATGATTTGCGTGCTGATATGTTCGATGCTGACAAATATGATATGACCATTGATAATTATATGATTCCACCACCGGATGTGGTGTTGTCGAACGAACAAATCGGCAGTGTTTTGAATGCGTTTGAGCAGTCCAAAGCCTGGATGTTGCCTGTGATTGACAGTAATCGCCACTATTTGGGCTTTATATCGAAATCGCGCATATTGGCGGCTTATCGTGATCAGTTGGTAGCGATCAGTGAAGAGTAATGAGACCGTAGATAAAAAGGTATATTTCAGTGGTATATTATACTGAATACAGAAAGACTTCACCGATATTAAAACAGCAGGGACATAAGTCCCTGCTGTTTTGTTAATGTTGATATCCTGCCTCAGATGAGAGTTGATAGGTTCGAACTTATATAGGAATGGCGTGTGTATGAGTGCCGATCTGTTGTCCCAGTGGTGCGGTCGGTTGCTCCTCTTCTTTTGCAACTGTTTCATTGACGGGTTCTCCTCCTGATATGAGGTGGGTTCTGTATGCTGCTGGAGTCATCCCATACTCTTTTTTGAAAAGCTTGATAAAGTGCGAGGTATTGGGAAAGTTGCAGTCTATTCCGATTTCGGCGATTGAGCGGCTGGTTGAGATCAGAAGTAATCTCGAGTGCATCAGCCGTTGTCTGATCAGCCATTTGTGAGGAGGCTCATAGAAATGTTTGCGGAACTCCTTTTTGAAAGAGGTCAAGCTCATGTTGCAGTGAGCCGCAAGATCTTCGATAGAAATATCGGAGAAAATATGTTGTCTGACGATCTGTTCGAAACTCTCCTTTGAGAGATCCATATTGCTTAACACTTTGTTTTTGAGGCAGCAATCGCCTTGTGAGAGAACCAAATAAATCAGCTCTGTTAATTTGAGGTGGTTTGCAATGGAATCGTCGAGATAGAGGTTTTCCCGCAAACCGGCATTGACACTGCTGAAGAAATTCCGCAACGCAGAGTCAGCCGGTGCAATTACATGGGTCTGTTTCTCACATTCAGGACAGCTGTGATCGTTCGTGATGGTGAGCTGGTAAATAAGATTCAAGTTGTTGAGGATGTTGGCTAGTTGCTGTGAGCTGTAAAAGAGAATTACCTCTTCATAACTACGCCCATTATCCGGTATATCTTCGATGTAGTGGGTGCCGATATCCAGATAAAACACCTTGCCACGAGTAACGGCATGGCGGACATCTCCGTAATAGATGTATTTGGTACCGCGCAGTACGAATCCGATACAATGTCGGGTTAATGATTGGGATCTGATCCCGGTCCGGATTGTTTGTACATACTTAGCGATAGTTGGTTGTTGGGTCCCGGACGGAGTAGTTTTTGAGGTGTTATTCATGGTCATTTCGGTCTTTTAAAGAACTTGGTGTCCCGGATATGCTCACCGGACCGAAGTCGCAAGAAACAATTTGAAAGTAAACAAATATACAATTTATAATTTTATATTACAATAATATATTTATATGTATTTATGTTTCGAAAAGTTTTAATGATAGTTTATAAGGATTCAAATATGGTAGATAAGGGTTTCTCAGGTGCTGTAAACGTGCGGGATTCTGTTATGCTTGGGGTAAAAGAGAGTGAAAGGATAAATTGTCTTGGAACTTGAAAATCGTTATTTTTGTCAAAGTGTAAAATGTTTAATTTTTATTGACTTAATGAACTGTTCCTTTGAGAGTTGTAAAGGAGTATTGATGTGAGGTATTCGTGTTGATTTGTGCTGATGCGAACTGTTGTGAATTACAATTTGAGACACAACACGGGAGAAAATTCATATTTTTATTTCACTCTTCAAGGGTGTAATAAGTCCGCAGAGTATTTAGTCGCCAATAGGAGATACTCACGGAACGGTGTTGATGGATAAATAGGATTACAATGATTTATTAGAATATCAGGAGCTATGGATAGTGAGTCTATTTCTGAAATGTTGGCGTTTGATCGTGAGCATTTGTGGCATCCCTATACGTCAATGCACAATCCATTACCGGTCTATCCGGTTGTCCGTGCTGAAGGGGTGTTTATTGAGTTGGCTGACGGTCGCCGTTTGGTCGATGGGATGTCGTCGTGGTGGTGCGCGGTTCATGGGTACAACCATCCAGTGCTCAATGCAGCGGCTGAAGCTCAGCTGCAAGAGATGTCGCATATCATGTTCGGAGGCTTTACACATCGACCTGCCGTAGAATTGGGCCGTCGGTTGTTACGGATGGTTCCGGAAGGCTTGACCAAGATTTTTTATTGTGATTCAGGATCGGTGTCCGTTGAGGTGGCTATTAAAATGGCCATGCAATATATGTATGCTCAGGGAACTCCACACAAGAATACGTTGGCGACGATTCGTAGCGGTTACCATGGCGATACCTGGCATGCGATGTCGGTTTGCGATCCGGTAACGGGTATGCATTCGCTTTTTTCTGGACGGTTGCCGATTCAGCATTTTGTTCCACGTCCCGAGGTGCGTTTCGGCGAGGAGTGGGACGAGCGGGATTTTGCCCCGATGGCCCAGTTGATCGAACAGCATCATGATGAGCTGGCTGCCATTATTTTGGAACCGGTGGTTCAGGGAGCTGGTGGTATGTGGTTTTATCATCCGTGCTATTTGCAACGCTTGCGCGAGATGTGTGACCGATATGATATCCTGTTGATTGCCGACGAGATTGCAACCGGATTTGGGCGGACAGGACGGATGTTTGCCTGTGAGTGGGCCGGTATCACGCCTGATATTATGTGCATTGGTAAAGCTCTGACCGGAGGATATATGACTTTTGCAGCAGTTTTGGCGACAGACAGTGTTGCGGATACCATTTCATCGGCTACACCGTCGGAGTTTATGCATGGGCCGACCTTTATGGGAAATCCTTTGGCTTGTGCGGTGGCTGGAGCATCGTTGCGGTTGTTGGAGGAGAATTCTCCGCTGCCACGGATCGCTGAAATAGAGCGGATTCTCAAACGACTTTTGGAGCCGGCCCGCCAGTGGTCGCAGGTGGCGGATGTACGGGTGTTGGGAACGATCGGGGTGATCGAGATGCGTCAACCGGTCGATATGGCGGCCATGCAACGGAGGTTTGTCGAAGAGGGTATCTGGGTACGACCGTTCGGACGGTTGGTCTATGTGATGCCACCTTATATTATTAAGGATAACGAGCTGGAACGATTGGCTCATGGTTTGTTGAAAGTGGTTTCTGAGGTGCAACCATAAACATGCCTGAAAAGCAAATTAGGAAATGAGTTCTGTCTAACGAAGAAGGGAACAATGCGTCTAATTGATCTGCCTTATGCGGAAAATTAAAAAAGGAGTGAGGGGCCTTGAAGCTCTTCACTCCTTTTTTGTTGTTCTTGTTTGTGAATTTTAATAACTTATCATTGACTGATCTTTAGTTGGTCTAACGTTGTGTGTGTTGTAGCAGGATAACAACAGCAGTTTCTCCTTCTGTCTTGTAACTCAGGCTGAGTATATCATACGCAGGAATGCTGGGTCTGGCAGTGGGCCCTCCGGTGGGTGGTGCTAATGAAGATGATAGTTGGTGACCCCGTCTCCCAGATAGACCAAAACGGGGTTTTGTTGCCAAGGAACATTAACGATGGATAACTCCCGATCCGATCAATTCATCCCCATCGTACCAAGAGGCAAACTGTCCTGCGGTGACGCCACGTTGAGGCTTGTCAAAAACGATGTATCCTCCACGTTCAGTCACGTACAATACTCCTCCTTGTAGAGGTTGGCGGTAACGGATACGCATCGAGAAGCGGGCCTGTTCGCCGGGCTTTAAAGCGCGGTCCGGGCGAATCCAGTGCATCTCTTCGGGCAGAATATATAATCCGCGACGATAGAGTCCCGGATGGTGTTGTCCCATTCCCACGTAGAGAATATTGTTTTGTACATCGCTGGCGATTACAAAGAGCGGTTCGGCATATCCGCCCACACCGAGTCCTTTGCGTTGTCCAATCGTGAAGAAATGGGCTCCATGGTGTGTCCCGACGGATCGTCCTGCCTCTGGTGTATAGTGATACGGTTCGGCCAATGCGTCCAACTGTTGTTGTGTAAATGGCCCATCAGCAAAGTTCTCTTTTTCAGGAGCTATCTCGTGTGAAGCGTTGAATCCAGACCATGTGTCAGGAATTTCGACGATTTCACCGTCCCGGGCCTTGAGTTGCTGCTGCAGAAAGACAGGCAGATCGACCTTGCCGACAAAACAGATTCCTTGTGAATCTTTTCGTTGGGCGGTAGCCAAATGCTGTTCGGCTGCAATGCGGCGTACTTCGGGTTTCAACAGATGTCCGATCGGGAAGAGAGCACGCGACAGCTGTTCCTGCGTCAGTTGACAAAGGAAGTAGCTTTGGTCCTTATTGGGATCACTACCGGCCAGCAGCCGATAGATAGGGCCGTCCGGTGTTTCAATGGTCTCTTTGCGACAGTAGTGTCCAGTAGCGACATAGTCTGCGCCCAAATCGAGAGCAGCCTTGAGAAAGGCATCGAACTTGATCTCCCGGTTACAGAGCACGTCGGGGTTCGGGGTCCGTCCTCGGCCATATTCGGCAAACATATAATCCACGACACGCCGCCGGTACTCTTTGCTCAGGTCGATAAAATGAAAAGGAATGTCGAGTCGTTTGGCAGTCAGTTCGGCGAACATGTGGTCGTCATACCAAGGGCAATCACCCTCGAGTGTACCGGTGGTGTCGTGCCAGTTGCGCATGAAGAGTCCCACCACGTCGTAACCCTGCTCTTTAAGCAGATAGGCTGCCACGCTCGAATCCACACCTCCTGAGAGACCTACTACGACTCGTTTCATTTTCTTTTATATGTTTTGTGAGTTTATGCAATTCCGATAGTTCCCCTCGGCCGCTGTTCCTTCATTGCGTCAGCACTTTGTCTTTGAGTGAGATGCTAATATGAAATACAGAAGGAGAATCCCATGTGTCAAAAAGGCTGAGTTGATCCGGCTCGATAAGAGAACGAATCAACTCAGCACCTTATATTGTTATTTGCAAAGAGCTGCAGCTCCGGCGATGATTGCAGTCGTAGTGTCTGCCATGGCTACAACCGGAATTTGAACGTTGTGCTCTTTGAAGTAGTTGCGAATTTGCGGGAAGAAGAACTCTTCGGCCCGTACCATACCGCCTCCGATGACCAGCGTATCGGCTTTGAAGTGTTGTACGAAGGGGAGCATGATCTCTGCAAAAGTATTGGCGAACTGGTCGAAAATGGCCTGTACCTCTGTGGTGTACTTATCGGCATGGTAGAAGTCGATCATTGGTTTCACGCCGGTAATGGGTACACCGGTAATTTGATGGAATTCCTCTTCGAACCAGCGTGTCGATACGAAGTCTTCGGCAATACGTCCGCGGAAGGGGTAGTCCCACAACTCGCCTCCGATGGGTACACCTGGACCATAGGTGGCATAGCAGCCATCGACAATAAAGCTGGCGCCGAAACCGGTGCCGAGGGTTACGCCGATCAGGTGACGTGCCTTTTCACCTCCGAGACTCCAGGCTCCCATACCGAAGCCGGCCGCATCGTTGGTAAAACGGATGTTGCTGGGCTCGATACCGGTGATGCGATGCAATTCGGAACGGACGTTGATACCTTTGATCGAAGCGAATTTGTGCTCGGCCTGGGCAATGCCACGGATAAAATCGAAGGGAGAGGGAATAGCGACACCCAATCCGGTGATGGCGCGTGCGCCAGCTTTCTGCATACATTCGCTTAAGGCGTTATCCCAAGCGGAGAGAATTTTTTGTGCCGATTCGCTTTCGGCGATTTTCACTTCGGTGTAGGTTTCAGCTACAGGAGTGCAGCTATTGAGTTCCATAACCTGGCAGGCAATGTGTGATCCGCCTATATCGACGCCGATGGCATATTTTTCGTTCATAATGGTTGTTTTATAGTCGTTTTGGTTTTGTGCGAACACTTTATCGAGAGCCGATAATAAAAAGAGTTATCGGATGTCCCGGTCACTCAATTTGCATCCAAAGATACGAAAAGTTATGGAAATGGAATCAGACGAAAGCGATAGGTGTAGGTAAAGGCGGAACGTTCAGCACAATGTGTGCATGGAGGAATGCAATAAACTGCTCACAGCAGATTTGCTGCAGCGTTGAAGATCCGTTTTGAAATCGTGTAAATGTGGTATGACACGGTAATTAGGTTTCCCTCGGTTTCAGGCATAATCAATAAAAATCCCCGCACAATTTGCTGTGCGGGGATTTGCTTTTATGAGGTAACGAGAGATGATATCTGTCTGACAGTCGTAACTGCTATTTATCCAATGAATTTTAGGATGATATATTTCTCTCTCCTCGGAAACGTATACGTATGGGCTACATATGCAATTAGTCAGCCATGGCCAGTTTCAGGACGTCGCTGTTGGTGCGGACGTAGTGGAACGTAAGCCCTTCGAGATATTCAGGTTTGATCTCCGAAATATCCTTGCGGTTCTCTTCCGAGAGGATGATTTCGCGGATTCCAGCCCGTTTGGCAGCGAGAATCTTCTCCTTGATACCGCCTACCGGAAGAACACGGCCGCGCAGGGTAGTTTCACCGGTCATGGCGATGTTGTCCTTCACTTTGCGTCCTGAAAGCGTTGAAACCAGTGACGTCATCATCGTAATACCGGCACTGGGGCCATCTTTGGGAATAGCTCCCTCCGGCACGTGGATGTGAATATCGTTCTTTTCAAACTTTTCGATATCGATGCCCAGCTCTGCAGCGTGTGCTTTCACCCACTGGAGAGCAATGGTTGCCGACTCTTTCATGACGTCACCCAGATTACCGGTCATCGTGAGGTTGCCTTTGCCGGGGGTGAGGATTGACTCGATGTAGAGAATGTCGCCACCCACCTCGGTCCAGGCCAGTCCGGTCACAATACCGACCATTCCCTGAATGTCGTATTTATCGTTAATAAAGCGAGGAATACCGAGTATCTTTTCGACATCTGCTGCCGAGATCTCGGGTTTGAACTCTTCGCCGAATCCGATATTCTTAGCGCGGGTACGGACGATCTTGGCAATCTGCTTGTCCAGCGAGCGGACGCCCGACTCGCGGGTGTAGTCAGCAATAATCTTTTCGACCACTTTGGCCGACAGTTTCAGATCTTTGGCTGGAACGCCGTGAGCCTTGAGCTGTTTGGGCAGCAGATATTTGCGGGCGATCTGAATCTTGTCTTCCAGAATGTATCCCGGGATGTTGATCATCTCCATACGGTCGCGCAAAGCCGGATTGATGTTAGCAATGTTGTTGGCCGTAGCGATGAACAATACCTTTGAGAGGTCGTACTCCGTGTCGAGATAGTTGTCGTGGAAGGTGGTGTTCTGTTCCGGGTCGAGCACTTCGAGCAGTGCTGACGAGGGGTCACCATGGTTCGAAACGGTCACTTTGTCGATCTCGTCGAGAATGATAACCGGATTGGACGATCCAGCCCGTTTGATGGTCTGGATGATTCGGCCCGGCATCGCCCCGATGTAGGTGCGGCGGTGTCCGCGGATTTCGGCCTCATCGTGCAGACCTCCCAGCGAAATTCGACCGAATTTACGTTTCAAGGCTGCTGCTACCGATTTACCCAATGAGGTCTTACCGACTCCCGGAGGGCCGTAAAGGCAGAGGATCGGGGATTTGAGGTCCCCTTTCAACTTAATGACGGCCAGGTGTTCGAGAATCCGGTCTTTTACCTCCTCCAGTCCGAAGTGGTCGTTGTCCAGTTTTTTCTTGGCACGATTCAGATCGAGATTGTCGACAGTGCAGTGCTCCCACGGTAACTCAACCATTAACTGCAGATAGTTGAGTTGTACGGAGTATTCGGCCACGGCCGGATTCATCCGTTCGAGTTTGCCCAACTCTTTTTCGAACAGCTCTTTGGTTTCAGTTTTCCACTGTTTTTTTGCCGCTTTGGCGCGAAGCTCGTCGATATCTTTGTCTACAGGGTCGCCTCCCAGCTCATCCTGAATGGTGCGCATCTGCTGTTGCAGGAAGTAGTCGCGCTGCTGCTGGTCGATATCCTGTTTTACTTTGGCTTGAATCTCGTTTTTGAGTTCAACGAGTTGCTGCTCGCGAATCAGGATTTCCAGCAGACGACGTGAGCGGGCCAACAGTCCCGGAGCTTCGAGCAGGCGTTGCCGATCGGAGTCGGGCAGGTCGATGTTCGAGCAGATGAAGTTGATGATGCCGCGTTTGCTGTCGATGTTCTTGATAGCAAATGCAGCCTCTTTGGGCATATTAGGCGAGCTGTTGATGATTCCCAATGCCACATCTTTGATTGAATCGACCAAAGCCTCGAATTCGATGTTGTTGCGCTCGGGAACACTGTCTTTCAGCGTCGTAATGTTGGCTTTGAAATAGGGTTCGGCAGAGAGGTACTCTTTGATCTCGATCTTTTCGAGGCCATGCAGAATGACCGTTAGGTTGCCGTTGGGCATCTCCAGAATTTTCAGGATGCGGGCAGCGGTGCCGACCCGATACAGGTCATCGGGCCCCGGTTGTTCTACTTCGGGGTCTTTTTGCAAAACAGCACCCATCATGCCGCCCGATGCCTCGACGTCACGTACCAGGCGCATCGAACGTTGTCTTCCGACGGTGATCGGGGTGATCGAACCGGGGAAGAGTACCGAACTGCGCAGGGTCAGGATCGGCAGGGTTTCGGGTACGTCGGCATTTTCACCGGCTTCGTCATCTTCGTTTGCGACGATGGGAATGACGTGGTGTTTGCCTTCGAGCATATCCGAGATACCGGAGAGATCCTCCTCTTTGAACTGTTTTTTATCGTTGCTCATTGTTGTTTTCTCCTTGATAAATCTTACAAATGTAGTGATTTTTACGTAAATCGCCGTAATGGAGGCGGTTTCAGTATGGTTGTGAGGGCCAAAGTTGGTTGTTAGATCGTTTGGACGTAAAAAGATAAACGGAATAGGGACTGCCGTTTTGTCGTTTTTAATAAAAGTGCTTTTTCTACTCTGTCATTCTGGCAGATGTGTGGCTGTCAGTAGAGCGGCTTTGAAACGATCTGATGATCCTTGTTGCGGTTGGTGCAGGTAGGACTGTTCTGGAAACGATTGACCTGACGTTGTTGTTTGAATTGTTGTTTTTGCTGGCAAATATTTGTATGTTAAGTGTTTGTGGGTTGACGTTCGAATCTTTTCTCTGCAGGATTGTTTCGTCTAAAAAATAAACGTGCTGGGCGTTTTATTATTGTAAAACACTATCTTTGCAAATTGGATGCAAAACTTTGTTTTTCTCGGTTTTGGCAGATAGTGACTTGATCGGGTCTATTGAATGTCAGCATTAGGGAAGTGATGGAGGTGAGTTTTGCAATCGCTTGATCAGAAGAGAAATAATAACTGTAAATAGAGAAATATTATGGAAATTGCGGCCAAATATGCCCCGCAGCAGATTGAAAAGAAGTGGTATGATTACTGGGTAGAGCATGGATTTTTCCATTCAGTTCCAGATGAACGGGAACCCTATACCGTTGTCATCCCCCCTCCCAATGTGACGGGAGTGCTGCACATGGGGCACATGCTTAACGAGACGATTCAGGATGTATTGGTGCGTCGTGCGCGGATGCAGGGTAAAAATGCCTGCTGGGTGCCGGGTACGGACCATGCGTCGATTGCAACTGAGGCCAAGGTGGTCGATAAGTTGAAGTCAGAGGGTATTGACAAGAATTCGTTGACTCGTGAGGAGTTTCTCAAACATGCTTGGGAGTGGAAAGAGAAACATGGTGGCATTATTCTCAGTCAGTTGCGTCGTTTGGGAGCGTCGTGCGATTGGGAGCGGACCAAATTTACGATGGACCCCGAGATGACCCGCAGCGTCATCAAGGTGTTTGTCGATTTGTACAATAAAGGCAAGATTTATCGCGGGGTACGTATGGTAAACTGGGACCCTGCAGCGCTTACCGCCCTGTCGGATGAGGAGGTGATCCACCGTGAGTCGCAGGGTAAGCTTTATTACCTGCGTTATCATATCGAAGGTTCTGAAGAGTATCTGGTAGTAGCCACGACTCGTCCCGAGACCATTTTGGGCGATACGGCACTTTGTGTCAATCCGAATGATCCCCGTTATCAGCATCTTGCCAAAGATGCTCGGGTGATTGTACCGTTGGTTGGTCGGTCGATTCCGGTCATTCGGGATGAATATGTCGATATTGAATTCGGTACCGGAGCCTTGAAGGTAACGCCTGCACACGATGTAAACGACTACATGCTTGGTGAAAAATACCATCTCGAGACGATTGATATCTTCAATGATAACGGTACGCTTAATGAGCATGGAGGTCAGTATGCAGGTATGGATCGTTTCGATGTGCGCAAGCAGATCGAATTGGACCTGGATGCGGCAGGTTTGCTTGAGAAGGTTGAGCCTTATACCAACCAGGTGGGTTATTCTGAACGTACCAATGTGCCGATCGAGCCTAAACTCTCGATGCAGTGGTTCCTCAAGATGGAGGAGTTGGCTCAACCGGCTTTGAAAGCGGTGATGGAGGATGCGATCCGTCTGGTTCCGGCGAAATTCAAAAATACCTACCGTTACTGGATGGAGAATGTCAAGGATTGGTGTATCTCTCGTCAGTTGTGGTGGGGGCAGCAGATTCCGGCCTACTATCTGCCTCAGGGGGGCTATGTGGTAGCTGAAACAGCCGAAGAGGCTTTGGAGTTGGCACGTAAGAAGACGGGTGATGCTTCGTTGCAGTTGTCGGATTTGCGTCAGGATCCTGATGTGTTGGATACCTGGTTCTCATCGTGGCTGTGGCCGATTTCGGTTTTTGACGGCATTAACCATCCCGACAATAAGGAGATCAACTATTACTATCCGACCAATGATTTGGTGACAGGTCCGGATATTCTCTTCTTCTGGGTTGCCCGTATGATTATCGCCGGGTATGAATATCGGGGCGAAAAACCGTTCCGCAACGTCTATCTGACCGGTATTGTACGCGACAAGTTGCGTCGTAAGATGAGTAAGTCTCTGGGTAACTCACCCGACCCGATTATGTTGATTGATAAGTTCGGTGCGGACGGTGTACGTGTGGCGATGTTGCTCTGTTCGGCAGCAGGTAATGACTTGTTGTTCGATGAGTCGCTTTGCGAGCAGGGACGTAATTTTGGCAATAAGATTTGGAATGCCTATCGTTTGGTACAGGGTTGGCAGGTTGACGATCAGCTGATTCAGAGCGAGGGCAACCAATTGGCTGTAGAGTGGTTCGAGGCTATGTTGAACCGTACGTTGACTGCGATTGAGGCTGATTTCGAAGCTTATCGTATTTCTGAGGCTTTGATGCAGATCTATAAACTGTTCTGGGATGAGTTCTCAGGATGGTATTTGGAGATGGTTAAACCGGCTTATGGTCAGCCTATTGATCGCAAGACCATGGATGCAACGCTCGACTTTTTCGATCGCTTGTTGCGTATCCTGCATCCTTTCATGCCTTTCTTGACAGAGGAGTTGTGGCAGAATATTGCACCTCGCCAGGAGGGTGAAAGTCTGATGATGAGCCATCTGCCGGAGATTAAAGCTTATGACGAGAAGACGCTTGCTGAGGTCGAACTGTTGAAAGAGGTGATCTCGGGTGTGCGCAACGTGCGTAAAGAGCGTGCTATTCCGAATAAGGAGACATTGGAATTGTGTGTCATTGCGGATGAAAACTATCCGGCACGTTTTGCTGCGTTGTTGACGAAGATGGCGAATTTGTCGGAGGTTAAGCATGTAACCGACAAACTTTCCGATGCTGCGGCATTCTTGGTTAAGACGACTCAATATTTCGTTCCGTTGGCTGACAAGATCAATGCGGCAGAGGAGTTGCCGAAATTGGAGGCTGATTTGGAGTATTTGGAAGGTTTCTTGGCTTCGGTAATGAAGAAGTTGTCGAATGAACGTTTCGTGCAGAATGCACCTGAGAAGGTGGTAGCAAACGAACGAGCCAAACAGGCAGATGCCGAGGCGAAGATTGCAGCTCTGCGTGAACGGATCGCTGCATTGAAGTAATGTAAAGATGCGAAAACGATAGTTCCGATCGGATTGTCTTTTGTGAGGGAAAGAAATTGATTATTGGAACTAACCGTATGTATTATACGATTACAGGGAGGATTCTAATTGAATTCTCCCTGTTTTTTATATGGTGTTATTGTGAAAGGGTAGGGGCAGTCGATTTAGATGTGTCAAAACGAAATTGCAGGGTGTGATATGTCCTTATTTCCTGTTCCGTGGGCTGAAATTTGCATGTTGCTTTAATGTTTTCCGGAGCGAAAACTAACCGCTTGAATGGTGCGTTTGGATCGGTCGAATTCGGTCTCAATGACTCCGGTCAGTGCATCCGGGGCATCGTGATGGCGGTTGGCCCGATAGAGCCGTCGGTAACAGAGTAGATCATGGGCCAGTTCTGGCCAACGCTCTTCCCATCCTTGTGGCCAACGGATGAGCCGGAGTACGGTGGCGGAGTTGGAGAGGATTCGGGCCTCTTTGTTTCGAGATTGGTGTATCCAGTTGATTTTGATTGCTGGAACCAGTCGATTCACTGCGCGGGCGAATCCACGTCCTCCGTTGTTGCTTTCGATGGTTGCTTCCCGGATATCGGAGTTTTTGAGCATCTCGGCTACTAAGGATTCTGTTACTTCCATAGGTTCTTGTGTGTAAAGCGTGTCGAGTATATAGATTAGCCCTTCTTGGTCCACGGCGTAACAGAATGAGCAGAGAAAGTCGTCACCCATATCGGCGGTATCGGTGTAGTTCCCCCGTTTGATTATCCGATCGGGAAGTGTGTCATAGGTGGCGAATGCATTGCCGTAGAGAAGGCCTGCTTTGGAGACAGGATGTCCCTGGTAGAGCGCTTCGAAAAGGTTGCGATCGAGTTTGCGTCTGGTTTCGAGTAGTGAGATGGAGTGGCGTTCGGGCCAAAGTGCTTCGCCTTCGTGTCGTGGGTCGATTAGGGTGGCTGGGCTGGTTTTGATCGCTTCAAAGTTAAGTCGGAGCCAACCTTCAGAGAGAGGCTTGGAAAATTGAGCCGGATCTACCAGTTCGATTATTTTTTCGTGAGCTGCCAACCTTCCGACCAGATCCTCTTCGTGCCAGCGGGTGCCGACCAACAGCTCTTGAGAGTTGTTGTGCAGGCGTGTTCGGGCTACGGCGTTGTACCACTCCCAGGTATTGTCACGGATAATGGGAGAGTTTGCCTCCATGGCGTCTTTGAATAGGTCGTCCAAAATCAACAGATCGACGCTATTTCCTGTGAGAGAACCCTCTCGTCCAACTGCTAAGAGACTGCCAGCGGAGAGGGCAAGTTCAAATGCTTCAGCAGTTCGGATGGGGTTGTTGTTGATGGAGGTTTTGCTGATGCTGTTGTGAGGGGAACTCATCTCATTACGACCTCCTCTGGGTGCTTTGAGTTGGGTTTCAGGGAAGAGCGTGTGGTAGGGTTCGCTATCGATTAGTTGTTGAATGCGGCGGTTAAAACGGGTTGCGAGTCGAAAACTGTAGGAGGCGATGGCAATATGAGTGTAGGGGCGAATTCCCAGTACAAAAGCGGGCAGCAAAATGGATGATCCGAGAGACTTGCCGTGTTGTGGAGGTACGGAAACGATCAAACGTTTGATAACACCTTTTGCGAAGGCTTCCAATGCTCGATAGTAGGTGAGATGAAAAGGCGTCGGGCAAAATTCGGGAAGGCAATATTGAGCGAATGAGGTGAAATTTCGTCGGGCTTGTTCGCGGAGTATGGATGACCGGGTGATTGTGATTGGTGGTTTTGGGGAAATTGTGAGCGGCGAACGCTGTTGGGGTTGAGTTGTCGAGTTTACAGTTGTCTTTGTTGGAGATGTGCTGGTTGTGATGGATGAGGGAGAGTTCGGGGATGGCTGGGTGTTGTCGGTTTTTGGTGTGTAGTTTTTTGAGCTCATGATGGGTTTGGGAGCGAGATTTTATTGCTGTGGCGTTGTGATGGAACAGCAGAAGGTGTGGGGAGAGATTCGGTTTGTGTGGTTTGCCGATGTCCTGTTGTGAAGTGCTGATGGTGCAGTTCTTTGAAGGAGAGGTAAAGGTTAAATCGCGATGGGAAAATGAGGAGATAAAATGCTTCTTTTCAAAAGAATTTTTGTGTCTGTATGTTGACGGCTTAAAAGGGCCGTAAATGGGATTTATATTACAATTTTGGGCTGTGTGATCGTTGTAATTTGGATCTGTCACATTGTTTGTTAACTCTTCTTGTGGGTATGAATTCGAAGAGACTCGGTGACAAGAGAGTTTGTTTTCTCGCGGATCTGTAGGTGATTCAGTTGCCAGACGGTTATCAGTAGATTCTTCGAAGACGGGTTTGGACAAGTTGTGATCTTTGGATAGGTTTGTTGTTTCCGCGTTGCCTTTACATGGTGAAGACAGAGTGGTTGATGCAATGTGTTTGTTGTCTTCTTGATGTTCATTTTCATCCCTTCTCTCGGTATTGGGCCATTCCGGTAAACGGGATAGCTCTTCTAAAGCGGCGTCGGAGAGGGTTGAAAGGTCGATAGGTCTCTCTTCGTTTTGGTTTGGATTGTTCTGGTGGAATGGATTGTTGTCGATAGTGTTGTTTTCAATGCCAGCGGTGCAGTTGCTTTTGATTGATGAGTTAGTGGTTCGTTTGGTGGCGGTTGTTTTGATTTGCCAACGTTCCGGAGCCAGATTTGCTAATGTGAAGAGGATGGCGTCCAGATTAGGTGCTACTGTTTTTCGGGTGACAATTTCTGATTTTAGTCGTCGTTCGTTGTCTAGTCCCGGTTCGTATGTGCGTTTGACCTCTTGCATGGTGAACCCTTTGACACATTTGGCCAATCCCTGAAGTGCCCTTTTTTCGAGCAATAATTGTTGCTCAAGCACCTTGTTGTCTAGCATTGTCGTGTCGTTGTGGTCCTGGAAAAATTCGTCAGAAAGCTCAGATGATATGCCGGCAGATGCAGGTGTGTGATCTTCCCCTTTTGATTTGGAGCTGTGTGTATAAGGAGTACTGACAGAGATAGTAGGGGAGAGGTCAGGGGTGTTGTTTATGAATTCGGAGGTATTACCATCCTGCAGGTTCTCTCCGTTTGTTAGAGTGTTTATGGTTTTGTCATTACGAGGCTTTGTATTTAAAATGTCAGTTGTGTTTTCGGACGAGATTTTATGCTGCGTTGGGGAAATGGTTAGAGCCGTTGGTGTTTGCCCTGATGTTGATGAAAATGCTTGAGTTGGAAGGGGCGATGGATTGGATGTGATGTTTTGTGGCATAGGATAGCAATAATTTGCGGGTACTGAGTGAGGAGAGGTTGGTGTGAGGGGGTGTTTTGCCGGAGCGGCAGGAGTCGAACCTGCCGGACACGACTGTTCCGTGACTTTTGCCCGACGGGCGTCCCCGTATGAGGTGGGTTAGAGTGCAGAGGGCGGGAGCGTCCTCCCGGAAGGGCTTTGTTGTCCTCTGCTGCGTCTCCTGACGCACACGCTCCGTAATAGCATTGTCTTAAGGGAGAAGGTAGTGTTGAAAAGGGCTGTATAGCTGGGGTTAATTCAGGTATTTTGCCAACTCATTCCAGTCGAAATCGGTCAGGACCTCTCCTTCGGGTTGCCAAAGATGAAATTCCCACCAGATAGGGACGATGTGATCTTGGAGTCCGGGTTCAGGGTTTGGGTAGATCAGCAGGGTGCAGGTCAGAGTGGAGTAGAATTCTTCGGTGTCGAGGTCAACGGTTCCGTTAAAGAACTCTTTGTTATCTACTGCGTCGAGGAGTAGTGAGGCGAAAGTTTGGTAGATTTCGGGGTTGATAGAGATCATAGTTTTTAGGTTTTGTGCAAAAGTAGCGGTGCAGATTTTCTATATGTTTATACAATTTCTGAATTTGTTGATAACTTATTAAAAAATTGAGAACCACTATATTTTGCGATAAAAATAAAATTTCTTAACTTTGTTTTACAAATATAAGTTCAATATTTGAATTTTGTTCACTTGAAGTGAAAATTTTTAGTGAAAATTTGAATTTTTCCAAGATGAGAGAGCGTTTAAAGTTGATTCGCAAGGAGTTGGGAATGACTCAGGAGATGTTGGCCCAGAAGTTGGGAATTGGGAAGAGTGCATTGTCGATGATCGAGACGGGTCGTGCTGCTCTTTCCGAACGGAATAAGAATATTCTTGTTCAAGAATTGAACGTTAATCCGGAGTGGTTGGAGACGGGTAAGGGTTCGATGTTTTTTGAGCAGCGTCCGGAGGCGATTTTCATGAATCGTTCGGATCGAAAGGTGCCGACGCAGAGTGTTCCTTTATATAATATAGAGGGGACTGCCGGCTTGGTTCCGTTGTTTGTTGACCGGGATTCACAGACTCCGATTGATTATATACACATTCCGAATTTGCCACGGTGTGATGGAGCCATTTACGTGGTTGGAGACAGTATGTATCCGTTGTTAAAGAGTGGGGATATCGTGTTGTACAAGCAGGTGAGTGGTATTGAGAATATTTTTTGGGGCGATATGTATTTGTTGTCGATCGATATTGACGGCGAGGAGTACGTAACGGTGAAATATATTCAGAAATCGGAGCGAGAGGGTTGTGTGAAGTTGGTGAGTCAGAATCCGCACCATGCGGACAAGGATGTTCCTATTGAGAAGATTCGGGCTTTGGCATTTGTGAAGGCGAGCATTCGCATGAATTCGATTCGATAGAGGAAAGAGTCTCTGTATAGCTGTCAGTCCTGTTGCTTAGGTGTGGGAGTTTTGTTGGAATTGAGATGGAGGTGGGTTACACCTGTTTCTATCAATAAAATGTTGGCCATTGAATGGTTTTGGGTGACAGCTTTGTGGTGCAGATCATTTAATAGTAGATAATATATGGATGTCAAGATTTCGCCTCAATGGAAAGCATGGATAGGCGATGAATTTGAGAAACCCTATTTTGCGGAGTTGGTTCGTTTTGTTAAACAAGAGTATGCTACGCATCAGGTGTTTCCGGCAGGTCGCAATATTTTTCATGCATTTGACATGTGTGAGCCGGATCAGATCAAGGTGGTGATGATTGGTCAGGATCCTTATCATGGGGTCGGTCAGGCACATGGGCTCTGTTTTTCGGTGAATGAGGGAGTTCCGTTTCCTCCGTCGTTGGTCAATATTTTGCAGGAGGTTCATGACGATGTTGGGGCTCCGATTCCGACGAGTGGAAACTTGGATCGGTGGGCGTCCCAAGGTGTGTTGATGCTGAACGCTGTTTTGACGGTTCGTGCTCATGAGCCGACCTCACATGCCGGTAAGGGGTGGGAGCAGTTTACGGATGCCGTGGTACGCGCTATTTCGACCCATCGGGAACATGTGGTGTATATGTTATGGGGAGCTTACGCTCAGCGTAAGGGCGCCATGGTTGATGCAACGCGGAATTGTATTTTGAAATGTGTTCATCCGTCGCCGTTATCGGCATACCGTGGTTTTTTCGGATGTCGCCATTTTTCACAGGCCAATGCTTATCTCGAATCGCAGGGATTGTCTCCTATTGTTTGGTAGGGGAGTGCCGAACGAGTGATAAGTTATAAAGCATAAAACAGGGAAGCCGTGCTAACAGCACGGCTTCCCTGTTTTATGCTTTGGAAACGTTTATGTTGAGTTTCGATTTTTGCTTATGTTTTTGGGAGTCTTAAAGCGACTAAACCGGTTATTTGTCCAGTACGGGGCGAATAACCCGTAATGCTGCGTGTTCACAGGTAATATGGACAGGGAAGTTGGGTCCTGGTTGTCCGTCAATATCGGTTGTTTCATCGCGACGTAGCGGGCAATCGACAATAAAGTCATTGCTTTTGAAGTGGAAGACGCCGGCTGGATACTCTCCGGGTTGCAGACGTACCAGTCTGGCGTTTTGCCGGAGGAAATGGAAGATGGTTCTCAGGGTATCGATGGGACTGTCACCTTTGACCACCAGTACATCCAATAGACCATCATCGATTTCGGCATTGAAGGCGAACTGCATTCTGCCGGCAGTACGGCCGTTGAATACGAAGAAGATGAGTGAGGTCCCGTCGAAATTTGTCTCTTGGGAGCGGATGGTCAGATTCATTTTGCGGAAATTGGGAATTTCGCCCAATCCGCTGACGTAGTATGCCAATTTGCCGAAATTGTTTTTCAGGACGGTTGGAGTTTTTTGTGATACGTCTGTGAAGAGGCCGCAACTGAACACATTGACGAAATATTCTCCATTGGCTACACCCAGATCGACACGATGTTCTTCTCCATTCAGAATGGCGCGGCATGCTTGGTTAATATCGGTTGGCATTCCGAGCATACCTGCAAAATCGTTGGCGGTTCCAGTGGAGAGGACAGCGACAGGGATGTCGATATTTGCACGTTTCATGATGCCGACGACATAGTTGACAGTCCCGTCGCCACCAGCAATCAAAACATGGCGGAATCCGTAGCCCAATAGTTCAACCAGTGCATGTTCTTCTTCGGGTTTGAAAGAGAGTCGATAGGGCACGACCATATAGCCATGTTGTTGATAGATCATGACGATTGAATCGAGCCATTCGGTAATGACGGTTTCGCCGGCAGTCGGGTTATATAAAAAGCAAATCGGTTTCATTCTGTTCCTGTTTTCAAATCGATCAACCGGGCATTGGTTGTATGATCAAGTATGGGTGATTACTTTGTAAGATAGTCTATTTTATTGAATTTTTATTAGTCTGAGTTATATAAATTGGTTTTGTAGGTGATAAAATTAGTTGTCTGAAAGTTACATCTGTTTGTGTTGGTGTTATGCCCTATTCGAGGATCCAGGTTTCCATACCGGGAGTCATATAGGTTTGGTAGGCGCCCTGTTCGTCGGACCACACCAAATAGGCTTGTAGCTCTGGATGTTCTTTCAGGAATCGGATACTCTCTTCGAGGCCGAGAATCATGCACAACGTTCCATAGGCGTCTGCTTGAGCCGACGAGGGGGCCACCACCGTAGCCGAAAGCAGATTGCTCACTACGGGCTGACCGGTTCGGGCATCGACGGTATGGACGATTTTGCGTCCAGAGCTGTCGGTATAGAATTTTCGGTAATTGCCGGATGTTGCCAATCCGCAATTTGAGATTCCGATTCTGACCTGCAGTTGAGCTCCGGGAGTCATATTGCCTTCAATCGGTTTGTCGATTCCGACCCGCCACGGCATGCCTTGAGCGTTGCAGCCCCGGGCAAAGATCTCACCTCCTAGTTCGATCAGGTAATTGGTCTTTCCTAATGAATCGAGCCAATGGGCGAGACAGTCCACGGTAGCACCTTGGGCGATTGAATTGAGATCAATGCGCATATCTGGATGCTGTTTCTTCAAATGGCCCTGTTCGATGGATAACTTTTGGTAACCAACGCGTTCCAGCAACGAGTCGATATTGGGGTTTTGGGTGGGTTTCCCGCCAGCAAAACCGTAAGCTGCGGTCAAAGGTCCGATGGTAATATCATATCGTCCGTCGCTTTCTCGGCTGATGGAATCTGCTAAACGGATGCAGGAGGTAATCAAGTGGTCTAATGTGTCGGTTTCGCCTCGATTAATTCGACATAGCAGCGATTGCGGATTATACAGGGATAATGAGTTGTCGATTTGGTTCAGGATTGAATCGATTTGGGGTTTCAATCCATGGCTTGTGCTGTCTCCGACCAAAACGATATGGTATGTGCCACCTTGTGCATATCCGTCGATTACGGTTTGCAATTGTTGCGTTTGGTGTCGGCATCCTGTTGTAATGATTAGTATGCCGATTAAAACCAAAGTTGCAAATGGGAAGTATTTATCTTTTTTGTGAAACATTATTTTGGGTTTTGGTATTGGAGGTGACGGTGTACATAGGGTTGTTGTGCACCTCTGACTTGCAGTTTGATAGGTTGTTTTGTGTTTAGCTGCTTATACAAATATCGCGCAAAGATAGCAAAAACGCCATTTAGCTTCATGGTTCCCGGGATGTTGCGGGTGATCCAATAAACTCTTTTAACAAATATAATTAAATATTGTCAACGAGGCTACGGGATAGGATGTTGCGGAAACATCCTGGGAAGAAACGGACAAATCGGTTATTTTTTCTTATTTTGCATCGCTATGAAGACAAATTGTAATTTTCCGCTGAACGCTCCGATTCCCATTACGCTGCCCCGTTGCATGGAGTATGAAGTTGAGGCTATTCTGGCGTTGTTGGATGAAGGAGCGCCTGTGATCCATATACGCAAACCTGAAGCGACTGTTGCAGAACTTGACCAGCTGTTGATGCAGTTGCAGACATCTGGAACTGATATGCGACGCTTGACTCTGCACCATCATCTGGAGCTTGCCCAACGTTTTGCTTTGGGTGGAATTCATCTGAGGGAAGAGGCTTTGCAATCTTTACAAAAGCCTTTAACTGGACGACAGGAATCCGATGATCTCCTGCCACAGTTAGATTTGTCTTCCGTAGCGAGTGATTCGAACCCATCGTCGGCAGAACTTTCACGCACGATGTATTCACAATCAAGCGGTTGTACCCAAGATGCCGGTCCTGAGCGGCCGTCAACGACGTTCCAAGACTCATTTTGTTTCTCAACAGTCCATAGCGATTCTCAATTACAGACTTCACAATCAACGCCCGATGAGTCAATGATTGCAACATCAAGTCGATTCTTGCAAACCGAGTTCCGCGTCAGTGCTCCGGCGCACAGTTGGGAGGAGGCGTGTCGATTGGCTGCTCAATGCGACTATGTACTGTTCAGTCCGTTGTTTGATTCTGTGTCAAAGTCTGGTTATAGGGGAGCGATCGATCCGGCAGAGGTTTGCCAACTTTTGCGTCGGTATCATGATGGGAATATGATTGCACTTGGTGGAATCACGTTGCAAAATATCTCTTTGGCCCGTGCTGCAGCCTTTGATGGAGTTGCTGCTATTGGGTCGATATGGAAACTCGACTCAACGGGAGCCATTGACGTTTCTCGAACACGACTTGCCTACCAAAGATTGACACGCCGTTGGCAGGCTGCGGGTGGTACTTTACAATTCATTTCAGATGGCACTCTTGCCACTGTTGAGGCCTATTTGAAGGGGGGCGGGCGATGGGTACAACTTCGCATGAAAGAGACTCCTGCCGAAACGATCATCACGCGAGGGAAAACCTTGCTACCATTGTGTCATCAATATGGTGCCTTGTTGATTGTGAATGACGATCCTCAGTTGGCGGCTGCTATTGGGGCGGATGGTGTACATTTGGGACAGAGCGATATGGCTCCGGACGATGCCCGCAAATTGTTGGGTGAACGAGCTATTATCGGCTGTACAGCCAATACTTTTGAGCAGATTCAGAAGATTGCTCAAAGCTCGGCAGATTACATTGGATTAGGACCTTTTCGTTACACCACCACCAAAAAGAATTTGGCGCCATTGCTTGGGGTAGAGGGGTATACTCGCATTATGCAACAGATGGCAGAGGCCGGCATTTGGTTGCCTCTGGTAGCGATCGGGGGGATTACTTTGGAGGATGTTCCGCAGATTATGGCTTGTGGTGTCAACGGGTTGGCAATTAGCGGTTCCATTTCGCATGCCGCTGATGTAACCTCCACTACTGCACAATTTGTAACCAAGATCGCACAACATCGTACGGTTATAATGCCGAAATCCTAAGTGTAGGAACTGAGGTGTCAATCCAATTGTGATTCACTCGTTGTTTACATTGTTGCCGTATATACGTATATAGGGAAAACAGCGACTGGATGCGGAACGTTTGACTATAACCTGGATTGGCGTACATTACACGGTGACTCCAATCAATACGTGTAGTTGTAGCTTTATACCGTATTGAGGGAGCAGACCTTAATTAATGATAAAACTCGTTTATATACCATGAGAATATTGATCCAACGCGTTCGCGAAGCATCGGTCACAATTGACGCTCAGTTGTATAGTTCGATCGGCAAGGGCCTGCTTGTGTTGGTCGGCATTGAAGATGCCGATACAGAGGAGGATGTAGCTTGGCTTTGCGGCAAATTATTAAAACTTCGCATTTTCGATGACGAGGCCGGCGTTATGAACTGTTCGGCTGAAGATGTCGGGGCCGATATTTTGATTGTCAGTCAGTTTACCTTGCATGCCTCGACCCGCAAAGGCAATCGTCCTTCCTACATTCGTGCTGCCCGTCCCGAAAAGGCTATTCCGTTTTATGAAGCATTTATTGCGGCGGTGCGTCAGGGGGCAACCGGTAAGGTTGAAACGGGCCGTTTTGGTGCTGACATGCAGGTAGCGTTGATCAACGACGGCCCGGTCACCATTTGGATTGATTCGCAACATCGGGAGTAATTTTTTTGAGTATAGACCAATTGCTTTGCAAGGAATTCAAGGTATGCGATCTGCGTCCTACTACGCAGAACAGATAGATTGTAACGTACATTTATTCTGAATATCTCGTTATCTTTGCATGAAAGTGGTGGGTTGCCAATCTCACGGTTTGCATTTGAGTGACGGAACCTGCAAAAACAATCGGAATACATGACAATTGAAGAGGCACAACAACTGGTTGAGGTGTGGAGGTTGAAACAGCAGCAGACCGGAACGGCTTGCAGTTCATCTGCCAAAACATACTGTGAGACCGAGGAGAAAACGCAGCAATCGGGCGTTAAGGACACAGCAGAGGCTTTGCCTGCAGACAAGGAAACAGTGTTATTGCAGGTTGGCCAGCAATTTTGGAGGTTGCTTGACGAAGCGAATAGTCGCGGTGTAGATTTGACGGCAGCTTTGACGGAAACACTCCGCCATCTCAATACCGAAAAACAGTAATTTTTTATTGGTTTTGGTTTCGGCATGTTTGTGTGCATAGATGCATCATGTGCCATCGGCTATTGAGGGAAGGCGCAGCGGGACCTGGCATAGCTCGATGACCCCTTGTGCATGGGATCGCCCGCTGAATTTTACGGAGGATGCGGAACAGACTTCCTCCGGCCGAAAACCAAACAATTTGAAATAAAGGTGACCTCTTGTCCGTTGGAACAATTTCTATCCAGTTTCAATAGATGCTTTGGCCGGCAGAAATGCAGGACGGCCCTATCACTTGATCAACAAGAACCATCATGAAACCCAATCTCAGACAACTCTTTTTTGAACATGTCGGACAGACCTCCGATTTTCCGATCGGCCTTGAAGTGGAGCGGGCCGAAGGGGTTTGGTTGTATGGTCCCGACGGCCGACGCTGGATCGATCTGATCTCCGGTGTTTCGGTCAGCAATGTGGGACATAACAATCCAGTTGTAGTCAATGCGATTTGTGAGCAAGCTCATACCTACCTGCACCTGATGGTATACGGAGAGGTGATCGAATCACCCCAGGTACGGTATGCCACTCGTATGGCAGAATTGTTGCCATCCAACTTGCAATCGGTCTATTTTGTCAATTCGGGTAGCGAAGCGGTAGAAGGAGCCTTGAAATTGGCCAAACGTTACACCGGACGCACCGAGATGATCTCGTTCAAGAACGCCTACCACGGCAGTACGCACGGTTCCCTGAGCATGATGGGAGGAGAGGAGTATCGCAATTCGTATCGTCCTCTGTTGCCTGATACGCGCCAAATACGTTTTAATACGTTGGAAGATTTGGAACAGATTACCACCCGTACAGCCTGTGTCCTGATTGAACCGGTTCAGGGAGAGGGTGGTATTCAATTGCCGGCACAAGGTTTTCTTGAGGCGTTGCGTGAACGTTGCAACCAAACGGGGGCTCTGCTGATTTTTGATGAGATTCAGACAGGAATAGGCCGTACCGGAACCCTATATTATTTCCAACAGACCGCCGTTACTCCCGATATTCTCTGTACGGCCAAAGCTTTTGGAGGGGGTATGCCGTTGGGGGCCTTTATCTCGTCTGATGAGATTATGTCCACCCTCAAAACTAACCCCGTATTGGGACACATCACCACTTTCGGCGGCCATCCGGTCTGCTGTGCGGCTGGGCTTGCTGCGCTGGAATATCTGCTCGACAACCACCTAATGGAGCAAGCTGAAGCCAAAGGCCGTCAATACGAAGAGCGTTTGATTCAACATCCTGCCGTCAAAAGCATTCGTCGTACGGGCTTATTGATGGCTATCGAGTATGGAGATGATGCATTTTGCGAAAAGGTGGTCAAACGTGCAGTCGAAACGGGGCTGTTGACTGAGTGGTTCCTCTTCTGGCCATCGGCCATGCGCATTGCGCCTCCATTGACTATTACTTCTGAGGAGATCGAAACCTCCTGCCGTATCCTGCTGGAGGCTATCGATTACGCAATCGCTCACTAATAATTTTTATTGATATGAATAAAGCGAGGAAGATACTATCACGGAATCTTCCTCGCTTTTCTTGTTCCTGACCAACGTGCAAACGGATCAGGTATTCAATCTATGATGTCGATTACGGCTCTTGCCACTTGCCATCGGCTTTCAGCAGAGCCACCAGTTCGTCCAAAGCCTGATCTTGCGGGATGTTGCGGCGTACAACCTCTTTACCCCGATAGAGGGTGATGCGATGCGGACCTGCTCCCACATAGCCGTAATCAGCATCGGCCATCTCGCCCGGGCCGTTCACAATGCAACCCATCACACCGATCTTAATTCCCTTCAGATGCGAGGTGCGGGCTTTGATTGCTGCCAGTGTCTTTTCCAAATCGTAGAGTGTACGTCCGCAACTTGGACAGGAGATGTATTCTGCTTTTGAAATTCGGACACGGGCTGCTTGTAAAATAGCCAGACTTAATGCGTCGATCTGTTCCGGTGTGAAACCTTGATCCTCGATCCACAATCCATCGCCGTAGCCATCCACAAACAGCATTCCGGTATCTGCTGCTGCCTTGATTTGCAACGATTCGAGCGAGGTCTCGGCGTAACTGCGTTTAATGATGACGGGATTGTGTTTGCCCAACTGCTCCATCCGCAGGAAAAAGGCCCGCTGTTCGGCAATGCCATTGCGGTTGGAGGTGGTCAGTACTACGATCCGATCGGCCGGAATCTGTTCTACGTGGTGAATATCTGCATAGAAGACCGACTCTTGAACCGTCGCTGGCAACTCATTCCAGATAACGGGTGGACGCTCTCCACCCACCTCACCAATCGGCACAGAAAGACGGCGACGATACTCGTATGGCGAATAGAACGACTCATCCGTCTCAGGAATCGGGTCATGATTTTCGCGTCCGACAAAATAGTCGGCCAATTGTCGCGCAACTGGAATTTCCCGTTCGGGAGCCTCGGTCAACGAAACGCGAATGGTGTCACCCAGGCCGTCAGCCAACAGTGCACCGATTCCCACAGCGGATTTGATTCTTCCCTCCATGTCGTCACCCGCTTCGGTGACCCCCAAATGGAGCGGATAGTCCCATCCCCGTTCGCGCATCTCGGCCGCCAGCAATCGGTAGGCCTGTACCATTACCCGCACATTGCTCGATTTCAGGGAGACCACCACCGGATCAAAGTTACGCTCGCGGCACATCTCCAGATATTCGACCGCCGAAGCAACCATCCCCTCGGGCGTATCTCCATAACGCTCCATCATCGCCGGCGAAAGTGAACCGTGATTTACTCCGATCCGCAGAGCCGTATGGTGCTCCCGACAGATATCGATCAGACGGTCGAATTGGCCGCCCCGGTCGTTGAAATTACCGGGATTGATGCGCACCTTCTCCACATTGGCAGCCGCAATTAGCGCCGCCTCCGGCAAAAAGTGAATATCCGCCACCAACGGCACACCATAACCCGCTGCGCGCAGTTGGCGGCGAATCTCTCCCAGGTTGGTCGCTTCACGCCGTCCCTGCGCCGTCAGACGGACCAATTCGCCTCCCGCATCGGCTATACGTTGTATTTGAGCTACGGAGGCTGCCGTATCGTTGGTATCGGTATTGGTCATCGACTGGATCCGTACCGGATTCTCACCACCGATCGTCACATTGCCTACTGTAACGGGGCGGGTTTTGGCTCGCCGGTAGGCAAAAAGCGATTCGCAATATTTTTTCATGATTTGAACTGCTGTTTCTAAACTGCTATCAAAAGTACTCCGACAATTTTCGTGGTTCCTTTTCGATAAATTAATCGAAATATCGCCAGGGGCACTCTATACTGCCATATTCGGAGATACTCTTCTCGCAAATTTAATAATTTCGACTATCTTTACATAATCGACTCTTTTCTTGAGTGTAGAGCCGACCCTGCAACAACACACTTTTCGCTATGAGCCACCCTTTAGATAACGATATCAAATTTCTAACAGGCGTCGGCGAGATGCGTGCCAATTTGTTACGTTCTGAACTCGGCATTCAGACTATTGGGGATCTGCTGCACTACTATCCGTACCGTTATCTGGACCGCAGTCGAATTTTTCGGATTGGTGAGGTACGGGACGATTCTCAAACTTATATTCAGCTGCGTGCTCGTATTACCGGATTCCAACATGTCGGTGGAGGAAGCAAAAAACGGTTTATCGCCTTTGTCAGTGATGGGACAGGAGTGGCTGAACTGGTCTGGTTTAAAGGAATCAACTGGATTGAGAAGCGGCTTGAGGTGGGACGCGAATATATCATTTTCGGACGCCCTGACTTTTTTAATGGCGCTTTGAGCCTTGTCCATCCAGAGGTGGAGTCGACTCTCAAAACGCAAAATCGACCTGTCTCTGGGGTGCAGGGGGTGTACAGCACTACTGAAAAACTCAACAATGGACACCTCGGTACTAAGGCGATTTATAATCTGGTCTGCAATGCCTGGACTCTTGTCGGAGATCGTATTCCAGAGACCCTGCCTCAATCCATTCTGGAGCGTTATCATCTCGTTTCGCTGCGGGATGCTCTGCATGATATTCATTTTCCTGAAAACGAAGAGAAGCTCAAAGCGGCTTCTTTGCGTCTCAAATTCGAAGAGCTTTTTGGGGTGCAGTTGGTTATTTTGGCCGATCGTAACCGACGGGTCAATAAAAACAATGGCTTTGTATTCAGTAAGGTGGATGACAAATTCAACCGTTTTTACCATGAGCGGCTACCTTTCCCGTTGACCAATGCACAGAAACGGGTGATTCGTGAAATCCGTCAGGATACCCGAACCGGCCACCAGATGAACCGACTATTGCAAGGAGATGTCGGCAGTGGCAAAACACTGGTCGCCCTGATGAGTATGTTGATCGCTGTGGATAATGGCTTTCAGGCCTGTCTGATGGCCCCGACTGAGATTCTGGCCACCCAACACTTTGCCACCATCTCCCGGATGACCGAAGGGTTGGTCTCGGTGCGGTTGCTCACCGGTTCGACGCGCCGCAAAGAGCGCGAAGAGATCAACAATGCACTGCTTGACGGCTCTTGTGATATCCTGATCGGTACCCATGCCTTGATCGAAGATAACGTTCGTTTCCGCAATCTTGGTTTTGTGGTGATTGACGAACAGCACCGTTTTGGAGTAGAACAGCGGGCCAAACTTTGGCTCAAAAATGTCTCGCCACCGCATGTGCTGGTTATGACCGCTACACCCATTCCCCGAACGCTGGCCATGACTCTATATGGGGATCTGGATGTTTCTGTGATCGATGAGCTGCCTCCCGGACGCAAGCCGATCCGGACACTTCACTACCATGACTCTCATCGGCTCCGGGTATTTGGCTTCATGCGCGAAGAGATCCGAAAGGGGCGTCAGGTTTATATTGTCTATCCGTTGATCAAAGAGTCGGAGAAGATGGACTACAAAGACCTTGAGGATGGTTACGCGGGGATTACGCAGGCTTTCCCTCCACCTGAATATGTAACGGTGGTGGTGCATGGCAAGATGAAGCCTGCTGACAAGGAGTATGGGATGAACCTCTTTAAACAGGGGGTAGCTCAGATTATGGTGGCCACTTCGGTAATCGAGGTTGGTGTGGACGTACCCAACGCTTCAATCATGGTAATTGAAAGCGCCGAGCGGTTTGGACTTTCTCAGTTGCACCAGTTGCGAGGACGTGTCGGACGTGGTGCGGAACAGTCTTATTGTATTTTGATGAGTGGAGATAAACTTTCGGCCGAATCTCGCAAACGATTGGGGGCGATGGTTGCCACTAACGACGGATTTGAACTGGCTGAACTCGATCTGCAACTGCGGGGGCCCGGTGACATGAACGGCACTCAACAGAGTGGGTTGGCTTTCGACCTGAAGATTGCCAGTCTTGGCAAGGATGGGCAAATTTTGACGTTGGCCCGAGAAGCTGCCGAGCAGATTCTGGATGGCGATCCGACGCTCTCCAAGCCTGAAAATCGCCTGTTGCACGAACTAGCTGAACGTTATCGTCCTGAAAAAAAGATGGATTTTAGTATGATTTCATAACTTTGGAGCTGGTTTTGCGTTGTATATATAATAAAAGTAGTACTATAACGACCCGATCGACCGTCGAAAAGATCTTCACCAAGGCCCTTTCAACAGCAGTCGGTTCTGAATTCAGAACGAAGAAGATGACAAAACGAAATATCATATTATGGTTGTTGTGCAGTTGTTTTGTACTGGCAGCTGGGGCTGGGCAGGTTCGGGCAAATGGCACACTGCTTATGACCACTCACGATTGTGAGGCTTATGGGGGAGAGGCTCTTGTTGGAACTAATATGCCTGTACAACAAGATGATGATCAATCTATTCAAAAAAATCCGGCTTTTGCGCATGGAGAAAAATTGACCTATGTAGTCAGCTATAAGGCGGGGATTAATACGGATGTGGCGGAGGTGAACTTCATGACCCGCGAGGTTACGTTTAATGGTGTGAAGGCTTTTCAAATTGATGCCAATGGTCGTGTATATCCGTTTTTCCGGTGGTTTTTTGATTTAAACGATTCCTATTATAGTACGTTGGATCAGAAGACGCTTCGTCCATTGGAGTTGCGGTCCGAGATCAGTGAGGGCAAATACCGCACCTCCAGTAAATTTACCTATGACTGGAAAACCAAACAGGTACACACCTGGTTCCGCAACCATAAACGCGAAACAGCTACTGTTAAAACCATGCCGCTCAGCGAGGTGAGTTATGATGCTGTAGCACTCTTTTTCAATCTGCGTTGCGAAGATGCCAACTCGTTCAAAGTTGGCGAGGTGCGTACACTCGAGATGGTGCTTTCGGACACCATTCGGCGGATTAATTTCCGATTAGCGGCTCGAGAGGTGCGCAATATTAAAGGGTTGGGAAAGTTCCGTACCCTCAAATTTGTGTGTGAATTGGCGACCTCATCGGGTGAATCATTTAAGGATGGTTCAGAATTCACCATTTGGATTTCGGATGACCGGAACAAGATTCCGTTGTATTTGGAATCTCCGATTCGAGTGGGTTCTGTTCGGGTGCGTTTGCTGAATGTCAGCAATCTCAAATATCCCTTCTCCAGCAAAGTCAAATAAATTGATTGACGAACAGAGGGTGGCTATCCTCAATGGATCGGGCACAAATACCGAATCATGGGGTGGAGTAGGTCTCGATGTCTCAAATCTTTGTGTATAACATAGGGTGCTGTTATGGTTCTCGATGGGAATAGATTTTAATTGATTTAGGAGGGCTGTTTTGTGCAAAATGTATGGCCTATGGGGCAAAAAACGGTGTGAGAACACATATTTTATTCACATTCTGTTATCTTTGTACCATAGATTCCATTCATGGGCTCAAGCCCGATTTATGAACTTACAGTGATGGACAACTACAACAATTACCAACCGGATTACAATCAGGGATACGATAACCAGGGCTATGATCCTTATGGCGGTTATCCGCAGCAGCCCCAGCAGAAATCGATCAAGGGGCTTAAGATTATGATTGTTATTTTGGCTGTCATTCTCGGAGCCTTGTCTGTGCTTTACTTTACACAGACCAAACAGATGAAGGCTGAGTATGAAGAGGCCCGCGATACATTGACAGCACGTTTGACGACGATGTTGGCCAATTACGATACATTGCGTACGGAAAATGATACGCTGGCTCAACATTTGACGGATGAACGTTTCAAAGCGGACTCTCTGCTTGAGACCTTGAAGAACGAGCGCAACTTGACTCGTAAAAAGATCAAGGATTATGAAAAACGGCTCAGCTACATGCGTACCGTAATGGAGGGGTATATCCACCAGATCGATTCGCTCAACACGTTGAATCAGAAGCTGGTTAATGAGAATATCACCTACCGCAAAGAGATTACATCGGCACGATTGAGAGCGGATATGGCAGAGGAGAAGGCTCAGGAACTCTCAACGAAGGTACAGAAAGGTGCGGTTATTCGTGCCCGGAATATTGCATTGGTGGCTCTTAATCAAAGCGATAAAGTGGTAACTCGTGTAGCTCGTGCGGCACGTCTTCGGGTTGACTTTGTACTTGTCGGCAATGAACTTTCTCAACCCGGCGAACGCAATGTTTACGCTCGGATCATTGGACCGGATGGCTATGTGCTGGCCAATCGTAACAACGCCACATTTGATTTCGAGGGCGATATGATCACCTACTCGGCTACCCGTCAGGTTGATTATCAAAACGAAGACCTCAGTGTCAGCCTGTTCTATAATGATTCGGGAATTACTGCCGGTAAATATCAGGTCATGATCTACATCGATGGTCATATGATCGGTTCGACTGAAATCATTCTTCGGTAAAAGGACTCGATAGTCGGTATTGATATTGAAAACAGCCTCGCCATACTGAAAATGGCGAGGCTGTTTGTTTGATATAGACCGTAGTGTTTGATCTGAATAGCGGAAGGTGGAATAGAGCCAAAACAGAGCGTGTGTGGACTTTGTTGTCTGTGGAGCATGCAGAACAGAGATGTACTGACTGTTGCTTTTTCAAGCTCGCTGCGTCATCTTTTCCAGCATAATCGCCTTGTAGAGCTGTCCCCAAACAGTTGAACTGTGGTATGGTGATGATCTGGTGAATTAAGGAGCGTTAAGATAGATTGTCCAATTCTGTATGTAGATGTGTTTCTCCTGAATCACTTGACTTAGCAAAGCATAACTGCTTTTTGTCCAGTGTTCAGCTTAAAACACATGTTTTCAAGAGAAATATGTGAAATGCGATAGAATTAGCCTCTACAATTTGCATTGCGTTCGGGTAAAACAAAAATCGGAGAGCAATAAGCTCCCCGATTTTTGTTTTGAGATATTTATGTGTCAAGTAGTTGGGACTAATGGGTCATAGTGCCAGCCTCTTGATAGGTACGCATGTAATTGATATTGCCGCTTGCGCCGCTGAAGACCTCCAAGCGCATATCCGTTTTCGTTCCTGAAAAGATCGAGGTGATGCTGGCCGTGTGGTTCATAATGCCTTCGCCAATACGGGTCTGGTATTCCTCATCTCCCTGAGGATTGAATGTTTCAGATGCCTGTCCGTCCTCCCATTTTACCACCTCTTGTGAAGGTTCAACTCCCAACAAGTGAGCGATCATTGCGCGGATATACAGATATTTCTTTACATAAGCAGTTGCGCTTGTGCCGGTGTAGCTTTCAATTTCAGCAATTCGCGACAATTTGCCAGAGGTAAACGTATACATAGTTGGGATCAATGGCGGATTGAGCTGATTGGGTGAGAATTGATCCGGGAACGATCCTCTGTACGTTTGGTCGTCGTATTGCTGAAGCGTCGGACGGTTGAGCAGTGTGGTCGCTACGTCATCACCCCAGAACGAGGTCAAAGCATCACAGGCCTCTACTGTATAGTTTTTGGTTGCTACAATCTCTTTAGCCCCATTGCCATCCTGATCTACATAGGTGAAAATATACAGTGCCGAGAAAGTAACCGTGTATTCGCCCGGCGTGGTAGGTGCCGTAAAAGAGAAGGTGCTTTGAGTCTCATCTTGTTGTCCGTTCATGGCGAGGCCATCCGAAGTGGATTTCCAAAGATATTTGACAGAAGCGATATTCTCTCCGCCTGTAGGCAGCGGGCAGGTGGCGATAACCGGTTGGCCGGTCCCGATGTGGGAGCGATTTAAAGAGATCGGTCCGATGTTGGAAGGGGCCTTCCCGTGTGAAGATTCCTCCTTTTCACAAGCTGTTAACATCAGCAGGGCTGAAGATAACAGCAATGCAGTACGCATCAATGTTTTCATTTTTATTTATTTTGTGATGTGTATTTTTAAATTGTTGAGTTTCAGTTTTTTTGTTCTGCAGTGATAAACTGAGCAAATCCTGAAGCTGTTCCCCATTCATAGTGAGTCTTATAATACTCATTCAATGGTGCAAAGTTTGAAGCGCGTAAGGGAACATAGCAACTCAATCCACAATACTGCTCATGGGGCAGTAACTCCGGATTCTCTTCTCGACTTACCGACCACTGCTGGATGATAGCCGATCCCAATGCTTCCCGGAATGCATTATAGTCTTGTTCCAGCTCCTCCGGGTTGGTCCAGTAACCCAACTCGATAATCTGATTCAAATCGTACAAAGGTGTATCTTCCTCGATCAATTGGCTGTTGGCTGTCAAAGCTGAGAAATAATCTGTTGGATCTGCCAATAATTTTCCGAGAATTATTCGTGTTTTGGCTGCCAATGACTCCAACTTGTCAGTCTGGATGACTGAAACATCAAAATTGTCAAATTGTTCATTCGGCAACGAGTTGTACCAACCTGAACTCATATAGGCCACATTATAAAGATCAGCTTGTGGTTTGGCAAACAGATACTCCATGATCACATGATAAGGGAAGCCGACACCTGGCAGTGGAGCCATGCAACCTACCATATATGAGCATTTGTTCCGCAATGCATAGGCTGTCTCCACATTGCCCATCTGACAGGCATGGAACAGGATGAAATCGTATTTGATCGGTAACAGGTTGGCGAGAACATCGATCTCAATGCAGTTGCTGTAACGTTCACCTCCCAACAATGCTTTTGTAGAGATTTTGGGAAGAGAGAGGTCGCTTTCATCGTGATCGTCTTCGTCGTGACCCATGTCGGGATCGTTCACATAATTTCCCAAATCCCCAGGGAGCCATGCTGAACCGTGTGTTCCGATAATCAGACCGTGAGATTGAGCCGGGAACAGCGTAATGGCATCTTCCAGCACCCCTTGCATCACTTCTGGATCTGCAGGATCCTGTTCCGGATAACTTTTGACAACTTCGCTACGAATCACGTTGGTTTCATCGTGCACGATTTTCAGCAAAACAGGTGATGTGAATTGTGTCAGATGGGGAGAGGGGTCCAAATAAACTAAAAAGTTCCCATCGATATCGTCGTTCCATCCCTGCTCAACTTGATTCAGGGTGTTGAGCATCACATCCCACAGGTTGTTGTCGTCCATCATGTAGAATAGAACGGTACGATTTTTTTCTGTTGCAGGTTGAGGCCCGGTCGGCTCCTCATTTTTATCACAACCGGTCACCATGATAGATACCAGTGCAATCCATAAAAAGGTACGCAGGCCTCGATAATTACGGGAAAAAGCAAACATGTGCATTTTTATTTAGTGTAAGTAATACAATCGATTTCTAAACCAGGTGGCATTACATGCAGGGGAAACCATCTATCATTTGTACCCCGTCTGGATTGGCGTTGCGAAATAACAAAAAAAATGGATAAAGGGAGGTTACCGAATTGTAAAACCTGTGACATAAATGGAAAAACAGGTGTCATAGATGCAAGAAGGTTGATGCTAAGTCAGTCGTGAAGTTTATTTTCCTACCAAATATCTATCTTTAATGTTTAAAAATAGGGATATGTTGTTCTTGTTACGAATAGGGATTATTGTTGGATGTTTGTACGTAGTTGCGTGTACTTCACCCCAAACGAATCCAGAAACCAGAGTTGTTGCAGAGACTGCGCCGCAATCCGACAAGGGGCAGACTGTGTCTTCTGATACAAACGCTTCTGACTCGATCTATACACTCGATTATGTGTATGAGCTGGCCGGAAAAAACAGACCGATTATTCATGCTATTCTCGATTCAATTGACAGACGTGAAAAGGCCAAAAATTATCAAGGAGCTATTCCTGCCTACAAGATGCAAATTGCCCGTGCATTTGTTGCATCTCGAGAGTTGAATCCGGGGTTGGCGATACGCTATTTGCGCCCTCTGCTCTCATCCCAAGAGTTGATCGATGACCCCAAGCAACATCTGTTTGTTTTGGCTCTTATCAGCAACGAATGTGCAGTGTTGCACCATACCGATCAATCGATAGATTATATTTTACAATATCTTGAATTGGCTCGTCAATGTGGGGATTCGGTCCGGTATGCTTCGGGCTATTTGTATTTGGCCGAGAACTATCGTGAACAGCAAAATTTCGATGCGTGCTACCAATACCTACGTGAAGGACAACGTATTCTCAAACGGGTGCAAGGGGCGAGAAGCTTGGAATTTTTGTTGTGGAGTCTGGAACTGGAAATTGATTATTTGGCCGATCAGCAGCAGTATGATAAAGCGATTGCAATTGCAAAAAAGATGATTACCCGTTACCGTATGCTCACGCTTGAGCAGCGAAAGCAGATGCAACTCGATCAGGATTCCAGTATGAATTTCCGACAGGCTCAAAATTGGATGACATTGGCTGGTCTCTATGCCCACGATGGTCAGAAGAAGGCTGCTTCCGCCGCTTATGAGGAGGCACAACAGTTTTTAAAGAGATCGCCGGATGTTCTTAGCCCTCAATTTAACGGGCTGACTTTTGATTATTTGAAGACAGCGGGTCGATATAGTGAGGCGTTGGCCTGTGCCAGCCGATATGTCGATCAAACTCGCACCGGTGACACCATGAACCTCTTTCATTTGGAGGCCAAACGCCTTTTAGCTGAAGCATATCGGTTGGTTGGGAATTATCAGCAGGCATGGTTTTACGAACATCAGGTGGGGGGACTGACCGATTCGTTGAATGCTCGTACCAATCAACAAACGGTGCTGGAACTCCAAGCTGTGTATGAAACGGCTCAGCAAGAGCGTCAAATTCAGCAACAACAACTTGTGATTACCCGCAATCGTCAAATTATTTTTACGCTATCCATCGGTCTGATTGCCCTATTGCTGGTGTTGGCACAAATTGCAATCAGTCGTCACAAGATCTCCTGCAAGAATCGCAAATTGTTTGAACAGATTGAGCAGTTGAGTCGTGCTCAAAAGGAGTTGGAAAGGATTCGCATGCTGATGGAGGAGAATCCGGCTAAACAGTCGAGGGTGAGTGCAAAAGACAAGTTGTATACAAGGCTTGAAGCTCTGATGCGTGAACGACGGCTTTTCCTGCAACCCGATTTGAACCGGGAACAGGTGGCAGCCGAACTGGGAACTAACAAGCTCTATTTGGCAAATGCGATTTCAGAGCATGCTGGTCTCACTTTTACGGAGTATATTAATCGTTGGCGTCTCGAGTATGCTCGGGAACTGCTGGCAAAGGATCATACCACGAAGATTGAAGCGATTGCTCAAATGTGTGGTTTTAATTCGGTCCGTACCTTTTATCGGCTTTTCCAGCAGACCTATCAACTGACACCTACCGAGTTTCGTCGACTCTCAAAAATCGATGATGCTGCACATGCGTAAGCATATATTGAGCCTTCCGATATCCAGTGTGGATTGCTTTGCTGTTGCTGTTCAATTGTGTGTGACGTTTGTCGATGCACGTTGTTATCGTTTTGCCTTTCGTCTGGATCTAACTATAAGTGCGTGCTCGAGAATTGTACAATTCTGATTGCGGAGCGTATCGGGGGAATGAGTGACAACGCGTTACAGGGTTCTTCCCTTTGGTATGCTGTGCTTTCAGCTGTCTATCAATCGTATCTTTGGATGATCCTTATAGGCTGAACGGCACAAGCTGATAAAGAATAAAATCGACCAGCAGGAGCAGATAGATGGTTTCGAGCCAATGGCTTTCCCGTCGATTGAAGCAGGTCGGAATGATGACGGCAAGCGGGATTGCCAGTAGCATGATGTTTTTTACGGGAAGTGCTGGTGTGCAGAGTGGGGCGATCGAGAAGAAGAGAATCCAGATGAAGTAGAGGTAGGATTTGTAGGGGCGTGTACGCATCGAATGGATCTGTTGGACAAACGCAATCAGTGACCAGATCGTGAGGGTCAGCAACAGAGCCCAATGTAACCAAAGAAGTGGATTTTTCCACTGTTCCAGAAATGCCGGAGTTGTCCAGCTCGATAGAAAAGCCTCTGCAAATTGTGTGAACGGCTCTGTAAATGAATAGCCCATTCCCCATCGAATGTATCCGTAAAGGCAGATTGGCAGTAAGATTCCACCCAATGTGACGACCCATTCACGCCAACGTTTCATAAAGAGGATATGAGAAATAGGCAATAGCAAGATATATATGGCAGAGGGGGCGTAAATCAGTATCGAGAGTCCCAGAAGCAAGGCGGCATTAAAAGTATAGGCATAGGCGGTTTCTCGGCGGAACGATTTGATGGTTTGGCGGAACGATCCAAGCATTAGCAGAGCTACAACGTAGATATCCAATGCCGCTGGATCATACCAACTGCCGCATCCTACCAAGATAAAGATAATCAACGGCATATAGGTTCGCTCTAACAAAATCATATTGCGAGCAACCATTCGGGTGATTTTAAATCCGGCGATAAAAATCAGGAACAGAGCCACCAGGTTGCGCCAAATGGGGTGAAGATTTTGCCCGATTTCATTGAGCCACACGCCCAACGGCATTTGTGAGGCAGTGTTTGCTGTGGCGATAATCGGCGATTGACTGTACCGTTCCCAGACCACACCACACAGCACGATGAAAATCAGCATCGTGGTTGAAAGACTCTGTCTGGTTATATCGATCTTCATGGTGAAACGGTAGCGGTGGTATAAAAAAAGAGGTAGATGCATTAGGATGTTCTACCTCTTTGTCTATATGTTTTACAACTTTCGGCGAACCCTCTGCTATTACAGCAGTTTCATCAGGTCTTGGCCAATGTCGTGACGGAAGTTCATTCCTTCGAAACTGATTCCTTCAATGGTTTTGTAGGAACGTTTCAGTGCTGAATCGATTGAGTCACCAAGTGAGGTAACAGCCAATACGCGTCCTCCAGCAGTCAGTACTTTGCCTCCTTTGGCCGAAGTGCCTGCATGATATACGATGCTTTCGGTCTCTTGATCCAAACCGGAGATCTCCATCCCTTTGGTATAATCCCCGGGATAGCCGCCCGATACGCAAACTACCGTAACAGCCGTTTCAGGAGATACGGTGAGCTCGTATTGATCGAGACGTCCATAAGCCATTCCTTCGAACATGGCGATCAAGTCGGAGGTGATGCGTGGGAAAACTACTTCCGTTTCAGGGTCTCCCATACGGACGTTGTATTCGATCACGTAAGGATCGCCGGCAACATTCATCAATCCAATGAAGATGAAACCTTTGTAAGGAATATTGTCTTTTTGCAAGCCTTCAACGGTGGGGCGAACAATACGCTCCTCGACCTTCTGCATAAAGGTTTCGTCTGCGAAAGGAACGGGTGAGACAGCTCCCATACCACCGGTATTTGGACCGGTATCTCCCTCTCCGATGCGTTTATAGTCTTTGGCGACAGGGAGAATCTTGTAATGTTTGCCATCAGTAGCGACAAATACCGAGCATTCGATTCCGCTGAGGAACTCTTCGATCACGACGGTGTTGCCGGCCTGTCCGAATTTACCGGAAAACATTTCAGCTAGTTCTGCTTTGGCTGCTGCTGCATCGTTGAGGATGACGACCCCTTTACCTGCAGCCAATCCATCGGCTTTCAGGACATACGGAGCTGACAGAGTGTCGATAAACGCGTTTGCCTCTTCGATCGTATTTTTATTGAAGCTTTTGTATTGTGCCGTCGGCACACCATGGCGCATCATGAAGGCTTTGGCGAACTCCTTACTTCCTTCGAGCTTGGCTCCTGCCAAAGAGGGACCGATCACCGGAATGTTGCTGATCTGATTGTCTTCATGGAAGAAATCAGCAATACCCCGTACCAGCGGCTCCTCAGGGCCTACGACCACGAGGTTGATGTTATTCGTCAGTACGAATTGCTTAACGGAACCGAAGTTGTTGGGGTTGATGTCGACATTGGTGCCGCATTGAGCGGTGCCGGCATTTCCCGGAGCGATGAAAAGTTTGACTACACTGGGGCTCTCTGCGATTTTACGGGCGAAAGCGTGCTCGCGGCCTCCGGATCCCAGTAGGAGAACATTTAACGAATTAGAAAATTTCATCGGTATCTTCTTTAGCTCTTTTATTGAATGTAAATGCTTGACAGTCGGGTCGTGTCAGGTTTGTCAACGTTCAAGTCTTACTATCAATTCACCCTGTCTCCCGTGCTGTTGTGGTCAATCTTACAAAGCAGCAGGTGATGGATCTCGCAAACCAGATACAATGACCGTCTGGTCAAGGTGGGTTTTGCTCCGCTTGCTTTGAGTAGGTTGCCTAAAAACGTCATGCCATTTAGAGCGACTTCTCAAATTTTCAAGCAATAACTTTGCCGGATGACTGCACTTGTACTTTTATAAAGTGCATCTGAATCTGACTTTTTGGGATTGTTGGAGAGGACTGGTCCCGTTTGATTCAGTCTCGATCCGGTTTCGTGTGATCTGCTTTTTACCAAATGGTCTTACGAAACAAAACTGTTTACAAAGATATTGAAATTTATGTGAAAAAATGCGGTCTGTTGGCAATTTGTCAACTTTCGATGAAGGGGCGCAAAAGGGCATCGAGTTTGGCGTGTTCGACAAGGAAGCCATCGTGTCCGAACTCTGAGACGATCAATTCCATACGGCTGTCAGGAATGTTACGCCACAAGGTGACCTGCTCGGTTACCGGTAGGATAATGTCCGATGTAATGCCGATGACTAGAGTCTTTGCATCAATGCTTTGCAGGGCCCTGGCAACTCCTCCTCGCCCGCGCCCTACATTGTGAGAGTCGAATGCTTCGGTGATGCGCAGATAGGAGTATAGATCGAACCGTCTGCTCAATTTCACACCCTGATGGCGTTGGTAGGAGCAGGCCCGAAATCCGTGGGTTTTGTCCGGATTGTCATGTTCTTGCTGGGTCGCGTTGTAAGCAGACGAACCACGGTACGTCAATAACCCAATGGCTCGAGCTGCCTCCATTCCTTTACGTCCGGCGTCGGGTGTGTGATGGCCGTACGTTCCGTCGGCTTCGAGAGCCATGCGTTGGGCTTCATCTGCCGCAATGGCCCAAGGTTGCGCTTTGGCAGCAGTAGCGATCAGAATCAGCTTGCGGGCAAAGCCGGGGCGTTCGAGTGCCATCTCGAGAGCCTGGAAGCCCCCGATTGAACTGCCGATAATGGCTCGTGCCTGTTTAATGCCCAAATGGTCAGCCAATAGCAAATGGGCACGTGCCATGTCGCGGACAGTGACCAGCGGGAAATGGTCATAATAGGGTTCACCGGTAGCGGGATCGATACTGTTTGGGCCGGTGGTTCCGTAGCAGGAGCCGATGATGTTGGCGCAAACGGTAAACCAACGTTCCGGATCGAGAAATTTTCCGGCTTCGACGGTATGTGGCCACCAGTCTGCAACTTCAGAATTGGCTGTTAGCGCGTGACAAACCCATAATGCATTGTCTCCGGTGAAGGTGCCGTAGGTGTGATAGGCTATGGTCAGCGGAATCTCTACGCCACATTCAAGGCGAAAGGGGTTTGTCGGGGTAAAATATTTTGTATCGGCAGGCATCGGAATGATTTGTTCAGTCATGACAGTTTTAGCGCTTGCAAAAAATGGCATTTAAGGTTTTTACTGGTTGCCGGTGAATTGGAGGTAACTGCAATAGATCCATCTATAGCACAAGCGTGAGGAGGAATCAACCAGCCTATACACTTATACATCACAGAAGTTCAAACTTACATCTGTCGGTAAGGGTAATTTGCGTCAGATGATTGCCCGTTCGGAGTGTAGTCCGTGTATTTATTGTCGGCACATCACAACGCAATCTTTGTTGGTGTGGGTCTTCTCTCCTACGGGCAATATGCTTTGCCTTACCTGATCCGGAATGTTTTGGTGTCAACTGTTTGTGTGCAGTATCCGATTTTCCGTTGGCACCGGTTAGATGATTCCGTGGTGGATCTTGTCTTCCACGATTTCGATCTGGGTGTAGTCGATGCCGGAATCACTGCGGGCTTCGATATTGTTGATTCCCTCTTTCAGACGGATCTTGTCCCAGGTGAATACTCCATTGACTCCTGTCCGAGTACCCATCGATACACCGTTGACAAAAAGTTCTACCTCCAGTGCATTTGAGTAAACTTTGAGTGTCTGCTCCGGCTTTGAACGGCGGTGCCAGCGTCGTTCAGCAATGTACACAAAGGGTTCGTCCGGATTCCAGTTGGCTTTGTAAAAATAGAAGGCGTCCTTACGGTATTTGCGGTCAAAGGTGATCAATCCACGATCATCGACACCCGTGCCATCTCCCCACTCCCGGTCGGCAGCTCCATAATCGAACATATTGGCAATGAAAACGCCCCACAAATATGGCGCATCTTTCACGAAAGTATAGTATTGCTCGTGCAGGTAGCTTTGCCACCTTTCGGGATGCCAGTTACCCATGTAGTCGGGACGGTATAGCGAGTCTTCCTGGTGGTAGATGCTGGCCCCAGCACCATAGCACAGCCCGGAGTTGAGGTTGCTCCAATTGCTTTGCAGCTGTTTCAGCCAGATCGATATGTCAGAGGGCAGACCCTCTTTCCAACCCAAAATGTGATCCCATGCGATCAACTGCGTGATGAAGTTCATCTGTCCGTCCTGGTTGCTTGTGCCGACAGTCATTCGGGTTGGGTCTTCACTGCGGGCCTGTGCATTCAATTCGCGAATGAAAGAGGTCGGGTCGTCACCCCGCATGTTTTGATCGTTGAAAAGTCCCCACATGGCGATTGACGGGTGGTTGCCGTATTGGGCAATCATCTCATGCAGCTGTTGTCTGCCGTTGGCGCGGAACGATTCGGTGTTGATATATCCGCGATCGGTCAGGTATGCCGGACCAACAAAAGGTAGATCGCACCAGACAATCAGTCCTCGACGGTCGCATTCGTCATAAAAAGCTTGAGAGTGAGGGCCCGGAGCTGTACGTACGGCATTGACGCCCATCTCGATCATGTAATCGATGTCTTCTTTGATTTGGTAAGCCGTCAGGGCCGGGCCGACATTGGCACGATCTTCATAATAGACCACTCCATGCAGTTGCATCGGGCGGCCGTTGAGTTTGAAGCCCTCTTGCGGATCGACAGAGATAGAGCGCAGCCCCATCGGTACACTGAGGGAGTCGCACGTGAATTCCTGGTCGGTTAATTTGACAATGACGTTGTAGAGATATGGATTTTCTATACCTTCCCAAAGGGTAGGAGATTCCAGTTCGATCGGGATGGTAATGGATCCGGTGCCATTGGCCGGGACGCGGAAGCGTGAGGCCTGGAAAAATATCGTATCGAGGCGAGGAGTCGTAATGGCCAGATTGACCAACAGGTTTTGATTGGGTTGGCCGTCGATACGGATTGTCGCATCTACTGCAGCCCGTTCTGTGGATACATATTTTTGTACAAGACGGATACCGCCTTCTGTGGCGCGGATCAGTGACGGTTCGGTGACAATCAGATCGACATTGCGATACAAACCTCCATAAACGTTATGGTCACCGGCAGTAGGAAGAACATCCATTTGAGGGGCATTGTTCACTACGACCCAAATGGAATTGGTCTCTCCGAAACGGAGGTAGGGGGTAAGCTCGAAAGCGAAGGCGGTGTATCCGCCACGATGTTCACCGACATTCCGTCCGTTGACAACCAGACTGGCGACAGTTCCCCCCGCGCCGAAGCGGATGAAGACCCGTTTGCCTCGCCATGCCTCGGGAATTTTTATCTCTTTGAGGTAGTTGCCAACCCCGCGATAATAGTCTGAGTGTCCGCCGATGGCGTCACGATTCCATGTGTGTGGCAGATTGACGGCAGTGGCGTTGTCGCTCGTGTGGCTATTGCTGAAAAAACGCCAGTTGCGGTTGATGTTGATGACCTCACGAGCCTGTGTCTGCAGACTCCCTCCCCAAAGAGCAGCCAGCAGCAGGGCCAAACTCAAAACGCTTTTCATTGTGGACTTCATAAGAAAAGGTATTGGACTATCAGTCAGAGGATGGATCCTTCCACGTCAAACGAGAAAAATGAGCCTCTGCCCATGTTTGATAGCAGTTTTACAAAGGTTGTTTTCAGCTGTGATTGTAGTCACAGAGAGACCCCATGAATCCCTTTACAAAAATAGTGAAAAGAAAATAAATCGCTATATTCGTAACGAATTTTGCTCTGTGGCTTTTATAGCTGAAGTGTCGGTATTTGCTTACCGATGAAGCCCGATCGGTTGTTTGCAGAAAGATTACTTCCGCTGTTATTGCTCCTGATTGAAATTGAGGGGCGAAACAAGGGGGTAAAAAAGAACAAACTGAATAACCAATAAAGCCGATTTGATTTCTCTCCGTGTTTTTGGGAGTGGAAGAGATTGAGCTGGAGCCGTAATCGTAAATTCAAGATGACCTCTGTCGATATTATTTGTGGTATATTGCTCCTATACGGGGTGTGGCGCGGATGGAGTAAGGGTGTCATAGTGCAGCTTTCCGGAATTATCGGATTGTTGCTCGGTGGTTATTTGGCTTGGCATTACAGCGAACCGGTGGGCCGTTGGATCGGAGCAGAGGATATGTTGGGACAGGTCGCCGGCTTTTTGATCATCTTCATCGTGATTGTGGTCCTATTGGCCATTCTCGGACGGATGTTGCGAGGAATGTTTCGTTTTGCCGGGTTGGGTGTCTTTGACCATCTCGGGGGATTGTTGTTGGGCGGAATCAAGGTGGCCCTGCTGCTTTATGTCCTGATCAATACATATGAATCGGCTAACCAAGTCCGCCATTGGACCTCAAATAAAGGGATTGAGCAATCTTTCTTGTACAAGCCAATTAAAGAGGTGGGCGAGTTGGCTTTCCCCTATTTGCAGGAGCTTAGGGATCAGGTTCTCGGTTCTTGATGCTGAGCCTTTTTCGGCAAGCCGAATGACAAAATATCGGAATGAAATCCGGAGGGAAGGAGAACAGTTGGAGTTTGTGTTTGAGTTGGGAAAAAAAGTGTCGTTCACAAGATCCAAGGTCGTCTTTAGCCTTTCGAGACCAAGTGTCTGGATGGAGATAGTCCAATGACTTCTTTTGCTTTAAGCCCAAAAAAGTTGATTATTGGAAAGAAACAGGTAAACAATAAGAAAACGACAGATGCGTACAGCCATTGTTATTAAAGCTACGGGTAGCTGTTATACATTGCATGATTTGGCGTCACAAACTACTGTTGAGGCCCGTCTGAGGGGGAAAATGCGGCTGAGTGGCAGCCGTTCCACCAGTCCGGTAGTTGTGGGAGATATTGTCGATTATGAACCGGAACAGCCATTCGATGAACAGTTAGCAACCACGGCGACGGGTTCAGCGGTCAATCCCGCAGCACAGACTGAAACATCTTCGCAATCTTCGTCATCGAGCCGGGCAACAGGTACCATCCTTTCGTTGCATCCGCGTCGTAATTATATCATCCGTCGTGCATCCAACCTCTCCAAAGAGTCTCATATTATTGCAGCCAATATCGATCGGGCCTTTTTGGTGGTGTCGTTGGTGCATCCGGCAACCAACAATGAATTTATCGACCGTTTTCTGGTGACAGCTGAGGCTTACCATATTCCGGTGACGATTCTGCTCAATAAAAGTGACCTTTATGTTACTCCGGAATTGGAACAGCAGCGCGATGAATTTATTGCCACCTATACGCATGCAGGCTATGACGTGATCGAACTGGCAGCAGCGCATGGGGATGTGTTGCGCTTTTGGGGCGGGCGTGTTTTTGACGAGACTAATGCCCGTGCTGGAGAGGCCTGTGGTTTGGAGATAGGCGTTTCGGTCGGTGAGGGGTTGGCTCCGCTTCGTAAATTGTTCCGGGATAATGTCAACCTGCTTTCCGGTAATTCCGGTGTGGGTAAATCGACGCTGATCCGAGCGATCGATCCGACATTGGATGTTCGGGTGGGAGAGGTCTCCGATGCCCATCATAAAGGGAAGCATACCACTACCTTTTCGGAAATGTATCCGCTTCAGGAGGGTGGATGGTTGATCGATACGCCGGGAATCAAGGGGTTTGGACTGATCGATTTCGACGGGGCGGAGATTGCTCGTTATTTCCCTGAGTTGTTCCATTTGGCACCAGGTTGTACCTATTATAATTGTACTCACACCCATGAACCGGGATGTGCGGTAAAGGAGGCTCTCGAACGGGGTGAAGTGAGCCCGTCACGATATGAGAGTTATCTTAAATTACTGGAAGACGATGAAAAATATAGAAGATAGTTCGGCCTTTTCAGATGAGATGTTGGCCCGAAGGATTGAATATCTTTCGGGTTTCATGTTGCCCGAACGCTACCGGACGCTGTGTAAAACCGTCGAGCAGCGGACTCGCTATATGACCATCTGTACCGAGAATATGTTCCATCCGCAGAACGCCAGTGCTTTGGTTCGTAATTGCGAAGCTTTTGGGGTGCAAGAGCTGCATGCGATCGAGGAGTTGTGTCGTTTCTCTCCCAATGTGCAGATTGTCAGGGGAACTGATAAGTGGATTGAAATTCATAAACATCCTACAACTGCCGAGCTGATTACCTCTTTGAAATCCAGAGGTTATCGCATTGTTGCAACCTCCCCTCATTGTAACGATACGACCCCTCAGACCTTCGATGTGGGGGCGGGTCCTTTTGCCCTTGTGTTCGGTACTGAACATTCGGGAATCAGTGATGAGGTGATGGCTGAGGCTGATGAATTTTTGCGGATCCCGATGTGTGGTATGGTCGAAAGCCTGAATGTGTCGGCTTCAGCTGCCATTTTGCTATACACGCTTTCGACACGGGTGCGGATGTTGGGTCTCGATTCTGCTGAACAGCAACCACCGGTTGTCGTGGAAAATTCTCCTGTATTGCAAGGTTTGGACAATTGTACAGCAGAAGCAGGTGAAGAGGGGTTGAGAGGTGCTGCATTACGTGATAGGATGCAGCCTCGTGCAGCTTGGCAACTGCCGATCCGAGATCGTAACGAGGTGCTGTATCGTTGGTTGCAACAGAGTATTCGTGATCCGAAGGGTGTCCTTAGCCGGTTTCCGGGGTAGATGAGTATGCTGTTGTTTGTGATTGAACAGCTGCATATTTATTGATATATAGCCATGTCGATGTGATCCAGGATTGGGTGTGTCGGTATGGCTATATTTGTTATTGCGAAAGCAGGCATATCCCAATCTGGGATATGCCTGCTTGTATTTGGATTGTATTGCAGGAGCCTGTTTCCAACGTTAACGTTTTTGAAATATCTCAACTTGGCTTCGGTGGGGACATGGGGCGTGATTAAGACAAATACGCATTAGGGTGTGTTTGCCTCCTTCTCAGATACAATCAATAACAGGGGGCCCTGCTTCGTGCTGTGGGCGGAGATAGGCAGTTCAATACAGAGATGGATTCTTTCTCTCTGGTTGTTGGGGCTTCCGAGCGGAATAAGGTGCAGTTTGCAAATGAATCAATCTTGTTGAGTGCAATAGACTACCCCTCCTTCAAAACGGGTGATAATTACCTGCTTGCCACGGGGAATGAACTGGCCCTCTTCTGCGATGGCATCGTAATAGATCCCGTCAATAATCACCCTTCCAGAAGGGCGCAGAACGGCTGCAACCTCGGCAGTCTTGCCGATCAACTCCGAAGCAACCTGCGGATGGCTTACGTATCCCTGTTCCGGAGCCATTTCAGCGGTTAAGACCACTTTGCGTTGTAATGGGGTGGTACCGGTGAGAAAACGTTTGCTCAGTAACAGACCTCCGATCAACGCTGCGGTGGTGGCAATAATGACGACCAGAATGGGTTGAAGAATCCAGCCGACAGTAATTTCGCCCGTAGGCAGGTGGCGCAGCAGGTCATTATCGATCGCGGCAAAGGACAGACCCAAGATCACGGCAACGATACCTGCAACTCCAGCAATGCCGAAACCCGGCAGAACAAAAATCTCGACAGCCAATAGCACAAGTCCAATGATGAAAAGAATCAGCTCCCAGTTTTGGGCTACCCCCTCGAGATATAGAGGAGCAAAATAGAGGACGGCTCCGAGGATGGCAACTACTAAGGCAAATCCGATTCCGGGTGATTGCAGCTCGAAGTAGATGCCCCCGACAATCATCATGACAAAAATACCCTGAACCACCGGATTCATCAGCCAGGCTAATAGGCGGTCTAACGTAGTGGGCCGATATTCGGTTAGTGTATATGCTTCGACGCCTCCTTGTGCGAGTGTCTCTTCTAAAGAGGAAGCCGTGCCTTCACTGAAGTGGTTTTTTACCGCTTCGGAGGCGGTGAAGGTGAGTACATTGACCGTAGTGCTGTCTGCCACGGTACGCCCGACCATTGCTTCGGCGGTTTGAGGATCACGCCACCAACGACGAATCGTATCGCCATTCTCGATTCGTTCGATCACTTGACCGTGAGATTCCGCTGTGGCCCGCATCGTGGCTCTCATGAAACTTTGAAACTTGTCGGGCATCGGCTGCCCGTTCTGATCGACGACTGAAGCCGCTCCGATACTTCCTCCCGGGTGCATGTAGATGCGATCCGCTGCCAGTGCAATCAGAGCCCCGGCGGAAGCAGCTTGATTGTCAATATACACCCAGATCGGCGTCGGGTAGTTGAGGATCATGGTGCGAATCGAGTCGGCCACATTGACCAATCCTCCGTAAGTGTTCATGCGAATGACGACCAGATCTGTTTCCTGCTCACGTGCTTCTGTTAAACATTTCGAGACCAGCCGTTGTTGGGCCGGCATAATGTCCCCGTTGATGGGAAATGTATATACTTTGCATTCGCGGCCGGTGGCCGTTACAGTGCCCGGCAGCAGAAATAGGGATGAATCGGTTGATGTGTCGCTGCTCGATAAAGCCTTGTCTATGGATGCCTTCGTTGGAGCTCCATCGCTACTCTGGTCAGAAACAGAGGCTGTCAGCGCAGAGGTTGCTGTGTTGCTGTCCGGAGTGTTGGCAAGGGTGGCTGAGATCATTGATTTTGCAGTACAAGGAGTGATCTTGAAAGCGGCCCCCCTGCATGGGCAGCATGCCAGCAGAGTGTTGAAAAGAGAGCAGATGAAAAGATATCGAAGCAGATTCATGGTTTCAGTTTTATCGCGACAGATAGTTGCGAGTTTGTGATTCGTAAATGTAATCCTATGAGTTCAATAAAAGTCCGTGATGTGGAGAATTAAATGTTAATGACGGATACGACTCGTGCTGTTTACAAAGATAAATTTTTTAAAGGATCTGGATGATCGAGGTCATGAAATTTGTGTTAGCTATATATTTGTCATGGAATGGGGTAGGAAGTCCAGATTCAGGGAATAGTTCTATGTGGGGGCGGTTCGATGTTTATAGATAAAGAGTTGGCAGGACCTCTATTGTTATAAGGTAGATGATTGTTTGAAAATGTCGGAGTAGGTTGTTCAGGGAGCAGGGTATAGGGGATGGTCTGTTGAGTGAAAGTCAATATGCGTGATAGGGGATGGTTTTGGCTTTTGGAGGCGCATCGGTAACGAGGTTATGAGGTGATCAAAAACGAGGAGAAAGGTTCATCGTGAGTCCCGGTTCGGGTAGATGGTAGCAGCATCATATTATGGTCGGGGGGGGCGGAACGGAGGAGGAACTGAGGGAGGGATTGTGCTGATGTAAGGGATGCGCCATTGCGAGGTTGGAAAAGACAATGTTGTGCACACAAACAGTTTGGGGCAAGGGAACAAAACGTAAAAAGAAATTGATAAGGTTGATGAAGCGGAGAAGGTTGTTGCTATGGTTAGTGTTTCCAAGTTGATAAATGATTGTTGGTGAGCCTGTCCGGTTGCGTAAATGACGAAAAATCGAGAAGAAAAAAGAGAACAGAGATTGTGTAAATAAAATTTTCCTTACCTTCGCATTGCGGGAGAGCGCCCCTTCTTGTGGCGCGCGTTCTGCCAGGCAGCCCGGAGCTATTGAGCTTCGGAAGAGTATTCACCAATTTTGATTGCTGTATGGATGATGACGCAAACCCGGATAGTTGCCGTATCGTATCTCAATACGATACCATATATTTATGGTATCTCCCGCGCAGGTGGCACACTGCGTGATGGATTGTTGTTGTGTCCGCCGAGGCTCTGTGCCGAGGCACTGCGCAACGGTGAAGCCAATGTGGGCCTGATCCCGGTGGCTGCTATTCCTGAAATCCCCAATCTGAATATCATTACCCCATTCTGTATCGGAGCTCACGGTCCGGTGCGTACGGTTGTGTTGGCATCGAATTACCCGGTCGAAGAGTTGGAGACGATCGGATTGGATTCTCATTCCCGTACTTCAATCCGGTTGGCGCGCATTTTGGCGGCCGAACGTTGGCATATTTCGCCCCGTTGGATCCCTTTGACTGACTATTCCTTCACAGAAGGAGGAAAAACCGGATATATCCTCATTGGGGACAAGGTGTTCACTCATGAGTCGAAATTCCGTTACCTGTACGATTTGGCTGCCGAGTGGCAGGCAATGACAAATCTCCCGTTCGCTTTTGCGGCGTGGGTGGCTCGTGATACGGTTCCCGCTGAAGATATTGAACGGCTGGAACAGGCCTTGCGCTACGGAACAGCTCATATTCAGGAGGCTGTGGCATGGTCGGAATATGCCTCACGCCCCTATGCTGTGGACTATTTGACCAAGAATATTGATTTTGTGCTCGACGCTCCGAAACGTCGGGCGATGGAACTTTATTGGCAGCTCGGCCGGAGGTATGACCCTCCGTCCCCCTCGCGGCCAGATTCGTTGTCGACGACTTGTTGTCAGCCGGATACGGGAGACAAAAGAGTCCTAAACGAACAATAAGGCCGCCACAAGATCGGGAAAAGAGAAGACTTGTCGTTAAAGTCAAAGAGCGTATTGGTCTGCTGCATCGGTTGGTCTGAATAAAAGATCGGTGCTTGAAATTGCCAAATATAGGATTTATTGAAATCGAATCAGCATCAAAAGCAGGTGTAGCCTATAAAACTATAAGATGCATTTTAGTGGATTAATGTCTATTGCATTTTAGGTGTGGATTGACTGTGGGGGCGAACAAAGAATATAACGCTCTGAAAACAAATGTAGCGATGCCGGTTGAGGAGGAGTTGACGACAAGAGTCTTTGAAATTTTTGATCGATAATTGGTGGCAGGAGTTTGGATCCGGCGGTCCGACTCCGGGAAAGGAAAGCGCAGTAGCAACTGAAAAGAGCCGAAGCCATGATTACTATCTATCTCAAGCAATTCAATAAAATCGTCCGCAACGCCGATGTCAAGTTGTTCGACGAGCTGGGTTATGACGATATTTTGTGGATCGATCTGCTCAGCCCGACGATCAAGGAGCAAAAAGCGGTCGAAAACTTCATGGAGATTAATCTTCAAACCTGGCAGCAGGTTGAGGAGATCGAAAGTTCATCGAAGTATTCCGAAACGGAGAATGCGATCATCTGCAACTCCAACTTTTTCATGCCCTATACCGATAACTTTGCCATTGAGCCGGTGTCGTTTATCATTGCCGAAGGGGTGTTGGTGTCGGTGCGCAATGCCGAATTCAGAACTTTTACCGAAGCGGCCAAAAGGTTGCAAATGAACTATCGGGCTTATACGACAGGATACCATCTGCTGGTTTCGATCCTGGAGGTGCGTATCGATTATGATGCCGACCTGGTCGAAGCGTTGGCAAAGAATATTGCCGTATTGAGCAAGGAGGTGAGCACCAGCGAACATATCGATCGCGAGATTCTCAAACGGATCAGCCACCTGCAGGAGAATACGATGTTGATTCGTGAGAATATTTTTGACCGGCAGCGTGTGTTGTCGGGTATTCAGCGAAGTGAACGTTTCCCGAACGATGTCTATCCTCGTTTGACCCTGATGATCAAGGATGTCAATTCACTGATCAATCACGCCGATTTTAGTTCGGAACGTTTGGACTATCTGCAAGATACCGCTCTCGGTTTGATCAACATCGAACAGAGCAACGTAACCAAGATCTTTACTGTGGCTGCGCTGTTTTTCATGCCGCCTACGATGATCGCAAGTATCTATGGAATGAACTTTGCCCATATCCCGGAGGTGCAATGGACCTATGGCTATCCCTTTGCATTGGGGTTGATGGTTTTGGTGGCTGTCCTTACTTACCTCTTTTTCCGTTGGAAAAAATGGTTATAAGTTGTGGAGAGAATTGACCGTCGCGAACTCATGGATTAAATTCGATTTACTTATTTGCTTAATGATTTGTCAAAGGACTGTCTCTATTCGGCGTGATGCAGTTTAGTGATAGCTCTTTGTCCGTTTTTTATATTGGGGAATAATGAGGTGTTGCCGTGTAGGGGTATTGGTGGTGTCGGTGGAATGTGCAAGGATCAACAGAAAGGGAAGTAAACGATTGAGTAGTTCACTTTCAGCTCCTGTTTAAAATTCAATTTTCCATGCTTATTTTCCAAGCAATAAGTTTGGGACGGCAACCGAAAGTAAGTGGCGTAATCTGTTGTAGAAGGTGTGTCCCAAAATTTTAATTGTCGTTTGTATCGGTCCTCTTTGAGGTGGTGAAAATGGCGCAGGTTTGCTGAAACGCCTTTTTGTTGGGCAAAATAGTTGGTGAAAAGTTTAAATGCCGATTAATTTGAGGATTAGTTGTTTGGTTATGAAAAAAATATTAGTTTTGCACACGCTTTGAGAAGACTTTTTCTGAGGGGAAAGTAACCAAGGCGATAATTAACCAAATAAATCAAACTAAAATGGGTTATTTAGAATCAGCCAAAAAGCAAGAGCTTTTTGAAACCTACGGGAAGTCTAACACCGATACCGGCTCAGCAGAGAGCCAGATTGCGCTGTTTTCCTACCGTATCAGCCACCTCACCGAACACATGAAGAAAAACCGGCACGATTATGGTACACAGCGTTCGCTGTTGCGTCTGGTGGGTAAGCGCCGCCGTCTGCTGGATTATCTGAAAAAGGTAGATATCGAGCGGTACAGGAGCATCGTAAAAGCGTTGAACCTGAGAAAATAGGCGCCGAAGTATTGTGCAAAAAGATGAATGGGGCTGTCCTTTTCGAGGGACAGCTTTATTCTCTTAAAAGCGCTGACAATATCCTGCCTCTTCTGTGGGCAGGAGTTTGAGGAGGACAAGAAGAAGGAAGAAGAGATCAAAACAATAAAAAGAGAAAAAAGAATGTTGTACAACGCTACACAGAAGGTGATTCAACTCAGCGGAGGCCGCGAGATTGTCATCGAAACGGGCAAGTTGGCTAAACAGGCTGACGGTTCGGTTGTCGTAAGACAGGGCGATACGATGTTGCTGGCTACAGTGGTGGCCGCTAAAGAGCCCAAACCTGACTGCGATTTCATGCCGCTGTCGGTCGAATATAAAGAGAAATATGCTGCGGCAGGCCGTTTCCCCGGCGGCTTCCTCAAACGTGAAGCTCGCCCGTCGGACTACGAGATTTTGGTAGCCCGTCTGATTGACCGTGCATTGCGTCCGTTGTTCCCCTCTGATTTCCACGCTGAAGTTTTCGTGACGGTAAACCTGATTTCAGCTGAAAAAGATATTATGCCCGATGCACTGGCCGGTTTGGCCGCTTCTGCTGCCCTGGCTGTTTCGGATGTGCCTTTCGCAGGCCCGATCTCAGAGGTGCGAGTGTCTCGCATCAATGGTGAATTTGTTATCAACCCTACCTACACCCAGAACGAAAATGCCGATCTGGATATCATGGTGGGCGCTACATACGACAACATTCTGATGGTCGAGGGTGAGATGAAAGAGGTTTCGGAGGCAGACATGCTCGAAGCTATCAAATTCGCTCACGCCGAGATCAAGAAACACTGCCTGGCTCAAATGGAGCTGAGCAAAGCGTTGGGCAAAGATGTGAAACGCACCTATTGCCACGAGACCAATGACGAGGTTTTGCGTGAAAAGGTGATCGCCGAAACTTACGACAAAGCTTACGCTATTGCCCGCGAGCGTTCTGCAAAACATGAGCGTTCGGAAAAATTTGAGGCACTCGAAGAGGAGTTCTGCGCCCAATTTACCGAAGAGGAACTGGTTGAAAAACGTCCTCTGATCAAACGTTATTTCCACGATGACGTGTTGAAAAAGGCTATGCGTAACATGATTCTCGATGAGGGAATCCGTCTCGATGGCCGTCATACCACTGAAATCCGTCCGATCTGGTGCGAAGTAGGTTACCTGCCTTGCGCTCACGGTTCCGCTATTTTTACCCGTGGTGAGACACAATCGTTGTCTACGGTAACTCTCGGCACGAAACTTGACGAGAAACAGATCGATGAGGTATTGGTGAAAGGAACGGAACAGTTCGTGCTCCACTACAACTTCCCTCCCTTCTCGACTGGTGAGGCTCGCGCTTCACGCGGTTTGTCTCGTCGCGAGATCGGTCACGGAAATCTGGCATGGCGCGCACTGAAACCGATGGTTCCTGTCGGTGAGGAGAACCCTTACGCAGTTCGGGTGGTTTCAGATATTCTCGAATCGAACGGTTCTTCATCCATGGCTACTGTCTGCGCAGGTACTTTGGCGTTGATGGATGCCGGTGTGAAGATCAAAAAACCGGTTTCAGGTATCGCAATGGGATTGATCACCGATACCAAAACTGGAAAATATGCCATCCTGTCAGATATCCTTGGTGATGAAGATCACCTCGGTGATATGGACTTTAAGGTGACCGGTACCAAAGATGGTATCACGGCAACCCAGATGGATATCAAGGTAGATGGTCTTTCATACGAGGTGTTGGCTAAGGCTCTCGAACAGGCAAAACAGGGCCGTATGCACATTCTCGGCAAGATTCTTGAGACGATTCCTGAACCACGGGCAGACTACAAACCTTTCGTACCTCGTATCGTCCAGATCACGATTCCGCAGGAGTTTATCGGTGCTGTAATCGGCCCGGGTGGTAAAGTGATTCAGGAGATCCAGAAACAGACCGGTACCACCATTACCATCACCGAAAAGGATAACAAAGGATATGTGGATATCTTTGGTGAAGATAAAGGTGCTTTGGATTCTGCACTGGCTCGTATCAAAGAGATTGTTGCGATCCCGGAAGTCGGAGAGGTTTACAACGGTAAGATCCGTTCGATTGTTGCCTTCGGTGCTTTCGTAGAGATTCTGCCTGGCAAGGACGGTTTGCTGCACATCTCGGAGATTGGCAACAAACGTTACGAAACCATGGAGGAGACCGGTCTCAAAGAGGGGGATATGATCGAGGTAAAACTGATTGGTATCGACCCCAAAAACGGTAAGCTGAAACTCTCGCGGAAAGTGTTGCTGCCTGGTGGCGACAAGAGCGAGGAGCGCAGCGAACGCCATGAAGGACGCCGCCATCCTCGTCGTGACGACAAACGCGAAGAGAAAAAATAACACAATTGCGCGCTTCGGCTGCAAACGCCTGATAAAGAGTGTTGAAAAATATCCTCCGAAAGTGAGAATATTAAAAAAACTTTCTATATTTGTGTTATAAACCGTAATGGCGCAAAAAGAGAATTAAAGATATATTTCATTAACTTTAAAACACAGATTATGAAAAGGTTTGTAAAAGTAAGCTTGATGCTCGCTTCTGCAGCAGTTCTGCTTTCTAGCTGTAATTGCTACAAGAAAATGGCTAAAAATGCCGATGATGTGAACATCACCTGCGTGCCGACCGTACTGTCTCTGAAAGGTAACACCGTTTCAGCTGACATTACTGTAACCTATCCTGCTGCCTACTTCAACAAGAAGGCTATCCTGAAGGTTACCCCGGTTCTGGTATTCGAGGGTGGCGAAATCGCCGGTACTCCCAAATACGTTCAGGGCGAGAAGGTGAAAGATAACTACACTGTTATCGCTAAAGCAGAGGGTGGTTCTTACACCCAGACCGTTGTTTTCCCTTACGACTCTCGTGCTGACCTCAGCACCTTGGAGCTCCGCGTTGAGGGTAAATGCGCTAAGAAAAACAGCGAATTCACTACTATCGCTGTAATCCCGGTTGCTCAGGGTATCAGCACCATCCAGAAAATGGCCAACAACAGCGCCGCTCTGGCTTTGATGCCTGATAACTTCAAACGTGTAACCACTATCTCTCAGAACGCTGAGATCATGTATCAGATCAACCGTTCTAACGTACGCAAAGATGAGCTCACCAAAGAGCAGATCAAAGCTTTCGAGGACTTCGTAAAAGAGTACTCAGACAAAGATCGTGCTACCCTGGGTAACATCTACGCTAAAGGTTATGCTTCTCCTGATGGTCCTGTAAGCTTCAACGACAAACTGTCTAAAGCTCGTAGCGAAAGCGGTCAGAAAGCTATCAGCGAAAAACTGAAAGACGTTGAGAACGCTAAATATGACGTTGCAGCTTACGGTGAGGACTGGGAAGGCTTCAAAGAACTGGTTGCTGCTTCTGATATCAAAGACAAAGACCTCATTCTCCAGGTTCTGGCTATGTATGACAACCCCGTTAAACGTGACGAGGAGATTCACAACATGTCATCTGTATTCGATGTATTGGCTGAGGAGATCCTGCCCCAGTTGCGTCGCACCAAACTCTCTGCTGACGTTGACATCGAAGGCCGTACCGATGCTGAAATCGTAGCTGCTCTGCAGAACAACATCAGCGCTCTGAACGAAGAGGAGTTGCTCTACGGTGCAACCCTGACCGATGACGCTGCTCTGAAAGAAAAAGCTTACAAAGAGGCTGCTTCTAAATTCAACAGCGCTCGTGGTTACAACAACCTCGGTGTAGTTCTGGCTCAGAACGGTAAAGACGCTGCTGCTAAAGAGGCTATCGAGAAAGCTGCTACTTTGAGCAACGATCCTATCATCACCAACAACCTCGGTGTTCTGGCTCTGATGAGCGGTGATGTTGCTAAAGCTAAGAGCTACCTCTCTTCTCTGAATACTCCTGAGGCTAAGAAGAGCATGGGTCTGGTTAACCTCGCTGAGGGTAACTACGCAGAGGCTGCTCGTTCACTCGACGGTTACAACTTGGCAGTTGCTGAGGTGCTGAATGGCAACTTGGCTAAAGCTAAATCTCTGTTGGCTGACTGCGACTGCGCTAACGCTGACTACCTGAAAGCTGTGATCGCTATGCGTGAGGGTAACACCAGCTCAGCAATCTCTAACTTGAAGAGCGCTATTGCAAAAGATAGCTCTTTGAAAGCTAAAGCTCAGAAAGATGTAGAGTTTGCTAAACTCTTCGGTACTCAAGAGTTCTTGGCTCTCTAATCTAACAGAGAATCGTTATACGGATAATCTCCGATAACAAAATATGGCGGGCTGCCCATCTGGGCAGCCCGCTCTTTTTATATCCATGGCCTATATTGTGAGTTTCGCATGTAGGCGGTTTGGTGAATAAAATTTATTCCAACAATGCGTTTAACACTTGGGTATTTGTGGTGCAAGTAAGAGGCGTGCAGATGGGTATGATATGATGGTGATGTCGTGTTGTGATATGCAAACGACTCTGTGTTATTTGTGAGCGATGGATGGAGTGCGAGTGGCGGAGATAAGATTTTAAGGTGAATAGGACATGTGTGACATGCTAAACTATTCTTGAGCTTGGAGGAAAGCTATTGGTCGCTAATAAACACTTCATTTCATTGTTATGTGTATTTATATATGATTGTAGTTGTTAACAGATGAATATACGATTCTTGCTTTGCATATGCTTAGCTTTGCGTGTTGTGTAACTGAGCAGAATAACTTGATGTATGTTTGGAATGGGATGGATTGTTCTTGTTTCGTGGAACATGGTGTATGTTGGGCGCAACTCTGTTGCCGATATAATAAAAGAGGGTGTTGTCTAACAACACCCTCTTTTATTGCGTTAAGCCTTCAGAGGCTTATGAATTTTGTCTCTTGTCTTTGCTTTAGCTGTTTAGAGCTGAACCTGCCTTGAACCAGCCAATCTGCTGTTCGTTGTATGAGTGTGCAGCCTCAAAGCTTTCGCTGGTGCCATCGCTATGGTGTAACGTGATGGTCATGCGGCTTCCAGGTGCAAACTCCTTCAACCCGGTTACCGAAATGCAGTCATCTTCACGGATGCGATCGTAATCGGCTGGATTGACAAAGGTCAGTGCCAACATACCTTGCTTCTTGAGGTTGGTCTCGTGAATGCGGGCGAACGATTTAACCAAAACAACCTTAGCATTCAGGAATCGAGGTTCGAGCGCCGCATGTTCACGTGATGAACCCTCGCCGTAATTCTCCTCTGCGACGATGATAGAGCCGATCCCCTGTGCCTTGAGTTGTTTGGCTACGGTCGAAACCCCTTCGTATGCTCCGGTAAGCGGATTCAGAACGCTGTTGGTCTTGCCGTTAAAGCGGTTGACAGCGCCCATCAGCAGGTTGTCGGAGATATTTTCGAGGTGGCCACGGAAACGCAACCAGGGACCAGCCATCGAAATATGGTCTGTCGTACATTTTCCGGCAGCCTGGATCAGCAGACGCAGATCTGTAAAATCGTTCCCGTCCCAACGGGCAAAAGGTTCGAGTCGTTGAAGCCGTTTTGATTGTGGGTCAATAACCACCTCGCCGCGATTCGAAGGATCGGGAGCAATGTAACCGTTCTCTTTTACATCGAATCCTTGACGGGGCAGTTCATCGCCCTGTGGCGGATCGAGCCGTACTTGCTCGCCACGATTGTTGGTGAGGGTATCTGTCAATGGGTTGAAGGTCAGGTCTCCCGCAATGGTCAGTGCAGTTACCAGTTCCGGAGATGCAACAAATGCATGGGTATTGGGATTGCCGTCTGCACGTTTGGCGAAGTTGCGATTGAACGATGTGACGATTGAATTGGGTCGTGTCGGATCATCTGTATGACGAGCCCATTGACCAATACAAGGGCCGCAGGCATTGGTCATGATCACACCGCCGATTGCCTTCAAATCATCCAAAATGCCGTCTCGTTCCGCTGTATAACGTACCTGTTCTGAGCCGGGATTGATAATGAATTCAGCTTTGACGGTCAGGTCTTTCTCGCAAGCTTGGCGAGCAACCGATGCGGCTCGTCCCATATCCTGATAGGAGGAATTGGTGCAGGATCCGATCAATCCCACCTCCATCTTCTGGGGAATGCCCTTTTCGCGAACAAAGGCCCCGAACTCCGAAATGGTGTGGGCTGCATCTGGGGTAAAGGGTCCGTTGATGTATGGTTCAAGTGTGGTCAGATCGATTTCAATCACCCGATCATAGTATTTTTCAGGGGCTGTCAGTACCTCCTGGTCTGCGCGAAGATTGTCTCCCAGTGCATTGGCTCCGTCTGCAACCTCAGCACGACCGGTAGCGCGCAGATAGCGTTCCATCGCCTCATCATACGGGAAAATAGAGCAGGTTGCACCCACTTCGGCTCCCATGTTGCAGATGGTTGCTTTACCGGTAGCTGAGAGTGACGTTGCCCCTTCGCCGAAATATTCGATAATGGCGTTTGTGCCACCTTTAACGGTCAGGATTCCAGCCAATTTGAGGATTACATCTTTCGGTGAGGCCCATCCGTTCAGTTTGCCGGTCAGCTTGACACCGATCAGTTTCGGCATTTTCAGCTCCCACGGAATACCTGCCATCACATCGACAGCGTCAGCACCACCGACTCCAATTGCCACCATACCCAAACCTCCGGCATTGGGCGTATGCGAGTCGGTGCCTACCATCATGCCGCCCGGGAAAGCATAGTTTTCCAATACGACTTGGTGGATAATGCCTGCTCCAGGACTCCAGAAGCCGATGCCGTAGCGATTCGCTACGCTACGCAAAAAGTCATATACTTCGCGGTTGGTTTGATTGGCCGTAGGCAGATCCTTGTCGGCTCCCAGATCGGCCTGGATCAGGTGGTCGCAATGTACGGATGCGGGAACTGCCGAATGGTCACGCCCGGCATTCATAAATTGCAGCAGTGCCATCTGTGCCGTTGCATCTTGCATCGCAACACGATCGGGACGGAAGTTGACATAGTCTGTCCCCCGTTGGTAGGCCTGTTTCAAGGGAAGGGTAGAGCCTTCTGCATCGAACAGGTGGGCATACAGGACCTTTTCGGCGAGCGTCAGCGGCCTGCCGGTAATTTTGCGGGCTGCCGCAACGCGTTCAGCAAATGTTCCATATACGGAACGAATCAAATCGAGATCAAACAGCATTTTTTATTCTCTATTTGGTTGTCGGTTGAATGTGTTGTCGTTGTGTTTGTTGTTAGGAGTCTCCTCTTCTTAAACATGATTACAGAAACTCTTATGGGTTATGATTTTACCGAACGATCGGTTGTCTCTTCTTTGGCCTGTTGCTTTTGGGAAGTGTCGGAGGATGTGTCAGTAGTAGTGTCAGAAGTTGGAACTGAAGATTGTTTCCCGGGGACCTTCTCCTTTTCTTGCTTTTCTTGGCCTGTTGTCGGGTGTTGTGACTCTTGTGCCGCCTCCAAAGTCTTCCGAATCTGTTTGCGTTTGCGATTGCGCGCTTCCATGCAGAGTTCGATCAAACGGTCAGGATCGGTACAACTGACAATGTAAATGTCCTCATAAATATCTTCAATGAGCACCAGTTGTTTACGTTCCGTTGCGTAAACTTTGCAAATCTCCCAATCACTGAGATGAAACCAATAGCCATAATATCCCCCGAATCCATAACTGCCGATCAAGGGGATCATTCGCCTGAAATAGTCCCGATCGATCCTGCGGATCTTTTCGATCTCCTCTACATGGATGCGTGTCAACTCGACGATACAGTGAATTTGCAAAGCGTCGTCGTCGATGGTCAGATAACGGGGAAAAGACAGAATATAAAGTGTAATGATACACAGTAAAAACAGTAGAAACCAGGCAGGAATGTAGCTGGTCCCCCATACAAAATGGAACACAACTGCTAACCCCACGATAAGTACGATAATACCCCATGTGATGCGTTTGCTGCGACGGTCAAGCGAATATTTGAATTTGGTGACTTCCATGCTTGATGTTGGTATAATCGTTTTAAGTGTGCAGGTGTTATTCGTAATCCGGTTTGTTCCCTGTCGATTGTGTTAATGTTTGTTGCAAAAGTCCTTTCCTGTTTGGTTTGGAGAGGTAGTCGGGTTGAGTCTTGCCGCTGCAAGGTTGGTTTGTTCAATCTTTGGCGAACAAACCCTTTCTGAATCCCTTGTATAAGAACTCCGATCTTTTCTTGCAGTTTAATGCGGCGATCGATCGTAAATCCTTCTTTATCTTGTAAATTTTCCTCTGTCTTTTGTAGTAAAATTTATGTTTTTATTGATGGAGACAAGAACCTTTATCTTGTTTTTCAAGCCGAATTGTTGATGTATAACGAGTTATGGTTTCGGTGTGGTAACGACCGTCGGCTCTTCGGTAGCACTCTTGGGGTCGAGTTCACCCGCTCCTGTCGGAGGCAACTCTCCGAAGTATTCTGCAACGGAACGCTCGAAATGCATAATCGTCTCCTCCATAGAAACAAACGACTTGCCTCCGGCTGCGTTACGATGGCCACCACCACCAAAATAGCGGCGCGCAAAAACATTTACATCTACATCCCCCCGCGAACGTAATGATACACGAATCTCGTGTTGCGTTTGGGTGAACATGGCCGAGAGACTAATGCCTCGGATCGAGAGCGGATAGTTTACAAACCCCTCCGAATCCCCCTGTTTGAAGTTGAATCGGCGCATCTCCTCCTCCGTCAACCACATATAAGCGGCTCCATGTTTCCACAACAGCTTCATTTTGTCGTTGAGCATGTATCCCATCAACCGCATACGACCCTCCGAGAAGTTGTTGTAAACGGCACTGTAGATGTAGGGTACACTGATACCCCGATCAATCAATGCAGCTACGGCCCGGAATAGATCAGCATCGAGATTGCTGTAAGCGAAATTGCCAGTGTCGGTCATGATCCCGACATAGAGCGATTCTGCCATAGCTTTGGTGAGTGCCTCCGGACCGGCTAATGCTGTAATGAGCTGATAAACGATATAGGAGGTCGAGCAGGCATGTGTATCCGAAAAGTGTAACGTGTATTCATCCAATGGCGGATGTAGATGGTGGTCAATCAGAACCCGAATGGCTGTTGTGTTGGCTTGAACGGTGTCCGTCAAGCGGTCAAGCCGATTGATCTGGTTGAAATCTATGCTGAAAATGATGTCCGCTTCCGCAACGAAACGGGCCAGTATGCCCTGACTGTCCTCTTTGAAAACGCCGATCTGGGCAATGTCACTCATCCACTCCAAAAAATAGGGATAACGATTCGGAGCGATGCAGCAGGTGGTATGGCCCAATTTTTCGAGATAGGCACGCCATGCCAATGCGGCTCCAATGGTGTCTCCATCTGGATTGGTGTGACATAACAGCGCTATCTTGCGAGGCGCCCCGTTAATCAGCTCGCGTAAACTTTCTAACTTTTCGGGTGTCAGTGTCATATAGGTGGTCTTTATCGTTGCTCAACTTTCAAAGGTACGCAACTATGTGTGAAAAACAAAACGTCACAACGGTTGTAATATTAACGGTAATTCACCCTGTTTCATGTGTAATTGCGCTGTTTTATTCAGCATGATGGGTCGCAAAATCAGCGCTGCAATGCGAAGATGTGATGATCTTGAATCCTATTGCACAGAAAAACAGCGTCCTCACTTCTACTTTTGTGCGTTTTGATCTTTACGCTTGCGGGGTGAAGTTTTGCTGTTGCGTGGTTGTGTTGATTTTGCCGTGCCTGTTTTTTTTGTTGCGGCCGGATCGGAAAGTTGGGACTGTTTTGGTTGCGAAGATGCGGGCTTTGCGTGTTCGGATGCATAATACCTGCACCAGGTCGTGAGTCCGCACGCTTCGCAATGTGGCTTCCGAGCCATGCAGACATAACGTCCATGCAAAATCAACCAATGGTGTGCAACTGGCAGTAATTCGGATGGAAACCCCTTGATCAGTTGCTGCTCGGCTTGCAGTGGATTTTTTGCATCGGTTGTCAGTCCGATCCGATTCGAAACTCGGAACACGTGAGTGTCAACAGGCATTGCCTCCTTGCCAAAAGCAACAATCCCCACTACATTAGCTGTTTTACGCCCAACCCCGGGCAGACGTTGCAGCTGATCAATCTCCGAAGGTACAACGCCACCGAATTCGCTGCACAGCATCCGAGCCATCGCTGAGAGATTTTTGGCTTTGTTATTCGGGTAGGAGATGCTTTTGATGTAGGGATAAATCTCCTCGGGATCAACTTCGGCCATCTGTTGAGGTGTCGGGAAGCGGTCGAACAGAGCCGGTGTGGTCATGTTTACCCGTTTGTCAGTACACTGGGCTGATAAAATAACCGCTACGAGCAGTTGGTAGGGATTGTCAAAATGGAGTTCGCTTTCGGCAATCGGCATGTGCTGTTGAAACCATCCGATAATGCCGCGGTATCGCTCTTGTGTCGTCATCATGTTCGGACCTTGATTTTACTTTTTACAAAAGTAAAAAAGAAAGAGTCCTTGTAGTTGGGGTAGTACTCTTTTTTGAGTAAATTACAATTGAATCTGCTGTTTTGCGCAGTAAGGTCAGCTATAATTATGTCGTTTTTTGAAGATGATCTTGTGTGTTTTGAAAGGATATGAGTGATAGATTTATATATATAAACCTGGTCAAATAGAGGTTATTTGGTTTATAGTAATCGTTCGATCAGAGGAACGAGAATTGCCGTAGCAACACCCATCAATCCGATTGCCAGGCCGCTGATAGCTCCCTCGACGGCCCCGAGTTGCATGGCCCGTGCCGTGCCCATCGCATGTGCGGCTGCACCCATCGCCAAACCCTTGGCAATTTTACTCTCTACGCCGATCTTTTTAAGGATGAAGGGTCCTGCAACACCTCCGAAAATTCCGACAAGAATAACCACAACAGCTGTCAATGCTGGGATGCCTCCCGATTGAGCTGAAACGTTCAGCGCAATGGCAGTGGTGACCGATTTCGGTTCGAGTGAAGCGACAACAGCCTGTTCTGCGCCCATCGCCTTCGCAATCAAGGCTACGCTGACAATTCCGACTGCACTGCCAACCAGAATGGCGGTTACAATAGCAATCACATTGCCTTTAATCTGAGAAATCTGTTCGTGAAGCAGGTAGCCTAAGGCAACAACCGAAAGTCCGAGCATGAAATCGATAATCTCGATCCGCTGCATAAACAGATCATAGGGAATGCCCGAAAGTTTCAGAAATAAAATCAAAATCGCCATCGAAACCAGTAGCGGATGAAACAGGGCGAATCGAACTTTTTTGTATAACCACATTGAACCGAGATAGACCGAAAGGGTCAATGTGAGCAAAAAGGTCTGTGAGGAGAGAATCTCATTCATGACTATCGGATTTTGTGGAATGGAACGACGAATAGGCGGGCTCTTCCGGATTTGTATTTGACTCGCAAGGAAGGTCGGATATTGTATGGGCAGAAATGTCAGTTGTTTTGTTGATTGGTGTCTCGTTTTCTGTCGTGCTGCTCATGGTATCCGTATTAGCCGCAGTAGCTTTGGGGGCAATGGTTTGCTCCTCTCCGGTTGTGGGCTTATTGTCAATGGGATTGTCTGTGGGCAAAGTCTCAACTCCATTGTCTGGTTGATCGTCGTCGTTTTCGCTCCCTTTTTTTGCTTCGAGCTTTTGTTCCACGATGCCGACCACGATAATCACCAATACCGTACTGACTATAGATGCAACCAAAATGGCAGTCAGGTATTTGCTCACCAACGAATATGAGGCGATCAATCCGACTCCTACCGGGATAAAGAAGAGCATCATGTTGTCGAGCAAAAAGCCTGCAGCCCGTTTCATCCGCCATGGGCGAATCCATCCTAAAGAGAGTGCGCCGAACAGCAACAACATGCCTACAACGCTTCCGGGAATGAAATTACCGGTCAGAGCTGCGACTACACAGCCCAACAGGTAGAAAAATAGAATCCAAACAATTCCTTGCATAAGGTGTGAGTTTGATAAACAGTATGGCAGTCGGTTCGATGTTTCGAGGTTAGCAGTTGGTAGTTGTCGATTTATTTATCTTACTTGGTTAAACGTCAACTCTGAATGGTTATATGATTTCGTTGAAACGGTTGGTCATTGTTTGCACTCGCTCTTCTCAAATCTGATGATGTTCGCCGTTTGTTGCCTGATTTTGGTCGCAGAACCCAATTCGATGTTACGAAGCTACTTCCTCTGAAAATCAACTTTGCGGATGTTTTATAACAGGCACTTGGGCTTTCTCAATAGGGACGCAATTGTTATGGTCTGTGGATTAACATTATTGGAAGATGTTGGTTGAGCTAGTGTATAGTTGTTTTTCGTCAGTTTGTTTATTTATCGGCTCGGGCGAATAGGTTTGATTCCTGGGCTTTAGGCCATCGGCAGGTATAACCTATAAAATTTGCAACCGGGCAAATTTCTGTAAAAGCACTTTGCGTCCGGCTGGCCCAAAATCAACAGTCAATTTGGTGTCGTTGCTCCACTCCTCAATGGCAACAATGGTTCCTTGTCCGAATTTTGCATGGACCACGCGAGTGCCTACTGCCAAAGCTCCTCCATTCGATGAGGTGGAAGCAGCAGGGGAAGTGGCGGCTCCTGAGGAAAAAGGCATGTTGCTGCCTGCTGCGTTCCCCATTCCGTTACCGGCTGTGCCACCCGGGAAAGAGGTCGCAGTACGTGGTTGTCCCATGCCCTGGGGCGTTGATGATATTCCCATATGTCCGGCATAACCTGTCGCTGTCGGACGGTTGGTCAGCGGACCACCAGGACGGGCGTCGATGCTGCGGAGACGTCCTCCCGGTTTGAGCGGTTCTACCCGTTGCGGAGTTTGCTCACGTGAGGGGTAATAGGTGCGAGGAGCAGCTGCTCCGTTGGCTTGGTAACTTCCGTTGCGAGAACTGCCATAACTGCCATTGCGGGTGTTGCCGCTGTAACCACTGGTGCGGCCGTTGCCGGAACCTCCATAACTGTTTCGTCCGGTGCCAGCAGTATAGCCTCCATATTGGGAGCGATCGCCGTAACTGCTGCGAGTGGAATCATATCCGGTTCGACTTGTTCCGTATGTGTGTGCTCCACGGCCATAACCTCCGGCAGCACGCCCATAGGCCGAAGTCGAATCTTCATCCTCTTCGAGATCACAGTCGAGATCGAATTGTACATCGAGATAGCACGGATCGATTTCTCCCAAAAAACGGCTCGGGCGGCTAAAGCTCATCTCTCCCCATTTGAAACGTGACTCGGCAAAAGAGAGTACAGCTGCCCGTTTGGCTCGGGTGAGTGCCACGTAAAAGAGCCGTCGCTCCTCTTCCAGCCCCTCCGGAGAGCCGAGACTCATCAGACTTGGGAACAGATTCTCCTCCAATCCTGCAATATAGACATACTCGAACTCCAATCCTTTGGCTGAGTGAACCGTCATCAAGGTCACTTTGTTGAACTCTTCGGGCTTTTCGTTATCCATGTCGGTCAGCAGCGAAACGTTCTGTAACCATTCGTCAATTTGGATTATGCCCGGCGCAGGTGCCTCATCCGAAGCTGTATTTTCAGCTACTGCCCGCTCCTGATCTTCGACATAACTGCGGATGGAGTTGAGTAACTCTTCGATGTTTTCCAGTGCGCTGATTGATTCCGGAATCTGTTGCATCTTGTAGGTGCCGATCAGTCCCGAACGGGTGGCAATCTCCAAACCCAACGTGTAGGCTTCGGTCGTGGCCCGCATCTCGGATAACTCACCGATCATTTTAGCGAATTGGGCGACTTTGTTGGCTGCCGCCCCCGATAGGCCGATTCCCGATACCCCTAAGGTGCTTACAGCCTCCCACATGCTCAGGTTATGGGCGGTAGCGGCTGCTGCAATCTTGCTGATTGTCACCTCTCCGATTCCTCGGGCCGGAGTGTTGATAATGCGGCGCAGCGCCTCGTCATCACGCGGATTGACCACCAGTCGCACATAAGCCAGCAGATCTTTTACCTCCTTGCGTTGGTAAAAGGACATGCCGCCATAGATCTTGTAGGGGATGTTGCGGGTCCGGAGAGCCTCCTCCAAAGCGCGGGATTGGGCATTCGTCCGATACAAAATGGCGATGTCGCTGAATTGGGCGCCGTGTGTCCGGACTGTCGTATAGATATCTGATGCCAACAAAGAGGACTCCTCTTTGTCGGTGTATGCTTTCATGACCCGGATTTTTTCTCCCTTCTCTGCGGCAGAGAAAGACTTTTTGCGGATCTGACGTTGATTTTTCTCGATCACGCAGTTGGCCGCATTGACAATCGTCTGGGTCGAACGGTAGTTTTGTTCCAACTTGAAGAGCTTGGCTCCCGGAAAATCCTGCTGAAAGCGCAAGATATTCTCGATCTTCGCCCCTCGGAACGAATAGATGCTCTGCGCATCGTCTCCCACCACACAAACATTGCCGTGGCGTGCTCCCAACTGGCGGATGATGACATATTGGGCAAAGTTGGTGTCCTGGTACTCATCTACCAGAATGTAACGGAACTGCTCCTGATATTTGGCCAGCACATCGGGCCGGTCACGCATCAGAATATTGGTATTGAGCAGCAGGTCGTCAAAATCCATTGCTCCGTTTTCGCGGCATTTGCGCATATAGAGCTTGTAAATGTCCAGGAACTGTGGGATTCGCAATTCCCGATCTTCGGCCTGTAAAGAGCTGTTCGCCTCGTAAGCCTGTGGGGTAACCAAATTGTTCTTTGCTTTCGAGATGCGGGCCGCAATGTTGTTGGGCTTATAGGTTTCGTCAGAAAGGTTCAGTTCCTTGATCGCCAGTTTGACGAGATTCTTGGCATCGGAGGCATCATAGATCGTGAACGATGACGGATAACCCAACTTGTCGGCTTCGGCACGCAGAATGCGTGCAAAGATCGAGTGAAAGGTACTCATCCACAACCGACGACTCATCCCGCCAGGTACCAGCGTGTCGATACGTTCACGCATCTCACGTGCTGCCTTGTTGGTAAAGGTGAGTGCGAGAATCGAACTGGCCGGAACGCCCTGAGAGAGCATATAGGCAATGCGGCAGGTCAATACACGGGTCTTACCGGAACCGGCGCCGGCAATAATCAACGAAGCACCCTGGTAGTTGACCACTGCGTCGTGTTGGGTGGGATTGAGGGTTTGGATATAGTCCGACATCTTGTGAAATCGGGAGGGAAAATAGGGTCTCCTCCACGGCTGCAAAGGTACTCAAACCACCGCACCCGCGCAACCGTCAAAAACTTTTTGTCAAATATTGTTGTCTTGTGCCGTGATTTTACAGAACGAACATAAAATATTGGATTGCGGCTAATGGGTTGTGTGGATTCTGGAGTAGATCAGGTATTGATTCAACGTGTTATTGTGTGTGGCTGCATGAGATTTGAAGGTTCGGAGGTAGGTGCTTAGGGGAGTGTTGTGCAGGGTAGGGGTATAAAATGAAAAGAAGAGGGGAGGAAGAGAGGGTAGAGAGCGTGAAAAACAAAAAGAAAACTGGTGTAGTGTTGATGGTCGTTGGTATAGCTTTGATGATCCAGGTCAGGTAGTTATTGTTGTTGCTCGCCTTGTAAATGTCGTCAAATAGTATCTTCGGTAGCGATTATGAGGTTATAAGGTTATGATTGGGTTTCGCCTTCTCCCACTCAAAAAGGATTGAACTCTTGTGATAATGGTTTACGTGGTCACATGATTTAAATGAATAAATGTCAGATAACCATGATTATATAATCTCTGTTTGAGCGTGGTGGAGTGGCTAAGCTGAGATATTTTATAATATTTTTGCATCTCTGCCGTTAAAAAACTACCTTTACAAGGATAAGCCTCTGTGACATGGGATCGGTGGGGCGGATGCACAAAAGAAATTTAAACGATAATAGCATATAAATAATGAGTGAGGTAATCAATATCAAAGAGCTCAACGAACGTATCGAACGCGAAAGCGTTTTTGTCGATACGCTGAATATGGAGATGAGCAAAGTGATTGTCGGTCAGAAACATCTGGTTGACACCCTGCTTATCGGTCTGCTCGCAAACGGCCATATCCTGCTCGAGGGTGTGCCGGGTTTGGCCAAAACCTTAGCCATTACAACGCTGGCTCAGGCCGTAGATGCCAAATTCAGTCGAATCCAATTTACCCCCGATCTGTTGCCGGCTGACCTGCTCGGTACCATGATCTATTCGCAGAAACGAGAAGAGTTTACCGTACGCAAAGGCCCGATCTTTGCCAACTTTATTCTGGCCGATGAGATCAACCGTTCTCCGGCCAAAGTGCAGAGTGCTCTGCTCGAGGCGATGCAGGAACGGCAGGTGACCATCGGTGACGAGACGTATAAATTGCCGGAACCTTTCCTCGTATTGGCGACCCAGAACCCGTTGGAGCAAGAGGGTACCTATCCGCTGCCTGAAGCACAGGTCGACCGTTTCATGTTGAAAGCGCGCATTACCTATCCTAAAAAACAGGAAGAGCGCGATATTATGCGCCTTAATCTGTTGGGAACCTTCCCGAAACCCAATCGAGTGATCGAACCTGAGGATATTGTCAAGGCCCGTACTGTGGTGAATGATGTTTACATGGATGAGAAGATCGAGAAATACATTGTGGACATCATCTTCGCGACCCGCGAACCTTCACAGTACAATAATCTACAGTCGCTGACACCGCTGATTGCTTATGGTGGTTCTCCTCGTGCCTCAATTTCGTTGGCCAAAGCGGCGAAGAGCTATGCGTTCATCAAACGGAGAGGTTACGTAATTCCCGAAGATGTGCGTGCAGTTTGTCACGATGTGTTGCGTCACCGTATCGGATTGACCTATGAGGCCGAGGCCGAAAATGTGACTACTGAAGAGATTATCACTCAGATTCTGAATAACGTCGAGGTGCCCTAATCTTGCTGCCATCTCTTGTCTCTGGGAGGCCTGTGCGATAGCCTTGTGCAATCTGGTCGGCAGCGTAGTGCAAACGTTGGGGTCTGATCAGATGTGATTAGGTGTGAGGTGCAGTCCTGCATTCAGTATGATGAGGATTTTGAGGGCAGCTCTCCCGAGTATAAAAGAATAAACGGATAGGACGTATTGGGAAGGTTTTACAAAATATTTGGCATATTCCCGGTACCGTATCCGAATGAGTGATGAAATTGAGACCGTCGATGAAAATGTGGTCGATTGGCCGATTTTGAGCTTTTCAACGGTAGCTCCAGAGTGGGTATGATACCCGAAAAACCTTTGGTGTAAGATGTGTTGAGCGTCAGGATTGTGGCGTATAAGCATGAATAAGGATGCAAAGCACGAAAGTCGTGCAAAGTGAAACAACATGAGCGAAAATAGCAACGACATACTTCGGCAGGTTCGTAAAATCGAGATCAAGACGCGCGGACTGAGCAACGAAATCTTTGCGGGGCAGTATCACAGTGCCTTCAAAGGACGGGGTATGGCTTTCAGTGAGGTGCGCGAGTATCGTATCGGTGACGATGTGCGTGACATCGATTGGAATGTAACCGCCCGGAGTCGTGCTCCACATGTCAAGGTTTATGAAGAGGAGCGCGAATTGACCATGATGCTGCTGGTCGATGTGAGTGGATCGCGCCTGTTCGGTTCGACCTCCAAACTCAAAAAGAATCTGATCACCGAGATTGCTGCCGTGCTGGCCTTTTCGGCTACCGAGAATAACGATAAAGTGGGCTGTATTTTCTTCAGTGACCGGGTCGAGAAATTTATTCCGCCCAAGAAGGGTCGGGCTCATATTCTGATGATTATCCGTGAACTGATCGAGTTTACCCCCCAGGCAACCGGTACGGATGTGGGCGAAGCGTTGCACTATCTGACCAACGTGCTCAAAAAACGTTCAACAGCTTTCGTCTTGTCCGATTTTATGGATTGTGATGGTGTGGAACGGGTCCGTTTTGAAGACCCTTTGAAGATCGCCTCCGGTAAACATGATTTGGTCGGTATCCGTATTTATGACCGGCGCGAAGAGAGTCTGCCCGATGTGGGAATCCTGGAGCTGCAGGATGCCGAAACTGGAGAAAAGGTGTGGGTCGATACCTCTTCAGCCTCGACCCGAAAGGCCTATGCCGACCATTGGACAAAAACCAATACCCTGATCGACCACGCACTGAGTCGCGCTCGTGTGGATAATGTCCGTATTGCTACGGATGAAGATTATGTCAAATCGTTGATGAAACTCTTTAAGCGCAGATGATGCAAAAGATGTTTTGGAGATATATGTGTCGCTGGACCGTTGTGTTGTTGATGGCTGCGGGCTTCTATGTGGCGGGGCTGTTGATGGCTCCACGGGCACAGGGAGCGCTGCCGTCGCGTGCCGAGGCTGCAGCCCAAATTGACTCGATTGTGGCTCGCAACAGTGTCGATACTACCCGCAAGGGGCGAAACGATGCTCCTGTCGTGCGGGCAAAACTTAGTGCCGACACCATTCTGATCGGTCAACGGGTCAAATTGCGGATCGAGGTGGATAAAGATGTGATGCAGATGATCGGCTTCCCCGAATTTGAAAATGGTCGTTTGGCCGATTCGCTGGAGATCCTGATGCAATCTCGTATCGATACGGTACGTCAAGGGCGTCGCGAACACCTGAGTTGCGAATACCTGCTCACCTGCTTCTCGCCCGCCGATTATCGAATGGGAAAGTTCCCTGCATTGTGGGCCGACAAAAATATTGTCGATACGGTCTGGTCAGTCGATTCGATCCGTCTGATCGTTATGGCTCCGCCCGTCGATACGGTCAATAACACCATTTATGATATTCGTCCTCCGATGCCTATTCCGTTGCGACTTGGCGAGGTAAGCGGTTATATGCTGATTGGGTTGGTGGTGGCCCTGATTATCGCTTTGGTTATCTATCTGCTGCTCTTTAAACGGGGAAAAGGATTATTGGCTGCCTTGAGGGGACCTGCCGATCCTCCTCACGTGACGGCAATCAAAGAGCTTGAAAAACTGCATACCCAAAAGCTCTGGCAATGCGGTAAGTCCAAGCAGTACTATACCGGTTTGACCGAAATCCTGCGTGAATATCTGGTTGGTCGTTACCATTTCCAGGCGATGGAGATGACTTCGGCTGAAATTTTGGCCTGCATTCGGGAGCTGGCTGTCGAAGAGCGTTCGGCTGCACGCCTGAAACGTTTGCTTGAAGTGGCCGATTTTGTCAAGTTTGCCAAACTCGAACCCGATCCCGAGCAGAACGAAGATGCTTACCAGGATGCATACTATTTTGTTGAGGAGACGAAAGAGCAGCCCGCTGAGCAACAGAGTGGACAGAACGGGAACGGACAGAATGGGCAGAGCGGAGCGAATGCGATGCAGTCCACCGTTGTGCCTCAGTCGCCTGTCGTGTCGCAAGCGTTGGGCATACCGCAGAGCACTTCTCAGCCGATTACGGCTCAGCGGGTAGTGAGTCCGCAGGGAACAGGTGCGGAACAATCCGTGCAAACCCCAAAGGTTCAGAATGCGGTCGGATCTTACGAGTCAATCTCATCACCTGCCGATGCTAACTCAATCAAGCAGCGATCGCAAACGGAGTTTATGCCACATGCTGCAGATGAGTACACTCCAACCTATCGAGGTGTTGTGGAAAATCAGCCGTCAGTTGATAGGAGTGCTGAGGTTTTGAAGGATGATAACGCTAAGAAGGAGGAGCAGGCATGAAAACGGCGATGATACGGAGAATTGCATGGGGAATCCTGGTGTTGATCGGCTTGGGAGTAGAGTCGGCGTGGGCACAACGTTATCCCGAACGGCGTGTGTTGCGTTCCGGAAATAAACTTTACGAGAAAGAGCAGTATGCGGAGGCTGAAACTCAATATCGTAAAGCGCAGGATATGAATCCCACCTATGAAGGCCTGTTTAATCTTGCAGATGTGCTTTACAAACAGAAACGGTACGAAGAGGCTCTCAATATTCTCAAGCAGATTGCGCGGGATGATGTAGCTGGGATGCATGCTCCCGATGCGTATTACAATTTGGGTAATACCTACTTCCAATTGAAGAAGTTACCCGATGCGGCGGAAGCCTACAAAAATACCTTGCGACGCAATCCTAACGATGACGAGGCCCGTTACAATTTGGCCTATGTGTTGGAGCTGATGAAACAGAATAACAATCAGAACAACAACCAGAATAACCAGAACAATCAGAATCAGAACAACCAGAACAATAATCAAAATCAAAACCAGAACCAGAATAATCCGAACGATCCGAATAATCAAAAGCAGCCGCCCAAGAAGGATCAGGGCAATGGAAATAATGATCAACAGGATCAGAACAAGGATAAGAACAACGATCAGAATCAAAACCAGGACGGACAGCAGAATCCGGATCAGAACGGTCAGAATCCTCAGGGACAGAATCCAGAACAGGGAGATGGCCAGTCTCAACCCAATCGGATGAGTCGGGAGGAGGCCGATCGGATGTTGGATGCCGTTCAGAGCAATGAAGACAATACCAAGAAGAAGGTTGAGGCGCGTAAAGCACGGGCTGTGGCTCCTTCTGGAAAGAACTGGTAGTACGAAATTGTTTTTTGTGCAGATTTTTCGTTGATGATGCTTTTCTGGTGAAGAGCTTTACTTTATCAAGTGAACTGGAGAGGTTGAACGGAGGAAATTGTAGCGAAGGGATTTGACGAGGAACTGAATTCTGTGGAGCAATTTTGGACAAAGAGGGCTCGAAGGTGAGAGGAATTGGACACGTGGTTGTCTGTAATGAACCGGAATTGGTTACGCTCGAACAGTTGCTTTTTGAGCTAAATCCCGATGCGGAATTCTGGCGGATAAACTAAAGTGGTGTGTGAACCGGCTAAGGTATAAAGCCGGAGAACGAAGTAAAGAGAAAAAAGATTGTGAATATTATAAGATTCGTTAATCCAGAATTGTTGTGGCTATCGGTATTGGTTGTGCCGATGGTAGCCTACTATATCTATCGGTTGCGCCAAGGCGGTGGAGCGACAATGCGTATCTCGACTGTAGATGGCGTGCGTCGTGTTCCCCGTTCGATGAAATATTATCTGCGCCATCTGCCGATCGTGTTGCGTTCGTTGGCGGTTATTCTGATTGCGGTAGCTCTGGCCCGCCCTCAAAGTGCCGAACACAATTCGAACAGCACGACTGAAGGTATTGACATTGTCATGTCGGTCGATGTCTCGGGTAGTATGTTGGCCCGCGATTTTACACCGGATCGTCTCGGTGCCGCTAAAGAGGTGGCTTCGAATTTCATTATGGACCGTCCCAACGATCGGATCGGGTTGGTCGTGTTTGCAGGTGAGAGCTTTACACAATGCCCGCTGACCACTGATAAACGATCCTTGCTCAGTCTGCTGGGTAGCGTGAAGAGCGGAATGATCGATGATGGTACTGCGATTGGTAACGGTTTGGCAACCGCTGTGAACCGCTTGCGCGAAAGTCAGGCCAAAAGTAAAGTGATTATTTTGCTGACAGATGGTGTCAATAACAGTGGACAAATTGCACCGTTGACTGCCGCCGAAATTGCCCAGAGTTACGGGATCCGGGTCTATACTGTGGGTGTCGGTACGATAGGAATGGCTCCTTATCCCGCTATCGATATGTGGGGACATTTAACGTTCCAACCGATGAAGGTCGAGATCGATGAAAAGATGTTGACCGAGATTGCCGAAATGACCGGTGGAAAATATTTCAGAGCTACCGACAATCGCCGGCTCAAGGACGTTTATGACGAGATCAATCAGTTGGAGCGTAGTCGTGTAGAGGTGGAGAATTTTACCCATTATCAAGAACGTTTTACGTTGTTTGCTATATTGGCTTTGGTGTTGCTTATCGGTGAATTTGTTCTGCGACAGACCTGGCTGAGACGCTTGCCCTAATGTTGAAAGGAGGGTGAGCCAGATCCAAAAGTCGATGTGCGTTACATGGATGTGAATTGTCAGCTGTTTTGAGGTTGTGTATCTCCTATAGACTTCATTAATAGCTACTAATAATCAATAAAAATGTTCAGATTCGGAAGTCCGGAATATCTATATTTATTGTTGTTACTACCGTTGATGGTAGTGCTGTTCGTTTATGCGGTAAAGGCGCGTCACCGTGCTTTGGAGCGCTTCGCGGATCGGGCTCTGCTCCCGAAATTGATGCCTGGGGCTTCGCCGGCACGACTCAAATTACGTTTTGTATTGTTGACGTTGGCCATACTGTTTATGATTTTGGCTTTGGCACGTCCTCAGTTTGGCTCGAAATTGCGTGAGGAGAAACGTCAGGGTATCGAAATCATGCTTGCAGTCGATGTATCGAACAGTATGTTGGCCGAGGACTTCGAACCAAGCCGCCTGGAGAGAACGAAATATGCGATCGATCGACTGACCGAAAAACTCAATGAAGATCGCATCGGATTAATCGTTTTTGCAGGTGATGCCTATGTACAGCTGCCCATTACGTCGGATTATGTAACGGCACGTAATTTTGCCCAGCAGATTTCGCCCGATATGGTTTCACGTCAGGGTACGGCCCTCGGGGCTGCAATTGATCTGGCAGCCAGCTCCTTTTCAGCAGGTAGTGAGGGAAGTCGAGTGATTATTTTGATTTCGGACGGCGAAAACCACGAAGATGATGCCGTAGCGGCTGCTCAGATGGCAGCTGAACGGGGAATTAAGATCTATACGATTGGTATCGGTACACCTGAAGGTGCCCCCATTCGGATTGGAGGTGATTTTATTAAAGATGCTGATGGTAAAATGGTGGTTTCTAAACTCGATGAATCAACTTTGGAGCAAATTGCAATGGCTACCGGCGGAGGTTATATTCGGGCATCAAACCGCAGTTTGGGGTTGGATGAGATCATCAAACAGATCAATGAGGTGGAACGTAAAGACTTGACCGAATCGATCTTTGAGGATTTCAGTGAACAGTACCATTACCCGCTTGCCATTGCGTTGGCATTGTTGTTGGTTGAGCTGTTGATTCCGAATCGTCGCAGCCGATTATTGCAGCGTCTCAATATCTTCCGCAAGAAAAGAGTGGAAGAGAACAACCTGGATTGATTGTAGAACTCTGGGGGTGAGCCTAGGCAAAATGAGTTGCATCTTGTCACGAGTCAATCCCGTTTAGGAGATTTGGGGGGTGAGTGGCATAGGCTTGTGTCGGGAAACAGAGGTAGTTATAGCCTTTAAAATAACTATTGAAAGAAAAGGCGGCGTGGTCGTTCTATAAGTAAGTTATACATGAGTTTCAATATGTCTATTGTGGAAAAGTGAGACTTTGACCAGAAGCCACTCCATAGATGGGATTTAAAAAGAGCAGGAAAGACAATGACATTTAGTCTTTCCTGCTCTTTTTAGATTGTTGTATTATCGAGACTGCAGTTTGCCCCTGGGGGTATCTGCAAAATGCGAGAACGTTTGATACGTGTCCGAGCTCTTCTTAGTATGCAGAAAAGTGGATGGGTTTTCGTTTAATGTTTAGTTTGGATTTAATTTTCGTTCCCCTTAGGCTTGTCTGTGGCGTGCGATTCGTGTTGTGTTTTATCTATGCCCTATGTCAACCAGGGAAAGAGTTTGCCGTTTGCACTTATTCCCTAATCCTCAGCTCTGGCATGATAAACAGCAACCGTTGATCGTCTATTCCGTAACCTCGTCGTAAATCAGTTCGAAATCATCGACCCACATCTTGCTGTCCCGGCTGCCAATGTAGTAATCTCCGTAACGCGAAGCCGAAATCACCAACACAAGATGAGTCGGTACCAAATTGGTCTCATTGTATTTGAGTTTGATGGTAAATTGCTGCCAATCGGCCACCGTTTTGTCCAAAACTAATTCACCATAAGCAATTACAGCCGGACTGTTCGGATTAAAGAAGGTGTTCTTATCTCGTGTATCGACACAAATAGGTACTTCGTCAGTGCCTAACATCTTGTCTCCCGTTGTCTCTTTTTCACAGACACCGTACTCTTCAGGGGTCCACGTCCCAACTGCGACATAGATCATGCCATTGTCAGGATCGCCTTTGTTGATAGTTACACCCGTTGGCTGACTTGTCCCGACATCGGTAATGGCTCCACAGTTGTATTTGACCCATCCCCGTAATGCCGTTGGACGTTGTGTGAATGGACGACCGAAACCGACGATGCCGTTTGTGCCTCGTGTGACTACGTATTTACCGATGAACAGGTTCCCCGCTGCCAATTTACCAATACCTGCAATACCTGCCAGTTTTGATTGCAACAACGCTGCATATTGTCCGCTGCTGCCAGGACGTTTGTCTGTGGTTTTGTCGGTCAATACTTCACCGGCAATAGAGGCTCCGGTATTTCCTGTCCCCCAAAATGCTTCATCTCGTGTAACTCCCGGATAGATAATGTTGTTCTCTGTACACCATTCTTCAAATCCTCCGTTGGGCAGTGCACGTTCGATGTCTGTGGTGACGGTAGTTACCGGTGATTCATCGGTGTCAGAGTAGGCCACCAGTTCATAAGAGGTTTCTGGCTCAAGTCCCGATAGGCAGGTCTTAAATGCACCTCCAGTCACCTCTACCTTTTCTGTTGGTACTGTGATCCAGTCAGTAGTGCCCTGCTTGCGGTAGCGGAACCCCAAATCTGTGCCCGAACGTCCTTCGCCATACAACCAAATAATCCGCGTCCAAACATCTACCCGTGAGAATTGTGCGGTTACCTCAGTCGGGATCACATATAGAGACCAGCGTTCAGTCTCGCCGTGATAGGTGATATCGATGGTACGATAGTTCTCGAATGAGGTGATTTCACTCGGGTCGGGAGTCATGGTGGTGATATCTGCCGGCCCCAGCTTTAGGGCTGTGATTTTGATGTTATCCATGTCTGTCCCTTCGGGAACATGTACCGTGGCGGTGTGATGCTCGACATCAAAAGTTGCAGCTCCAATTTGCGACTCAACGGTGAATATGCGTTCAATCTCTTGCTCGGCACGTATGGTCCATTCATAATCCTGATATAGTGAAAGGGTAACCGGCAGCTCTGCACTCAGGTCAAAGGTTCCGGGAACGGTAATGGAACTAGAGCCACCTTCTGTAATCTCCAATTTGCTGATCTCGACCTGTTTGATGTTGGTTTGCTCTTCCAGGTGCAATGTGACAACACGTGTTTTCTGATCGATGTCAGATGCTTCGCAGGTGAACCCCTCTCCCTGAACCCCGAGAATGTCAAGGGTTACGACCGGGTAGGGAATGTCATTCTTGATGCAGGAGACCAGAATGAGAACGGAAACATATAAGAATATGTGGCAAAACCTATTCATGCGTTGTTACAAAAAGAAGTTGACACCGATACGGATATTGGCCAGATTCAGACGGAATAACATTTTGGCGGTTTCACGCGATCCAATAATGTTGCCTTCACCGTCGCTTTGAGTCACCTTTGTATATTGGAGACCTCCCAATCCGAAAGAGATCGTGCTGCATACATTGGGAAAAATAAAGACCGAACATCCGGGATTGAAGGAAAATTTAAATTGCTGGGTGTTACTGTGGGTCTTTTTTATCTGATCGTTCGAGTTGCAGGAAAATAGCGATTTGCCGGTTTTGTACGAGGCTTCCAACTCGGCAAAAAGGCCAAAGTGCCCTTTGTTGTCTATGGCGGCATAGGAGCGCATGAAGAGTCCGAACGAAGCAGCCTGATTGTCCAAATGGATATCTGACAAATCAATGTTCATGTCATTGGCCGATCCCAGATTCAATGTCGCGTTTCCAATATCGCCTTTTGTATTCGAGTAACCAAAACGGGCACCGATTCCGAGGTTGTTTTTGAGGAAAAACATAAACGACGGATTGATCGTAAACATGCTCCCTTTGAAATTCAGGTTGTCAAAGATCAGCAGATAGTCTGTATCATCGCTGTTGATTGCACCGTAAGAAACCGTCAACCCAATTGCTACTTCCCGTTTGAAGATGTAAGGAATGCGATTGATTTCACGATCCATACGGCGACGAGTCGGAAGAAAATGCTTTTTCTCTGCCTTTTGAGGTGCGGAGAACATGGTCGAATCTCCTCCTGATAACAACTGCTCCGAGTGTTGATCCAGCGTATACGCCGAAATTACGGGCAGCTCCACATCTACTTTTGTATTGGATGTCGGAGCGGGTATGGAATCGAAGGACTCTAACCGTTTAGGTGCAGTCTGCGGAACGGTTAGAATCTCGGAGGTGTCTGCAATCGGAGACGATTGTTGGGAAACGTTTGACAGCTTTGCCTCCCGCTTGTTCCTCTTTTTGTTGGCTTTTTTCTCTTTATGTGCGTCTGCTGGAAGGGTTGAAGTCGTATCCTTTTTATCAATCGCCGATACAACCTGAAGCGTGTCGAGAGTGTTAATTCTATTGTCAAGCTGGTTGTGTGATGATCGATCTATAAACAGACTGTCAGCAATCACAGAAAGTTCAGTATTGTCACCGTGTGTTGACAAACAGGAACGCCTCTCTCGTGCATAAAGGTTCGTAGAGATCATCAGTGAGATGATGACCATCAACAGCGAGATATGTCTAATTTTCATTTTCATCGCGTCGCCGGATTAGAGATAAAATGCAACACCCAGCCCGATGGAAAAGATGTTGACTTTGAAATTCATTGCACTCGAGTTACGTTTGCCGACTGTGACCTGGTTGTGGATCTGTTTGACACTGTTGTAGGTAAAACCCAACACTCCGACATTCAACTCGACAGCCATGTTGTTGGTGGCGAAGGCTACCAATCCTGGGGTCATGCCGATCGAGAAGATCTTGCCTGTTTCGTATGTGCCGCGTATTGGGCTGTCTGCAGCAAATTTTGCTTGAGAACGTCCCATGCCGATCTGCATTTCATTGAACAGAGCAAATCGTTTGTTGTTGCCCAGGGGAATGTATTGTCGCCAAATCAGAGAGGCCTGATAGGTGTGTTTCAAAGAATAAAAATAGTCGGCTTTCAAATCAACGCCTGTATCGTCATCGCCCAGTTGGATGCTACCGTTGTCAATGCGCAGGAAGGTGCGGGAATATGCAAAACGTACACCGACTACCATGTTGTTGGTCAATGCATAACCCAGGGCCGGTGTGATTTTCATTGTGTGGCCTTCCGAGTCAATCCCCTCAATTACTACAAAGGTGTAATTGTTGTTCGAGTGGGTGGAAAAAGAGACATTGGTCGCTATCACCCATTGTCCTTTCGGAACAAACGTATTGGATAGACTGGTTAAGCCTCGTTGCCGTTTGAGCTTACGGATCGAATCGGCTGACAGTTCAGGATAGGGCGGCTTGTATTGGCGACGCTTTGAGACCCTTTTGACAGCCGGTCTATCTTCCCACGCCTCTTGTGACGTTGTCAGGTGCAGAGCTCTATCTGCCGGTAATTCGGTCGATAATGTTGTCGTATGGTCTTGTTGTTTGTCCTGCTGGGTCGGAATGGAATCCGCAACAGATAACAAACTATCGATCTGTTCCGACCCTGAGGCCGGAACAGATCCGAAAGCTGTTGAATGTATGCTCCCCAAAATGAGGAGAATAGATATGATTGGCGTTAATCCTTGCTTCATTAGTAAAGATTATTCTTGATCGACGTAGCCGTAGTCTCCTTCATAAACGAATTCGATGTCATCGAGGAACAGATTGCTGTCTGTACTACCTTCGAAGTAATCGCCTCGATAGCTGGCAGATGCGGTCAAGATGAGTACATTGGGCTTTTCCGATTCGTATTTTTTACGATAATTGATCGGGATCTCAATCATGGTCCATTCGGACTGTGTCTGTTCAATTAACAAGTCTCCATAACCCAAGATATGGCCTTCCAGCGTTGAGGGATCTTGCAAATTGGTGTACAGAAACTCCTTAGTCGGATCGAGTACTGTCTTTTCAATTTCACTGGACTTCGTGTTGATCGTGTGATAGGTGCATCCGGGTTTGGTCATGTTGGTCAGACAGACAAAAATACGTGATTTATCTCCACCCCCGACATTCCCTTTGTACCAGACACGTAGTTTCGTCGGTCGGGCATTGAAACTGAAAGGTTGACCCATATTGACTGTACCGGCTGTACCTAAAATCTCTCCGAATGATCCTACAAAGATATTACCGGCTGCCAACTTAATTACAACTTTAGTTGTTTGTAATTTGGCACTGTATTGTCCCGAGGAGCCAGGGCGAGGATCAGCCTGACGTGTGGTGACATTGTATGACGATCCTATCGAGGTTGAACCAGGATTTCCGGTTGCCCAGAACTCTGAACCTCCTTCTGCATAGGGAAACCACGGATTACCGGACTGGTGCCACTCTTCGAATCCTGCATTGGGAATTTGTGTGCCGGCAGGTGTCGTTTCGCTTTTGACCTCACCACTTGCCGTTCCGTTTTCAAAGAGTTGATATTCGTAGGTCTGATTAGGTTTGAAATCGGTCGCTTGGGCCGTGTAGGTATATCCATCAGCCCCTTTGATTGCAGGAAGTGTAGTCCATTCACCGTTGCCCGAGATGCGATACTTCACCGATACTTCAGTAGTGGCCGGATTGGTTACTACGGCGCTCATATTAGCTGTGCCGAACCAAAGGTCTTGAGCTGTAATGGATACCGGTTTTGTTAAGGCGATTTGGGCCGTAGCCTTACCTGTATTCGATCCAGAGTCGGTAATCTCAAAATCGAGAGCATTGATTCCAGCTTCCAGTTTTTCACAGAAAGTGGAAGTCAACGTTAAAACACCGTTCATAGCATCTGTTGGGGTGTATGTGATACCATTGGCAGCTGCTTCGGGTAGAACGGATCCATCGTGCATGATTTCGTATGTAATTCCGCTCCCTTGGACAGTGAACTTCATGGTCTGCAAATTGTTGATCGAAGAGACATTAAATTTAACAGGATCACTGTAATAACCCGTCACATTGTCAATGTTGAAACCATCGCCCATAATCGTCGGTTCCGGACTGAACAGGAAGGAATCGTCAAATGATTCAACATATTCCTGTACCTTTACAATCACGGCCAGATAACCGTCTGGAGTCTTCGAGTATTTGAATTTAAGCGTGTATTGTTTGCCGCTTTCAGGCAGTTCAATGGTGCCGGTTTTTGAATTGTTCTTATTGATGGCCGGATCGGAACTTTCGCCTAAAAATCCCCAGCTCAAATTGCTAACTCCGTCCGGTAAGATGAAAAATCCGGTGGTGTCGGTTTCATAGTGCAGGGTAGGGACCAAGCCATTTTCTGCATCAGTCTGCGAGTACTCGTCTGACGCACAAACATAGGCCTCATATCCCAAATCAAACTTCTCCTTGATAGTCGATTCGAATTCAACACGTACCGCAATGTTAGTCAGCTGGCATTTGATAGGGACAATTTTTGTCTCTTTAGCTGCTAACTCAAAGGTGGCCTCACCGGCATAATGTTTATTAGTAAAGGTAGCTTCGTTGCGGTCTCCAGCATCAATGACCACCTTGTATGTTCCGGCTGCCAAATAAAGATCATCAGGAACACTTGTGGCCGGTTTGTATTTGCGGATCAGATTGTCTGTCGTTTCTCCCGCTCCGTCAGTGGTGACGCTGTATATCCACATGGTGCTTACTTCAAGAGGATCGTACCCTTCTGTCGCTTTGGTATTGGCTAAAGAGAGTTCCGTGCCGCTGAAATCAAGCGTGAAACGAAGAGAGCCCATCTGCTCTTTGTCGATGCCGGTAGTATCTTTGGTACAAGAGGGTGCCAGAAGCAACAACCCAATAAAACCGACCGACAAAATCTTGCGAATATTGTTGAAATAATATGATTTCATGATTTTACGGTACATAAAGTTGAATGGTTTTTGAATTCTGACCTCCTGCATCTTCTACGGTCAGCGTGAAGTCGCTGTTGCCTGCTCCGAGAACAGTCAACATCGGCATAAAGGATGAAATGTCAAATGTGAGCTCTTTTTTACCCTCAACATCCGATCCGGTCGGGAATCCAAGATTACCTAATGGCCCTGCAAAATCACCAGGATTAACCAAGTCCATGTGCGTTGACAGTCCAAGGCTAGCCAACTCTTCGGCAGTCAATGTCGTACTGTTGATATCGACGGTGAAACCGGTAATGCCTGTCTGCGAGGTGACGGTAATTTTGACCTCAGGATCAGCGGTCGTATCACTCAATTTGGTAATCTTCCAGCGTGTGTTGAAATCATACGTTTTGGATCCGTCTTTGTTTGTCCATATGATTTCCGGACCTTTTGTCTCAATATCACCGCCTTCCGATACCGTGATCTTCAAGTTGGTGTAAGAGGTGCGACCTTTGGAGTCAACCGCAATGAATTTCACAGTGTGCACCCCTTTATAATTAAAGAGTTTGGTCATACCCGCATCTTTGAGGGTCGCTTTGACCAATCCGGTCGATCCCTGCTGGATCAGCAAATAGGAGTTTAAAGCGTCGTTTTGTGGCCAGATAGGGATGGTGTAATCTGTATATCCTGCTGCGGATAAATCGTTCAGTAATGTGGTATTATCCGATGAAAACAGCAGCTTAACGGAACGCAAGGTAACGTCCGATTGAGGCGTGATAATGGCTTGTAAATTTTCATTCCATTTGCCCAAGTCTTCGTTGTACATGCTTTGGTTGATGGTATAACCTTGAGCAATGTCATGTCCTTCAAGGGTTACTACCGGAGAGTTGGCATCCGAAAGCTCTTCATCAGGAATTACCTCTTCTCCAAATGCATACAAATTGGTGACATCAACATCGATCTTTTGATCGTACACCCAGTTTTCTACGGTCATTTGGAACTGAATGTTGCCTTGAGATGCGTTGGTGACGTGAATGGAGATTTTACGCCATTGTCCGGCTTTGCATCCCGTAATTTCGCGGGTCCATTTGATTGGTACGTATTCAGGTGCAACATTCCCAGGTGCTTTATTATAAGCGCCTTTCAACTCTACGGTGATGGTATTGGTCGCTTCGACTGCTTTGAAATAACCATATTTTTCTCCATCGGCAGCAGCGCGATCATAAACCAGACTATTTTCTCCGACAGACAGAGTTACCGTTAAGGCCGGCAGCTGCTCTGTCGCTTGATCGTCCGGTAAGAACAGACTTTGTAAATCGGGGGTTAATGATACTGATGTGCGAATGTTCGCTAACGAGCATACCAAATCATTAACGGTTGTCTCAGTTGCTTTGATCACATTTTTCGTTACAGATCCTGCATAAACCGGCATATCCCAGTTGGCATAGTAATCTCCGGCCATGTAGCTGGCATAATCGGGAGATTCAGCAGAGATCTTGTATGTTCCCGGAGCTACAGGTATTTTTTGATTTTCCTCTTTCTTGAGATCGGCATAAGTGTAATTCATGGTCTCCGATGTCTTCGTGTTGAGGATGGTTACCTTGTAGTCGTCGCTGGCTTCAGCTGTAGGAGGATCCGTTTTAGTGGTCGTTGAATCAACAGCGGATTGTGTATTGTTGCTTCGAGTGAGATTGGTTGCTTCAGAACCGGAAGACTCGGATTTTGTCGGGGAACTTTCGCCTGTTGTAGTAGAAATAATCTCATTGTCGGCAACAGTTACTGATAATCCAGAGGTGACGATATAACCTACTTCGTCATCCGTCCCAGGAGTGGTCGGAAAACCAGGGTCTTCATTTTTGCAACCTGACAAAAGTAATAGAAATGCCAGGCAGAATATGTGTAAAAACTCTTTCATCAGGAAGTCGTTTTTAAGTTGAGTTCTAATTAGGCTTCAGGATTCAGTTCGACATCGATTACCTCTACGGAAGTGGGGGTGTCATCGAAATCGATGGTAATATTGGCTTGTCCAGCCGAGCCAGCATCAACGACTATAGTGTGCCATGTGCGGGCTAGAGTGGTTCCGATTTCCGTTTTCGGGAAGGTGACCTCGGCTCCGTTGGTTTTGACAGCGGTGCCACTCATGTATAGTGTTGAATTGGGCTTGACAAAAATGGGAACAGGATCAGTTACAGAGGTAATGGTATGACCACTTTGGTAACCAGAACTTGTTGTGATCTGAATCTGACAAGAGGTGTAATATTTTTTGAACCACTCTGAAAATTCGAGAGTATACAAGGAGTTGGCAAGCGCGTGTGTTACCGGTTGCGTAACGGTTTGACGAGCAGCTACGGTGCATGTAGTCTTGCCTTCAAAATAAGCAGCTTGAGGTCCTTCCGCTTCGGGATCTCCGTAAGTGAAGTGGGCTGTATAGTCATCAGGATCAAGCAAGGGTTGATCGTATGCAGCCATGTTTTCGTAGTGATACTCTGTTGCTGTGCTTGTGCCGGTCAAATGAAGTTTCATTTGGTTCGCATCAGGCAGGCAAGAGGCAGGCAATTCACGAGTTGCTTGATCAGCCTTGGTGTTTCCGTCCTGAATCGTGGTGACTTGTGCTGATATGTTGCAGTCGAAACGAATTGACCCCTTTTCCGCATCTGTCGGACCGGGAACGGTCGATTTTGAGCAGCCTGTCAACAACAGTAGCAGACAACCGAGAGGTAAAAATTGTTTCATGTGGTTTTATAGTTTGGTTGATAATTTATAGTTTCATTATTGGGCAATGGAAACACGGATATTGTCGAGATAGAGGTAGTAAGTTTTTGCAGTTACAGTACCTGAACCTTCATAATCAATAAACCATGTCAAGCGAGTTGCCGCAGTACAACCGCTTAAAGCGTGTGTATGGTTGATGTCTGTCATGGTCGTCGGAGTTCCGCCCAGAGCGACTGCATAAGTTTGAGCTGGTGAAGGCGGATTGGATTTGTCTCCACCAAACAGAGTCGCACAATAACCTCCTGCAATGGGCCCGGTTTGGGTCGTAGAACCGAATTTGCAAACAGGATATCGGTTGCTTGCATCCGTAGTTGCACCTGCATCATATACGATCTGAAGTGAAACTGTTTTGCCTGGTTTGAGATTTGACAACGGGGGGGAATCTACGCGTCCGAATTTGTGGTCAGTGTGACTTGTGGAGGTCCCAATGTAGGTCCGAATTTCTAAAGAGGTATTTGCCTCGGTTTTCCATCTGGAACCAGTCCATCCCGGTAACCCTGCATCATCCAACCCATAGGCTGTACCTCCATTATCATCTGCATGTGCATCATTGGTCGTGATGTTGGCAAAATCTTCAAAATAGAGGTAAGGTACCGTCAAATCAATGTTTTCAGTGGTCTCTTCTTCAAACGAAATCTCTTGCAACGCGGAAACAATGGCGTTGTCTGAATCATAGGTGAACGTTAGGCCGTTGGTGCGGATTAACTCGCTGTGGTTGACGCCGTTTGTTTGGTTGTAAAAACTAACCGTGTAATTGTTAGATGCGTTGACCTGAAATTCTTGTTGATTCGCACCGTTACAGAACAGTGCTCCTTCAGGAGCGGTTACTGTAAATGTGTTGGGCGTCTCTCCAAGGTTATTTCTAGTGATTGAGAAAACAAGATTGGTAGTCGATAAAGATCCCGGAATTGTCAGATTGACAGGTGTAATACGTCCAGCTTTCAATTCTCGGTTGATCTGTTGCGAAATAGAGGTAATTTGATTGTCTTGCTCGTCATAAGCGGTGAAACGTACTGTGCCGTTCACGGTGCCGGGGCAGAGAAACAACCATACGTAATTGCCGTTCACATCATCTTCCTCTGACTCTGTGAGCGGTTTTGACAATACGGCTGTAACCGTATTGCTTCCCTCAGTGAGGGTCGGAGTTGCTGTGGGATTGGTCAGATCCATTGTCATTTTCCCGACTACAGGTGAGGGAAATTCGATGCGCAGTTTGCGGATCGGGCTGCCCCATTGGTTGCGGCCTGTCGGCACTTGGATGCGCATCACGTGACATTGATGAATGAACTTCATGGTCAACGTGTTGTCTCCGTCCAAATTGGGCTGTGAAGAGAGCGGAGTAGCCAACATAAAATCGAGATTGCCGGTATATTCCGCGTGTAAATCAGGGGTGCAATATGTGCCGGGTTGTTCGGCTGGTAGATCGTACGTAATCTGAGTCCCACTAACTGAGGCTGGCTCGGGATAAGCCGCGAAGTAGTCGTAACTGCCTGAAGGTAGGGCCTCCATCTCTGTACTGAATGTGGATACTGTACCACCAAATTCACAACATGTGCAGGGTTGGCCGCTATTGAGAGCGTCTGAACTTCCCGTTTTACGCCAATAAAGCTCTATGGTGTCGCGCTCAGACCAATATGTATGATCGAGATTTTCTCCTCCGATAGCTGTGCGGGTTGTTGGACTTGATGAAGGATCTGAACCCTGTTGAATTGCTTTCAGATAAACGGTAATTTGCCGATCGGGATGTGGTGTATTCTCTTTGGAGGAGCATCCTACAAAGAGTGAAATCACCAAAGAGATTATATTGAAAGAAACGATTTGTCGTAAAAAGTTTTTCATTGTCTGTTGAGCTGGACGGCTAATGCAATGTTTGATGCATCAGTTTATTGCAGCTGCCGAAGATTTACTTATACCGTAATAATGCGGCGGCAAATATCGTTAAAATTTCTATATCATTTTATATAACAAGGATGCCTCTGAAAAGTTACAGAAATATGGAAATTATTTTATTTTTTTCGTGTCTGTGATAAAACCAGTATAAAATAAAGTCACAAATTCATCGTTTATTTTCTTTATCTAAATCTAAGAGAGGCTGCATCGATTAATATTTGTTAGGGAAAATATATTTGTTGGGGATCGATACAAATTTTGTATGGTGTAAAAAGGAGGTTTATTTATTTTCTAATCGGATGGCAGGTCTCGGTGTAATACGATAATAGAGGATGTAAAGAAAATCGATCAGTAGTGCAGAGGCCTGATATAACCCGAAATCAAAGGGATCCCGGACGTATTAGATGCAGGTCGAGAAGGGTATGGCGTAACCTTACTGTGTGCAATGTTGAGGATTTTTTTTTACATTTGTAAGATAAGTCATTGCCTTGCAATGAGACGATGTCTGATCAAGAATAGAGCATATTGCCGTTTGATTGATCAAATTAAGTTAGTTTTCTGTGGCTTGGGGCTGTTCGTGTTGACACAGCGTTGTGTCCACAGGTGAAATTGTAAATCGAAGTCGAATAATTCACAATACAATGAGTACTAAACAGAAACGCTTTTTCCTTCCTGAGAGTGAAATCCCGACTCAATGGTATAACATTCAGGCAGATATGGTGAATAAACCGATGCCTCCATTGAACCCTGCAACACGTCAACCGCTCAAACCGGAAGATTTGTTCCCCATTTTTGCCCAAGAGCTTTCTCGTCAGGAGCTGAATCAAACTGATGCATGGATTGATATTCCGGAACCTGTTCGCGAACAGTATAAAAATTATCGAGTGACTCCGTTGGTACGTGCGTATGAACTGGAAAAGGCACTCGGAACACCAGCTCACATCTATTTTAAAAACGAGAGTGTGAGTCCGGTCGGTTCACACAAGCTCAACTCTGCGCTTGCCCAGGCATATTATTGTAAAAAAGAGGGAATTACCAATATTACCACAGAGACAGGAGCGGGCCAGTGGGGCGCTGCTCTTTCCTATGCAGCTAAAGCATTCGGACTGGAGTTGGCGGTTTATATGGTAAAGATCAGCTATGAGCAGAAACCGTATCGTCGTTCGATTATGCAGACGTTCGGTGCTCAGGTGACCGCATCTCCGTCGATGTCTACCAAAGCGGGACGTAAGATCATTACCGAATGCCCGAACCATCAAGGTTCATTGGGTACGGCGATTTCCGAAGCGATCGAGTTGGCGATGAATACCCCGAACTGTAAATATACTCTTGGCTCTGTGTTGAGCCATGTGACCTTGCATCAGACGGTAATCGGTCTTGAAGCCGAAAAACAGATGGCAATGGCCGGTGAGTATCCGGATATTGTAATCGGATGTTTCGGTGGTGGATCGAACTTTGGCGGTATCTCTTTCCCATTTATGCGTCACAACATTCATGACGGTAAAAAAACGCGCTTTATCGCAGCGGAACCGGCTTCATGTCCGAAGTTGACGCGCGGTAAATTCCGTTATGATTTTGGTGATGAGGCCGGTTATACGCCTTTGTTGCCGATGTTTACCCTCGGTCACAATTTTGCTCCGGCCAATATCCATGCCGGTGGATTGCGCTATCATGGTGCCGGTGTGATTGTGTCGCAACTGCTGAAAGATAAAATGATGGAGGCTGTCGATATTGATCAGTTGGAGAGTTTCGATGCCGGAACGCTGTTTGCTCGGACTGAGGGTATTATCCCTGCCCCGGAGTCTTGCCATGCGATTGCGGCTGCCATTAGAGAAGCCAACAAATGTAAAGAGTCAGGCGAGGAGAAGGTTATTCTCTTCAACCTCTCGGGACACGGGTTGATTGATATGGCCGCTTATGACAAATATTTTGCTGGAGACTTGCAGAATTATACGCTTTCGGATGCCGAAATCGACAAGAATCTGGCGGAGTTAGATTAATTCGTCTATGATTTAGGTTGGACACAAATGATGAGTAGTCAGATGTCGGTCATCGTTTGGTAGTCCTGAACTTGCAGTGATATGTTAAGGCCGTTTATCTCATGAGGTAAACGGCCTTTTTGTTGAACTGTCTTGATATGGATATGCGGCATTATGTCTGAATGAATCGCGAAAACCGGATTTGAAATGTCTATGTGAATGGGACGGGAGTTTATCGTGTGTACGCTGAAATTTGCTGGGAAATCCATAACCTTTTCAATCCGCTTTGAAGTAATTGACGTTGCGCATGGGCAGTTGTCCTTTCATTGAATCGGGGTATAAGGTGGAATAGTGTTGATCTATTATAATATGAAAGTTTATAGAACGAGATTGTAATATCAATCTTTTATTGATGAACCGGGAATTTAGAATCTTATCGTGGATGTTGTAATTGAAAAATATAAACGTTGAAACTGGATAGCCATATTCGCGTTTCTGTAATCACATTATTTAAAATACTTTTATTATATTTACGAGAGACTAATTAATTAAAAATATGATGGAATTTTATATACTCAATAATAATGAAAAAGAGGGACCGTTCAGTGTCGAGGCTTTAGCTGCTAAAAATCTCTCTCCCGATACATTGGTGTGGGCTGTCGGATATAGAGAGTGGAAACCGGCTAAAAATGTACCTGAATTAAACGATGTGCTATACAGTACTCCTCCTTCTCCTCCTGCTCAACCGCCGATGCCCAAAACCTGGTTGGTGGAGTCCATTCTGGTTACTCTCTTTTGCTGTCTGCCTTTTGGAATCGTTGGAATCGTTAATGCGGTAAAGGTGGATACCCTTTATTATGCAGGTCAGTACGATGAAGCGTTGTATCGCTCTATGCAAGCCAAGAAATGGATCCAGTGGGGCTTTTTCGTCGGATTGGCCGGGACAATCATTTACGGTGCTTTCCTTGCATTTACAAGTTTTCTTGCTTTATAATTTTTAAATGTTGATATTATGGAAACTCAGCCCTGCCCGAAAACGTGGATGGCCGAATCCATTCTCGTAACCATTTTTTGTTGTTTGCCGTTTGGTATAGCTGGGATTGTCTTTGCGGCAAAAGTCAGCTCATTGTATGCAGCCGGTCAATACGAGGAGGCTGTAGAGGCCAGTAATAACGCTGCCAAATGGACAAAAATCGGATTTTTTGTGGGATTGGCTGTAATGGTCATCTACATGATCTTCTTATTCATTAATTCATAGCATGAAATGAATCGGAAGGGCATTGGGGTAATCGTGCTGCTCATTGTATTGGGAACTATCTATTTTGTTTTTAACCCTAGCAAGACAGCATTGTTTCCCCAATGCCCTTTCCTTTTGCTTACGGGATTCCGTTGTCCGGGATGCGGTTCTCAAAGAGCTATTCACAGCTTGTTGCATCTGGATGTGGTTCAGGCATTTTCTTATAATGCATTGCTCGTCTCCTCTATTCCTATTATTGTAATCTTGATTTATGCGGAAATGGTTCGGACGAAAAAGCCCCAATTGTACAGTAAAATACATCGCCCGATGTTTATTTGGATCTATTTCGGTGTAGTTGTTGCTTGGGGAATTGGGAGAAATGTTTTCGGAATATGATGTTGTTGCGTGTCGGTTGAGCGTAATGGCGCGAAATCTTTGCCAGTCTCCATATTGTTAACATCAGGCATAGCAGTGGGGTGTGCCATGTGTCTTATGTCTGCAAAATCTTACTGAATTCCGTCCCGAAAAAGGGACTATTCTCGGATGGGGTACAATTAATTTTCTTGGTGAATATTTACAATGTGGGGGAATTGATTTGCCCATAGGATTGTTTAGTGTGCTGCGTAGAGACCGAGGAAACAGGTGTGTCGTCCATTTTTAGCGATGAGTTAATGGGGTAAATATCCGTGGATGTGTAGATTGAAAATAGTGATCCGCATGGTTATGGGAAAAAGCAGGGCTATGAGATCTGGTAGTGTAGCTTGTAATGTGTTTATAAAAAATGGAGAATGTTTGTTTGCGTGAATTGTAAAATGGAGGACACTCCTTTTTCAAAATTAAAATTTTATATAACTTTGTATAGAATGTGCGATTGGTTGTGACAGTCAATGTAATACGCGTTGAGTCATTGGATTGTAGATGCTGACGGACCTGTCAGACATGATATGCAATCTTTTCCAAAGTATTCTGTTGATAAGCCTGTTTTGGGGGAGAAGAGTGCACATGATACGTAATAATTGTAATGAACCTGAAATAACTGTAATATAACTGAACAGCTAACCTTAATTATGGACAGAAGAGAATTTTTGAAAAAATCCGTGTTGATGACCGCAGGTGCCGTGGTCGGAAGCCGGCTGTTGGCCGAGGGTACTTTCAGTAAGACTCCGCACAAGATCATCGGTCTGCAACTCTATTCGTTGCGCGATGCCATGCAGAAAAATGTGCCGGCAACGCTGAAAAAAACGGCTAAAATGGGGTATCAGACCCTGGAGACAGCTGGTTATGATGCCGGGAAACTTTATGGATATTCTCCAGCAGAGTTCCGCAAAATGTGTGAAGATCTCGGCATGCAGGTCATGGGGGCACATGTCGGTCGTAAATATACAAAAGAGACAGATGCCGAAGTGATGGAGTGGTGGAAAGAGGCTCTGGATGCACAGGCTGAAGCCGGATGTTCGTATGTGGTTCAACCGTGGTTTGAACTCGGCAATACACTCGATGATATCAAACTTTATTGTGACTATTTTAACCGTGTAGGAGCTGAAGCCAAAAAACGTGGAATGCGTTTTGGCTTTCACAACCACAATAAGGAGTTTGAAAAACGTGAAGGCGAGGTGATCTATGACTATCTGATCGCCAATACCGATCCGACAAACGTGATGTTCGAACTGGATGTTTACTGGGCACAGAAAGGTGGCGTTAATCCGGTCGATTACATTCAAAAGTATGGTGGACGTATCCCTTTGCTGCACATTAAGGATGAGGAGGCGATAGGCGAAAGCGGTACCATGGATTTCCAATCCATCTTTGAGGCTGCGTATAATAGCGGTATGGAGTCCTATTTTGTGGAAGTAGAGCGCTATGGCCGTACTCCGGAAAAAGATGTGGCTGCCAGCTATGAATTCCTTGTTGCGGCTCCGTATGTGAAATAGCTGGTACAGAGTTGGGGCTATATTCATGCTGCGTATTTTTCAACAGAGAGGATGGAGTTTCTGTTGCGGGAAATGCACAACCCCTGAAAACAAACAAATCAAATTGCAAAAACCTAAAAATCAATAAAACCTAACCTGAATTATGGCAAATAAAATTTCAAGACGTGATTTTTTGCGCAAAAGCGGAATCGGATTGGCTGCTATGACAGTTGTTCCTAACGTTGTGCTCGGAAAGTCACATGGACATACAGCCCCTTCGGATAAACTTAATATTGCCGGCGTCGGTGTCGGCGGCCGCGGAGCAGGGGTGCTTAAAAGTCTCGAGAGCCAAAATATCGTTGCACTGTGTGATACCGATTGGAAGTATGCAAAAAATACCTTCGATCGCTATCCGGGAGCTCGCCGTTTCTGGGATTATCGCACAATGTTCGATCAGATGGGCAACTCGATCGATGCTGTGATGGTCGCAACCGCCGACCATACGCACTGCTTGATCGCATCGGAAGCCATTACGATGGGTAAACATGTCTATTGTGAAAAACCGTTGACTCACAGTGTGTACGAATCTCGTTTGCTGACCAAGTTGGCTGAAAAATATGATGTGGCTACGCAGATGGGTAACCAGGGAGCCTCTGGAGACGGTGTGCGCAAGGTGTGTGACTGGATCTGGAATGGAGAGATCGGTGAGGTGACTCGTGTAGATTGCTTCACGGACCGTCCTATTTGGCCTCAGGGGTTGATGCGCCCCGAACAGGTGGACCCGATCCCCAATACCTTGAACTGGGATCTGTTTATCGGTCCGGCAAAGATGCGCCCATACAATAAAATTTATCAGCCGTGGAACTGGCGTGGTTGGTGGGACTTTGGTACCGGTGCACTTGGTGATATGGCTTGCCACATTATGCATCCGATTTTCAAAGGTCTGAAACTTGGTTATCCGATCCATGCTTCGGGTAGCTCTACGTCACTGCTGACCGATTGCGCTCCGAACGCTCAGATTGTGAAATATGTCTTTCCGGAACGAGGTAAGATCGGTAAGATTAATCTGCCCGAAGTGACGGTAACCTGGTACGATGGAGGTCTTCGTCCTGAGATCCCGGCGGGTGTACCTGCGGGTAAAGAGCTCAATAACGGAGGTGGCGGCGCTATCTTCTACGGAACAAAAGATATTCTGATCTGTGGTTGCTACGGCCGTGATCCGTGGTTGGTATCTGGACGTGTGCCGAATGCTCCGGAGATGACCCGCAAGATTGAAAATGCTGAACACGGTCACTATATGGATTGGGTACGTGCCTGCAAGGAGGATAAAGCCAATCGTGTCAAATGTGCGTCAGACTTCAGCGAAGCAGGTCCTTTCAATGAAATCGTTGTAATGGGCGTGTTGGCAGTGAGACTGCAAGGTCTGAACCGTGTGCTTGATTGGGATGGCGAGAATATGTGCTTTACGAATATCGGCCCGGAGGAGACGTTGAAGATCATGGTTGAGGATGGTTTCTCTATTAAAGATGGTCATCCAACCTTCAATAAACGTTATACTGATCCGATCAATGCACAGCAGTTCGCCCAGGAGATGATCAAACATAATTATCGCGAAGGCTGGAACCTGGTCGATATGCCTAAGTAATACATAACGGGTACATGCCGGATAATGTATTAGATCCGATTTTGATCGGAGGTTAACCTTCCGATCAAAAAATGGCACAAATCGTTCGGACTGTATTTTTTAACAGACTATACTGGAACAATTAATCTGAATAACAACAATGATGAAAACATTTCTTTCTGTAAGTAGCGTATTGGTTATGGCTGCAATGATTACCTCTTGCGGCAACAGTGGTGCAAAAAAAGCTGCTGCCGACAGCACGGCTATGGCTGTGGATTCAAACGTAGTGGTGCTCTTCGATGGTACCAGCCTCGAGGGTTGGCGTGGTTACAATAAAGATACCGTACCGGGAGCATGGGTCATTGAGGATGGATGTATCAAAATCAATGGATCAGGTGCTGGTGAAGCAGGTGCCCGCAATGGTGGTGATCTGATTTATGCTGCTGAAAAATTCGGAAACTTTGAACTGTCATTCGAGTGGAAGGTGGACAAAGGCAGTAATAGCGGTGTTTTCTACATGATTCAGGAGGTTCCTGAAACTCCGACTTACTATTCTGCTCCTGAATACCAGATTCTGGACAACGAAAACCATCCCGATGCCAAACTGGGTGTAGATGGTAACCGTACTTCGGCTTCGTTGTATGATATGATCCCGGCAAAACCGCAGAACGCAAAACCGTACGGTGAGTGGAATACCGGTAAAATTATGGTTTATAAAGGTACCGTTGTTCACTATCAGAATGGTGAGAATGTATTGGAATATCACCTTTGGACTCCCGAGTGGCAGGCTATGCTCGATAAGAGTAAATTCAGCAAGGATAAAAATGCCAAGGCATACGAGTTGCTGACCAACTGCGGTGGCGAGCAAAGAGAGGGATATATCGGTCTGCAGGATCACGGTGATAACGTGTGGTATCGCAACATCACAGTTAAAAAGCTCGACTAATTACAGTCGGAACCGTTATACGTTTTGTGTACAGAGGGATCGGGTGACCGATCCCTCTGTTGTTTTGTTCGGCGGTGTGCAGGTGGCTTAAAATCATCTGTTGGGCAGAATGAGATGCTCTATCGGATTGGGTGTAGTGTGTGATTGTGTGGTGTGTTTGAATGTGTGGCCAATCTTAAATCTTATTCCAGTTTTTCTATGTTTTCCCTGAGGAAGAATAGCTTGTGAATGCGGCGATTCGGGGCGATATCGGCATTTGCAAAGGGTGATAGGGTGTCGTCGGAAAAACAGGTGCCGGTGGTTACGACTGCCTGCTGGCCCCTAATAAAAGTATGGCTGAATAAGAAATGGTTAAGATGGAGGAATGTGAAAAGCCCTGTTTGCATCTGAATGTGGAATTGTGTATCTTTGTTAGACGTTCCTGTAAAGGGTGTCTGATCGCTGGAGTGGCCGTTTTATCGTGAATGAAATGTGCTGTAAAAGAGGATCAGACAGTCGATTGCAAAACGGTAACACACAAATTCAATAAACCGAACAAAATGAAAAAGACCATGAAATCGACGCTGAAGCTGGCTGCGCTTGCTTTGGTGGCTGCTTACGGCATCTCTTGCTGTGGCAATGCGAAGAAGGCCTGCGGAACCGCCTGCGGCGAAAATTGTGTATGCGGCGATAGCTGTGCATGTGCAGCTCCTTGTGCAGTGGACAGTGCTAAACTGGCCCTGCAGGTATATGACGCTTCCAAACCAATCAATCTGCAAGATTTGAATCTGTTCTTGGAATACGACAAGACAGATACGATCAAAGTAAGTGAAACGGTTACCCGTAAATTTATCTACCTGAACGATCTGATGACCGTGATCGTAGATTTCAACAACGGTCCTATGGCTGAACCTGATCCGTTCCACTCTCATCCTGCAGAGCAGGTTAGCTATGTGGCTATCGGTGAGTGCGATGTGTATATCGGTGACCAGCCGGTGAAACACCTCAAAACCGGTGATATCTTCGCTGTGCCGAGCAATGTGCCTCATACGGTGAAATCAACTACCAAACAGTTGCGTCTGGTGGATAGCTTTACGCCGATTCGCGAAGACTTTATTAGAAAATAATTACCCGTATTGGGTATTCCCAGGTGGGGATTCCGTCTTGCGGAATCTCCGCCGTTGCGTTTAAACGATTGGACAATTAACAGCTTTAAATGTTATACAGCTATGGAAAATTTAAAAGAAATGTTCTCACTCGAGGGTAAAGTTGCCCTCGTGACCGGTGCATCTTATGGTATCGGATTTGCATTGGCTACCGCTTTCGCTCGTGCCGGCGCCAAAATCGCTTTCAACGATATCAAACCCGAATTGGTAGAAAAAGGTCTGGCTGCATATAAAGAGTTGGGTATCGAGGCTAAAGGTTATGTAGCTGATGTAACCAACGAAGAGGCAGTCAACGAATTGGTTGCTAAAATCGAGAAAGATCTGGGTACAATCGATATCCTGGTTAACAATGCCGGTATCATCAAACGTATCCCGATGGTTGAAATGAGCGCTGCTGAATTCCGTCAGGTGATCGATGTCGATCTGAACGCTCCGTTCATCGTATCAAAAGCCGTTATCCCCGGAATGATCAAAAAGGGTGCAGGTAAGATTATCAACATCTGCTCAATGATGAGCGAGCTGGGTCGTGAGACGGTATCTGCTTATGCTGCTGCCAAAGGCGGTCTGAAGATGCTGACCCGTAACATCGCTTCTGAGTACGGCGAATACAACATCCAGTGCAACGGTATCGGCCCGGGTTATATCGCTACTCCGCAGACTGCTCCGCTGCGTGAGCGTCAGGCTGATGGCTCTCGTCACCCGTTCGATGCGTTCATCGTTGCCAAAACTCCGGCTGCCCGTTGGGGTACTCCTGAGGATTTGATGGGTCCGGCTCTCTTCCTGGCCAGCAAGGCTTCGGATTTCGTGAACGGTCACGTATTGTATGTTGATGGCGGTATTCTTGCCTACATCGGCAAACAGCCCAAATAATCAGATTTACGCTTAACGACGACAGATTATGAAACGTCTCGTAGTCATCATGGCTGCACTGTTGGCCGCCTGTTCAGGCGGCCGGCAGGTAACCGTGAAGGTCGAAAATGGTCTCTCCATTCCGCGCGAAAACGAAACCGTTGAGGTGGCATGGGACTCTTTGCAGAGTAGAATCAACGGATTGACCGCTGATAACGTTGTTGTGATCAATTCGCAAGGTGATCAGATACCTTCCCAGGTGATCTATGCCGGCGATACGATTCCTCAGACTCTGATCTTTCAGACAACCGTAGGTGCCGATAGTACCTGCCAGGTTACGGTGACGACCGGTGTGCGCAATGCGTACAAAACGCGCGTCTTTGGCCGTTTTGTGCCTGAACGTTTGGATGATTACGCCTGGGAAAACAACTGTGCGGCATTCCGCCTGTATGGACCTGCTCTGGCGGCCTCCATGGTGAGCAGCGGGATTGACTATTGGGCTAAATCTACTCCCAATCTGGTGATTGATGACTGGTATGAAAAGAATATCAGCGGTAAAATCAATTACCATATCGATTTGGGTGAGGGTTGCGACTGCTATGATGTCGGACCAACGCTCGGTATGGGCGCTTCGGCTCCCTATGCAGACGGAAAACTCTGGTTTAGCAGCAATTTTGTGAAAGCCGAGACACTGGATAATGGACCGATCCGTACCACTGCCAAGATTACCTATGCACCGTTCGATGTGAATGGTCGGCAAATCTCTTTAGTCAAGATCGTTTCATTGGATGCCTACTCGCATTTCAACCGCATGACCGATCTGTATGCCGGTGAAGGGGATACCCTTTCGGTTGCAGCCGGTATGGTCATTCACCAAGGAGCTCAACTCTTCCCTGGCGAAGGAACCTTTGCCCTGTATGAACCGGCATCGTTCTCTCCGAGCGGTAATGACGGACCATTGGGTGGCGGTGTGGTGCTGCCGGGCGGCAAGGCGATGCAGATCGATAATGAGGCGGTCTGTGTTGCTACTGCACAAATCGGAAAACCGTTTGTTTATTATTCGGGTGCCGGTACCAGTAAACAGGGTATTACGGCTGAACAATGGGCCCAAATGGTGTCTGACGAGTATCAGCGTGTGACCAATCCCTTGAAGGTGTCAATCGAGTAGAGAAGAGCCGTTTCATTGTTTTTCGTCGAAAATAAGGTCCCTACTTAGGGATCGTAAATAATAAAAGGGAGGATACTTGAAAAAGTATCCTCCCTTTTTATGTGTCGTAGAAGTTGTGTGGTCTGGATGGAATTGTCTGTGATGATGTCGGGTTGTATGAACCTTTGTTGTTAAGCGGCTTCTAACTCACCGTAAGATTTTTCTGATAGTTGGTTTTATCTGCCGGTTCTGATCAAGATGCTTACGATTTACAAACCGGATATCTGGTGAGCAGGCTGAGGGTAGGACGGGGCGCATTCATTAGTGCCAATTCTCATAGTGATCAGAGGTGGGGTAAGGAATGCATCTCCTTTTATTTTAAACCGTGATTTCAGTTCTCGCCAAATGAACATGGGCAGGAGTCTGTTCGGGGTGAGCCAATCAGTAATGTCCGGTGTTAATGTACCTCATCAAAAGGACGGATCAACGTATAGTATTTCGCCAGCAGGTGATCGGTCTCCCAGTAGGGGATGAATCCCTGAATCATGTAATCGATGTACTGCAATGCACTTTGAGTTACACGTGCAGGTAAGGTGGTACGGGCACTATCCGGTATCTCGATCCGGTAACCGTTGCCGATTGGTGTCAGTGTTACACCTTGGGCCAATTCTCCTAATTTTGTGAGCGCCGCCTGCAATGAACGGTTGAATTGAGCAGAGTCAATATCCTGCGTCGGCTCTACATAGAGTTGGGGATAGTTGGTCGGCTCTTCAACCAGGGTTAAAATAGCCTTTTCTCCACGTAACGTGAGTTTGCGGTAGGGAAGGCTGACAGTAGTTGGAATGCCTGCCGATACCGTGGTGGGTGGCTCGATAGCGGAATTTGTTTTTGCTGATGCCAAAGCGTTTCCATTCGTTGCAGAAAGATAGTAACGAATGTTAAGAGCTGTGTGTACTCCATTGAGAATGTAAGCCAGCTGTCCATTCCCTGGTAACCGAAGGGTGTCTCCGGTTAATTGAGAAGTGAGTGCTGCTGGCAGTGTAGAAGTGGCGGTTGCTTTCAGATACTCCTGTTTGGAAATAGCAATAGGCGTACGTTGGGCCGAGATGAACCTGATCTGACGCTCATAATTGATCCGTTCTCGCCCCAATAAAGCCAGTTGAATCAGATCGATTTGCGGGGCTGCCGCCAATAAAAAGGCGTAACGCATACCTAACGTATCGAACGGATAACTCCACGAATCATAAGTATCTGTAGGGAAAGAGTCAGAGGGTGCAGCATCGCTCTTGGACTGGATTGGAAGAAGTGGCAATACGTTTTCCGAACGTACGGACGGTTCGTCGGCCGAGCCACAAAGCTGAATGCCGTAAAATTCCGGTGTGCGTGCCAGTGCCCGTTGCAACATCGAAGCAATCTCGTATCGTTCGGGAGTTAACTCTCCGATCAGTGTCTCCTGCTTGTCTGCCAGTTCGGTGGCCTGTCTCAATTTGTTAAAGTCTGCTGTATTGGCCGCTAACGGCGCGCTTGTCAAAGTGTTGAGTCCAGCTTCTGTACATGGGAAAAGGTATTGCGCAGCGGTTGCAGTACGGCCCGACAGCAATACGATATTCCCCGGTTGTTTGGCCAGCAGCAGCTCGAGCGGGTTTCCCTCACTTTCGACTACCTCATTCCAGCTGGTGGCAGAGTCGGGGCGAGTATTAAATCGTTCGATGGAAGCTAAGTAGCTGTCGAGATATGCCCCTTCTGAAGCGAATACATGAACCGTACGATCAAAGATCGAATCCATGCGGTACTGTACCAAAGCTATTTGGTCATCTGCCGGAGCCAAAGCGATCAATTTTGCTGCGCCTGGTGTATCGGTAAAAGTTCCTTCTTGAGACAGACAACTGCAGAACAGAGTTGCCAACAATAGGTATGGTAGTCTTTTCATATCGGATACGATTTCGGACAAATAACGAATAAAGGATTAGGCACTTTAACCTAACAGCTGCTCATCTGGCGCAAATTCGATGGGATCGAATGTGTTGCGGTCATCCAGACGGAAGCGCAAGTAAGTGATAGGTACTCCCTGGGCCAAAAAACGTTTTTCGTATGTTGTTTTGATTGATAACAGCTCATCCGCAAAGCCGGTGCCGTAAATGTCTGTATTGGCAGCTTCTATAGGAAGCTGGTTGCCTTCCGCTACGGCACGGGTGTAGTCGTGCAGGTGGCGGCAGTCGCTTTTGAGATGAATCGTACCGCCAGGCCGTAAAAAGCGAGCATAACGTTCCAGAAAATCGGGCGCTGTCAAACGCTTTTTGACTCGACTTTTGCGTAGTTGCGGATCGGGGAAGGTGATCCAGATTTCATCCACCTCGCCTGGTCCGAAACAGGAGTCGATAAACTCAATGCGTGTGCGAAGGAAACCTACATTTTCCATCTGTTGTTCCGTTGCGGTTTTGGCTCCGCGCCACATACGGGCACCTTTGATATCTACACCGATGAAATTTTTGTCGGGGTAGCGCTCTGCAAGGGCGACAGTGTATTCTCCCCGACCACATCCCAGTTCAAGTACGATGGGATTGGAGTTGTGAAAGAATTGGTTGCGCCATTCGCCTTTCAATTTGTAGTCGGTGCGAAAAACCTCTTCGAATGCGGGTTGTACCATGCAGCTGAATGTGAGATTCTCTGCAAAACGTCTCAATTTATCTTTTCCTCGGGCCATAGGTCGGAAATGAAAATGCTGATTATGCGGTTAATGTTATGAGTGTGGCAGGGGCGTAACCGAGAATATGAAGCCATCTCCTTTTGTGAAACGAATCGTACGCGATGTTGTTGTGTCTCATTGATTCGGTCGCTCGAACTCCCTTGAGCCTTTTATTGTTTTATACGGTTGCTGAAATGTTTTATTTTAATTGCCGAAGTTTGCAATATGGATGTGTGTACTCTAAGTCTCTTTGTTTATTGGTGTGGGTAAAAGTGAATCTCATGGAAATGGCACAAAATCAAAGAGGCTAAAGCATCTCAACTATTCTGTCAAATGTCATTGTAAGTCGCTTTCTTGTTTCTGTGTACATGATCGCTACCTCCTTTTGCATCATCCTATCGGATATCGATTCCTACAGCAGCAACACCTGTAATCCCCTCTTCTGTTTGTCTGGCCGCTTCATCGGGATCATCCGGTTGAGGCATGAGCGGAGTGAAGGTAAACAGATAACGCCCCGGTTGGGCCAGTACCATTTTTGTTCGCAGCAGCTCTTCACGGTCAAAATAAAGCCCTGATGCTGGAGGTGTGTCAAATGTGCGGATGGATAGCGTGTCGTGCCATTTGTATCCTTTCGGCGTCGTAGTCGTTACAGCTAACCGTAATTGATCATAACCGAAGTCCTGACGTAAACGGGCGATTACATAAAGCGAACGTTCTGTTGTGGTGTCCTGGTTCTCGAAAATCACTTCAGCTCCATCCTTCCATCCATTCGGATTAAGATCTGTTGTGTGAATTTCGTGCGGCGATATACAACAGGTGAACAGAATAAAAGATAGAACGATCCCACTTCTAAATAGATGCTTCCAACTGTTGTCTCCTCTTTTTTGTTCCCGTCTCATCTCTGCTAATGCAATCGTACAAAATGGTTCCGTTGCTTTGGGTGATCACTCTCTGTTGTGTGCTGTTGTCTTTTGCAGCCTGGGAAAACTGCGACCTGCTTTACCACAGGTCTGTTAAATTGCTGGCTAAACATTGATCAGCGTTTTGTGCCGAGCAATTTGATTGACTTCCCTCTGCAACAGTTAACAGGCGTTGAAGTGGCGCAATCTCTTTATACAGGTTAAGGACTCCTCTTTTGTTGAGGTATTTTACAATATCCGAATCATGTGAGGTGGACTGTGCGAGTATGTAAAAGAGCATGCGCTGACTCCTGACTGTGTAAATTATCTGCTTCTGTTGCGATTGCGACGGCGTGGCATATCGTTACGCTGGGTCTCCTCTCCCTCCGGACGATTAACTCGCTGGGGACGCGGTGCACGTTCTCTGAGTTGATCTCTGTTAGGATTGTTGTTCCCGTTATTATTCCCCCCTGCTGTTTCGTTACGGTTGCTTGCCGTATTTTCGCGCTCGTTTTGTGACCTTTGGTCCGGACGGTTCCCTCCTCGGCGACGATTGTTGCGAGAACGGTTGCCATCCCGACGAGGTGCGTTTTTCCCTGTCTCGTTGTTGGATGGAGCATCCGTTTCGGTAGTCGCTATGGTCGGCTCTGCATTCCGTTTGTCGCGAATGTTTTCATTGCGTCCGTTCCGACTGTCGCTCTCCGAACGATTCCGATCGCGGCCTCCACGACGGCGTTTCTGTTTGTCAAAACGGGTCAGGCTATCTTCGCCCACACCATCCGAAAAGGTTGGCTCGTTATTTTTGGCAGACAGATCAATGTCGCTGAGTCGCTCGGGTTTGATCCCTTGACGGTTGAGGTGCAGGATCTCTTTAACGCGTTCGATGCTTAACGGCTGCATGCCTCCTACAGCGTGAGGATCACTGCTGAACCACATGGTGCGGTTGAGGATGTCTGTTTTCACTAAATAATACTCGCCGTCGAGTACCTGTAACGGCTCCCGAACCCGTGGAAAATCTTTGCGGGCATCGAGATAGGTGTCAAGTTCATATATCAGGCAGCATTTGAGCTTACCGCACTGACCGGCCAATTTTTGCGGATTCAGTGAGATCTCCTGATGACGGGCTGCGTTGGTCGTAACCGACACAAAGCTTGAAATCCAGGATGCACAGCATAGCTCACGGCCGCACGAGCCCAAACCGCCGATGCGTCCGGCCTCCTGGCGTGCTCCGATCTGCTTCATTTCGATGCGAATGCGGAATTGCTCGGCAAAAATCTTGATCAGTTCACGGAAATCAACACGCTCATCGGCAATGTAGTAGAAGATCGCCTTGATCTTGTCTCCCTGGTATTCCACGTCGCCGATCTTCATGTTCAGTCCCAGTTCAGCTGCGATTTGCCGAGCCCGAATCATTGTCGAATGCTCCAGCGAAATGGCCTCCTGCCACTTTTCAATATCTCCAGGTTTGGCTTTGCGGTAGATCTTTTTGAATTCGCCGTTCTGAGGATTGAAGCCGACACGTTTCATCTGTTTGGCAACCAAATCGCCTGTTAGCGAAATGATACCGATGTCGTGTCCCGGTGAGGCTTCAACAGCAACTATGTCACCCGTCTTGAGTGGCAGATTATTGACGTTCCGATAGAAGCTCTTTCGGGTGTTTTTAAAGCGGACTTCGTATATGTCGTTCGGAAAAACGTCCGGCATCTCTTCGAGCCAATCGGTCGATCCGAGTTTGAAACAGCCGGGATGGACGTTGGCCGTTACTTCGTCCTCACAACGGCAAAATGAACATCCCCGTCCAACATCGAGTTTGCAGCGGCATTCCTCGTCGGTTGAAAGGGTGGTATGGTTGTCGTATTTTGAATTCATCTGTTTGCTGGTCAGCAGGATTTTTCCTGAAGTTATGATTTGATTAAAGTCTTGAAGCAGTCATCTTAATCCCTGAATATGGCGGGCTTTGTTTGGCAAATACAAGACGCTATGCAAAGATAATAAAAAAAACGAGACAGCTGCGGATATGCTTAGCTCGCGGATAACTCTGTGTAAGCAGGTTGCGGATTGTGTGAAAAGGATCTGCTCGCTAAATGGGTATGTTAAGCAATGGCATTGTAAGCTGGAGCAGGTTTCATATGCTCGTTCAGCGGATCGTTCGTCGAATTTTCTTTGGACGATTGTATGAATTGTGGTGAATTTTAATGATCAAGAGCTCTTTGTCGGGTGTGAGGATCGCCAAAAAAAGTGTTAAATTTGAATAGAACTTAAAACGACCGACTATGAACGTTAACAAACTGTTGGATGCGCTGGCTATGCGTCATCCGGGAGAAAACGAATATCTGCAGGCTGTACGAGAAGTGTTGCTTTCTGTTGAGGAGGTGTACAATCAATATCCCGAGTTCGAAACCAATAAAATAGCTGAACGACTGGTTGAACCCGATCGTATTTTTACGTTTAAAGTTCCCTGGGTAGACGATCGGGGTGTAGTACAGGTGAATCTGGGATATCGAGTGCAGTTCAACAACGCGATCGGGCCATACAAAGGTGGATTGCGATTCCACCCGAGTGTGAATCTGAGTATTCTGAAATTTTTGGGATTTGAACAGATTTTCAAAAATGCGTTGACTTCACTGCCTATGGGTGGAGCTAAAGGCGGTTCCGATTTCAACCCAAAAGGAAAGTCCGATGCGGAGATCATGCGTTTTTGCCAAGCCTTTATGACTGAACTGTGGCGATATATCGGGCCGGAAACCGATGTGCCGGCCGGTGATATTGGAGTGGGCGGTCGTGAAATCGGATACCTGTATGGCATGTATCGCAAATTGGCCCGTGAAAATACAGGGGTACTTACTGGTAAAGGATTGACCTATGGCGGTTCGTTGGTGCGTTCCGAAGCGACCGGTTTCGGGGCAATCTACTTTGTAAAACAGATGTTGGCAAAGGCGGGCGATTTGCTTGCCGGTAAGGTGATCGCTATCTCCGGATTTGGCAATGTAGCTTGGGGTGCTGCACTGAAAGCGCTTCAGGAGGGAGCCAAAGTGGTGACCATCTCCGGACCGGACGGTTATATTTATGATGAAGTCGGTCTTGATGAGGAGAAGATTGCCTATATGTTGGAACTGCGTGCATCCAATAACGATGTGGTGGCGCCTTTTGCTGATCGGTTCCCTAGCTCGCGATTCATTGCCGGTCGTAAACCCTGGGAGATGAAGGTCGATATTGCAATGCCGTGTGCAACGCAAAACGAACTCGATGGCGAGGATGCTGCACAGTTGTTGGCCAATGGCGTTCAGTATGTGGCTGAGGTTTCCAATATGGGGTGTACTCCTGAAGCCATAGATGCATTTATCGCTCACCGTATTTTGTACGGTCCGGGTAAGGCGGTCAATGCCGGCGGTGTGGCTACCTCTGGGTTGGAGATGGCTCAGAATGCTATGAAGCTGAATTGGGGTGCAGCCGAAGTGGATGAAAAATTACACGAAATTATGGCTTCGATCCATACGGCATGCGTCCAGTACGGCACAGAGCCGGATGGCTATATCAATTACATGAAGGGTGCCAATATTGCCGGATTCATGAAGGTGGCTCGTAGTATGGTGGAACAGGGAGTTTTGTAAGGCGGCGAATACATGCTTATCATGTAGAGAATGCCTGCTCTCATGAAAGATTCTTGCGCGTGAGTCAGGCTTGATATAGTCTGCCCTAAATCAAGACAGTTTTTTAGATCAATATAAATCTGAATCAGTAAAAATGGTTAGCGAAAAGATCAAAGGATTGGTGGCTGCTACGGTGACCCCGATGAAAGCAAATGGGGAGGTGAATCTTCCGGCTCTGGATAGTTATGTGAAACATCTCGAGAAACAGGGGTTGGCTGGAGTTTTTGTTAACGGCACAACGGGTGAGGGATTGTTGATGACCTCTGAAGAGCGCAAAGCGGTTGCTGAGGCGTGGATGGCCTATAAAGATAAATTCAAAGTGATGATTCATGTGGGTGGAACCAGCTATGCAGCGGCAGTTGATCTGGCCCGTCATGCTGAACAGATCGGAGCAGATGCCATTTCGGCTATGGGGCCCTGCTTTTTACCTCCGTATCGTGCAGAAGAACTGGTTGCGTTCAATAAAATTATTGCTGCGGCAGCGTCCAATACGCCGTTTTATTATTATCACATTCCGGGAACGTCACATGTCAATGTCAATATGCTCGATTTTCTGAAATTGGGTGAAAAAGAGATTCCAACCCTGCGCGGTATCAAATACACTACCTACGATTCGATGACAATGCAGGAGTGTATTGCCTATCGAGATGGTTATTATGACATTCTGCATGGCCATGATGAGACCATCTTGACTGGGCTAATGCTTGGGGCAACGGGTGGTGTCGGAACCTCATACAGCGTGACCGGTGAGCTTTATAACAAGATGCTTAACACCTTCTGGGCCGGTGACGTGGCTGGAGCGGTGAAATTGCAGGAAGAGGCTGTCAAGTTTATCCGGGTGCTGATCAAATACGAAAACTCAGTGGTGGGCATCAAAGCTATTTTGCAGATTATGGGTGTTGATTGCGGCCCGGTTCGCTTGCCGATGCGCAACCTGACACCTGATCGTATGAAATCTCTTGAGGCAGACTTACGGGCGATCGGTTGGATTTAACGAATTGCCAGCTAACAGTTGTGACTGCCGCATATCGGATTCAGCATAGCGATGTGGCTTGATGAGAGAGAATCGAGGAACCGTGGCGGAGTCTCGCCGTGGCCTTTGCAACTATAGGACGTTACGGCAGAATGAAAGTTGACATACCTTCAGCTGAGGTGGAACTTTAGTGTGCTGTCCTGACGTTGGTGGAGCAACCATCCACTGCCCGTGCCCGCGACCGGGCTGACTATATGAATAAAAACCTGAACGAATGAACCTTTTGACTTCAATCGCTTCTGCGGATGGGGCAATCGCTGGAGTTGCGACCGGTTTCCGACTGCTCGATTGGGTGGTCGTCGCTCTCTTCTTGCTCTGGATGCTGTGGATTGGATACCGGTCCGGACGTCGAAATCGTACTGCAGAAGACTATGTATTGGGTGGCCGAACCATGAATCCGGTTATGGTGGGAATATCGCTTTTCGCGACGCTGCTCAGTACATTAAGTTATCTGTCCTATCCAGGAGAGATGATCAAATATGGCCCTGTGGTCTTTATCGGATTGGTAGCCTTCCCGATTGCCTATTTCCTGGTTAGTCGGCTGATGATTCCCCGTTACATGAAGATGAAGGTGACCAGCGCCTACGAGATTCTCGAAATCCGATTGGGACGTGGGGTGCGTACGTTGGCGACGATCTTTTTCTTGTCCCTGCGTTTCTTGTGGATGGCCACGATCATCTATGCGACGGTTGATGTCGCCCTGATTCCGGTATTTGGTCTCGATCCAGGGTGGGTTCCCATAATTAGTGTGGTTTTAGCTGTAATTACTGTGATTTATACTACGATGGGAGGTCTGAAGGCGGTTGTATTGACCGATGTGATTCAGACGGTGGTGATGTTTGCCGGGGTGCTGCTTACGATTGGTATCATCGGAGGTAAAGTGGGTTCCGTCGGAGCCTTTTTTGAACCGCAGTTGTTTGAGCATTGGCCTCCGATCGAATGGGGGTTCGACCCCTCGAAACGCATGACAGTTGGCAATATTTTGTTGATGACTCTGGTTTGGCAGGTCTGTACGGCCGGATCGGATCAGATGGCTATTCAACGTTATCTCTCTACTCCCGATGTGGCTACGGCAAAACGGTCGTATCGGATTTCGTTGGTTACCTCCTGCACCATTCAACTGCTGTTGGCGGTAGTGGGGTTGGTGGTGATGACCTATTTCCTGCGTTATCCGCAAATGCTGGCTCCTGGGACTACGGTAGCCGGTGATGCAGACACCCTGTTCCCTCGGTTTATCCTGATCGGGTTGCCTGCCGGAATTACCGGATTGATCGCTGCCGGAATCATGTCGGCTGCTATGTCGAGCCTTTCGTCCGGGCTGAACTCTTCGGCAACGGTGATTTACGAGGATATTATTAACCGGAACCGCAAGGAGAGCAACACTTCGTTGAAAAGTTTGCGCCACATCAAACTAATTGCCGTAGCGCTTGGAGTTGTTGTAGCGTTGTCGAGCTTTTTAGTTGCCTATGTAAGTGGAAATCTGCTCGATGTCGTCATTAAGGTGGTCAATTTGGTGGTAGCTCCGCTGTTTGTGCTCTTTTTTATGGCTCTGTTTGTGCCGTGGGCCACTTCACGTGGGACGGTTGCAGGTGGACTGTTCTCCATGCTGGTGGCTGTGCTGATTGCTTTTGCCGAGATTTTCGGCATCACGGCTTTGTGGATTATGCCGGTTGCTTTGGTGTCTGGAGTCGTAGCCAGTATGCTGTTCAGTTGGTTCGACCGGTGGCTGGTTAGGCGTGGATTTCTTGAGGAGAAAAGTGACCGACAAAATAAGTAGAAGGGCTTTGTGAGAGCCCTTGTCGGATTTTTGTTGATTGTTTGCGGTGCGTATGACTCTGATTTTGATCTTTGCCTTGGTTCCGATCCTGATCTTGACGCACGGTGCATACATAGTAAACGGGAGCAACTATCATTAAGATAGTTGCTCCCGTTTTGTTTATCCTTTGATTCTATTGCATATCCGCTGCTAACGGTTTGTGCAATGTGTTAATCTCAAATCGTGTAGGTAGGGCTTTTTAGAAGGGCAGATCATCAACCTCTTTGGAATCAGTAGGCTCCTCCGGTACAAAAGCGTCTAACGGAGGTAGCGCATCTGGTGCTGGAGCTGCAGCGGCGGGAGCTTTGCGGGTCATACGCCATGCACGAACGTCAGTGTACCAGCGCCCATTGAATTCGCGAGACTCGACATTGGCAGAGATATTGACCACTTCGCCCGGACGCAAAGTTCCGGCCTCAGCAGCCTTGTCCCCCCAAAAACCAACACAGATTTTACGATTAAATTCACCCGGTTGTTCGAAAATGACCTCTTGCTTGATCCATTCACCGCGTGCATTTGTACCCTTAACAACCGGCAATACGGTCAATACAGTTCCTTCAAAATCCATCGTCTATGCCTCCTCTTCGATGATGTCAACTTTGAGGATCAAGTCTCCCTGACGAATATCGTCGATCACATCCAATCCGTCTACAACGCGACCGAAACAGGTGTGTACACCATCCAGGTGTGCCGTGTTTTCACGGTTGCAGCAGATGAAGAATTGTGAACCACCAGTGTCTTTCCCGCGATGAGCCATCGAAAGCACGCCACGGTCATGGTATTGTTTTCCTCCCGAAGTTTCGCATTTGATGGTGTAGCCTGGGCCACCTGCACCGGTTCCCAGTGGACATCCTCCCTGGATCACGAAACCAGGAATAACCCGGTGAAAAGTCAACCCGTCATAAAATCCGCTTTTCGCAAGTTTAACAAAGTTGGCTACAGTGCCCGGAGTCTCTCGATCGTAAAATTCGACGAACATGTCGCCTTTCTCAGTGTGAATAATACCTTTGGTCATAGTATCTGTTCTATATTAGTTTGTTGCGTTGTTTGCTGACTGAATGGGCGGTGGTTTCAATAATTGAAATTGGCACCGGCTGTCATTGCGTTGGCGATCGCTAAAATTGCTAAATTGGAGTTTAAAGATAGACTTTTTTTGCATTTTGCCCAACCTGTCCATGCAAAACAGATCAAAGAACCGGTTGTGTCCGAGCACCCCAATCAGCTGGAGGTGAAAATCCTCAATCGGCTCCAGTTGGGACATAAGTTTCCCTGTAACAGTTGTGGATTTTACTTTACAGAGCTGTTACTGTGAAAAATGTACTCGAGTGATGTGATGCCAGGGGTGTTAGATCACGTTGAGCTGGTCGAGGAACAACAGGACAATCACAACCGGCGCAACAAATCGGACAATGATACGATAGTAAGGGTAGATGGAAGAGCCATAACGTCCGCGTGATGTCACCTCATCTTGCAAAGTTTTGTTGCGCATGAACCATCCGGCAAACAGTACCGAGAGCAGGCCGCCCAAGGGTAACATGTAGAGGGAGGTGAGGTTGTTGAACAGATCAAAAATATTCATGCCCAGGACCCGCAACGATGAGTCGGGCAGTTGAGACCAGAGGCAAAGTGAACTTAGGGCGGCAACCACCACGACTGCGATCAGTGTGGCAGTGCGGCGACGCAGATGCATCTCTTCACTGATATAGAGCGTGGCCACCTCCAGCAGGGATACCGATGATGAGATCGATGCAGTAAAGAGCAGGAAGAAAAAGAGGATCCCCAGCACATACCCGCCAGCCATGTTGCCGAAAACGGTAGGCAGGGTGATGAAGACCAGTTCAGGACCTGAAGTGGGGTTAATGCCGTAAGAGAACACAGCAGGAAAGATCGCCAAACCGGCCAAAATGGCTACACAGGTGTCGGTAATGGCTATTGTAGTAGCCATTCTGAACATATTTTCATGTTTGGGAATGTATGAACCGTACGTGATCATCGTTCCCATGCCGAGACTCAGCGAAAAAAAGGCCTGTCCGAGAGCTTGCAGTACAACATGGCCATTAATCTTGCCGAAATCGGGTCGAAGCAGGAATGAGATTCCCTCTTTTGCCCCGTCAAGTGTCATTGAGTTGATAACCAATCCAATCAGTAACAAAATCATAAAGGGCATTACTACTTTCCCGAACTTTTCAATTCCTTTCTCAACGCCCCGCATGACAATAAAGGCAATGAAAGCAATGAAAAGGAAGGTCCAAAACATCGAACCGGTTCCTTGCGCAATGTAGTTGTCGAAATTGTGGCGAATTTGTTCGGAGTTTTGGTTGAGGAAGCCTCCCGTTATGGCTACCTTTAGAAAATGGAGCGCCCAGCCTGCAATGACGGCATAAAATGACAAAATAATCGTCGAGGTGGCGATTCCAAGATAACCGGCTCCATTCCAGTAGCCTCGCGGAGAGAGTCGACGAAAGGCTCGCAGCGCATTGGAACGGGTGTGACGACCGATGCTAAATTCAGTCAACATGATCGGAATACAGATCAATAGACTAAGTGTGATATAGACTAAAATAAATGCTGCGCCGCCATTTTCACCGGCGATATAAGGGAATCTCCAAATGTTGCCCAGCCCGACAACCGAGCCACCTACAACGGCTATGGCTCCGAACCGGCTTCCAAAGGAACTGCGTGGTTTCATCAGATTTTATTTTCAAAATGCCTGTTCCCCGGTTATGTGATAATGTAGGGAATAGGACGGGATTGTGTTGTCCAATAATAGTTGGGTGAGGCTTTATGCCGTTTTGACAGAGCAAAGATAATGAAAATGTTTATTGTTTGACAAAATGATAAAAACGCTCAAGTAGTACGGGAAATATAACGAGATAAAATGTGTATAATTTGTAATTATACAGTGCAGATAGTTGTTAAATTGAAAGTTGTCAAATTGAACGGCTGATGATTTGTAAGTTATTGCAGATGTAAATTTTTACCGTTACAAGAGCGTTAAATTTTTGGCGATTATGTGCTCTCCTGTGAGTATAATTGCGTGACATCTTTTTGAAAGTAGATTGGTGGAGCAGGGTAGTGTTATGGCAATCCTTCAGGTAATTCTCTTTGGGCGAATCATTGCACGCTTGAGAAGCGGAGCAGGAAATAGATCAGGTGTAAAGAGACTGTTAAGTGAACATAGCAGCACAAAAAAGCGGCAAAGCAAAGTTTATATGTCCGAGTTTTGACTGTGTTATACGATGCGGCATCTGTGATATGGTAGATCTTTGGTGTATGGTTGTCCTGATGGTACAGCATCTCTTCTTATTGATTGTTCACAAACAAAAAGGGCATCCGAATGGGTGCCCTTCTTAATACTCTGATCAAATTGTTGTTAAAAAATGCGTCGATTGTATTATTTTAATTCTGCTTTGATGAGAATGGGATAGTGGTCCGAAGGATAGTGTTTCCCGTCCGAATCTCGCAAAATTCCGTATTTAAGAACATTAACGCGATCATTAACAAATACGTAATCAATTTCGGTGTGGCCATCCAAAGTGTCTGGAATTGCCATACTGCCTTGCCCAACAGGTACGCCATTGTAGCTGATTTGGTTGCCCAAATCGTAGGGTGAAGTTTGTGAAGCTTCACGCGAAGAGGTGAGATGCTCTCTCATCACTTTGATCGGATCGGTCTCCCATTCTGCATTGAAATCTCCCGAACAGAAAATCGGATAGTTGTTAGCCGCCTTTTCCTGAATTCGGTCGCAGATCAATAAGGCTCCGTTATGGCGAGCTGCCGGTCCCAGATGGTCAAGATGGGTGTTGAAATAAAAAAACTCTTTGTCGTTGAACCGATCGTTGAGTTTTACCCATGTGCAGATTCGGTTATAGGCTGCATCCCAACCAATGGATACGGTGTCAGGACGTTCCGATAACCAAAAGGTCCCGCTATCGAGCAGTGCATAACGCTCAGTACGGAAAAAAACAGGAGAATGCTCACCCTGTCCGTTGCCGTCACGTCCGGTTCCTACAGCCGTATATTCCGGTAGCGCCTTGCCCAAATCTGCCATCTGTTCGGGACGGACCTCCTGCATGCCAATAATATCGTAGTCGTGGAAACGGATCAAAGCCGCAATTTGTTCACAACGGGTCTTCCAAGGGAAAGCACCCGTGTCAATGACTCCACACCAGATATTGAAACTGCCTGCTGTCATGGGAACAGCGGGGCGCTCCTGTTTGCATCCTGTTGTACTGACAAACAACAGAACCAGCATCGAGAGGGCAATCACTCGGCCATAAATAGTCCGTAAACGATTACTTTTTGATGTCATAGTAGCAGCGTTTGGGAGAATAGATTTTGCCCTCTTTGGCCAGTTGTTTGATCACTTTGCTGGCCTCCTCTTTGTCAATGCCGGCAGCTGCGGCGATATCGCCTGGACGCATAGCGCCTTTCTCAGCGAGCGCTTTCAAAATTTTCTCTTCCATAATTGTTGTCTTTTAAGTTAATTTGTTTGTTATTAGTGAATTGATGATTCATTACAAACAAATATCTGCTGATTCTTGTCTGTCTGTGAGTCGTATTGGTTACAAGACCAATCCGTCAGCGATTATTTGTGTTAAGCGAAGATAGCAAAAAAACAGTGTGAAACGCAAATCACCCAATGCGAAAGAGTCCCAAATGTGGATGATTGAGGCAGAGAAAAGAGTAGAAAAGACAACAAAACCATGGAGTGGGGCAGTTATCCTTCTTCTAAACAAAAAGGAAATATTGCTTGGTGCGTTTTTATATGTTGTGTGAGCGGTTCGAAGTAGCTGTGAAAAGCAATGAGGACTATGGTTTGTGGTAGGCAGAGCGTAAAATATCTGCCGAGGCCGGCCCTTCACAAAATAGCAGATCAATGATAGACAGGTTTGGGGCAAAAGGCAGACGATCCGAGAAAGTCTGATAGTATTGTGGGGCTGTGAAGGTAGGATCCGGACGACTGAGGCGTGGTTTGGGTGAAAAACAGGTGCGCAAATCGCAGACCTGCTCTTCATCAAGTTTATCCGCGTCTTTGGAGACTGGCATCGCGTTGCTACTGTGATCCATGTTAGTTGAGACCTCTGTTTTGTCACATGACCAATAATGGTCTGTAAATGCAATTTGGTCTGCGATCTTTCCTGATGGATCCAATAAACGTAACGTTACCTCTAACAAGGCGTTGTTTAATTCGACAAGTTTGTCGAATCGTTCGGTAAACAGTGGGGCAAATGCTCCTTCATAATGATCAAAGTAGGGCGCTCCCCGGTAAGCAGAGACGATCGCTTGCCAATGTTGGTGCTGCCATCGTTTCGCATAATCGATGCAAATCTCCCGAGTAGGAGTGTTTATGCCTCCTGTGTGGTAAACAGGAACAGTCAATGACATGATTCCTCCTGCTGAAAGGATGTCGCAGCGGTTGCGCCAGCTCTGCTTGAGGTAATGTTCATGCAGATCAATACAGGCGTGACCGCTTAATAGTTTCGAATAGTATTGTATGTTGCCGAGATAGGCTGTTGGCAGCAGAATCATCTTAATGTGTATCGGATGGGGTTTCAGTAGAGTTGGCTGTTTTGTTTTGGGAATCGTTACCGAACAGATCGACCTCTCCGCGTTCAATTTTGCGGAACATCGTTGCTAGCTCCGCTACTACAGGCGAAATCAAGGACAATACGTCGTCAATGTATTTTTGACGAGCTGTGTCAGAATTGGCCGTAGCTTCGGAATTTGTTGTTGCGGTTTCCCCTTCAGTAGAACTACCCTTTGAGTGTTTTTTGCCGGCAGATTGAATCCGGAGCAGAACAACCGAATAGAGCGCACGGAAAAATAACTCGATATCACTGATGTCAGGGTGTTTTAGTTTTGCTTTCATCTTAGGCAGTTCCGGCGCTACATGGCTGTACAGGCGGCGATACTCAGCCCCTACCGGCAAAACCAACAACTGTTTGTGTAGATTGTCGAGATCGGCAATTAAGTGCATGGTATGCTCAAGATGCCCCTGCTGCTCCTTGCCCTCTTCGCGTAGCAGGTTGACAATATCCATATACCATAAAAAAGTCTCTTGTTTTTGTGCTTCAGTCAATCCCGATGGTTGTACCAATTGAGAATAGATGGCTTCCGGACTGAATTGCAAAGCTCGCAGCAGATCTTCTAACTGCCATAAGTAGAGGATGTATTCGGCAATATTCTCTTTACGTGTTTTTTGTGCGGTGAACATGATATTGGTGTGCTTTAAAGATTCACGTGTAATTCGGAGGAAGCCACGGATTTACGTTAAGAATATACGTAATAACTTTTGTTGGAAACTGGTACTGCATTTATTGAATGTGCACCAGCCTCAAATATACTTAGTCCCGTAGACTAGTACCAAAAAACAAAGATAGTTTTTTCTATTTGATTTTATAGAAAACAAAGGGAGATGCAGCAGCCCGCAACATGGACGAGAAATAGGATAACATTGTATAATATAGTCTCTAATTAAGGAAAAAAACATGTAGGAGTAGTTGGTAATGGTTATTTTTGTACTTTTACATCATTAACCTCCACTACCACTCATTATGGAAATACTTTTTTTCATTATTGCAGCGTTCTTGTTGTCTGTTGGCACCGGATGGGTCATCATACCGCGCATTGTCATGATATCGAAAAAGAAGAGACTTTTCGATGAGTTGAGTGCCCGGAAATCGCATACAGGTATGGTCCCTCGCTTAGGCGGCGCTTCGTTCTTCCCGACCTTCCTTTTTGCTTTTACTTTGACGATGGGCATGCGCTACATTTTTGGATACAATGTGGCTGATGACTATTTTATGGACTCACTGCGTGAGCTGATGTTCTTATTGGCTGGATCGACTGTACTGTTTTGTGTGGGAATGGCAGACGATTTGACAGGAGTCGGTTATAAGGGTAAATTCTTGGCTCAGACATTGAGTGCGGTGTTGATCTGCTGTTCTGGAGTCGAAATTACCAGCCTGGATGGATTGTTCGGTATCTACGAGATCCCGTATTGGGTGGGAGTCGTTCTGACGGTTTTAGTTATCGTGTTGTTAGCTAATGCATACAATTTGATCGATGGTATTGATGGTCTCTGTTCAGGACTGTCGTTGCTGGCTTTGTTGACTTTTGGTCTCTGGTTTATTGTGCATGGAATTTATGTCTATGCAATGATGGCCATGGCTATGGCAGGTGTTGTCTTGGTATTTTTCTTTTATAATGTTCTGGGAAAACGTTTGAAGGTTTTTATGGGTGATACCGGTTCGCTCCTTTTAGGCTATTTAATAGCATTTTTGGGTCTCAAATTCTATAGCTTGAATGTATCAGGCGAATTTTTCCGGATTAATGCAGCCCCGGCAGTCTTCTTGGGCGTGGTTTCCATTCCCGTATTTGATGTAGTAAGAGTTTTTTGTGCTCGCATGGCTGCAGGACTCTCTCCGTTCTATCCAGATCGCAGACATATTCATCACAAGCTATTAAGAATAGGCTTAACGCACTTGCAAAGTGCCATGGTTATTGTACTTTTGCAAGTCAGTTTTATTTTACTGAATTTCCTTCTTCGCAATGTTAGTATCAATTTGTTATTGGCAATTAATATTGCGTTGGGTTTTGCTGTAAATTATCTGCTCAATGTGTTAGGAGGCCGATACGTGGCTCCACAAGTACAACAAAACGTCCCGGAACACGTTGATAAGAGTGATGAATAATAATACATTCGATATATTATGATTATGATGCACAAAATCCGTTCGATTCTTGCATTGGCTTTTCTAATTTTGTCTCCGAGTGTCACCTGGGGGCAGATTTCTCCTGAGATGATTCAAAAGGCTCGTCAGGCTGGAGCTACTGATGCTCAGATCCAGGCTGCATTAAGTGGTATGAATACTACTAATAATCAGTCAATTCAGCAAAATCGTACAGCGATTAGTGATACCGCTTCAGGACGCAAAGAATTGGATTCGGCGATGTTGGCTCAGGTCAATCCAGATGTTTTTCAACATCGTGACTCGATGACAGGACGACAGACAGAGTATGAGATCGTATGGGAAAATGATAAATTTGTTCGTCGTCCGATTCCTTTGGTATTCGGCCAGGAGATGTTCCAAAATAAAAATCTGACCTTTGCCCCTAATTACAACATGGCTACTCCTCCATCATATGTATTGGGTGCTGGAGATGAAATCGTCGTTGAAGTATGGGGCCCTTCAGAATTTGAAGTTAAACAACGAATCTCTCCAGATGGAACGATCAATATTCAAGGGATTGGATTGATTAGCCTGAATGGTTTGACCATGGCAGAAGCTCAAAACAGAATTGCGAACAAAGTGAGCGGTGTTATGGGCGGTGCCAATGTTAAGGTGTCATTAGGCCAAATCCGAAGTATTAAAGTCAATATTGCTGGTGAAGTAATGGTTCCCGGAACCTATACATTACCTTCGCTGGCATCTGTTTTCAATGCAATCTATTCTGCAGGTGGTGTTAATCGGATCGGTTCTTTGCGCGCCATTAAGGTTTATCGCGATAGCAAAGAGATTGCTACGCTCGATGTGTATGATTATTTGATCAATGGCAAGTATGAAACCAATATTCGCCTGGAAGATAACGATATGATCATTGTTCAGCCTTACGATAGCTACGTAACGGTAACAGGTAAAGTGAAACGTCCTCGTATTTATGAAATGAAGAAGGATGAAACGCTTGGTGATCTTTTCAAATACGCAGGCGGATTTACTGGTGACGCTTATAATGATAATGTCAATGTAAAACGTAAAACCGGTCGCCAATATAGTATATTGACGGTTGATAATCCTGATTTTTCGGAATTTACAGTTGCTGATGGAGATAGCGTGATTGTGGATCGTATTTTTGATGAGTTTGCCAATCGGGTTGTAATTCGCGGTGCTGTTTGGCGTCCTGGTGACTATGAGTTGTCCGAACGAACAAATACACTGTCTAAATTGATCGCACGTGCAGAAGGTTTGAAAGGCAATGAGTTCGCGCATCGAGGACAGATCACTCGTCTGAAAAGCGATTATACTTACGAAATTATCCCTTTTGATGTTAGAGAGGCTGCAACAGGTGTACAAGATATTGAGTTGATGCGTGAGGATTCAATCTATATCCCAACTATTCTAGACTTGCGTGAAGCGTATACGATTACCATTGGTGGTGAAGTTAATCGACCCGATACACTTGAGTATCGTGATGGTATGACTGTCGAAGATGCAATCTTAATGGCAGGAGGATTGAAAGAGTCAGCGTCGTATGCAATGGTTGAGGTCGCTCGAAGAATTAAAGATCCTAAATCAACCTCATATACTGATAAGCGAGCGGAGATTTACACATTCTCGATTAATGATATGCTCCAAATTTCACCGGAGGCAGAACGCTTTGTCCTTCATCCCTTTGACGAAATTTATGTGCGTCGATCCCCAGGGTATAGTGTACAAGAACGTGTATATATTTCGGGAGAGATCCTTTTTGATGGTAATTATGTATTGGCTACAGCTGGCGAGCGTTTGTCGGATGTAATCAAAAAGGCTGGAGGTTTTACACCAGAGGCTTATGTGAAAGGGGCGAGTGTGAAACGCCGTCTGACAGATGATGAACGCATTCAGGTTGAGTCATTACTTAAAATGACTCGCGAAAGTCGTACAACATCAGGTCGTGACTCTGCTGCATTTGAAAATATAGAAATTCCTGATTATTATCCGGTTGGTGTAGATGTCGTGGCTGCATTGAACAATCCGGGATGCAGTGAGGATATTGTTTTACGTGATGGTGACCAGATTTTTGTTCCAAAATATAATGGAACGGTCAAAATTTCTGGAGCGGTCAATTATCCAAACTCTGTAGTATTTACGAAAAGTAAACTGAAAGAGTACATTTCTCAAGCTGGAGGTTATAAACAAGTGGCACGTCGTCGTCCTTTCGTTATATATATGAATGGACAGGTTGCCTCGACACGTACCGGTTTCTTCTGTAAACGCTACCCGAAGATAGAACCTGGTTGCCAAATTATCGTGCCGCAAAAGATTATCAAAGAGGGTCGTGGTATGGCTGGTGTGATGAGTATGGTAACTTCAACGGCATCTTTGGCTGCTGTGATAGCTTCTTTAGTTAATATTGCAAAGTAGCTACATATTCTCGTTGAAAATTGGTCTGTAAGCCTGCACAGAGTGCAGGCTTTCTTTGTTTTTTTCAAAGATTATTTGTACTCTTGTACTTGATTTTGATTCGTCTATAATCATTTGTCAACATAAACGTTAAAGCAAGTATTATGGTTAATTACAAAGATCTTGGCCTTGTCAATACACGTGACATGTTTGCGCGTGCTATTAAAGGTGGTTACGCTATCCCAGCGTTCAACTTCAATAATATGGAGCAGTTGCAGGCTATTATTCAGGCTTGTGCTGAAACCAAATCTCCGGTAATCCTTCAGGTGTCTAAAGGTGCTCGTCAGTATGCCAACCAAACGCTGTTGCGCTATATGGCAGAAGGTGCTGTTGAGTATGCAAAAGAGCTCGGTTTGGCTCATCCTGAGATTGTATTGCACCTCGATCACGGTGATTCTTTTGAGCTCTGCAAGTCTTGCATTGATATGGGCTTCTCGTCAGTAATGATTGATGGTTCTCACCTGCCTTACGAAGAAAATGTTGCCTTGACGAAAAAGGTAGTTGATTACGCTCATCAGTTTGATGTAACTGTTGAAGGTGAGCTCGGTGTTTTGGCTGGTGTAGAAGATGAGGTTAGTGCCGAGCATCACACCTATACCAATCCTGAAGAGGTTATCGATTTTGCTACTCGTACTGGTTGTGATTCTTTGGCAATCTCGATCGGAACTTCGCATGGTGCATACAAGTTCAAACCGGAACAGTGTCATGTAGATCCCGCAACAGGTCGTTTGGTTCCCCCTCCTCTGGAATTCGCTGTTTTGGATGCAGTTATGGAGAAATTGCCTGGCTTCCCTATCGTATTGCACGGTTCTTCTTCAGTTCCACAGGAAGAGGTTGATATCATTAATAAGTATGGTGGAAAATTGGAGGCAGCTATCGGTATTCCTGAGGATCAATTGCGCAAAGCTGCAAAATCTGCGGTTTGCAAAATTAATATCGATTCAGACAGCCGTTTGGCTATGACTTCTGCAATTCGTAAGGTGTTTGCTGAAAAACCTGCAGAGTTTGACCCTCGTAAATATCTTGGTCCAGCTCGTGATAACATGAAGAAATTGTACGAGCACAAGATTATTAATGTGTTGGGTTCTGCTGGTAAATTGGCACAAGAATAACATTTGCTTTTCAATAAAAAGGGGGATACATTCCCCCTTTTTTTATTGAAAAACGATTATATATTATTTGAATTTGCCAACCATCCAAGGTGTAAACCTCATAATGAGAAATGATGCTAAATACATTAATGAAATATCTATTAAATAAATCAGAATCGGCATGATTATGTTCCCATTATATTCTAATCCGATTTTTTGCAGAAGTATGGTTATGCTTACAAGTACTCCAGAATTTAAATAGTAGAAAATTAAAGAGTTCTGTCCAATATACGATAACCATGTCATATTCTTGGGCAGCCGTTTTAATATGTTGATGATTATCGCAATTGCTAAAATGATACAAGAACATAACACAGTGCATGTGATAAAACAACATGTCCCAAACGCATTTGATATATGCAGGCCTCAAATGTGTGTATATAACGATTAATTCCCATTAATAGTAAGTATGTGATTGCTAGGAATATGATAATGGGAATGGATAGTGGTTTGATTTGGGATTCGTATTTTTTGTATGTTAATCCAAGTGTCACGTAAAATAAACAAATCATACCTTCTCCTAAATACCAAGGAGTCTTATAGGGAATGAATTCAAATATTGTTAGTCCTATAAGTATGCTCACTAACGTGCATAACCATATCCATTTGAGTGATTTACTGATATTCAGAATAACATTGAGAAGTAATTTGGCAATGATTAAAGCTGCAATAAACCAGCTTGCATACCCTCCCAAAATGTTGATGAGAAACATTCTGAATGTGATATCTGTGTCATGTGCGATACTTTTCGGTAACCATATTATACTTGTAAATACAAAGTATGGTAATAGCAGTCTTTTAACAATGGAAATAAAATCCTTTTTTGCATTAAATTGGTTAAGATTGGTGAGATAACCGGAAATAAAAAAGAATAAGGTGAGAAAAAAAGGTTCGATCCAATCTAAAATGACTTTACCATCATTAACATAAATGGCCCATGTGTGAAAGAGTATAACACAGAGCATACATATCCCTTTACCATAATCTAACCACGCAATTCTTTCAGTTTTCATATGTGTCCCTTTAGTGTTGTTAACGATAGTGTTTCTATCTGCCGATGTCATTAAACTCTGTTGATTTAGGATGTATGTTGCCTATGAGAGACATGCAATGGTGATTATCAAATGTGTAAAAGTTAATAGGCATATATTCATTCATATTTTCAAGCGCATTGCACTTTCACTATTATTGTCTTTTGAGTTTTGCTAATGTTTCATTATTGATCTTTTGTCGTTGTGAATCAAAAAACCAGCCCCATTTATTAAAATAGCGCGACACATTCAACATATGAATTAAAAGCATTTTGTAGTTATGGTATGAGGCTGCTTCATGCTTATGTATAATAGAAACTTTGGGGTAAAATATTGTGCGATAAGCAGCATGAATACGACGCGATAAATCAATATCTTCGCCATACATGAAAAAGCGTTCATCAAATAATCCTTGACTGCGTAATGCGTCAGTCCGTAAAAACATAAAACACCCTGACAGAAATGGAACTTCCATTTCATGGTCATAATGAGTGAATCGCAGTTCAAATCTTTCTTGTCGTTTTTGTGTGATTTTTCTGGGTAAAAAACGTCTAATAATTAAGTCTATAGGTGAAGGGAGTAATTTGCAGAGATATTGTATTTCTCCGTTCGGATACAGAACTTTGGGCATTATTAATCCAATTTCGGCATGAGTGTTCATCTGTTGCTCTAATTCGTTAATTACCGTTGGATCAAAAATAATGTCAGGATTAAGGACAACATGATAAGTAGAACCATCCATTATAGCTTCGCGGATAGCGATGTTGTGTGCAGATCCATAGCCGATATTTTCACTGTGAATATATCTGATTTTTGAGGATTGCTGCTCTAATATGCGAAACGCGTCATTGCGTGAATTGTCTATGATATATAATTTTTCAATTGTACTTTTCAAAGCACAATGCAATATCGTATTTACCTCTTGAATGGCATTGTGGTAAAGAACAAGTGATGCGGTTATCATAACGGCTTGTACTAAATAGTTTATGATCGACTAATTTGTAATCCTGTGTTTGAAATGCTAAGATCGACGAAGCGTGCCCGGTTGTTAGGTGGATTAAGTGTGAGAATTTCCCGTATGCGGCGCGCAGCTGTTGGATCTTTTGCAATCATGTAAAGATATCCACCGCCTCCGGCTCCAGGTAGTTTGAATCCTAAAGTGTAATCTTGAATTTGGTTGATTATGTCCATAACCGCTGTTGGATTTGTGCCTGCATCCAGCATTTTGTTTTGTGTCCACGACTTACCTACCAAGCGTCCTAACTCTTCAAACTTCCCTGATTGTATTGTGTCGAATGTCTCCAGGGCATGTTGTTTCATTTGTGTCAACAAGTCTAGTTGTTCTGTTGAGTTAAGAAACATGTTACGCACAATCTCAGTTAAAATGTTTTTTGCTACACGTGTGATACCGGTATAATATAGTAAATGACACTCTTTATATAAGGGGTCAGAAAACAGATGGTTGGGAGACCATCTGATGGTGGGAATTTGGGGCAATTGAGAGGAGGTTTGTAATAACTTGACTCCATGAAAAATGCCGCCATATTGATCTTGCCATCCGCCCCCTGAGGTCAGTAATTGTTCCAAAATCAAAGTTTGTTGGCAAATATTATTTTTGTCCCATGACAAACCGCAGAAATCATTGATAGCTCCCAGTACAGTTGCCGCTAAAATGGAGCTTGTGCCTAATCCAGATCCTGCAGGAATTGCCGAAAGTAATGTAATTTCAAAACCGGCCCCAAAATCTTGTAACTGCTGTTGCAAAGAAGCGTATGATCTATAACTGAATTCAGGCAAGAATCCTGCTAATGCAACTGCCGCTTTGGGAATGGAAAAAGGTGAACCTATTTGATTAAATTGGCGTAACTCTTCCCATGTTTGTACTGTCTCGTTGTTCCCTAAATCAATGGAACGAAAAACTATCTTATAGTCTTTTGTCGGTTTGATGTAAACTTGAATCGGTGGTTGTCCGTTGAGTTCGATAGCAATGTTAACGACGCACCCTCCTTCAAAAAAGCAGTGTGGAGGGGTATCTGTCCACCCGCCAGCTATATCAATGCGCACTGGACTTCGACTCCAAACAATCTGATCAGGATATACAGTGAGACTTGGTGCCTTTTTTTGTTTGAAATTGGTCTCAATTATGGTTTGACTTAGTAAATTAAAGCCTTTCTTTTCATAGTGTTCCGCAACCTTTATTTCGCGTTGCTTTAGCACATAAGCACGAAACATACAATCCTGCATTCGCATTAATGAGGTTTCGTGTTCAGATAATTCTTTGGGTAATGGAAGGTTATTTTGAATAAATTTTTGACCAAGATCTTTTAAATTCAGCTGATAAAATACACTTTTTTTGTAATTACTAGCTAATGTGTTTAGATTCAAAGAGAGAAATTGTGTCCGCTGTTTGCACAAACGAAGTAAATTGGCTTGATCGGAGAGCATATCTGCCGATAATCGTTCGTGTGATAACCAGAGCAATCTTCCCTCTGAACAGGGATTCAGTCCAATCATGAATTGAAGAACCTTCTCTACCTCTTCAATACTGTTACAAACAGGAAATATTCTGGCAGATTGAATATCTGTTCCTTTACTGCCACATTCAGTTATGTCGATATTATGGGTTTGGCACCAAATGTTGAAACTACGTTGCATCCAGGTGGTGGATGGAGAATAAATGTCTCCTTTAAATGTGTCGAAAAAACCATATGGACGCACAGCAAACTGTGTTTCACCAATAGGAACGATGTCGATACATATTTCTGGAGCTAAAGAAATGTCCCAATTATTTTTTGGAATTCCAGTTAATATATGATGATTAGTCAACTGCCAGTGATCCCCGATACATGAGTTTTCAATCCAAACTTGAGCATTTTGCGATGTAAATTGAATCCCTAAATGTGAGTTTTGCGTAAAAATGGCCGGATGAACTTTAACTTTTCTTTGAATAATATCTCGTTGATCAGTGATTAAGTTTTGTAAAGCTAGCGTTGACGAAATTAGTTCTTTACTTGTTCCGTAATGATAAAATTCGCCTCCTTCTAAAGGTATAATTGCTACTGTTAGCTTGTTAATTTCAGGGTCAATTTGAGTCGGTTGATTGCCTAAAGCCAATCCGAAGTCGCTATATAAATCATAATATCCAATCTGATTATTCGGTCCATTGTGTGATTTGTGCATTAACACATCGATGGCGCGATCGCTTAATAGCCAAATTCCAATATCAATCAGGAATAGGTGACTCTCTATTAACTTGTCCAACGTTGCTACAGAAGGTTTCTGTAACATGTATTTAAGTTCGTTCGGGTTGGTTCGGCTTGATACAAATACGCCGTGATTGGTTGCCAAAGATGGTTCTCCCCATAGCCCATAACATACTACATCGACATCGGGAATAGCTGCTATGGGTGCTGTCGAACGAATATAAACATCACCGCTGGCGATTAAGGTATTGATGTTTTTAGGCGTATTGCTGATTATACGTGTCAACAATGGAAGCTGTAAATCAAGAAGAGTCTGATCTATACGTTGCCCCCGTGCCCAACGAAATACAGGTATAGGAGTAAGAACTTTACCTGAAGGTGCATAGGACGGTAGACGTCTGCTTTGTCCTCCGGCATGGATGATGATATGTTTATTTGCGGATAACCATTCTTGAAAATTATGATCCTCAGGCGCGTTACTGTGAGTCGATTTTGTGTCATGCTGAAAGCTGTTTTCAAGTAGCCATGTCGTTCCGCCGCCTGATCCGATCTTGCAGCCTATCGGATCTGATGCACAAAACCATTCTTGAGGATCTTTGTGGGTAATTTCGTGAAAATACTTCACCAAATTTGCTGGTATGGAGAGTAATTTCTGAATCATTGTGTATTTGTCTTATTGGATTAATGTATATATCAGTGCCGAATATGCATTGCTTTTATTACGCATCTTCGGGCATATTTGATGAGAGAAAATGTTATGCCTGCAATGAATGTTGCAAATGAAATGTAACCGAATTGATATGCTGATCTGATGGTGAATAATTCTCCTAATTCCATTTTTGTTAAATTTCCTGATAAGCCATTGTCTCCCCATCTTGCCTTATTGGTAATAGGTTCTGCAACTTTTTTATTTAAAAGTACTGCTTGGCCATGAAATACGATATTGTTGAAAAAATATAATTCTTCTGAATGTCTTAATTTCGAATTAAATAATCCTGTTTTTTTTAAAATAGCAGCTCGTAAAATTACTGTTGGAGGTGAAAAGTAATTTTTAAATATTTGGTCTTGTATGGTAATGCGATTTTCAATCGAAATGCGTTTGAGCTTGCCCATGTTGTCGTTTCCATAAATGGCTCCTGCCAAAACGATTTCAGGATGATCGAGCATATATTGCATCTGAAATTGAATTTTCCCTGGCAACCATCTGTCATCTGAATCATTAAATAAAATAAATGTGCCTTTTGCATGATTGATGCCATTGTTTCTAGCGCATGATGCTCCTTGATTTACTTGGCGAATTAGATGAATGGGGAGATTAGGGTTTTCATCTATGTATTGTTGTACAAGCTGATATGATTGGTCGGTTGAGCCATCATCTATGATTATAATTTCATACCGATATGGGTTGCATCTGCAATCTGCAACAACTGAGCTGATAGCTTCAATTATTGTGTTTGCAGCATTATACATGGGGATAATAACGGAAAAATCGATCATATGGTTGAAAGGTTGTTAGTGTTTTGATTTGACAGGTTTTATAAAAATCAGATGGATGTAGAACCAAAGAATTATGTATATTGCAATAGTAATTTTCAGTAAGCTTGTATTCGCAATTTCCAATGTAAATTGGTAGGGAAGTATTTTGGCTACAGGTTTGGATAGTAAAGTAAAATATATGAAACAAAATCCATATATAATGCAAAATGTTTTAATGATTAAAGAGTTTTTTGCACTGTATGCTTTGCATAGCATAGGTATAAAAATAATTTGTGAGATTAGAAAGTAGTAGTTTATTCGAATTCCTAAAGCTGTGTTGGGAAATAATACCCCGAGATATATTGATATCAATGTTAAATTGGTAAATACTTTTTGGATATTATCGGTTGTTAATTTATCGTATACAGGAATCAGTAGTGAAAACAGTATAAGCGGAAACAATATTCTTAAGTAAGAAAGTAAATTGCTGTTACTTTGTGCGTATTCGCTACCTTGATAAACATTGTAGGCGGGGATATAGGAGGCTACTTTATCAATAATCGTACTGGCTATGGTTCCTAATAATAATGTGATAATGAGTCCGATTATAAGAGTGTTTTTATTGAATTTATGCCGACAGAAAAAGTAAATTGGTAGTATAATCATGGCACTTTTATGAAATAGCGATGCTATGATTACTCCAATTATATATTTAATTAATTTTCGTTCTATTAAACATGGCCATAATATGGTTGTTAAGGCAACTGCACAATGTTGTCGAATGCCATTAAATGAGTAAAAGTACATGCCCAAACATATATACAGCGCTATGGAAAATAATGGTAACGGCGATAGTTTGTTTGTTGTATAGAAAATGCAAAATAGAGTAATGAAACTCATACTCCATATCCAATATAGACTATTGTCGTATCCATTAGTGTTTAATAATAATTTGATTAGAATGTTCCCTGGTTCAATGCGTTCTTCGAATGTGGCTAATTTTAATAGATCTCCATCAAAAGTGGTGTAATACGACATCCAATCAATTCCCACATCCCATCTAAATCCTGAGATGCAAAGCATTATTATAAAAAGAGACCATAATATCATTGAGCTTTTTCTTATGGTCATAGATCTAGAGCTAAAGGTCTTCACAGATGTATTGGTTTAGATCTATTGATGCCCGATGCAAAATATTTTTATTTGGATCTGTTAAATCAGTTTTATTGGTGTAATATAGGTATAATATGTCATTTATAATAATACCACCAGCTTTATATGTATTTAGAGGCTGGGTATTTGAATATAAAGGCCGTGGATTGATATGAATGTAATTACCTTGGCGTATTCCGAGATAAAGATTTTGTGTATGTCTACAATATATAATGTAGAACTCTTTTTTGTTGTATTCCAATAATTCGAAATGCCACGGTATAATTTTTTTCTTACACTTGAATGTAAGTGTTTCGATTGGGTGATATGTGTTATTAGTTTTAGCATATATGATTACACCTTGAGTTTTATCCCATGTTACGGGATATTTGAATATGCGTGACAGTTTAGAAATTATTTTGTGCGGTAGCCATAATACACTGTGGTCGATTTGGTAATCAATAGTGTATATGTCACCTTGTTTGTTAATACATGGAGATAAATCTGTTAGATGCACTTTTGAGGGTTCCCCAATCAGGAACTTTGGTACAGATTTGTTAAAAAGATGATCGTATGTGATTGCATACAAGGCCGAATTATAACCTAATCCTTTTGTTTTAGGTGTTTGAAATTCTCTCCAAACCACTGTGAGTGTATCATGGCTATAGTGTAGTGTTGGATCAGAATTATAGCCTTGTGTGTGGGTGTCAATTACGACATCCGCAAAGTGCCAATGCAATGGAGGTGTCCCATCAATTTCGGTATCCCCGTAAAATAAAATCGGATTTTCAATCTGATCGTTGCATTGGTACCAGGGTGATTGTACCATCCACCATTGATGGTTGTTAAATCCTTCAGGAATATATCGAACACATGGATGCAAGACATCGTTATGATATTTCGCATCAGGTATTGATACATGACAAAGTTGATCTCTTTTCATATTAGTTTTTACATACTGTCCATATCGATGTAGCCCAGTCCCCATTGCATATCAGTTGCTTGCTGACCCTTTGCTTGATTCAGCCATTTTATTAATGCATAGTCTGATGCATCATGTTGATTATGCAATCTTTGGAATGGGAATCTTTTTTTGATCCACACGCTTAATCCCTGTTTGGGCGAAGTTGTATTAATAAGGATAATGGGAGAATTGCAGGTTCTCATGACGCATTGTAGCAGAATTTCGCAATTATTGGCAGAAATGTCGAGAATTTTAGTGTGCTGAATGTTTTTGTAATCAGAGATAGCTTTCATATAGCTAACATAGCCAATAATCTGATTCTGTTTATTATATAAAATAATAAAGTTATATTTCCAGTGCGGAGCTGCATACCTTCGCATCCAATAAGCTGTGTCTTTTAACAGTTCTATTTGGTTTGGGCAGTATTCAGTTTTGCAGAATTCTTCAAGGCCTGTTGCCGTTTTGAGTGAGATAGAGGATAGGTGAACTATGTGTATGTCTGCTTTACTTAATTTCTTTATATAACGAGTGGGGTGGGAAAAGATGGAATGCAAGTTTAGCTTAAGCCTTATTGCTCTATGGGCTAAGGTTTCCCATCCTAGTTTAATATATCCTGAAGATGCCTTTTCGTTTGAAGTTAATGCTAACATGCAGTCTAAACCATTTTGCTTATAGTAAGTCAGACTGTATTCTGTTAAGTTCTTGAAAATTCCACGACGCTGATATTCAGGATGTGTGACTGAGTCTGATAAAATTGCTACAGCAATTTTTGAAGAACCTCCAAGTGTATAATAATTAATGAAGTATCCCTTAAAGCCGATAACACGATCACCGTCTAAAGCTACGAAACCTGTGCGAATGGGGGAATTTTCTGGAAATTTCCATTTGAAAATTTGCATCAGATCGGCTTGACTGATGTTATGCCATAAATTCATTTCTAGGGCGGCTACTTGATCTAAATGAAGATCCTCTTTATAAATTGTATATTGAATTTCCATAATAGTATATATGGATATTTATGTGTGAAATGTTAGATCTTTTTGTGCTTGTTAATATGTCGTCTAATAACTTTGACAACTGAGCCCGGAAGTATATTTCTTATGAGCAATCTAATGTTAAGGATGATAAGCGTGAATCGTGTCCAAATTTTTTCGTGTATTGAATTTCGTCCTTCAATTTGACGAATTTCTTTGTATGATTTTGTCGCGTGTTTAGACGATGATATGCCTGCGTCAGCTTCGTAATTGCAAACAGTGATTGGAATATATTTATATTTAATGTTGCCTTTTTTTGCCAGTTGATAAAAAAAGTTACGATCTGCACAGATTTTGAATTGTAAATCGAATTTCAGAGATTTAAGATATTGACTTTTGGTGAATACTGCTTGATGGCAAAATCTCATATAATGCGTAATCGTTGGATTAGGTTGTGCTTTTCGTATGAAATTGCCAAAATTAACAATTACATTGGTGTCACCATAAATAATATCATCAGTGTTGTCTGTTTGTGCAATTATAGTTTGTATGGTGTCTTCAGTATAAAAACTATCACCGGTATTCATAAAATTGATGTATTCGCCAGATGCAATGGTGATTCCTTTATTCATCGCATCATATACACCCATGTCTGGTTCTGATATCCAGTAGCTTAGTTGTCGTTCGTATTTTTTGATTATATCCACAGTCCCATCTGTTGAGCCTCCATCAACAATGATATATTCAATTGCTGGGTATGTTTGATTGAGCACCGATTGAATAGTGGATTCGATTTTCTTTACAGAGTTGAATGAAACGGTTATAACCGTAATTTTAGGCTGATAGCTCATAAGTATTAAGAATCACACCTCCTAGTTGTTGCTTTGAAGCTTTTGTAGCATGGGGATACTATAAGATTTTTCCCACGTATATTTGTGTGTGAAATTAGTGGCGTTTTGACTTAATTGTTTGTAACGTTCTGGCTGTGCCATCAAGTCAATAATGATATTGGCTATATTTTTCGCATCAAGAGGATTGACGATTAGTGCGTCGTGTTGATCTGCAAGGATTTCAGTTGCACCAACACTTTCACTTACAATAACCGGTAGTCCGCAACTCATTGCTTCAAATATGGCTAAACCCCAGCTTTGGTCAATATTAATGAAAATAAACATGTCTGCCTGTTGATGAAGTTGATTAAACATCTCTTCATCAACAGATCCGCAGATTGTAATGTTCGAAGTTAACTGGGCATTGGCGATTAATCTTTTTATCGTATCTGTATATTGTGGATTGATGGTAGTTGATCCAATAATTTTGAGATTGGCATCTATGCCGTGTTGCCGTAATATTTCAATAATTTTTATTTGAGTCTCATAATTGCGATATGGGAAAAATACTCCAGAACTGAGTAAATTAATTTGCTTCTTATTAAATCTATCTATCGATTCCTCAATGTTTTTTTGTATGTGAATGGGATCGATGCCACAATACAATACATTGACAGGAACTTTAAATTGTTGTTCTGCACGTATTTTGTTTTTTGTGACATTGACTGTAATTTCTCTGATGGTATGTTGTACCCCTATCTTGATAATCGTTTGAAGAGATTTTCTTTTAATCTGATTTATTTTGACGTTTTCAGATACTCCAACTTTAAAGCACGGAGGCATGTCATTGATTTGCCAGATTGTACGTTTGCGCGGGAAAAATAAGTAGTATAATTCGAACCCTAAATCATGAACATTAATTGTCTGAAATCCTTTTAATTTCCTCCTAAGCTTTAATGCAAATCTTAAGCGATTATAGATTTTGGTAACTGTATTATGACTATTGGGTTGAGATATGATGATGATGTTGTGTTCGTGTCGTTTAAATCCTTGATATGTTTTCTCAGCATCGTATCTTGTGGTGAAAATTTTAAACGATGTGTTTGTTGATGCAGCATGATCAATTAATTGTAAGAGCTGCTTATGTGTACCCCCTCGTACATCTAACTCATTAATCAAAAATGCAATCATTGGTTCGTTGGCTAAGTTCATTATAAGTATTGATAGCTTGCTTCATGCAGACATCCATATTAAAATACTCCCATTGTCCAAATCGGCCGATTGAGATTAAACCGATTTGTTTGAGATAGTTTTGAATCGTGGCAACAGCTTGATCGCGATTCTCATCGTAAACGACGTATGCGTGTTCAGAAATGTTATAATCTATTGGAGTGATTAAAAATGGGTCACGTTTACCATATTCAACCATTTCTTCATAACTGCGTTCGCCAATGGCTTCTGTAATGGTGTAGTTTTGAGTCGGTGAGAAAAAATTGCCAATGTGGATATATCTATGGAAAATTGTGGATTTTAATGGATGGTATGACCATGTTTTATTTGTTGGCTGGCTTTCCCATAGAACATTTGAAACTTTGTTGTATTGTAATTTCTTTGCCGCATTTAGGATTACGTCAGGGGTTTGCTTTATCAAACTCGGGAGAATATTTAGTGGAATTGTACTGATTAATAAATCTGCTTCATATTCTCCATTAATCAGCCATTTGCCATTGTGCCTTTCAATGCTTTTTGCTGCGGTGTTGGTTTTAATGGTTAGTTGATCTGCCAATGCGTTGATTAGTGTCGCTTGGTTGTTACTATTAGGATAGTAAAACCATGAATGTGGCATTGTGTCTCGCATAGGCGTTAATAGCCCATCAATAAATGCTTTTTTATTCGGAATGGGGAGTTTAGTCTCAACCCAAGTTGAGCTCATTTCACGGGGCTCCCTTCCCCAAATTTTTGTGTTGTATGGTATAAAATAAAGCTCGCTTAATGTATTTCCAAATTTTTTGCGAAACCAATCTTCTAAATTGGAGTATTGCCCATTATCGTTCGTGGATAAAAAGTCTTCTACAATATTGTAGGCTAATTCTTTGTCGTGATGGTAAATCTGTTGGATAGAGAATTCTATTGGATAATCTACTTCATATGAATTCAGGTCAATCTTTGAACATCTGGTAATTTTATGCCATTGATCAGGAGGTAGAATTTTAAAAATGAAAGCCATTACATCGGGATGTTTTGAGTTGAAACAATGTCCGCCGACGGGATGGTATGTAGTGCCTCCAATCTGTTTGGTTTTTGCTATACCTCCAATTGTGGCTTCTTTTTCTAAAATGATTACTTCTTGATGTGCATTTTGTAATAGCCTAGCCATAGATAGACCTGTGATTCCGGCTCCTAAAATAATTGTTTTCATGGTCTCTATTTTTGCCAAATTCCTGTTGCTGTATTATTAATGATTTTTTTGTATTGTATGGGTAATAGAATCGCAGAAAAAATCAGTACAATGTTCATTGCTAATAATATTCCTGTGACACCGATCTTAGGAGCTAACCATAATGTTAGAGGGAAGAAAACAATGCAAGATGCTATCGAACTGTACATTTGTATGCGAATTTTCCCCACGCCATTGACAAAGAAAGCATAAATATTATTCCATGTAGTTATAATGACGTATACTCCCATTAGTAGCGATAATTGGAATGGAATATTTACGGTGTCACCAATCCAAAGATCATAGATTGGTCCAGAGATGATCAGCATTAATATTACACATATGACTATGCCTGTCCATATTTTTAGTAGTATTTTCATTTGATGTTGAATCCATGGATAATCTCGTTTGGTATATGCATCTGTAATAGCAGACCATATTGGTGCCATTATGATGCCTACGCCCATTGTAATTATAGAAAAATATTTAAAGGCGATATTGTATGGAGTTACTTCTTGCGGACCAAATAGTTGGGTGATGATTATATTAGATGATGTGAAAATAACCATACAAGCAATTTGAATCAGAAAAAATTGCACTCCAAGACCGAGTAAGCCTTGCGCATATTGTAAACGTATAAGTTTAAAGGTCGGACGTAAGTTACGATATTTTGTGTTGAATAGAATTAAGTAGGCTATCAAGTAGGTGAATGCAGGAATACTTGTAAATACAAAGGCAACCTTGAATAATGACCCTTGTGTTGTCAAGGTTAATATATATATACAAATAAGGGACAGTACATTCCCTGACGTGAGTATGAGATCATTTACTGCTGGTTTTTGATCTGCAATAGGAACAATACCTGTTAATTTAAGAATGAATTGTAGTGATGATAATGCAAATACACAAACAATTACATTTGAAAGTTGTTTTTCGGTTAATGTATCGATTCGTAGGATGCTATTCCAATGTAGAAATGTATTGCAAATTAAAAATAAAATGAAGCCGATGCATATCATTATTGTTAGCAAAGCAAAGGCGGTGCTTACATATATGCGAGCTTGTGTATAATCTTTCTTTGCAAACGTTTCTGCTAATCGGTTGCGTAGTCCATTACCTAATCCAATATCAAAAAAACTTATCCATGATAAAATGGATAGTAGAGTTAACCAAACACCATATTCAGCAGGGTTTAAGTAGTTTATAGTCATTGGGATGAGAATCAGAGAAGTTAAAATGCTGATCCCTTTGAGGACTATAGAGGCTGCGATGTTTTTTTTGATTTTATCACTGCGTTGATTGTCTGATTTAAGGTATTTTTTTAACAAATTTAATTGCATATTTTCTTTGATGTGAAATTAGCAATACATTGCCTCGTAATATTTTTGGTACTCTCCTGAGGTGACGTTATCCATCCATTCCTGGTTGTCTAAATACCAGCGGACAGTTTTCTCAATACCTTCTTCAAATTGCAAGCTTGGTTCCCAGCCCAATTCTTGCTGCAATTTGCGTGAGTCGATTGCATAACGCATATCATGCCCTTTTCGATCTGTAACGTATGTAATCAAATCGAGTGAATATCCCTCCGGATTTCCCAGTAATCGATCGACTGTCTTAATTACAACCTTAATAATATCAATATTTTTCCATTCATTGAAGCCACCGATATTATATGTTTCGGCAATTTCCCCTTTATGGAAAATCAGATCAATGGCTCGTGCGTGATCCTCTGCATACAGCCAATCCCGGACATTCTCTCCTTTACCATAGACAGGAAGAGGTTTGCGGTGGCGAATGTTGTTGATAAACAGGGGAATTAACTTTTCTGGGAATTGATATGGTCCATAGTTATTAGAACAGTTAGTTACAATTGTGGGCATCCCATAAGTGTCATGAAATGCGCGAACAAAATGGTCTGAACTGGCTTTTGAGGCCGAATATGGACTGTGTGGGTTGTATTTGGTTGTCTCTACGAAAAACTCCCTGCCATAAGCATGGTGATGTTCTGATGAGGCTGCTGTGGTGAACGGAGATTCGATGCCGTCAGGATCGGTCAGCTCCAAAGCTCCATATACTTCATCCGTAGAGATATGATAGAAGCGTTTGTTGGTGTAACCCTCGGGTTGAGCTTCCCAATAGAGTTTTGCAGCTTGCAACAAAGAAAGGGTTCCCATGACATTGGTGCGGGCAAATGTAAAAGGATCTTTAATGCTTCGATCGACATGACTTTCTGCCGCTAAGTGAATAATTCCGTCGACATGGTATTGCTGCATCAGCTCTTGAATCTTGTCAAAGTCGCAGATGTCTGCTTTTACGAACGTGTAATTCGGTTTGTCTTCTACATCCTTGAGGTTAGCAAGATTGCCTGCGTAGGTCAATTTATCTAAATTGATAATGTGGTAATCCGGGTATTTGTTAACAAAAAGGCGGACTACATGGCTGCCGATAAATCCGGCACCGCCAGTAATGATGATATTGCGTTTGAAAGTCATGATCGTGAAGGTTTGGGATAGATTTTAGGCTTGTTTGGCTAATTCAGCCAGACATCGTTTCAACGAATCAGTCCAATATGGGACGTGAATGCCAAAAGTTTTTTTGATTTTAGTTTTATCCAATACGGAGTAGGACGGACGAACAACCTTGGAGGGAAATTCGTCGCTGTGGCAAGGCTGTATGTCACAGTCAGTATGTCCTGCATATTCCGCGATCATTTTGGTGAAATCGTACCAAGAGCAAACGCCCTCATTTGAATAGTGGTAGATGCCATCGTGCCCTTCGTATTTGCGATTTTCGACAATGTTAAAGATGGCTTGTGCCAAATCATATGCGTATGTTGGACTGCCCACTTGATCAAACACTACATTTAAATTGGGTTTGGTTGCAGTCAGATTGAGCATGGTTTTAACGAAGTTTTTCCCAAATTCGCTGTATAGCCAGGCTGTTCGGATAATAAGATGTTTACATCCTGTTTCAATAATCGATTGTTCGCCATGAAGCTTGGTGATCCCATAAACACCTGTCGGGTTTGCTGGCTCATCTTCGCTGCAAGGTGTATTGTTTTTGGTTCCTCCAAATACGTAATCAGTGGAGACGTGAATTAAAATGCCATCATTCTTTTTTATAGCCTGTGCTAAATTCTTGACGGCTGTTGCATTCAGAAGCTCTGCAAAATCATAATCATCTTCAGCTTTGTCCACGTTGGTGTAGGCCGCACAATTGATGATCGCTTTTATGTCATGGTCGTTTACCATTTTTTCAACAGCCATAGCGTTGGTAATGTCCAACTCTGCTACATCAGTGAAAATATAGTGGTCTTGAGAATTGCGAGAAACGATACGCATCCCATTCCCAAGCTGCCCATTAGCTCCTGTAACTAATATATTCATAACGAGGTTGTTCTGGATTAATTAATATAGATTCTCATGATAATCAAACAGCCACTCTGCATCTTTGAGCCGTGTGTGGTGTTTGTCTTTTTCAGAGAGGATTACTTTGTCTGTCGGGATTTTCCAATCGATCCCCAAATCCGGATCATCCCATGCCAATGCACCCTCACTTTGCGGGGCATAAAAATTGTCACATTTGTACTGGAAGATGACCTCGTTTGTCAGTACACTGAAACCGTGAGCAAATCCACGAGGAATGAAAAATTGACGATGATTTTCTTCTGTCAGTTCGACTGCAACATGTTGTCCAAAAGTTGGAGAGCCTTTCCGGATATCAACTGCGACATCCAAAACAGCGCCTTTAATGACTCGTACTAGTTTGCTTTGAGCGTAAGGCGGTTTTTGAAAGTGAAGCCCGCGGAGTACACCATAGCTTGATTTGCTTTCGTTATCTTGTACAAAGTGGATTTCACGCACCTGAGTGTTAAAATCGCGTTCAGAAAACGATTCAAAAAAATATCCGCGATCATCTTTGAATAATCTGGGCTCAATGATCACAACCCCTGGAATATGAGTCTGTTTAACCTCCATGGTGTATGTTTTATCAATTTTAATCGAGATTTGCTACTCCAGTTTTATCAATCTCCTCAACCACTTTGAGCAAGTATTGTCCATATTGGCTTTTTAGCATTGGCTGGGCCAGTTCTTTCATTTTATCTGCGTTAATCCAGCCTCTGCGAAAAGCAATGCCTTCCAGGCAAGCGATTTTCAAGCCTTGGCGCTTTTCTAAGACTTCAATGTAGGTTGAGGCTTCTGCTAGTGAATCATGTGTTCCCGTATCTAACCAGGCAAAGCCTCTTCCCAATGTTTGCACTTTTAGATCTTTGGCGTTAAGGAATTCTTGGTTCACAGAGGTAATTTCCAATTCTCCGCGAGCAGAGGGTTTAATGTTTTTGGCAATTTGTACTACCTTGTTGGGGTAGAAGTATAAACCAACTACGGCATAATTTGATTTCGGCTTTTGTGGTTTCTCTTCAATGCTGAGGCAATTGCCGGCTTTGTCAAACTCTGCTACACCGTACCGTTCAGGGTCATTTACCCAATAACCGAATACGGTCGCCTTTTGATCCTCTTCAGCGGTGCGAACGGCTTCATTAAGCAGATGGCTGAATCCACTTCCGTGGAAAATGTTGTCACCGAGCACCAAACAAACAGAATCATTGCCGATGAACTTTTCTCCAATAATAAAGGCTTGGGCCAACCCATCTGGCGAAGGTTGTTCAGCATATTCGAATTTGACACCAAAATCACTCCCATCTCCTAATAACCGCTTGAAGCCGGGTAAATCGAGTGGGGTAGAAATAATTAAAATCTCCCGAATTCCCGCTAACATAAGCACGGAAATTGGATAGTAAATCATCGGTTTGTCAAAAATGGGAAGCATCTGTTTGCTGACACCCTTCGTAATGGGGTAGAGCCTTGTGCCACTTCCTCCTGCTAGAACGATACCTTTCATAGTTTCTTTATTATAAGATATCTACTATGATGTGTGTTGATTATGCTTTATTTGTTCGTAAGATCTGTCTCTTCGATCTTTTCAATAAATTGTTTCGGAATATATCCTGTTGCAACGGCGGCCACGCCATTAATTACGACTACAAAGCGTTTGGTCCCATGCACTCTGGTGATATATCCTTCAGCTCCTTGTAATATTCCTCCCGTAATTTTGACCCGATCGCCTTTTACTATTTTTTGATCGATGGACTCCAATGATTGGCATCCTTTGGTCGTTACGAAAATGAATACTTCCATCTCTCGGTCTGGAATGGTTGCCGGGATGTTGGTGCCAGGTAAACAATAAACCCATAGATTGTACGGATGTTGTCTCAGTTGGGCCATTGTAGCTTCAGTGGAGCGGATGAACAGCAGACTCGGAATTACAGGCTGTATCTCTACTGCCGGTGTGTTGGAGTATGTGTTTTCAGTATTTGCTGATTTTATTACTTTACGAATGGGGATATAACATTGTAATCCTTTGCGCTCTAATTGCTCCCTAAGTATTCGTGTTTTATTGTGGAACACTTTGTAGGCATACCAATGTAGGGGGGCTGACTCGTCGGTATGTGTGCAAATCTGTTGCATGTATTTTATTGACAAATGTTTCAGATTAATAATGGGTATAATCTCCCCTCCTTGCAAAAGTGATCTTTTGCACAGCAATCCATACTCCGCTGTCTATGCATTGCACCACAGCATTCGACACATCCACGCATCCGTGGGTGTTATCGTGAGTTTGTATGAGGTGTCTCTAAAAGAATAGATGCACCTACATGCCGCTAAATTAATATATTTTTTCTATATTGGCACAAAAAAATATATTAATTACATTTTGAAATTTTTTACAAAATATTTTCATCGTTAAAATGGGATATGTTTTGGTTGAACTAATATGATTTTTTAGAAAAAGATTTAAAGGGGATTTTGAGTGGAAAATATGAGTGAAATTGAAATAAATTACTGCTATGTGCTAAGGTTATTAGTTGATATATTTTGATTTATTTTATTGATAATTATGTATTTGTGAATTTTAATGGCTAGGGATGTGTGCCTGAAATTAGATGGTTTATTGTAATAATACACTGTTTCCAATAAAAGAGCTAAATCTGTTATGTGATATATGTTATAATATAGAATTTTTTTTTGTGAAAAATGCGTGTATAACTATAACAAAATAAATGAAAATTTCGTTATTCTTAAATTTGTTTATTGGTGTTTTATTCTGTAAACGTTGTACATGATTTTTGTGAAGAAATGAAGGAATAGGAAATGATTTAAGTAGTGAATGTTATAGTGAATATATGATAAGATTCAGCGTAATATGTTGGATGTTAATGGTTATAGGCGTTTTAGAGGGGTGAGAAATTTAAAGTTTGAAAGGGTAAAAAAGAATAGAGGCTGAAATGAGAATTCCAGCCCCTATAAAAGAAGTTGCGGATAACCGCTATTGCATGTAACTATTTGCGGATTGCGGCTACACCGGGAAGCTCGGTACCTTCCATGTATTCGAGCAGAGCACCACCACCAGTCGATACATAGCTTACTTTGTCTGCCAAACCAAATTTGTTGATGCAGGCAACTGAGTCACCACCTCCGATCAGAGAGAATGCTCCGTTCTCAGTAGCTTTTACAATAGCATCAGCAATGGCTTTCGAACCTTTCGCAAATTTGTTCATTTCGAATACGCCTACAGGACCGTTCCACAAAATGGTCTTAGACTCTGAGATAACTTTGGCAAATGCAGCCTCCGCTTTCGGTCCAATGTCGAGACCTTCCCAGCCGTCAGGAATGTTGTCTGCAGGAACAACTTGAGTGTTGGCATCTTCGCTGAAAGCGTCTGCTGCTACTGCATCTTCTGCCAAATAAATATTTACTCCCAGCTCTTTAGCTTTTGCCAGAATGTCTTTTGCAGTCTGATACTGATCCGGCTCGCAGATGCTCTGTCCTACTTTGCCACCCAGTGCAGCTTTGAAGGTGTAGGTCATACCACCACCGAGAATCAAATTGTTCACCAATTTGAGCAGGTTTTCAATAACGCTGATCTTGGTAGAAACTTTTGAACCACCCAAAATAGCAGTGAAAGGACGTGCAGGATCTTTCAATACTTTATCGATTGCTTTCAGCTCGCCTTCCATCACGTAACCAAACATCTTGTCGTTGGGAAAGTACTCGGCGATCAATGCTGTCGAACCGTGTGCGCGGTGTGCAGTTCCGAAAGCATCGTTGATGTAGCAGTCTGCATACGAAGCCAAACGTTTTACGAACTCTTTTTGAGAAGCTTTGACAGCCTTTTTAGCAGCTGCTTTCTCTTCGTCAGTTGCATCCTCTTTCAATCCACGAGGTTTGCCCTCTTCTTCAGCATAGAAACGGAGGTTTTCGAGCAACAATACCTGACCGGGTTTCAAAGCTGCAGCTTTGTCAGCAGCCTCTTGGCCCTGGCAGTCGGGGGCGAAATCAACCTTTACACCGAGGCGTTTTTCAACGGCTGAGATGATATGTTTCAGTGAAAATTTGTCTTCCGGTCCTTTTTTCGGACGGCCCAGGTGAGACATCAAAATAACGGAACCACCCTTCTCGAGTACCTTTTTAATAGTAGGAATGGCAGCACGGATGCGGGTGTCGTCGGTTACCTCGAACTTGTCGTTCAGAGGCACATTGAAGTCAACGCGAATAATCGCGCGCTTCCCAGTGAAATCATACGTTTCGATTGATTGCATGGCTGTTATGTTTTAAAGTGTCTGAATTTCCGTAGAGAATTCCTTTGAGAGTCTCCTCCGTTTTAAGCAGATCAATGTGTCTCACAAAAGAGTATCTTCTGCTTCAGAAAAATTCAACTTAATAAAAATATTTAAAAACAGGTCAAAGTTACACATTGTTTCGGATTTTCGCAATTTACAACAAATTTTGCGCAGAACCTTCTTTTTGTAAAAGATATGTCGCTCTGGAGGTGCGTAAACAGGGAGAAATCGGTATAGAATTGAAAATCTTTTGTATTTTTGTCATAATTATTGGTTTGGAGTTCAAGGAGGAATCGGAACGGGGTGCCGTTCGGTATTTAGTTAGGATGGCTCCATCGTCGGCCAATAACGTGTGAATAGCATAGTTTTCATAAATGATTATATCATGTACGGAAAAATGAAAGATTACCTCTCCGCCGAACTGAAGGCGATCGAAGAGGCTGGTTTGTACAAAAAAGAGCGTGTGATCACCTCAATGCAGAAAGCTGATATTACCGTAGAAGGCGGTAAAGAGGTGCTCAATTTCTGCGCCAACAATTATTTGGGACTGTCGAATAATCCCCGTCTGATCGAGGCTGCCAAAAAGGCAATGGATGAGCGCGGATATGGTATGTCTTCAGTTCGTTTCATCTGTGGTACGCAGGATATTCATAAACAACTCGAAAAGGCAATTGCCGACTATTTCGGCACTGAGGATACCATCCTTTATGCGGCTTGCTTCGATGCCAATGGAGGTGTTTTTGAGCCGTTGTTGACCGATCAGGATGCGATCATCTCAGATTCACTGAACCACGCATCAATTATCGATGGCGTGCGTTTGTGCAAAGCTGTTCGTTATCGCTATGCCAATGCCGATATGGCTGATCTGGAGAAACAGCTGCAGGCTGCTCAGGCTCAGCGTTTCCGTATCATCGCTACCGATGGTGTCTTCTCGATGGATGGCAATGTCGCTCCGATGGATAAGATCTGTGAGCTGGCTGAAAAATACGATGCATTGGTTATGGTGGACGAATGTCACTCAGCCGGTGTGGTTGGTCAGACTGGTCGTGGTGTGACCGAGAAATTCAATGTGCGCGGTAAGGTTGATATCATTACCGGTACGTTGGGTAAGGCTTTCGGTGGTGCAGTTGGTGGTTTTACTACCGGTCGTAAAGAGATCATTGCGATGCTGCGTCAGCGCTCTCGTCCATATCTGTTCTCGAACTCGTTGCCCCCTGCAGTGGTGGGTGCCGGCCTCGAACTCTTCAAAATGTTGTCAGAAAGCAATGCGCTGCATGATAAATTGGTGGAGAATGTCGAGTATTTCCGCACCAAAATGTTGGCTGCAGGATTCGATATCAAACCGACTCAGTCTGCAATTTGCGCTGTAATGCTGTACGATGCGAAATTGTCGCAGGATATGGCAGCAAAATTGCTCGATGAGGGTATTTATGTAACCGGTTTCTATTATCCGGTAGTGCCTAAGGGACAAGCACGTATTCGTGTTCAGGTTTCAGCTGGTCACGAAAAGGCGCATCTGGATAAATGTGTCGAGGCCTTTACGAAAGTGGGCCGCGAACTGGGTGTGATCAAATAATAACTGGCCGGAACCCGATGGGCAGATCATGAATCTGCCCTCCTCCGCGCCTGAAAAATGTATGGATTATGGGAAAGATGACCATTGATGCCACAGACCGCAAAATCTTGGGTTTGTTGATCCGCAATGCTCGGATGCCATTCTTGGAAATTGCGCGTGAGTGTGGAATTTCGGGTGCGGCTATCCATCAGCGTGTGAAAAAGATGGAGGAGTCGGGGGTGATTCGAGGATTTCGGCTCGAAGTAGATCCGCGTGCGTTAGGATATAACGTCAGTGCAATGATCGGGATTCGGATTAACGATCCGATGAAAAATATAGAGATCATAGAAGGGCTGCGTAAAATCCCAGAAGTAGTAGAGTGTCAGTTTATTACTGGAAAATACAACATTTGGACAAAAGTCTATTGTGTGGACCATGAACATCTGATGCATACGATTTTGGATGATATTTTACGAGTCCCGGGAATCTCTGAAACGGAAACCTTCATTTCGCTGTCCGATTCATTTGGCCGTCAGGTGTATGTCCGAGAGGCTGATGAATAAGATATGCAAAACGATGAAAGTGTTGTACAACCTTTTGTGGCGTTAAACGGTTTGTTATTAAATCTGTTTAATTGACTTCGACGTTACAGCTGAGGGCGTTCAACTCTTTATAAAATCCGGATGGGACTGCGATCTCGCGTGCATAACCGGAAGATTGAAGGAGAATATTCTTATCCGTTATTGACAAAACATCTTTGCCGTCGGGATTTTGTATTCCGGCGGCATTTTTGTCATAACGAAGCAGATGGGGAACGGCATGATTCATTGATTCAGACATTTTTATTAATAAGGGACAGGAAGGGGGATGAGAGGACATTTTGGCGCATCTCTTGTCCAAAAGATGGCCATTCAGAGGTGAGGTGCATTCAACACTGCTGTATTTGACTTGAATTGTGTAATCATTGGCTCCCGACGGTGAGATCAACGGAAAAATCATTATCTTAGAATTATGATTCGATTGACCAAAGAATTTTCGTTTGAGATGGCGCACGCATTGGCCGGATATGATGGCCCGTGTCGTGAAATTCATGGCCACTCCTATAAACTGTTTGTAACTGTACGTGGAATTCCCGAACAAAATTCCAATAGCCCGAAATTTGGTATGGTGATGGACTTCGGTGATTTGAAACGTATTGTCAACCGACTGATTGTCGATCGTTACGATCACGCCTTTGTCTTGCGCGAAACGGAGGCAAACCAAACGGCGCTGGCAACCATACGTGGTCTCTTCAATAAAATTATTACAACTCCCTACCAACCCACCTGCGAGAATATGGTGGAGGATTTTGCTCGTGTGATTGCGGCAGAATTGCCGGCTGGAGTAGAACTCTTCAGTGTTAAATTACATGAAACGGCCACCTCTTTCGCAGAGTGGTATGCAACGGATAACTGTTAATCAGGCGAGTCAGTTCTCGCAGAGAGCATTTATTTGTTTGATCGTAACAAGTTCGCGTCGTTGCGATTGTGTCTGAATGTGCTGCGAGTAGTTGTACATGAGGACAGTGAGTATCTGTTGATGGCAAGTGCCGTTCGTAAATGATGAGCCGATGTCGGACTGTGAGACATCCGGTTCGAACCAAAATGATTCCCATGGAAAAACTGTTTCTGATCGATGCTTATGCCCTGATTTTCCGCGCCTATTATGCTTTTATCGGGCGTCCTATGCGGAACGCGGAAGGTCTTAATACCTCTGCGATTTTCGGGTTTGTCAAGTTTTTACGGGATTTGATCCGTCGTGAAGATCCTCGATTGTTGGGGGTGGCGTTCGATCCCAAAGGTGGAAACTTCCGGCATGAGATCTATCCTCAATATAAAGCAAATCGCGAGGCAACACCGGAAGATATTATCCAGTCGGTTCCCTATATCAAACGGATTTTGGAGGCCCTGCAAATTCCCGTGATTGAGATTGCCGGGTATGAAGCCGACGATGTGATCGGAACGTTGTCGATGAAGGCGGCAGCGGCCGGTTATGAGGTCTATATGGTGACTCCTGATAAGGATTATGGGCAGTTGATTCGTCCGACGGTGCGGATTTATAAACCACGCAAAGGAAGTGAAGGTATCGAAATTGTCGGTTGTGAACAGATCAAAGAGCATTACGGTATTGATGATCCGACACAGGTAATCGACATTTTAGCTCTCTGGGGGGATGCTGCCGATAATATTCCGGGAGTTCCGGGGATTGGTGAAAAGAGTGCCATTAAATTAGTTGGTCAGTTTGGAACGGTAGAGAATCTGCTGGAACATACAGATCAGCTGAAAGGGAAACAACGCGAAAATATTGAAGCGTCGCACGATCAGATCCTTTTGGCAAAACGGTTGGCTACGATCGATCTGAATGTCCCGGTCGAGTTCGATCCTCAGGCATTGGCAATGGAGGCTCCCGATGTCGAAATGTTGGCAGCCCTCTATCGTGAGCTGGGATTTCGGTCCTTCCTCAATGAAATCCAACCCCATCCATTTTCAGAGGCCAAGTCTCATCATGTAGCTAAGGAGAGTGAAAAGATGCCCTCAATGCAGGATGCGAAATCGCAAAATGAAGAAAAGTCCGCCTCCTCTTCTATCTCTTCTGCTACCGTTGCATCCAATGTAAAATCTTTGCATGGAGCCTCGGTACAAGGAGATCTATTTGGCTCGTTGGCCGATCAGTCGGTTGGTACACCCAATAAACAACCGGCTGAGGTGCAAAACGCTGTAGGTGATTTGTTTGCGCAACCGGCATTGTCCACAGTGAAGAACGTTGCGCACCAATATCATGTCGTCTCCGATCAGCACGATTTACAGGCATTGGTTGACCGTTTGTCAGCCTCGAAGCTCTTTTGTTTCGATACGGAAACAACCGGCTTGGATGTTTTTGGTGACAGGCTGGTGGGGCTATCGTTTGCCGTGGAACCTCATGAAGCGTGGTATATTCCGTGTGATCGTACCAATATCGAAGCGGTGTTGACCACTCTGAAGCCACTGTTTGAAAATGCAGAGATTGCCAAAGTGGGGCAGAACATCAAGTTCGACATGATGATGTTGCGCAGTGCCGGCATTGTGGTGAAAGGGCGGCTTTATGATACGATGATTATCCATTATCTGCTTGATCCGGAAAGGCCGCATAATATGGATTATCTGGCTCGAACCTATCTTAACTACGAACCGATTCCTATTGAAGCGCTGATTGGTAAAGGCACTAAACAAAAGACGATGGATATGGTGCCGGTCGATGTGGTTGCAGAGTATGCGGCTGAGGATGCCGACGTGACGATTCAGCTCTATCGGACATTATGGCCGATGTTGCAAGAGGCGGGGTTGGTCGAGTTGTATACTAAAATTGAAGAACCTCTGATCCCGGTATTGGCAGATATTGAAATGACCGGGGTCAAGATCGATACCCAGGCGTTGGCCGCATTTGGGAAACAGTTGATCGGCGAATTGACGAACCTGGAGGATCAGATCAGACAAATGACCGGAGACCCGAGTCTGAACGTCAATTCTGCCAAACAACTTGGGGAGGCTCTATTCGGCCGGATGAAGATCGACCCGAAACCGAAAAAGACCAAAACGAAGCAATATCGCACAGACGAGGAGTATCTGCAAATGTTGACCGATCGACATCCGGTGGTTGGATTGGTGCTTGAGTATCGCGGATTACGTAAGTTGCTTTCTACATATGTCGATGCGTTACCGCAGTTGGTCAATCCTCGAACTGGAAAAATCCACACTTCGTTCAATCAGACGGTAACTGCGACGGGGCGTCTCAGTTCGACAAATCCCAATTTGCAAAATATCCCGATCCGTGATAATCGAGGTCGTGAAATCCGGAAGGCATTTATCCCATCTTCTCCTGATCGGGTATTGTTGTCGGCCGATTATTCCCAGGTGGAATTGCGCTTGATGGCGCATCTGAGTGGAGATAAGGCCATGATAGAGGCGTTTGCACATGGCGAGGATATTCATACGGCGACGGCAGCCCTGCTCTTCAAAGAGGCGAAGGAACAGGTGACACGTGAACAACGTCGGCGTGCCAAAACTGCCAATTTTGGAATCATCTATGGTATATCGGCGTTTGGGTTGGCACAGCGGCTTAATATCCCGCGCTCCGAAGCCAAGCAGATTATCGATGGTTATTTCGAATCCTATCCCGATATTCGACGATATATGGAACGGGTAATCGAGCAGGCCCGTGAACAGGGTTATGTCGAGACACTGTTCGGACGCAAACGAATGTTGCCCGATATTCATTCGGCTAATGCAGTGGTCAGGAGTCTTTCAGAACGTAATGCCATCAATGCCCCCATACAGGGAGGTGCTGCCGATATTATGAAGCTGGCCATGATCGCTGTGCATAAGGAGCTGATCCAGCAAAAACTGGATGCGAAAATTATTCTGCAAGTGCATGACGAGTTGGTGCTCGATGTGCCTGAGATTGAGATTGATCAGGTGCGTGAGATCGTTGTGCGGTGCATGGAGGATGCGGCCAGTTTGAAGGTCAAGCTGATTGCGGAGTGCGGCGTCGGTCACAACTGGCTCGAAGCACATTAGTTGATAGATCTCGACACCCTATTCGGGTAGCAGAATCTTAATTAGACAGAGAAAAAGGAGCGCTTGTTCAGTGTAAGCGCTCCTTTTGTATTGTAACCACGAAGTGGTGCTGTATATCCTTTCGGTTCAGGATGGTTGATTGGCTTGTGGAGTTTGGGGGCAGCGTGGGAAGGCGGTGCTGTTGGGGGTTACCGTTTCTCGTAGGTCAGAAAAGCAAACGGCTTATCAAATTTTTCGCCTCGTAGAAAAGTATCTTTTTCAATTAAATTCCATTCAGATTGATCCCATTGGGGAAAGTAGGTGTCCCCTTCATAATCTGCATCTACCTCTGTCAGGTAGAGCCGTTTTGCCAAAGGCAGTGCCTCTGCATAGATTGGGCCACCTCCAATGATGAAAAGCTCCTCGTTTTCTGGAAATAGCGCAATAGCCTCCTGCAAAGAGTGTACGACGGTGCAGCCTTCAACTGCAAAATCTGCTTGACGTGTGATAACCACATTCGTGCGATTGGGCAGAGGACGGCCAATCGATTCATAGGTTTTCCGCCCCATAATGACGGGATGGCCTGTGGTAATCGCCTTAAAACGGCGCAAATCTTCGCTAATGTGCCAAATTAAACTGTTGCCCGCTCCTATGACGTTGTTGTGGGCTATGGCGACGATAATGGAGATCATGGTTGGTAAAATTACAGTAGCCGAATATTTGTATTTGGATAATACCAGACAGTTCGCAGCTATTGGAGTTTGTTGGGGTTGATGTTCTGCTCTGATTTCAATGAAACACCGCAGAGCATTGCTCCGACAGGTGTCATCGTGTTTGGAGACGTTGGCTTCGCTATGCATGAAACAGATCAACAAACGACTCTGGGAGGCTCGATAAACTCAGCGTGAAGTTTACCCGTTGGTAAGCTACACGGCAATCGGAGCCTTGATGGTCGGATAGGGATCGTATCCTTCGAGTGTAAAGTCTTCGTACTGAAAATCAAAGATCGATTTAACCTCCGGATTCAATTTCATTGTAGGAAGTGGGCGAGGTGTGCGTGACAACTGCTCCTCGACCTGCTCCTGATGGTTGAGATAGATGTGCGCATCTCCTAAGGTGTGGACGAAATCGCCCGGTGTCAGTCCCGTCACTTGGGCTATCATCATGGTCAACAAGGCGTATGATGCGATGTTGAATGGTACACCGAGAAAGACATCGGCACTCCGTTGGTAGAGCTGGCACGACAGTTTTCCGTCTGCCACATAAAATTGAAAGAGTGAGTGGCAGGGAGGTAAGGCCATTTTGTCGATTTCGGCAACATTCCATGCACTGACAATCAAGCGACGCGAATTGGGATTGTTGCGAATCTGATCGATCAGCTGCGTGATCTGGTCGATGTGACCTCCATCGGGAGTGGGCCAACTGCGCCATTGGTAGCCGTAGATCGGTCCCAGTTCACCGTTTGCATCGGCCCATTCGTCCCAGATGGTTACTTTATGGTCGTGCAGGTATTGGATGTTGGTCTCGCCCCGTAGAAACCATAACAATTCGTAGATGATGGAGCGTAGATGCAGTTTTTTGGTGGTAAGCAGGGGGAAGCCCTGACTCAGATCGAAACGCATCTGATAACCGAATGTGCTGATGGTACCGGTTCCGGTACGATCCCCTTTAATGGTTCCGTGGGTTTTGATATGGCGAAGCAGATCGAGATAGGCTTGCATGGCGTTTGATTTATTGTGTGTCAGTATTGTAGATCAACATCCTCACTGCGGCTTCAATACACGCTGTTTAGCGGAATAGGATGAATGTTTATTGTTTTGGTTTTATCTCTTTTTATGTACTGCGTGTCGGAAACAAGAATCTTGCTAAAAGTATTGCAGTAGATTATTAATGTTGAGGTGTTTCTATAATCCTTTTGGGTGTATGTTGAGGGGTAATAGAAAACTCTTGTATGTCTTGTTTGTTTTCGCGGTTTATTAGTGCTTGTCAGCCGTATGCTCTGCCGGGTATTTTTTCAATTGGAATCCCTCCGGGCTTAGCTGACCGTATGTCGGATGTTCGATCCATTCTCCCAAAAAGGCAATTTCCCCTCCCTCCTGAAGCGGGAACAACTCTGCACAGTGAATGTGTCCACATACAAACAAATTGGCAGGGGCTTCCTGGTGTGCGTGTTGATAATGGTGTGCAAAACGGACAATAGGCTCATCCTCCCCTCGGAATTGGTGTGAAACTGGTCTTGAGGCTCGGTTGGATTGACTCCATCCATGTCCTAATGACATAGCCCAATAGGGATGCAGGGTTGAAAAAAGTGTGCGGAGCAACCTGTTCCGGAATACCCCAGACAAAATCCGTTGTCCCGCAGGACGAGGCCCCAGAACATCCCCATGACCGATGATCACGCGTTGCCCATATAGTTCAAACGAGGTGTAGGGGGCGTGGTGGAGCGTTATGCCGCACTCATCGTGCAGATAACGAAAAGTCCAGATGTCGTGATTGCCTCCGAAAAAATGGATTGGAATGCCCCGGTCGGTTAATTCGGAAAGTTTGCCTAATGTTCGGGTGAAGCCTTTGGGAACCACATGCCGATACTCATACCAAAAGTCAAAAATATCGCCGACCAAAAATATCGCCTCAGCATCCTGTGCTACCTCATCGAGCCAGCGGACAAACAGCTGTTCGCGTCCAGCTGGATCGACTCCTGCTGGCAGGCCAAGGTGGATATCCGATGCGAAGTAGTACATGTCAGCATGTCGTGTGTATGAGTAGTTGCGGAAAGCATCCCCGTGTCAACGCTAATCCGCCGTCGTGTGGTCAGTTACAAAAGACCGTTGATCCGTGTGCGTAATTGTTCGCCTCGTAGATTGCGATCCACAATGTTGCCCTCACGATCGAGCAAAATGTTGACCGGCGTTGCTGCTACATTATAGCTCATAGCAGTCAGCCCTGTGAACCCAGCCAGGTCAATGACGTTGATCCAAGGTAACTTTTGGGTCTGTACCGACATTACCCAATTGGCTTTGTCATCGTTCAACGCAACCTGGTAGATCTCGAAACCTTTGTCTTTGTAATCTTTATACAAAGCTTTCATCTCGTTGTTCATTCCGCTCGTGTTGGTGTCGGTAATGGACCAGAAGTACAACAATACCACTTTGCCATTCAGATCTGAAAGCTTGTGTTCGGTTTCGAACATATCCGGCAGTTTGATTTCAGGATGGTTCAGCGATGCTTCAGCGCGTTGTTGTCGGTTCATGCGTTGTGCCAATGCTGCGGCATCATCCATCTCCTTAAGATCACGTTGCAAAGCAATTACGTGTGGAGAGGTGGGGTATTTTTTAGACACCGAATCCGCTACCATACGGTAGTAAACGCGGCTGTCATTGGCATCAAACAATGTCTCGTCATTGGGCAGTCGTTGGTAAAGCGCGTACACTGCAGCCATGGACGAAGCATTTTTTACCAAAAAGGCAATGTGCTCCCGCTTGATCTTGATGTAGTGCTGGGTGTACTCCTGCAGCAGTTTTTCGCGGCGAGCATCGCTATCGGTTGCGGTCGTTGCATAAAGATTGCCTAACGAATCAAGAGCGCTGACTCCGTTCGTGTATAGCGTATTGAACTCTTTGAGTAATTGCGATTCGTCAGAACCTTCTACCGTGTAATTGTGGCGTAAATCACACATCGAGTTGACCTTGAGTTTCTCACCAGGTGAGACAATCAGAGGAATGCGACTCTGTTTGTAAACAAGGTTATAGAATGTGGGAGCAGCCTCCGGAATGGTGACTGCAAAACTGTAATTGCCTTGCTGGTTGGTAACGGTTGAATCGACCACAGATACTCCTTTGGTCGTAATCATCTCCAGGTAAATAGTATCTTTACTAATGCCTGAGAAGGTTCCCGATATGTGGGCTTTGTTTTTTTGTCCGCATGAAACGGCTACTATGGCCATTGCTGACAGTAACAACAGTTTTTTCATTTCGAGGTTTTGGATTCTACGTCCCAAAAATACAATAAAATTTTAATAATCTGTCTTTATCTCCTCGTTTCGTTGGAGCTTTTTCATCTTACTGCGAACATGCTGCAGCACTTTTGTCCGATGCAGTCCGCTTGGATGGTTGTAGCCGTTGCGATTGTTGGCTCTGAATTGCTACAGTTGCAGTGAGAATCCATTCTGATGAAAGAAGGCGTATTACCCACCAAAGGCCTTCGATTTCGAAGGCCTTTGGTGAGAATAACTGTAATTTTAGTGGTTTTGCAATGAATTTATACGCAACCCTGTTTGTGCTTTTGAATCTGTGAATGATCGATACCGTGTTATGCAGGAACGGCCTGTTTGTTCTGATAGGCCTCCAAACGACGTTGGATCTGGATTTCGAAATCACTCAAGACATTCATGTAATTCACAAAGGCTTCATAAGGGGAGCCGTATGGATTGAAGTAGCTATGTACATCTCCATCCGAGAACCATTTGGTCGCCATGTAGTAGAAGTGATCAGAGCTCTGCATGAAACGCCAAACATAATTCAGATCGGGGCTGTTGAGTTGGTGAACCTTCTCTCTGAGTGCATACAGTTTGGTGAAGGCTTCGTTTTGCAGCTCGTTGCCTAACCAGGCGGTGACATCACGCTCTTCGTCTGCCCAAGAGAAGGGGTAGGGTGAATGAAGAACTGCGACAGGCTGGAATTCAGCAGCCACTTCCGATGGGGTGGCGAAACGTAGGGTGTTGCTTTCGATAATGGCACCGGGCAGGTAGCGCATGAAGTCGAAAATCCCGGATTCAGCCCATTGGTGTTCGCCGAATGTTTCGTAATCCATGAACAGATTGATCGTGTCGCCGCTCATGTTGGGATCTGAAAGCCATCCGACATATTTCTCAACCGTCAAAGGCCACTCGTTCCAACTCTGATTCGAGAATCGGAACGCAATATCATCGCTGAGTTTGAAATTACGCAGCAACAACCGTAATTTCTGATCTTTGGCATTGGCATAGATGAAATTGGGACTTTTCCATCCGAGGATGTGTTTTGCACCTTCGGTCAACATCGCTTCAAATCCCATCTCAGCAACAGTTTCTCCGATTGAATCGGAGTAAATCAATTCCGTATTGCGAAAGACACGCGGGCGTACACCAAACTCCTGTTTGATCACGTCAGAGTGCATGCGTACCTGTTCGATGAATTCGTCGCGATCGATCAATGAGGCGAGTGAGTGTGCGTAGGTCTCACCGAGAAACTCAACACATCCCGTTTTGGCCAAAGCACGGAAACTATCCAAAACTTCCGGTGCATAGGTGCGGAATTGTTCGATTGCCAGTCCTGACATGGAGAATGCCACCCGAAATTTACCTTTGTGAGCCTTGATTTGATCCAGCAGCAAGGCATTCATTGGCAGGTAGCATTTCTGAGCAATTTTCTGGAGAATGGTCTTATTGGTCAGATCGTCCAGATAGTTGTGATCCTTGCCCATATTGAAGAAACGGTACCGTTTCAGCCGAAGTGGCTGATGTACCTGAAAATAAAAGCAGACGGTCTTCATCATGTGTATGTCGTTATTTTGTTTGTCGCTTTTGTTTCGGTCGAAGCGGGCAATACCGTTTGACTCATTGTGCAATCAATATGATATGTCTGTTTGCCGCTCCTGTCAGGTTTGACTGTGTGCTTAAGGTGTTAGAGTTTTGGTGTTAGGTGTGCTGTATTTTACAATCAAGCGCTCATTTGCTGTGGAAGCAATTCAAATGCTTCTTGTCGTATGAAACGTTTTTCCTTTTCGGCCTTCCCTTTCTCAGCAATTCAATAACCCTTAGGCTCAGTCAATATTTTGCTTTCAACTTTTTGTTTTGTCGGCGCAGTATGTTTCCGTATCAGAGGACTGATTCGTATACCCGTACAATTTCACCGGCTGCATCTTCCCAACGTAAGTTGGTCGCTTCATGGCAACCCCGTTCAGAAGACATCTTGGCCAAGGCCGGGTATTTTACTAAACCGTAAATTGCATCGGCCAGCGCATCTACATCCCAGTAATCGACTTTAATTGCGTAGTCGAGCACTTCTGCTACTCCCGATTGCTTCGAGATAATGACCGGGACATTCGATTTCATCGCCTCGAGCGGCGAAATGCCGAATGGCTCAGAGACTGACGGCATAACGTAAACGTCACTGAGAGCAAACATCTTTTGTACTTCGGCCCCACGCAGAAATCCTGTGAAATGGAATCGGTTGGCAATGCCCAGTTTGGCAACTCGGCGAATGACGTGGTTGAGCATATCCCCACTGCCTGCCATGACAAAACGGACATTATCGACCCGTTTGAGTACCTTGGCTGCAGCTTCAACAAAATAGTCCGGCCCCTTTTGGTAGGTGATGCGTCCCAAAAATGTGACGATCTTATCATCTACACCGCGCTCCTCGGCTTCGTGCTCCTGAGCGGCAAAGCGGACTGCATTGTGAACGGTCACCACTCTTTCCGGGGGAATGCCGTATTTGTTGATCACGATGTTTCGGGTCAGGTTACTTACTGCAATCACTCGGTCTGCCTCCATCATCCCGGTCCGTTCAATGTTGTAAACCTGTTGATTGATATTCTCTCCGCTACGGTCAAACTCCGTTGCGTGCATATGTACTACTAAGGGTTTGCCCGATACCCGCTTTGCAGCAATGCCGGCGTAGTAGGTCAACCAGTCGTGAGCATGAATAACATCGAACTGTCCGGCCAAATTCTTGGCAACCTGGGCTGCTACCATCGCATATCGCGCGATCTCTTCCATCAGGTTCGGGCCATAACTTCCCGAGAAATTATATCGTTCTTTCCAAACATCCCCTTGGGTTAAGAAACTCCCCGTCTGACGGGCCTGTTCGGAATAGCTGGCATACTCTTCGGGAGAGATGTAAGGCACCATGTTCGAATTGATGTGTATGAACGTGAGTTTCTCCCAGATGCTCTGTTGCTTCGGGTCACCGTATAAGGTCTCTACGTCAGAGGCATTGACCACGCGCACAAATTGTTGATCCTCATCCCCGAATGCTTTGGGCATGACGAAGATCACCTTTACGCCATGCTGGGCCAACCCTCGCGTCATGCCGTAGCAGGCGGTCCCCAAACCTCCTGCAATATGTGGGGGAAATTCCCAGCCGAACATCAAAACTCTCATCTGTCTTGCTTTTATGTTGTTCCTTATTCGTATTTCTGTCTGCCTGTGCAGCTTCGGATGTGTATTTCACTGACCCTCCGTTGTTGCTGCTATCCGTTCCAAAATTTTCATTTTGTCTCACGGGATGTACAAGGCTATATTCCCTAATACGGCTCTCCCGCATCCAACAGACCCGCACAGCTTTCACATATACACTTGTTGGACTATCCCCTCAATTGTTATCCTTGGTTGTGCTGAGAAAGTTTATGCCTCTCTGGGTCGTTTGTGCAAGGACTTGATTGAGCCTCCCAAACGTGTGTTCGAGTCGAATTACAAGAGATTCCTACATCTCTTTCTGGTAGCCGCCGTAATTTTCGATCATCTCATTGATGCGTAAAATCGCCCCGACACTCCATGCCTGTGAAAAGGCTCCTCGTGCATCGAATGGGGGATCTCCATCGTAGATCTCGGAAATGGAGGCCAATCCATTGTCACTGATATCCTCTTCGAAGTTTTTGATCAACTCAATCGCTTCGTTGCAGAAATCGGCTCCTTTGATATTAAAGCAGGCTTGAGCGTAGTGCTCCAGCAACCATGGCCATACGGTTCCCTGGTGATATGCCTTATCCCGTGTCGGCTGGTCGCCTTCGTAACGCCCTTCATACAGAGGATTGCTCGGTGAGAGAGTGCGCAACCCTTTCGGGGTGAGCAGGTGACGCCGTACAATCAATAGTACGTCCAATACTTGTGACTCACTCAGCATGCGGTAAGGCAGCGAGCAGGCGATAATCTGATTCGGACGAATGAACATATTTTGTCCCTGGTCATCTACGTAGTCAGCCAGATACTCTTCCTTTGTATTCCAAAACAGCTCGAGGAAAGAGGTTTTGATCTGTGCCGGTACGTCTTTCCATTGATGAACAAATGTGGTGTCACGATGTTTGCGAGCCAATTCCAACGTGTAGCTGACGGCATTGTACCACAAGGCGTTAATCTCTACCTGATAACCGTCTCGACCGGTTACCGGCTTGCCATCCACAACGGCATCCATCCAGGTCATGGCCAAATTCGGATTCGACGCCCACACCAACATATTGTCATTTACCCGTATGTGTTCGCCAATGCCTCGACGATAGGCTTTGAGCACCTCCTTCATGGCGTGTCCGTATTGCTTCCAGATCACTGCAGATCCGACATGTTTCTCCAATGCCTGCAAAGTCCAGAAGAACCACAGCGGGGCATCTACGGAGTTATATGCACTACCCATATTGGGGAGGAGGCCGTCATGCATTTCGTTGACCAAAGTGTCGATCACATCGCGGCAATCCTGTACGTTCCCCTGAGTGAGGGTGATACCAGGCAAAGCGATAAAGGTATCGCGGCCCCAACGTCCGAACCATGGATATCCGGCGACAACCGCTGTCCGTTTTCCGTGGCGAACAATGAATTGTCGTGCCGAATGGCGCAAGCAAGAGAAAAAGTCGATCTTGTTGGAGCGTCGGGCCAGCTCTTCGTTGAATGTCTGTTCTAACTCTTCGGGTTTGGCCTGTCCAGTTGCGCAAGAGAAGATAACGCTTTCTCCTTTGGCAATCTTCATCTCGAAATAACCGGTGGTCAACAGGTCTTCATGTGCCGGGTAACCACGCCGGGCCTCTTCGGCATATTCAAAATTGAGGAACCAGTCCGGAGCGGCTATGAATTCAGCTTCACTGCTGGTCTGCAAGTATAACCACGGGAATCCTTCGTAAAGACGGTTGCAAACGCCCCCTGTTACTGGATAACTGTGGGTGTCGGCTACCATGTTGGCATGCGTGAGTTCATGGCTTTTGCGGAAAGCGAGATAGGGACGCAAACGTAGCCATGTTTCAGATTTTGCCTCCAGCAGCGTGTAACGGATAAGCAGCTGAGTCCGACTGTGGATCCACAGCAACTCTTTTTGCAACGTTACCCCACCTACCCGATAGGTGATTGTCGGGGTCGGGGTGTAGTTGAAGTTGATGATATATTTATGTCCACGGGGTTCGTAAACACCCGGGAAACGGTGAATGGCCAGATTGAAACTCTGATTGTGCTGGACAATCGTTTCGTCAATCGATGAAAGCAGCACATAGTTGTCATCTTCCTCTTCGTTACGCGGGCAGACGACCAATCCGTGGTATTTGCGTGTGTTGCAGCAGACCATGGTCGTACTCATGTAACCACCGGCGCGATTGGTGCTTAGTATCTCACGGTGCAGGGAGTATTCGAGGTTGCCCAACTCATTTTTGTCAAAGTGTAGAACGCTCATGCGAATCAATTTTTCTTACTCATAAATATAAATAAAAATATCAAGAAAAGTATGCTTTGAATCAAATATTAATGTTAATTAAATGTGCAAAATGTCGCTTGTAAGGGTCTTTATGACGGTTTCGTCTGCTTTGAGATGGGTGCAACCCTGGGTATAGCTGATGGCTGGGGACGGAATAGTGAAAAGATCTGTACTTGGACGTATCAAATGAAATGAGCGATTTTGGAAGTAAAATGGTATGGATAAAGATTATAGAGTTATGGATTAAAGACCTTCTGCGAGATGACTGTTGCTCGGTTAGTGATAAGTATCGGAGATCGTATTCGGGAAGCAGTGATTCTGTGCCGGAATATGCGTCAGAATCGAAGAAGAGCGTTTGATATGATTTTTTGGGACAGCAGTTTTGATAAAAATAAGCCTGAATAAAAAAATAAGCCTGGGTTTCAACCCAGGCTTATTTGTAAGCAATGTTGAGGATTTTTATCATCTATTATCCTCTACGAGTGAGGGAGATATTGTCTGTTAGGCCCATTTAACCAAAGCAAAGTCCATGCGGTGAGGCAGTTTTTCGTTTTTCGGGAAGACACGAATCGCAATGTCAAATGAACCGGTTGTGTCAGGGGTCAACGACAGCTTGTAGAAGACTAACGAACCCTCTTGACGTTCTACCTTCAATTCCCGTTTGGCGATGATATGAACGTTGTTATTGTCGATCTGGCTGGCCATGATCACCTCAACTCCGATATCCTCCGAACGCAGTGTGTCAACATCGATTACCGCCTCAATGTTGTATGAGTGGCCAATCATAATCGCCTCTTTACCCATGTCGAAACGTTGAACGCTTACGATACGTACTTTGTCCCAGGCGTTGCTGACTTTCCGTTTCCAGGCGGCAATCTCCCGAGCCATCTGGAAGTTTTCAGCCCTCATCTTGGTATTGCGAGCGAACAACTTGTCGTAGAACCGCTCCTGATAGTCGGCCAGCATACGGTTCGTGGTGAAGTTCGAGGCAATGTCGGCAATGCAGATCTTTACGGAGTTGAGCCATTCGTGTGGAATGTTGTCTGTGCCACGATTGTAGTATTTCGGAATAATCTCGTTCTCAATCGTGTTGTAGATCAGCTCGGCATCCAGTTCGTTCTGGAAGTTCTGATCCTCAAAGGTGCGTTCCATCGGGAGTTTCCATCCGCCGCCTTCGTGGTAACCTTCAACCCACCAGCCATCGAGTACGCTGAAGTGCATCGTACCATTCATAACAGCCTTTTCGCCGCTGGTGCCCGATGCTTCGAGCGGACGGGTCGGCGTGTTCAGCCAAATATCGACACCCTGTACCATGCGACGGGCCAACTCCATGTCGTAATTCTGCAGGAAGATGATACGCCCTACGAAACGAGGCATGGCAGCCACCTCGACGATCCGCTTGATCAGATCCTGTCCCGGTTTGTCGTTCGGGTGTGCCTTGCCGGCGAAGATGAACTGTACGGGCCGTTCTGGATTGTTGACGATCGCATCCAAACGATCCAAGTTTGTGAAGAGCAGGTGAGCTCGTTTGTAAGTCGCGAAACGGCGGGCGAAACCGATGGTCAGAATATCCGGTTTCAGCATCTCCTGAATGCGGATCAACTGTGCTGGAGAGTCGAAACGGAACTGTCCGGGATCGCTTACCCGTTTTTTGATCTGGTTGATCAGCTTTTTCTTCAAAATCAGACGCTCTGCCCACAACTCTTCGTCAGGAATCTCATGTGCCTTTTGCCATGCAGGAATATTATAGGATGGCAGTGAGAAGCCTTCCGGGAAATATTTTGCATAGAGACGGCGCATGTTCGTAGCACACCATGTCGGGAAGTGAACACCATTGGTCACATAGCCGATGTGCAGCTCATCTTTGAAATAACCGGGCCACATGCCACCGAGAATATCCTTGCTCACCTCGCCATGCAGCCAGCTGACGCCGTTTACCTCCTGTGAAAGGTTGCAGGCCAGGAAACTCATCGAGAATTTCTCGTTCGGATCGTTCGGGTTGGTCTTGCCCAAGTTGATGAACTGCTCCCACGTAATACCCAGACGGTCGGGGTAGTGTCCCATGTACTGACGGATCATCGATTCGGGGAAGGCATCGTGACCAGCCGGAACTGGTGTGTGGGTGGTGAACAGCGATGAAGAGCGAACCACCTCCAGCGCTTCGCTGAACGACAATTTGCGTTTGTCGATCAGGTCGTGAATGCGCTCGATGCCGATAAAGGCCGCGTGACCTTCGTTGCAGTGGTAAACATCTTGGTGTGCGCCGATCGTATGCAGCAGGCGCATACCGCCGATGCCGAGCAGCATCTCCTGTTTGAGTCGGTTTTCCCAATCACCGCCGTATAGATGGTAGGTGATGGCGCGATCCTCTTCCCGGTTCAGATCGTGGTCGGTGTCGAGCAGGTAAAGCTCTGTACGACCAACGTCGCAACGCCAGATACGTCCCGTAACAATACGTCCCGGTAATCCGAGCTGGATAGACAGCCAGTTCCCGTGTTCGTCACGTACTGGGGTAATTGGCAGTTTGGTGAAGTTCTGCGGTTCGTAGCTGGCCTCTTGGTCGCCGGCTGATGACAGCCGCTGCGTAAAGTAACCGTAACGGTAGAGCAATCCCACAGCGATCATCGGTACGTTCTTGTCACTGGCCTCCTTGAGGTAGTCGCCGGCCAAAATTCCCAAACCTCCCGAATAGATCTTCAGTGAAGAGTGGATGCCGTATTCCATGCTGAAATATCCGATTTTGGGCCCTTTGGCATCCTTTTTCTGATCCATGTAGGCCTTGAACTGTGCATAGGTACTGTCCATCTTGGCCAGGAAGGTCTCATCCTTCTCCAGCTCTACCAAACGTGAATAGTTCAGCTTGTCAAGGAAATCGATCGGGTTCTTTTCGCAGGCTACCCACAGATCATAATTGATGTATTCCCAAATTTCGTATGCCTCTGGGTGCCAAGACCACCAAAGGTTTTTCGAAAGTTCTTCAAGCGGGTGTAAGCGTTGAGGAAGTGTCCGTTCTACCATCAGACGGGTCCACGTCGGACGGTTGCTGACTAATTGTTGGCGAACGAAATTGATCTGTTCGTTCTGGTTGCCACCTCCCTCATATTCGAATCCTGAACGACGCATGGCCATTTTCTCCAAAGCAATATGATAAGCATTCGCATAGTAGGCAAATAGGTTCTCCCACAAAGCGATTTCAGAAGTTTTGAGTGCAGAAGTTTGATATGCAGTGTAATCGCGTGTGTTCATGTTGCTGAACTTCACGATCGATGAGGCAATGCGGGTGGTCACCTGTGCATCGTTGTCGTCGTTGCGGTCGATCACCTCGACCCCTTTGTGCTCCTTGCAGTGTTCGGCTACCCACAAACCGAAACCGGCCAATGAGGTGGTGACGGTCGGAACCCCGAAGGCCACGCTTTCGAGCGGAGTGTATCCCCACGGCTCGTAATACGAAGCGAATACCGTAATGTCCATGCCGCAGAGCAACTCGTAATAATCTTTGTCGAAGATACCGTCATGGCCGTTGAGGTATGAGGGTACAAACATGACCTGAACCGGACTCGATGGATCCATCAACTTGGTCTCTTTGATCTTGTTGATGATCGGATCCCATTCCGGAGCAGACAGATAGTGAGTCGTGTTGCGAATGACTGACGAGTCGATCTGTGCCGATGCATCTTTCAGACGTGCCTGTAGATCCTTGCGTGGTCCGTTATTGCCGGCTGGTACCGTGATGTAGGCCAGTACGGGGCGTTTGAGAGCTGAGGCCGGACCATTGGCCAGTTGAATCAGCGAGTCGACAAAAACGTCGAGTCCCTTGTTTTTGAATTCGTAGCGTCCGCTGGTGCCGACAATCAGTGGATCGGCGTCGTAATGGATGCCGAGGCAGATTTCGGCGATAGAGATCATTTGCTGACGGGCCGCTTTGCGTTTCTGTTCCAATACGTCGTCTGCCCAGACAAAGTCGTCTTCAAAACCGTTCGGAGTAACTAGATCGACATCCTTGTGAAGCAGGTATTTGCATTCACGAGCCGTCAAATCACTGACCGTTGTAAAACAGTCGTAATGTTCAGCCGCCGTCTTTTCCAACGAGTGTTTGGCTACGACATTGAAACGACGTGCCAGCTCATCGGCATTCAATCGGGTCAGATCGCCATACAACGGCATACCGTTGCCTGCAATGCAGCGGCCCATAACCGTCGCATGGGTCGTGAAGACGGTTGCAATTTCCGGCTTCTTTTTCATCAGATAGAGACCTCCGCTTGAAGTCATCCATTCGTGGAAGTGGCTGGCGATCTTATCGGTTGCGGTGCAGAAGGTCTGTACGTAATTTTCAATGACTTTGGCTGCCGCATACCCGAACAATACGGGTTCGATGTAGTCCCATTGTCCGCTGATCGAATCGACCCGGTAGTCCTCCCACAGCCGTTTGAGGATCTCGTCTTTTTGCGAGAAGAATTCTGTAAAATCGACCAGAATGGTCAATGGACGGCCCTCGATTTTCCATCGTCCGATGCGGATGCGGATGCCGGCATTGAACATCGACTCTCGCCAATCGGCCAATAATGTAGAGTCTTCTTCAAATTCGTGGTTGCCCTCTTCGCGGTGAATGTCCGGTCCGATAAGCATATAATGATCATGCAATTGCTCTGTAACGGTCAGGGCCTTGGTGGCGATGACTGTATGAATGCCACCGACCTTGTTGCAAACTTCCCAACTTACCTCGAACAGGTAATCCGGATTTAAATGAATCTCTTTCGTTGACATATTTTCTGTTTTTCGCAGTTGTGTTTTCTTAATTTAAACGATGTCGTGATTGCTGCCGCAATGTTGCAGACAATCAGCCGTTGTTGTAATTCAAATGCCGAGCCTTATTGCTCCTGAAAAAAATCTTTTTTGTGCCGAACGACAACAAGCCTTACAAATATACATTTTTTGACGTTAGAGCGTTCGTTATCCGACAAAAAGATCAGAAATGATGCTATCCGAAACGAACCATCGTTCAGCAGGAATCCGATAACACAAATCTGGTGCCTCTTCTGGCTGGTCGATATGTGGTTGAGCTTTATCTGATACCTGTTGCAAAACGGTGTCAGGGTTCGTCGCTATTTCTGTTTTTACGGGTGAGGCGTGGTTCCCGAAACGTTCGGCAGCGAGAATCAAGTCACCAGAAACGAGATGCCGTTCCGCTTGCCGTATGAAATAGCGTAGTCGCTCTGTTCCAAATCGGGCGGCCAGCTCTGCCGTGTGTACACCGTCTGCTGTTCGTAGATGGGTCATGATATGCTCATCGTACTGCATCTCGGGTGTTAAAATCTCGCTTTCGGCCTGTGCTGCTGTTGGAGTGCGCTCAAGGTATCGTCCCAAATGGGCGATATTCCATTGCCGCCGCTTGCCGTCAAAAGAGTGTGCGGAGGGTCCGATGCCGAGATAGGGTACATCGTGCCAGTAAAGACTGTTATGGCGAGCCCGGCGCCCGGGCAGTGCGAAATTGGATATTTCGTAATGTTCGTAGCCGGCCTCACAAAGGATTGACCGTAAGAGTTTGTATTGTGCCAGACTGCTCTCGGAATCGATCTCCTGCAGCGTGCCACGTGCTTTGGCCCTGCCGAAAGGTGTTTGCGGTTCAATGGTCAGGTGGTAGGCTGATATGTGTTCGGGGCGCAGTGAGAGTGCTTGTTGCAAATTATCGCGCCACTCTTCCAGAGTCATGTGGGGTAGGCCGTAAATCAGATCAATACTCAGATTGTCGAATCCGGCTTGACGTGCTGCCTGAACAGCCTTGATGGCACTACGGGCGGTGTGGCGACGGTGCATCCATTGCAGATCGCGGTCGTGGAACGATTGAATGCCGATGCTGAGTCGATTGACCCCCTCCTGACGTAAAGCTGTCAGATAATCCAAAGAGAGATCATCGGGATTGGCCTCGACGGTTATCTCTTCGAGTGGAGCGTTGTGCCATTGCTGTCGTATCTGGCGAATAAAGTCTCCCAATTCCCCGGGAGAAAGCAGACTGGGGGTGCCGCCTCCGAAATAGAGGGTCTCGATGCAGGCCGTTGCGGGTAATGAGATCAGCGAGCTGTTGGGTTGTCTCTCCAATTCAGACGAGTCGTCGCATGAGGAACAAAAAAAAGGCGCAGCTGTTTGTAAAACGCCTCTTTGTGAAAAATTGATTTGAGAATCAGTTTTAGAAGGGATGTAACCGTGTCGTTCGAGACGCATCCGTAATTCGTGGTGAAGCATCTCCAATAACTCGTTGCGGCGGGTGAGTGATGTCCCCGAAAAGAAGTCGCAATAATAACAGCGGCTTTTGCAAAAAGGAATATGTATGTAGATGCCGGCCATACGATTACATGAGGTTATGTGGAACCTATTCAGATTTAGAAACAATACGATTCACGGATTGCAATGCGTATTGACATTAAATCTTTTATCAATTATCAATAAAAACGTTTTTTATCAGGTCGTAATACTGTATGCGATCATTGAACGTTATTCTAAAACAGGATCAGTGTTCTCACCGTTTGTATGGAGTGTGGTCCGCAGAGGCCTATTGTCTCTGACGATTCGTTCCCCTTTGCGGGTGATCAGGAAAGGAGGTTACGCGAATTGGAGTGATATTTGCGTTGGCTCACCTGTCTGATTGAAAAACGTTAAATTCGTGCCCGATTCAGGATCCCGTCACGGTATCATTGGGGGATAGCTGGATGGCCTCCTGGGAACATCACATTATTGATAACGGCTGCAAAGATAGTGATTTATGCGTAAGAGAAGGTGCAAATATACGACAGTGTTGAATGTGCTGCTTGGTCTGTGGACAGTCGGAGTATTGTACGGCTCTTTAGCCCCGGGCGATGATTTGCCCTCTGCTGGGTGGTTTGACTGGATCCCCTACTTTGATAAAGTGGTGCACTGGGGATTTTATTTCGGTGAGACGCTCTTGCTGTTGTTGCGATTCAATCCCCAAGGTTGGCGTCGCGGAGCTGTAGTAATCGGCGTGATTTTGTGTTCCGGAGGAATCGAACTAGTACAAGGAGTATTGGGCTATCGTTCCAAAGATTTGATCGATTTTGCGGCAAACAGTTGCGGTGCGTTATGTGGGGCTCTGATTGCGCCTTTTATTAATAATTTGATTAAAAAGAGGTTGCAGGTGCCGAAATAACCTGTTTGAATCCTGAAATTTCAGGTTTAATCTCTTGATTGATAGCTGCGAAATAATTTTTATGAAATTTTAATATTTTGCATTGTTATTTTTGTAACAATCCAAAAAGTTACTATCTTTGCGGCGGTTGAAAGAGTCGTTGGAATCGGTCAACCGATCTGCTCCCCAAAAGAGTTGCTGGGATTGGATCAAAAATATGGATGTGTTAACTTAAAAAATACAACATTATGGCAATTGATTTGAGCAAGTACGGTATCACCGGTGTGACTGAGATCGTACACAACCCTTCTTACGAAGAGCTGTTCAAAGAAGAGACCAAAGCCGGTCTGGAAGGCTTTGAAAAAGGTACCCTGACCGATATGGGTGCAGTAAACGTGATGACTGGTGTTTATACCGGCCGTTCACCTAAAGACAAATTCTTCGTAATGGATGATACCACCAAAGATACTATCTGGTGGACCTCTGAAGAGTACAAAAACGATAACAAACCGCTGAGCCAGGAGAGCTGGAAAGTGCTGAAAGATTTGGCTGACAAAGAGTTGTCTAACAAACGTCTTTTTGTTGTCGATACTTTCTGCGGTGCTAACGAAAATACCCGTCTGAAGATCCGTTTCATCATGGAGGTTGCATGGCAGGCTCACTTCGTAACCAACATGTTCATCCGTCCGACCGCTGAGGAGCTGGCAAACTATGGCGAACCTGATTTCGTTGTATTGAACGCTTCTAAAGCTAAGGTTGAGAACTACAAAGAGCTGGGTCTGAACTCAGAGACTGCAGTCGTATTCAACCTCACTGAGAAAATGCAGGTTATTATCAATACCTGGTATGGTGGTGAGATGAAGAAAGGTATGTTCTCTTACATGAACTACCTGCTCCCGCTGAAAGGCATCGCTTCAATGCACTGCTCTGCAAACACCGATAAAGAGGGTAAAAATACCGCTATTTTCTTCGGTCTGTCTGGTACCGGTAAAACTACGCTGTCTACCGATCCGAAACGTCTGTTGATCGGTGATGACGAGCACGGTTGGGATGACGAAGGCGTCTTCAACTTCGAAGGTGGTTGCTACGCTAAAGTTATCAACCTCGACAAAGAGAGCGAACCCGATATCTGGAACGCTATCAAACGTGACGCTCTGTTGGAGAACGTAACCGTACGTGAGGATGGTTCAGTTGACTTCGCTGATAAATCGGTTACCGAGAACACCCGTGTATCTTACCCGATCTATCACATCAACAACATCGTTAAACCGGTTTCGAAAGCAGGTCCTGCAGAGAAAGTGATCTTCCTGTCTGCTGATGCATTCGGTGTACTGCCTCCGGTTTCAATCCTGACTCCTGAGCAGACTCAGTACTACTTCCTCTCTGGCTTTACCGCTAAATTGGCAGGTACCGAGCGTGGTATTACCGAACCGACCCCGACCTTCTCAGCTTGCTTCGGTGCAGCCTTCCTGTCATTGCACCCAACCAAATACGGTGAGGAGCTGGTTAAGAAGATGCAGAAGAGCGGCGCTACCGCTTACCTCGTAAACACCGGTTGGAATGGTACTGGTAAACGTATCTCAATCAAAGATACCAGGGGAATTATCGACGCTATCCTCGATGGCTCAATCGACAAGGCTCCGACCAAGATGATCCCATACTTTGACTTCAAGGTTCCGACCGAACTGCCTGGCGTAGATCCGAAGATCCTCGATCCTCGCGATACTTATGCTAACGCTGCAGATTGGGATGCTAAAGCCAAAGATTTGGCAGAACGCTTTATCAAGAACTTCAACAAGTTCACTGGCAACGAAGCTGGTAAGAAGCTGGTTGCTGCCGGTCCGAAATTGTAATTCATGGTAAAAGATGCATAAGCCGGCGGGGCGGTCACATCAGTGACCGCCCCGCTTTTTTATGTGCATAGCGTTATATGGATCGTAAAGATTGCATGTTCTCGGAGGCTCTCTACAAAACTCGTGGGAGAAAGAGTAAGACTCGTTGAGGAAGAGAGTTAAAATTGCTTGTTTGGATTGATCTACCCCTTAGTGTCAAATAGAATGTTGCCCAATAAATTATAGGTTGAAACTCTTTTAATTGTTTTTGACGGTAATTGGGAGATCAATATGGGTGCCTTGCGTCTTCTTCTTATTATTGTTTGATTCCAGAGAGGGTCAGGTCGTCAATGCGGAATGAACCGTTTGAGATCAAACGCAATCGAAGATTATCCGAAGTGGGTATGGATGATGAAACGGTGCAAAGCATCCAATTTGATCCCGATTGATGTGAATAGGAGAGTGGAGTTCCATCTTCGGCGGATCCGGCTTCAGCTGCGTAAAGTGTCAGTTGTGAAGGATCGAACGATCCTGTCATACAATAGAGTCCAAACGTGAATGTTAAAGAGGTATAGCCAGTGGTGTTCAGCCCCTCGATGTTGAATTTATTTCCGTTCGAAAGTAGCAGGTAATTGCCTCCTGAGGCGTTAGAGTATCCTGAAGATGCATATTCTGATAACGCTTCGATTTTGCCTGAACCCGAAAAACTGAACCCAGATTCAGGTTGGTTTTGCCAATCCGAGTAGGTGAGAACCAATTTGGCTGAACTGACCGGTGTGTCTCCGAGATTCTCTGAAAACAAAGTCTGCTTGGTGCCGGTTTCAGGCTCCTCCGGATCTCCGCCTGAGGTTGTGGGGAACGTAATTTCCATATCCTCATTGGTGACGGCTGTCGATACAGAAATGGATATGTTGGCATTCCCTGTTGTAACTGGCAGCGGGTCTGCTTTGATGGTAATGTTATACAGCCTTTGACCTTTGAGCAGAATCTCTTGTTCGTATTCTTGTCCATCGGCTGTAATGGTTAGCGTAACATAGCCAGCCGGAAAATATCCTGTACGCGAGGCATTGCTGCCCGAAAAATCGAGACTGCCCGATGCACAGGTAATACGGGTGGAGTAGGTGGAATATTGGGATTGGAATTCGTCAGAATAGTTAATTACAACTCCTGCATTGGTTTGGACGCATTCCAAAGCAACGGCCTTGGTCTCCCCCGCCAGGATGGAGAAATCTTGGGATGCACCATATACAGGCAGATCGAACTCAGGCGCTGTAAAGGGTTGTGAGTAGACTTTGACCGTGTAGTCTCCTTCAGCAAGTGTAAGGCTAGGTGAGGTATTTGAGCCGATGGTCGGCAATTTTTCAACGATCTCTTCTCCCTGTACTACTTCGAGTGTAAAGGTGGTTAGGTCAGGTGTCGCTTTGGTTGTGGCGGTGCGGGTGATCAAATCAATGTGATCATCCATTTCGAGTTGGATGTTCAATGTGCCGGTGCCACCTGAAGGGTTGCGATCTTTGGAACAACCTGTAAAAAGCAGCAGTAGTGAGGCTACAATAGGTGTAAAAGCAAAGTGTTTCATATGAGTTTGAGGTTTAGTAGTAATTTCAAGGGCTTTTACTGGTAGCAATAAAGAGTCTGACTCGAGACAACAGGGTAGTAGTTGATAGAAAAGAAAAAAGTAGTATAGAGAAAATGATTTCGGCTGTAAAGTGTGTTTTAGCTAATAAAGACTTATATGTCGATGATAAAAGGCAGCGTCCTGCGTCAGCCATAAGCGGTATACAATAAATCAGGTTATCGCATACATTGCGCTATGAAAAAGGTCATCGCTGCCTTACGGTATCGAAGCAAGTGCTTCTAAAAGAGCAACGATTCGAAATTTCGAATCGTTGCTTATCGGGGATTGAATTTAATCTTTGAGATAATATTCAACCGTTGTTACCACTCTTACTGTTTTAATATAAGGAGTGTTTGCATCCCGGTCACTGATCGAAAATTGACCTTGATAGGCGGTACGGATTTTCCCCAGTTTGCTTTTGGAATCGTGTGCAAACTTTTCAGCAGTAGTACGTGCATTGGCTGTTGCCTCTTCGATCATTTTCGGCTTAATGTTATTTAGCCCCGTGTAAAGGAATTCGGTTCGGTATTGATAATCTTCACCGCCAATGGCAACACCTTGCTTAAGCAAATCGCCCTGCCGTTGCATCAGTTTGCGCACCAAATCGACATTTCCTGTTGCAACTGTTAATACAGTTGTAATATTGTATCGGTAGGGTGTCGAGTTGTAGTTTCCGTAACGTTCCGCTTTTAGATCTACCAATTGGGAAGGTGCTACCGTAATCTCTTTTTCATCGATACCATTTTCTTTGAGGAAAGAGATGATTGTAGCGTTGTTTTTTTCGATGTTGTTGTACAACTCAGGGAGATCATTTCCGATGACCTTGTAAGTCAGGGGCCAAATGACACGGTCTGCTTTAACCTCTTGTTCAGAAAGTCCTTTGACTGTGACTACACGTTCACTCTCTTTAAAATGTATGATTCCACTGCGAAGCATCCAGCCCAGCAAAACCATTCCTAAAGCCAAGATGGCTGCACTCAACAGAGTGGTTTGAATTTTGTTTTTCTGCATGGTAATTATAATTTCGTTGTAAGTTAGAATTTTTTAATTGATATTCCAAACGGTTCAATTGATGTTGTGTTTAGGTGTTGATGTGCGTTTTATCTTTCTATGGTTTAACTAAAATATGAATTTTTTTGTTTGATCCTTTAGGAAGTTGACAAGTGGGCGTTCATCATGTTAACAAGGAGATGTGTTTCTAACAACGAATAATGTGCCAGAAGATAGAAGTGCTTCAGTTTTATTGTTGTCATGGGCATAACGAACACGGAATGGAAAATGTTTGGATGCGTGCAACGAATAAACATGATTAGGCATCTATCATATATCAATGTATAATAAATATACTGCTTAACGTATGTTGATCGACACTTGTCGATGGTAAACAATTCAAGAAATATGAAACGTCTTATATTATTCAATCTTTTGTTGGGAATGGTTGTCTTGTGCAGTACCAGTGTAGAGGCTCAAACCCAAGATCAAAATCGTAAAATTAGTCGAAAAGAGCAGCGAGAGATCGCACAGCAACAGGCTAATCAGCAATTTGAAATTGCCCGTCAGGCTTTGAAAGATAGTATGTTTGTTGTAGAAGTTGATCGCATTATAGGGCAGCTGGGTAGAACTGTTTACGTGTCTGCTAATGAAAATTTTGTGCTGATGAATCGTGATTATGCTTCAGTCCAACTTGCTGTTCTACCAGCTCATGCAGGTATGAACGGCGCTGGTGGAATAACGTTGGCTGGTAATGCTTCTGATGTGCAAGAACGAATCGATAAACATGGAAATGTAACCTGTCAATTTCGTGTACAAGGTAATTCCATTTCTTCAACTGTCATCGTAACTCTATATAAGGGGGATAATCAGGTCTCAGCTGTAATGAATTCGACCTTTAACAATGGTCGAATAACCTTTTATGGAAGATTGTTTCCCGCTAACGCTTCAAAAGTGTTTAAAGCTCAGCCAAATATTCTTGTTCCATAAATTATCTAAGTTTAACGCGTTGTTTTGTTGAGAACAATTGTTAACTTGCTGTAACTACAACAACTAACTTAAAATAACCTGTGATGAAAAGGATCTTTTTATTCAGTCTGTTATTGTGTTTAGGAATGGGTTCTGTGTCAGCTCAAACCGAAAACAAGTCGAAAAGTGATCAGCGTAAACTATTGGAGGCACAAGAGGGTGCGCAAAAATTCCAAATGGCTAAAATCGCACTGAATTCTCGTAATTTCGTCTGGGAATTCTATGACCCGCGCAGTACGGATAAGTCTAAAGTCTGCTATAATTTTATGCGGGTACAAGGCGATTCGATCTTTTTTCAGGCTGCATGGTCTGCACAGGGAATGCGTCGTGAAGGATTCCGACAAAGTGTGGGTAAAATCGATACCTTTACAATGATACCGGATAAGAAGGGGAACATTAAAATTACATTAGTGGCACAAATGACAGATGTCCAAAGTGCTTGGCGTTCAACGTGGACTTTGACTCGCACATTTAAACTGTTCCGAGGTAGTAACTATGCTCCTTGGATGGGTAGCTGGGTCGGATATATCGTTTTGCCATCGCAATCTAATGCAGTGGAATTGAATGGTTCAATGCGACCATACGTGCCATAAAATATTTGTTTACTTTCTTGTCAATGAATGAAGTAAATTAGAAGGAATACAACAACAATTTGGATCAATCGCAATGTTGCATCGGAGTGTAGATTCATGAGTTTGTAATATATATGTATTAAAGGGAAATGAGCGCTGTAGAGATTTGTAAATCTACGGCGCTCGTTTTGTATAGGAGCTATATCTCTTTGATGACTATATAGAAATCTCTCTGACGCATGATTGTTGAAGGTGGCGTTTATCAAACTTTATATTATGATCAGGGCAGTTTTGAGGCATGTTTGTAAACGGTATTCTCTGTCGATTAAGTTAAAGCCCTTTTTTTGATATGTAGTAGTCGCGTTTTTTAACATGATATATTAATCTTGAGGTTGACTAATAAAAAAGCAGAGCGAATTTTGTTCGCTCTGCTTTTTTTTGTATACGGGGTACAGACTATTTGTACAAGCCACCGTAGTTTTGGCAGGCACGATAATCTGCACCTTCGGGATCCATGCCGAATGCAGCCCATGCACTCGGACGGAAGATCTTCGATTCATCCACATTGTGCATGCAGACAGGAATACGCAGCATGGATGCCATCGTAATCAAGTCGGCTCCAATATGGCCGTAGCTGAATGCACCGTGGTTGGCACCCCAGTTATTCATAACGGAATAAACATCTTTGAAGGCGCCTTTGCCGGTCAGACGTGGAGCGAACCAGGTCGTAGGCCAGCAACGGTCGGTACGTTCGTCGAGAATCTTGTGTACATCGGGTTCCAGTTCGACGGTGTATCCCTCTGCCAGCTGCAGAACGGGACCCAGACCTTTGATCAGGTTGAGGCGAACCATGGTAACAGGCATACCGGCTTTCGATACGAAATGAGATGAGAATCCACCTCCGCGGAAGTAGTCGCGGTTGGCAGGATACCAGGTGGTCGCTTTCAGACATTTTTCAGCCTCCTCATCGGTAATCTCCCAGAAAGGTTTCATAGCAGGCTGGCCGTTCAATGTCTGTTGACCGCTGCCGTCGAGGCTGGCTGCTCCTGAGTTGATCAGATGGATGAATCCGTTTGCTGCGGCACCGGTAGGACGTTTGCCCGTTACACGCTCAACGGCTTCAGGACTCCAATAGGTGCGTACATCAGCAAATACCTGAGCACTGCCGGTCAGCAATTTGCCAAACAGCATAGCAACACCGTTCAATGAGTCGTTTTCAGTAGCCATCACAAAGGCTTCACGTACACCGTTCCAGTCGAATGATGAGTTCAACATTGCCTCTGCAAAGTCACCGTTAGGCAGGTGATCGGTCCACTGACGTTGACCCTGGAAGCCGGCTGCAATAGCATTGTGTCCCAAAGCCTCCTCTTTGAAGCCCATCTCGAGCAGTTTCGGGTTGCCGCACATCAGGTCTCGCATGATCATCATCATCTTGACGATGTACTCCCAATCGGCATCTTTTTGTGCACGATCTTTCTGTTTGGCAGCAGGGTTGAAATCGTGACCTTCGTTGGCTTTGCAATATTTCTCGGTCCAAGCCATCGCTTTCTTGAACTCCTCTTTGTCATAGATGCCTTCGTCTATGCGGCGGATAATCTCGACCTCATCAACCGATTCGTTGCGCATGCCCAGATAGGTCTGGAAGAAGTCTGTATCAACGATTGAACCGGCAATACCCATGGTAACCGAACCAATCGAAAGATAACTCTTGCCACGCATCTGTGCTACGGCGATACCGGCACGGGTGAAACGCAACAACTTTTCTTTAACATCTTCTGGAATCGTCTGATCGTCTGCGTCCTGTACGTCGTGACCATAGATACCGAACGCAGGCATACCTTTCTGGTTGTGACCGGCCAAAGCGGCTGCCAAATAAACGGCACCCGGACGTTCTGTACCGTTGAATCCCCAGATTGCTTTGGGCATACGATCATCATAATCGATGGTCTCACTACCGTAGCACCAGCAAGGGGTTACTGAGATGGTCAAGCCGACGCCCTCTTTGCGGAATTTTTCGGCGCAAGCGGCAGCTTCAGGTACACGACCAATGGTAGAATCGGCGATTACACACTGTACAGGTGTACCGTCATTGTATTTCAAAGTTGAGGTGATCAATTCGGCTACACGTTTAGCCATATTCATCGTTTGGTCCTCAAGAGATTCACGTACGCCACCCTGGCGTCCGTCGATTACGGGACGGATACCCACTTTGGGGTTCTCTCCGATAAATCTTTTTGTCTGCATGATAATGGTTTTATATTGCTATTTGTCAATGTCTTAATTTCCGAATCCGTGAGATTGATTCGGATAATCGCTTAACATACAAATATAAAAAAATATCTCGAATCTTTTCCCTTTATATGAGAATCCTCTGGAAGTGCATTTTTATTGTGAATGACTCGTATAGGGAGGAGGAATATTTTAACGCTTTGTACGCGGCGATAAAGACTCAAGAGAGAGTTGATCCAATGATGACTGATGTGATGACAAGGGCATGAGATCAGGCTTTGGGTTTGCGCTCTTTCCGATAACGAATGCCGGCCCAAAGGATGATTCCCCCGATGAGAACAATGCCGATGATGACGGGGGCAAGAGAGATCTCTCCACTGCCACCATAAGCATGTAAGCCAGACAAGTAATAGTTGACGCCGAAAAAGGTCATCAGTACAGAGGCAATTGCAGTAAGAGACATGGCTGCAAAGGCGTAGTCGTTGTTCAGGCGTGGAATATGGTGTGAGTGTGTGATAAAGGCGTAAACCAATAAGGTAATCAGAGCCCATGTCTCTTTGGGGTCCCACCCCCAGTAACGGCCCCAGGATTCGTTGGCCCAAATGGCACCGAGGAAGATTCCGGCTGCCAGTAAAACCAATCCGATCAGCAGGGTTAATTCTCCGATGATGCGCAGTTCTCGTTGAGGCCGGCCGAGAATGATGGCAATGAGTGCGGCAAGACCTGTTATTGCTCCGATGCCGAAAAATCCATAGCTGGCTGTAATGACCGAGACATGGATCATCAGCCAATAGGATTTGAGAACCGGTACCAATGGCGTGATTTGCGGATCGAGCCAATTCAAGTTCGAGACGAACAGAACGACACCGCCCATTAGGGTGGCGAGGGCCAGGGTGAGTGTCGAGCGGCGGGCAAAGAGCAGTCCTGCCAAAACGGTTATCCATCCGACGTACACCATAGATTCGTAAGCGTTGGTCCATGGAGCGCGTCCTGAAATGTACCAACGCAGCCCCAATCCGACGCTTTGCCAAAGAAACAGCAACAAAATCAATGCGATGAGTAATCGGGGAAGATGAACGAATAGCAACTTATTGCGTTGTAGCTGCGGACGACAGAAAATAGCCACTAACAGCAGAAATCCCAAAATCAGGTAACCTCGGAAGGCGGTGCGGAATATATCGGCGTGGTTGTAAAATATCTCGGCGTTGACTTGAGCAAGGGTGGGAAGAGTTCCCGCCGCATGGCTTTGTTGATATTGTTCAAGAGTGTGAAGTAATCCGATTCGTTGCTCAGCCGCCATACGGTTGGTGTCTGACAGTGCTGTAAGATAGTTACGCAGGGTTGTGACAATGAATGCTGAATCGCTTGTGGGTAACCCATGCAGATCATCTCCTGTGGAATACCATCGTAAACGGGCCGTAGCGATGCCTGGTTGTGAGGCAAGAGGGGAATCCGGTGCTGTCGAATTACTCTCTGTACGTGTCGTTGTTCTGGAGAGTGTGTCCGTCGAAGAGGGTAGAGGCAGGGCTGTTGAAGGGAAAATCGCCAGCATATGGCCGGTGATTAGGCCGTACAGAATATTGACCTTCTCATCGAGTTTGATCAGCTCTTTGTCCCGTTTGTTGCGGATTTTGGCAGGTTTGGCATATGCTGTTTCAACCCGTTGGGCGGGAATGTACGCGCCCTGATCAGTGAAAAGATCAGCCAGTGCAATATGTTTGTTTGAGTGGTTGGTTGATTGCCGTCCGTTAGCCTGAAGCAACTCCGCCCTTAGGGACTTGTTGCCGAGTTTCAATAACGGTTCATGTACCCATCGGACAGGATCGGCCAACAAATGGATCAACCAACAAATCCCGTCTAACTGTTGGTAGTGGTCCCGATGGTATAATTTCCGGAGTAGTTCGGATGCGTAGGTGTCGATTGGTTCAATACGGCCCTGCGGCGTCTGGACTAATAGTCTGCCGAAGTGTGCGACCTCCTCCTCGGTAAGGGGTAATGGGTTGGGCAAGTTGTTTTGGTGGAAGGTGGAAATTCTGTCAATCGGAGAAATGGCATTTGAGGCAACAGAGTCGGTCGTTGTCGATTGGGCCAATGGTTGTGCTGAAGAGGAAGCCTCTGTTGCGATTGGAGCCGCATCTGCAGACGTGATCGAGAACCATGAACATAAAATCAATGTCCCTAATAGTCCCAACAATTTGGTTTGATGGAGGTATAGCTTCTGAATCGGAAGGAAAATAAAGCGAGTTATGTTCCGGGGCATAGTAGGGAGCATTATGAAAATATCGGAGAAAATCTGGCGATACGAAAATACGAAAAATAAAAACTCCCGTGTCGTATGACACAGGAGTTTTTAGGTTTTGGACTATATTGTAGCCTATGGGTATTTTCTCGAAAGGTAGCAATGTTGCCCCAATGAGAGGACATCCTACATGCTATTTGGTGATGTCGCTTGATTGGAATTCGATGATCTGTTTTTTGCTCTTGCTCGGATCGTTGATGGTCACTTTCGAGAAGTCGCCACCGTGAACATCGTCCAATACGATTGCTGGACGATAGTCCGGTTTCTCTGCAGTCAGCGTCACATTGTCAAAGGTGATGCCTTTAGCGTGACGAATGTAGAAGCCCCATGCCGGCAGCTCTTTGAACTGCGAGAACTCAGGATAAGCTTTCGGCATTTCAGGAATGGCTTTCAGCGATTTGGCATCGGTGCCCACTTTTGCATAGTTGGGGTTACCGCCACCCGGATAAACGATCGTTACATTGCGCAAAGTTACGTTGGTAATGTACTGCTCGGGCAGACCGACGATAGTCGCAGGTGAGATGTTGCGTGGCAGATCTTCTACCGGACCTTCGTATTCATAACCTGCATCGGGTTTGCCTGCAGGAACTTCGGCATAAACATTCGAAACGGTTACGTTGTTGAATTTGCCTTTTTCTCCTTCATAACGTTCGCCGATACGGAAGAAAATAACGTTTCCGGTGTTGTATGAAGAGAGGCTGTCCACAGTTACGTTTTCAACTACTCCACCGTCAACAGCTTCAAATGCGAGAGCCGAACGATAAGTGTCATAAACCTTGATGTTGGTCAGTTTGATGTTGCGGAAACCACCGCGTGAAGCAGTACCGAATTTGACACCGCTGGCGCTCGAACGAGCTACGCAGTTGCTGATCTCAACATTCTGGCAAATGCTTTTGGGATCGTGTGATTTGAGGCAGATTGCATCGTCCGTTGCATCGAAGAACGAGTTGGTCAATTTCACACCGTTGCAGTCTACAATGTCGATACCGTCATTGTTCCAGTATGCCTTGCTGTCTACCGTAATCTTGTCGATGTTCAGGTTCTGGCACTGGTCGTAAATCTGTACCCAGAAAGCTGAGTTTTTCCAAGTGACGTTGTTGATCTCTACATTTTTGCACTCGCGCAGGTAGATCAGTGTCGGACGGTTGGCTGCACGGTCGTAGTTGAGGTTGTCGTTGATGATGCCTTTTTGAATCTGATCTGCATAGTTGTATGCAGTTTCACGACCCTGGCCATCCACTACACCACGGCCTACAACGCCGATATTCTCAGCGCCGTTCGCCAAAATCAATCCTAACCAAGTACCGTCGATTTTACGGTAGTCATAAGGGTTGGTAGATCCCAACAGTACAGCTCCTTCGTTCAACTGGATCGTTACGTTGCTTTTCAGCTCGATAGATCCGGTCAGGTAACGTCCTACGTAAAATACCAAACGTCCACCACCATTTTCGTGAATGTAGTCGATCGCCTTTTGGATAGCGGTTGTGTTCAAAGTCGTTCCGTTCGATTTGATACCGAACAGAGAGGCATTGTAGTCCTTAGCTTGTGCTCCGATGCCGGTCAGCAGCAACAGCGAAAGAATCAGGGCTTTTGTCTTTTTCATGTTGTTGATGTGTTATTGTTATTGTTTTATTGTTTGTTTCGTGTTTTCCGTTTTTGGTTGCAACTCTGCTATATCCTATTTGCGGTAGAGTGTGACTGGACCTGCAATACCCATCGATTGAACAGGTTGCGGACGTCCGGGACGGTTGGTCCACTGCTGTGCCAGCTTGTTCTCTTTCCAGGTTTGCATGTAGTTGCCCATCGTAGTCGTTACCGTTACTTCGATACGGTTCCACCCTTTGTGCAGAATATTGGACAAATCGTAAATGCGGCGGCCGTACCAGCTGGTGCCACAGTCAATGCCATTAACCTTCAGCGAAGCGACTCCGTACACCTTGCCAAGGTTGAGTACCATGCCTTCCGGATCGTCCACTTCGACATCGGTACGATAAACTACATCACCGGTGAAACTCTTCCATTCGGTCTCTTTCAGATCTTTCAGTGTGTCAGCGGTTGCCGTTTTGATCCAATGCTCGAGGCTGTGGTGGAACTCAAGCCCCCAACCTGTCAGCGTCTGGCTGTCGGTTCCCGATGTGGGCAGCGGTGCCCAAACCGGAGCCTTTTTGTTGTTGTCGCGGTCGAACACAATCATGCGTGCATCTGCCGGACCCAAATCTAAAGTGTAACCGCCCTCTTTATCCAAAGGCAGACGATAGCGTTCTCCATTGTCCAGATTCCATACCCATGCGTTCATGCGGGTTGCCTCTTGCGGGAAAACCAATTTAGTCTGGTGGCTGTTGTGCAGATGAGTGTTGGTAAAGAAGTAGATCCGTGAATCATCGTCCCGGACGAAAAGGTTAGCCATGACAAATGGATCGGGACTTTCGATCTGAACGGTCGGCGTAATGCCGTACTGTTTCTGCACACCTGCATACCACGTAATAAAATCGTTGTTTGCTGGCTTCTCCAGATGAATGAACTGTTCGGGCATGGCCTGCAACTTTTCGATCCAGGCCTTGACCTCTGCATCGCGTTCTTTATGATTATTCCAGCCGAGTGATTTGTAAGGCACTGTCTCGACGCAGAAAATACGTCCTCCTTGTTGTGCAAACTCATACAACTTAGCCAGGGTTTCGGGATTCATACTCTCGACCCCTACTAAGAAAAGGTCCTTGTAGCTGCGAGGACCATAGTGCAGCATCCCGTCAGAGATGGTTGATGCACAGATTAAAGGTTCCGTAATGTAATCGGTACCGTTACCGTTCTTGTTCATCGCCTCCCAAACCAGTGATTGGTAAGGTTTGTTAATCGATGAGGGGAATGGTTCGTTCTGCATGCCCATGGTAGTCCACATATCGGATACCGGCATCAGGATCGCGATATCGGCATACATATCTGCATTTTGCAACTGAGAGGCTACACGCGCACGGTGTGTATTCAAACAGTTGAAATAGCGCCACCAGTTATTCTTCTCGCTGTAATAAGAACCGTAACGTACCCAACCTGGGAAGGGAGCTTCAGGTGGTGAGTAGTTGAAACCATGCCACACTGAGTGGGTGATGCCCACCTGTGCGTTCTGGTCGCTACCGATTTTGAGGAACTCAGGCGTTGCGTTGAAAACGCGGTAGGTGTTGGTCATCTCTTCGGCGCTGATCAACCGTTTGCCGGTAAGGTGTGCAGCCGAAGTGATGTATTTGTTAACCATTGTGTAGGCGCGCCCTGCACGATATTCCTCATTGCTCATCTCTTCGCCGATGCGGTGCTGGAGCCAGTTGGTCGTCCATGACTCACCTTCGGGAATATCGTAATACATGCCGCTCTCCAATGGGAAGAATCCACGGCCATAAGCCTGTGCACGAGATTTCACGCCCAGCTGGCGGCACCAGTTGGTGTACGGAATCGTAAATCGATCGCGGAACATTTCGGCCTTGGTCAACTCAACGTCGTACCGCATGCGGTCGATCATCTCTTTGAATTCGGGAGTCATCTCGACACCGTAGTGATAATCGAGAACGTTACCCATTCCTCCGGTCTTGAACATCGTATATTGAAGGTAGGGCATGATGTCATATCCACGGCGTTTCTTGAACTCAGCAGCAAAATCACTGCTCCAGTTGGCACCCTCGAGCTCCATGGAGTCGGTGAACAGGGAACGAATGTATTGTGCCAACGGGCCAAGCTGCGCCTGGATGGCATCGGACATGTGGTTCAGGTATTTTTTGACAGCGGTACTGTCTAAGTGGTTCAGGGTTGGCCCCTGGGCACCGGGGGCTCCGCTGATCACAGCTCCAAATGAGTCGATGCGTACCAGCGCGTAAAGGGCATATTTGCCTTCCGGGATCTGCACTGTGAAAGCCTCTTTCTCATTAATCTTGTCGCTGAGGTCAATCACCTCATCCAAACTGCCCACTGGATCGGGAACCAGTTGTAGCGAGATCAAGTGTGGAATGCGTCCTGAATAGGGCTTGCTGATGGCGGGATCGGCCTCCTTGAGCAGTGAAAAAACAGAGGTGGTGTACTCTTGAGGGCCGGTCACTTTTTCGACACCAATTACCATGACTTGTCCACGCTCATCGCCTTCGAGAAATTCTCCACCGAAAGGCCATCCGCTACCTACGATCAGATCGCAGGTCATATCAAGTTTGGAGGCTTGGTCAAATGCCACTTTGAGCATGTTGATCCACTCCTCGCTCAACCAAGAGATCGAAGGAATGCCCAGATCATCGGCACCGCCCGGGAACCCAACAGGGTTGATCTCTACGCCGCCGATTCCGGCATCTTTAAGCAGGTGTAACTCGCGGCGCAATTCGTCCGCATTGACTTTGTCGCCGTTCCACCACCACCGTACGAAAGGACGATATTTGGCTTCCGGATTGCGGAATTGATCGTAGTAGCTATTCCCGCTCGACGCTTGTTGCTGGGCCTTTCCTGCCTGTGTCGGTGCTGCCTGCAGAATCGTAGCACTTAGCAACATGACTGTGCCGAATAGCCAATTGTAAAGCAGTTTCGGGTTTCTGTTCATGTAGGGTTTGTATTTGATGAATCTATATCGGTTAGTTGATAGCCTTGTTTGTAGTACCCTTACTCAATAACTTTAACCTCAGTCGATTTGTAAGGATAAAACTGTTGTTTCTGTGCGGCATTCGGCTCGTCGTAGATAACGTTGTCGAAGGTAATGTCATGAACATCATCCAATACAACAGCCGGACGATAGTCTGGTTTTTGTGCGATCAGCTCAACATTTTCCAAAGTCACCCCTTTGGCGTGGCGAATGTAGAAACCCCAAGCCGGGAGTTCGCGGAACTGTGAAAATTCCGGATAGCTTTTCGGCATTTCAGGAATACTGTCCAATTCGGCAGGAGTTACTCCACGATAAGCATAGAATTTGTTACCGCCACCCGGGAACTTGATCTTGATGTTGCGCAAGGTTACGTTGGTAATTACGTGGTCAGGCAAACCTACGATGCCGCATGGAGAAATGTTGCGAGGCATGTGGTGGATTGGGCCCTCGTAATCGTAACCTTTGTCCGGTTTCGCAGCCGGAACCTCTGCATAAACGTTCTGGATCGTGACATTGCTCATCGAAGAGTGACGACCATTTGTGTAACGGTCTCCGGTGCGCAGATAAATGACGTTGCCGGTGTGGATGGCATAGAGTGAATCTACCAAAATGTTGTCGATCGTTGCTCCATCTACTGCCTGCAGCGTGATGGCAGAGCGGTAGGTGTCATATACTTTATTGTTGATGACGCGAATGTCTGTAAAACCGCCGCGTGAGCCCGTACCGAATTTAATACCGCTTGCACCCGAGCGTGCAACATTGTTGCGGATCAAAATGTTGTGGCACTTCTGGTCGTCACCGTGCGATTTGAGGCAGATCGCATCGTCAGAAGCGTCAAAGAATGAGTTGGTAACCGTTACGTTCTGGCAATCCACCAAATCGAGACCATCGTTATTCCAGTAAGCGTTGCTTTCGACGTGAATGCGATCAATCTTCAGATTGAAACATTGGTCGTAAGTCTGAACCCAGCTGGCTGAGTTTTTCAGGCTGATCCCTTCAACCGTGACGCCTGTGCATTCGCGGAAATAGATAATCATAGGACGATGAGATTCATACGGACGATCCAAATTCAGCGGGTCATCGAATAATCCACGATGAATCTGATCCACGAGGTTATAGGCAGTTTGACGACCACGGCAATCCACCAAACCCTCTCCGGTCAATCCGATATTTTCCTGACCGACAGCCAACAGAAAGGCTGTATTCAGATTGGGTACACGATCATAGTCGTAGGGGTTGTTGGAACCCATCAGAACGGCACCGTTTTCAAGGTGTAAAGTCACACCGGAACGCAGATGCAGAGTGCCCGACAGGTAACGACCCAATGGAAAGATCAATCGGCCGCCGCCCTGTTCATGAATCAGGTCGATAGCTCGTTGAATAGCCCGGGTATTGAGCGTCGTACCGTCGGCCATTACACCGAAATCTGCGACTTGGTAATCTTTAGCCCACAGTTGAGCGGAACAGATCAGACTAAGTGTCAGTGCAAAAAGCTTTTTCATTCTCATCTTCTCGTGTTTGCTTTGTTTAGTTATTGTTTTATTCTTTTCTTTTCGTGTTTTCGTGTCGGTGGTTTTGAATCCAGTCGGGTTTTATGCTCCACTCCCATCTAATCGGACAAATATACTGTGTGCAATTTGCCTCCTTATATTTTTATGCCGTATAAAGTGTTACCGGACCTACAAGCCCCATGGATTGGGTCGGTTGTACTTTATTCTTAGTATTTGTCCATTTTTGGGCAGTCGGATTATCCTTGAGCGTTTTCATGTAGTTGCCCAGCGTGGTGATCACTCGTACCTCAATGTTGTTTTCACCCGGCTGAAGAACGTCGCTCAGATCATAAACACGGCGGCCATACCAACGCAACCCGAGATCTTTGCCGTTAACCGAAACATAGGCCTCTCCGTGTACTTTCCCCAAATTGAGCAGGGTGCGGCGTGAAGTATCGTCGATTGTTACGGTCGTCCGATAGGTAACCGTTCCGGTAAAATCTACCCATTTGGTCTCTTTCAGGTCGGTCGGCTGCTCCATATAGTCGGTACGTGTCCATTTCTCGCGGCTATGGTGCAACTCTACTTCCCAACCTTTCAGTGTCTGGCTATCGTTTCCTTCATAAGGCAGTGGTTCCCATTGGGGGCCTTGTTTATTGCGGTCAAAGACAATTACCAATGAATCAACCGGTCCCATGTCAAGGGCAAAGCCTCCATCTTTGTCCAAGTCAATGCGCCAGCGCTTGCCACTCTCCATATCCCATACCCATGGGTAACGGCCTGATGTGATCTCTTTGCTGAACCGGATCCGTCCCTGATAGGGATTGTGCAGGTGTGAATTGGCTAAGAAAAATAGCTCTTCACCATGGTCGCCTTGATAACGGTTTTGAGTGAAATATGGATTAGGTTCTTCGATTGTCATGTATGGGGTGAGTCCATATTGCTGCTGTACGTCGGCGTACCAAGTGATAAAATCGTTATCAGCCGGTTTCTCCAACAGAACAAAACGATCCGGGAACCGTTTCAGTTTGCCGATCCACTCCTGTACGGCTGCATCGTTCTTTTCGTAATCTTTGAAGCCGAGCGATTGGTGAGGGAATTTCTCAATGCAGAATACACGCCCGCCTTGTGCAACAAAATCGTACAGTTTGGCCAATGTCTCGGGGCGGATACTATCGATGCCCAGCATAAAGAGTGTGCCGTATTGTTTGGGGCCGTAGCAGAGTTTCCCTCCTTTGACCGTTGAATCGGCCAACACGATCTCTGAGGTGTAGTCGCAGCCGCTGCCGTTTTTGTGGATTGCCTCCCATACCAATGTCATATATGGGACATTCAAGCGGTCGGGGAAGGGTTCTGTTTTGACACCCACCTCACTCCACATGTCAGGATATGCTGGAAGCAGAGCTATGTCAGTGTACATATCTGCATTCTGCAGTGTGGCTGATACGCGTGCCCGGTAACCGGTAAATTGCGGCATACAGGGCCACCAGTTGTTATGTTCGCTAAAGTAGGCGCCGTAACGCACCCATCCCGGGAATGGAATATCGGGAGGCGAAACATTGACACCGATCAATACCGAGTGGGTAATACCGGAGAGAATGCTCATATCCGAACCCAGTTTCAGGAATTCGAGTGTTGCATTGAATACCTGGTAGGTATTGGTCATCTCTTCGCAGCTGACAACCCGTTTGCCGGTCAGGTGAGCCGCCGAAGAGACAAATTTGTTGATCATCGTATAGCCACGTCCGCGACGGTAATCCTCGTTGCTCATCTCTTCGCCCAACTTGTGCTTGAGCCAGTTGGTCGTCCACGATTCTCCTTCGGGAATGTCGTAGCCGATGCTGCTCTCTAATGGGAAGAAGCCTCGTCCATAGGCTTGAGCTCGAGAGAGTACGCCCAACTCTTTACACCAAGTCAAATAGGTGTCGTTGAACCGTTCGCGCAGCAGCTCCGCTTTGGTGAGCTCAAAATCATACCGCATGCGGTTGATCTCACGGGCGAAGCGCGGCGTTTTGGCAGCTCCGTAGTTGTAGTCCGAAACATCGCCCAACCGTCCTACCTTAAACATCATAAAGGGTAGATAGGGGAAGATGTCATATCCGCGACGCCGTTTAAACTCCTCCAGGATGTCCGACGCCCAGTTGCACCCCTCCAATTCCATCGAGTCAGTGAACATGGAACGGATATGGTTTTTCAACGGGCCAGTTTTAGCCTGAATCGTATCGGACATGTGATGCAGGTACTTGTTGACTGCCGCTTTGTCCATGTGGTTGAGAATCGGACCGGCAGCCCCCGGAGCTCCGTTGATGACACTGGCAAAGGCATTTACTTTGACCAGTGCATAAAAAACATATTTACCTTCAGGAACCTCGACACGAATCACTTCGTTGCCGATTTGATCCGAAAGATCGATGACCTGATCGATCCCATCCATAGGATTGGGGACCAGTTTGAGGGATAGTAGTTCAAAGGTACGTCCAGGGAAGGGGACAGTCACGCCTGGATCGACTGTCTTGAAAATGGCGAATTTCGAAATTTCGAAAGTGGTAGGTCCTTCCAACTTGTGGGCGTCGATCAACACCACTTGAGCGCGTTCATCGCCTTCCAGAAACTCTCCTCCGAAAGGCCAGCCACTACCTACAATCAGATCGCAGGTCATATCGAGTTGTTTGGCCTCATCGAAAGTTGCCTGCAGTGCCTCGATCCATTCATCACTCAGCCAGCGCAATGAACGTTTGCCCATATCGTTATCCTCTTCGGCAATACCGATTGGGTTGATCTCGACTCCACCAATTCCGGCAGCTTTCATCACACGCAATTCACGGCGCAGCTCTTCGATTTCGACCATGTCGCCATTCCACCACCATCGTACGAAAGGGTGATAGATGGAATCCGGATTAGCGAAACGGTGATACAGCTCATGGTCGAAGCGCAACGTTCCGTTGCTGGCCGCTTGCACAGCCTTGTCGGCCATTTCGACCGCTTGTGCCAAACCGGGGAGCAGACTCAATGCGAGTCCTCCTGTGGCCAGTTTTGCACTGCGTATGAGAAATGTTCTACGATCCATGGTTTAGAAGTGGTGGTTAGGTCTGTTTTAGGTTGTCGTTTTGTTAGTAGTAGGGAAGTTTTTCTAGTCTCAGGTTTGTTGTTTCATCATTTGCCTGCACCCTGTTGTTCTTTCTGTTTTATGCAATCGAGGCCAATAGAGCGCAGCTTCGTGGTCTTCTCTAATCAAATGTAGAGGATGAGCGGTTTGGATTCTTTGGCAAGGTTCGTCCTTAAGAGTCTCGGAAATACAGAGTCTATTCGAAAATATAAGTCTGAACCATGTTGTGCTTGTCGCAATGGGTTCAGTATTATATGATGACAACTCAGTATATCCTCTCTCCTCAAAAAATCCTCTCTCGCTTCATTTGGGCCCGGCGTCCGGGTCAGCGGGCGCCGGACAAAAGGCCCTATTTACGGGGCGTAAGTTTTTTGCCTGCAGGAGTGATGCAGTTTACGGCTGATACGCCTTTTGAAGCGGCACCCTCCAGTTTCAATGCAGTACCTGCTACATCCATATAGGAATCGCTTACTTTGACATTGGTGCAGCCTTCGATAACGATACCATCTGCAGCTCCCTCTATTTTGCTGTCAACGGTAACACCTGATACGGTGACATCTGAACATTTGTTGAAAACAGCTACATCACCAGCCGGGTTGTTCAGCAGCAACTGGTCAACTTTGACACCACTGCAACCGTTCATGTAGATCAGAGCTGGAGCACAGGTTTTTCCTTCGGCCAAGTTGCCTTTTTCACCTTGGATTTTGTAGTGTTCGTTAACCAAGGCTCCCTGACCTTCGATCATACCTTTGCCAGTAATGGCGATGTTTTTCACTGTATCGGCTACGAACAGGGCTGCGTTACCATTTACATAGTCGTAATCATAGGGTGAAGTAGAGGCCATCAAAGCAGCTCCCTCTTTGATGACGATCGTTACATTACTTTTGAGGTGAATTGTACCGGTCAGATAACGGCCTACATAGAAAGTAAGCTCACCGCCACCGTTCTCGCTTATGAAATCGACTGCCTTCTGGATCGAACGGGTGTTGTTGGTAATACCGTCCGATTTAACGCCGAAGAGCGATGCCTTATACTCTTTGGCGGATGCGGAACCCGCAACGGTACCGATCAGCAACAGGGCGAGTGCGAAAAATTTCGTCTTGATCATGATCTCTGATTTTTAAGTTATTATCTATTTATTGTTTGCAAATTATTCGATGACAGTTGTTTTGTAGGTGACTACCTGCTCTTTGCCTTCAGCCCCCGGCTCCTCGAATTTAACGTTGGTCATTTTGAAGCCGTCAACATCGTCAGTCACGATACATGGACGATAATCACCGCCCTTTTCAGCAATGAATTTGATGTTGTCGAAGGTGATCCCTTTGGCGTGGCGAACATAGAAGCCCCAAGCCGGCAGCTCTTTGAACTGCGAGAATTCGGGATAGCGGGTTGGCATTTCGGGAATTGAATCCAACTCGGCCGGTGTGGTGCCACGATATGCGAAGAATTTGTTGCCACCACCCGGATATACCATCGTGATGTTTTTCAACGTTACATCTTCGATCGGATATTCGGGCAGACCGATGATGCTGGCCGGAGAGATGTTACGGGGCATATCCTCGATCGGACCTTCGTAATTGTAGCCGGCATCGGGTTTACGCAAAGGTACTTCTGCATAAACATTCTGGATGGTAACGCCTTTCATTGACGGTTTTTTACCGTGGCTCCAGCGGTCGCCGATACGCAGGAAAATCACGTTACCTGTATTGATTGAGCGCACACCGTCAACAAAAATGTTTTCGATCAGACCACCGTCAACAGCAGCAAAGGTGATAGCTGAACGATAGGTGTCGTAAATGGTGATGTTCGTCACTTTGAAGTTGCGGAAACCACCTCTGGATACGGTTCCGAATTTCAAGCCGTTAGCACCTGAACGTCCTACGCAGTTATCTACCACTACGTTTTGGCAAATGCTGTTCGGATCGTGTGATTTGAAGCAGAGTACGTCGTCAGCAGCGTTGAAGAACGAGTTTTTGATGACAACGCCGTCACAATCGACGATGTCGATACCGTCGTTATTCCAGTATGAGTTGGCCTCTACGTAGATGTCATCCACATATACATTTTTGCACTGGTCGTAAGTCTGGTTCCAGCTGGCCGGGTCACGTAACGTAATGCCGGTAATTGTAACGTTGGTGCATTCGCGGAAATAGATATTCTCCGGACGGTTGGTCTCATTGGGACGGTCCAGTTTCAGAGGATCTTCATAGATGCCTCGCTGGATGTATTGCACCATGTTGTTGGCGGTTTTAAAACCCTGACCATCGATGGTTCCCTTGCCGGTGATGCCGATGTTCTCCTGTTTCATGGCGAAGATCATGGCCATCCAATGTACATACGGATCTTTCACATAGTCAAATGGGTTGGTCGAACCGAGCAGAACCGCGCCTCGTTCGAGGTGCAAGGTTACATTGCTTTTGAGGTAGATCGTTCCAGTGAGGTATTTCCCCGGACCGAAAACGAGTCGACCTCCACCGCGTTCGTTCACGGCATCGATAGCACGTTGAATCATGTTGGTGTTCAGTGTAATACCGTCTGCTTTGGCTCCGAAATCCGAAACCTGGTAATCTTTGGCCGAGAGTTGCGTGGCGCCGCACATCAAGGCGATGGCTAATGCGAGAAATTTTAGCTTAGTCATATTTTGTTAGTTGTTGAAAGGTTTTTGTTGTTTCTTTACTATTAAGTGGAATGGCAATAGCCTTTCCTATAATTCAAAATCCTTGTTCAATTCCAATAGCCAATCCCTTTATATTAATATAAGGTGACAGGTCCGACAATACCTAACGACAGAGTCGGCCACTCTTTGCGACCAGCTGTGAACTTCTGTGCTGTTTCGTTGTCGGTGAGTGAGTGCATGTAGTTGCCCAATACGGTGATTACACGTACTTCGATCTCATTGCTGCCGGTGTGAAGTTTGTCTCCAATCGGATAGATCCGGTTGCCAAACCATTTGACTCCGCAATCCTCTCCGTTGACAAAGAGCTGTGAAATGCCGTACACCTTGCCGAGATTCAGAATCGCATCTTTATCCGGTGCTCCTGCGATATCCAGTTGGGTCCGGTAGCTGACTGTGCCGGCAAAATCGACCCATTGGGTCTCTTTCAGGTCGGTGATGGTCTCCATATGGTCTGTCTTGGTCCAACCCTCGCGGGCGTGCTGCAACTCGACATCCCAACCCTTGAGCTCAATTGCTTTTGAGGTTGTTGTGGGCAGCGGCTGCCATTTTTCGCCCTTCGAAACTGTGTCGAAGACAATAAAAATGGTCTCTGCAGGACCCAACTCCAGTTCAAAGCCTCCATCCTCAAGGGTGAGCCGATAGCGTTTGCCGGTGTCCGGATCCCATACCCATGGGTAACGACCGCGTGTAATTTCGTTCGAGAAGGTGATACGACTCTTATATGAGTTATGCATGTGTACGTTGGCCATAAAGAAGAAGGTGTTGCCGTCCTCTCCTTTCCAACGCGTCTGCATGAAGAAGCGATCGGGATTTTCGATGGTCAGATAGTGGGGCAGTCTGTACTGTTCAATCAAATCGGCATACCATTCGACGAACTTGTTGTCTTCCGGCTTTTTGACCAAAATGAATCGATCCGGGAAGGTCTGTAATTTTTTGACCCACGCTTCGATTTCTGCATCGCGCTTTTTGTAATCTTTGAAACCGAGCGATTTTGCCGGAAGTTTTTCAATGCAGAAAACTCGACCACCCTGTGAAACGAACTCGTAAAGTTTCTCAAGCGTTGCAGGGGAGGTGCTCGTTACCTCAGGTAGGAAGAGGGTGCCGTACTGTTTGGGGCCGTAGCAGAGTTTGCCATTTTTCACGGTTGAGGCATTGAGTACGGTCTCCGAGGTGTAGTCGGCCTGGCCTCCGTTTTTGCAGATGGCCTCCCAAATCAACGAGGTGTAGAGTACGTTCAATGTGCCGGGGAAGGGCTCTGTCTGTACGCCGATCTCTCCCCACATGTCATAGTTAGGGGGCAGAATGATCATGTCGGTGTACATGTCTGCGTTTTGGAACATGGATGACAAGCGTCCCTTATAGGCATTCAGATATTTGAAGTAGGGCCACCAAGTATTGTTCTCATTATAATATGAACCGTACTGTACCCAGCCCGGGAAGGGGGCATCGGCCGGTGAGTAGTTGAAGCCGTGCCAAACCGAATGGGTGATACCCGAAATGGCGCTCATGTCCGATCCGATCTTGATCAGTTCGAGCGTTGCCCGGAAGCAGAGATAGGTGTTGGTCATCTCTTCGCAGCTGACCACCCGTTTACCGGTCAGATGTGCAGCCGATGAGACATATTTGTCGATCATCGTATAACCGCGACCGGCCCGATACTCATCGTCGCGCATCTCTTCGCCCAGACGGTGTTTGAGCCAGTTGGTTGTCCACGATTCACCTTCGGGAATGTCATATCCGAGACTTGATTCGAGCGGGAAGAATCCACGGCCATAGGCCTGGGCTCGTGATTTAACGCCCAAATCAGTGCACCATTGAGTATAAGTATCTGTAAAACGCTCTTTGAGCAGTTCGGCCTTAGTCAGTTCATAGTCAAAGCGTACACGCTCCAGCTCAGCCTTGAATTCAGGAGTTTTTTGTGCTCCGTAATTGTAGTCGAGTACATCTCCCAAACGTCCCACCTTAAACATCATGAAGGGAAGGTAGGGCATCAGATCATATCCCCGGCGCAGACGGAACTGCTCAGCAAAGTCGCCAGTCCAGTTACAGCCTTCCAACTCCATCGAGTCGGTAAACATGGCACGAATATAGTTTTTCAGCGGACCGATACGACGTTCGATAGTCTCGGCCATGTGATCCAGATATTTGCGGACCGCCTTTTTGTTCATGTGGTCGAGGATCGAACCGGCAGCTCCCGGAGCACCGTTGATCACGCAGGCAAACGATTTGACCCGCACCAGGGCATAAAAGACAAATTTGCCTTCAGGAACATCGACCGAAATCACCTCATTGCCGATCTGATCCGAAAGATCGATCGCCTGGTCGATCCCGCTCATCGGGTTGGGAACCAATTTTAGGGAGAGAATATCGAAAGTACGCAACGGATTGACATCAGTTACGCCTGGATCGACATTTTTACAGATGGTGAATTTTGATATTTCGAATGTTGTGGGACCTTCGATTCGTTCGGCATCGACCAGCACTACTTGAGCCCGTTCGTCTTCAGGTAACTCCTCCGAGCCGAATGGCCAACCTGAGCCGACCAACAGATCACAAGTCATGTTGAGTCGTTTGGCTTCGTCGAAAGTGACTTTCAGCATGTCAATCCACTCATCGCTGAGCCACCGGAGAGACCGTTTGCCCAAATCTTCTCCAGTGGTCGGGAACGCGATTGGGTTGATCTCGACTCCTGCAATGCCTGCCTCTTTGAGCAGATGCAGCTCTCGGATCAATTCATCGGCTTCGACCTTGTCTCCGTTCCACCACCAACGTACGTAGGGATGGTACTTGAATTCCGAATTTTTGAATCGTTTGTAAGCTTCGGAGTCGAAGCTCAAAGAACCATTGTTTACAGCCTTGACTGCCGCTTCGGCCAGTGTCGGCGACATAGCGGCCAGGAATCCACCTGCAGCTAACAGTGCGCTTCGGCGGAGAAATGTCCTTCTGTCCATATCGTTAGTAGTGTCTGATCGTTGATGTCAGTTCTGATAGTGATTCGGGTTTTTGTGTCAGTACTTTAAATTGCTGACTGTGCGTTGTTTTTTCGAGGTTTGCTCTCCTCCGTGACCTCGATGGGGGCGGACCTGGTGTAGATCGAGACCCAAGTTAACAAGCTGCCGCGCTACCGCGCTGTGAAATTTCGTTTATTCCCCCTACCACTGCTTCTTGTTTCGTCCCTTTGTCCCGAGAGCTCAGATCAAGGGATATAGCTCCATGTATTAATCCTGTGACTAAATTATGGAGTGAATGTTTACGGATACTTTCCCGGATTGCCTGCAACTTTTTAGAGGTTTAAGCCGGAAAATAGCTTTGAAATGGTCTCGCAGATTATAAAAATGAGCGAAAATGATTCAAAGCTCTGCGAAGTTAGGGATTATTTGCCGGTTTTCATAACGAATTGAAATTTCTGTCGGTTTTTTCACAGCATTTCGTAATGCTGTGATTTTTATCTCATTTTCAGCTTAAAAACGTCATATATCATCATGAATTTTGGCGCGAAAATGGAGCTTGGATGTTTATTTGAAACATTGTAACTTTGTGGGAATCAATATCAATTAATGAGATTTTGCTCGCTTTGTTCGGTTTGAAGCAGTTAAGGCTCGGTGTAACGGATGGTGAAAATAAATTGCATCGTTGTGATGCTGTTTTGAGGCTTTTATTGGAGCTAAACGTGCGATAACGACACGATTTTGTATAGGTTAGCGTATGTAGTAAATAATATAATTTGAGGTGTAGCGTGATATAAAACTTGATATTCAGTTAAATAAGAATAAAAAGTAGGTGATGTTACCGTTTATTTTGCCTGTGTCTGTTGGAAGAAACGGATTAAGTATATCGTGTGAGCTTGGGACAGTCACAAAAGCGTCTGAACTGGCCTGCTTTTTGAATAAACGGGCGTCAAGATGGATGTTTGTGTTGAGTTCGTGCGGGATCTCTGATTGAGGGCTGTGATCACTTCAAAATGGTCGCATCGATGAGAGAGTCGGCATTTGGATGTCAAGATAACCGGTTGTAATGTCCGATTTGTCGCATTTGATCCGAAAAAGAGTATTGAGCGCATAACAAATTGATGACTATCCCGTTAAAATGATTAGTTTTGCGCTGCATTTTGTGTATTGGAATCGAAAAATCAATTTCAGGAAAGCATATGAAACAAATGAAGAATGGAAAGGCCATAGGGGCCTTAGTGAAAGGAACTGCATGTTCGCTGACTGCCTTGTTGGCATTCGCCTGCGGAAACTCGCAGCAAGGAATGATGCCCACAGCCGCTTTGGCTGTTATGACAGTGGAACCGACCTCACAGGAGCTGAACAGTACCTATCCGACTACGATCCGAGGTAAACAGGATATCGAAATCCGTCCTCGTGTGAGTGGCCATATTGTAAAGCTGTGTGTGGATGAGGGCGCCGTTGTTCGGAAAGGACAACCGCTGTTCTTGATCGATGCCGTGCCTTATCAGAAACAAGTACAGGCTGCTGCTGCAACTGTTGAGGTCGCAAAAGCTAATGTCGAAACCAACAAATTGACATTGGAAAGTAAAACTCAGTTGCACGCGCAAAACATTATCAGTGACTACGAATTACAGGTCGCAAAAGCAGCTTTGGCATCCGCTCAAGCCAACCTGGCACAGGCAGAGGCTAATTTAGCTAATGCACAAAATGATCTTTCATATACAACTATTACCAGTCCATCGAATGGTGTTGTCGGTACCATCCCATACCGTGTCGGTAGTTTAGTTAGTTCAGCAACGGTAGAACCGTTAACTATCGTCTCTGATATTGATGAGATGTTTGCCTACTTCTCAATGAACGAGAAACAGCTGCTGACAATGACTCGTGATGAAAAAGGGTCAATTGCCGATATGATCAAGGCAATGCCGGAAGTTCAGTTGGTTCTGGCTGACGGTTCGATGTATCCTCTCAAAGGTAAAATCGAAACGGTCAGTGGTGTGATCGATCCGTCGACCGGTGCGGTTCAGCTGAGAGCGTTGTTTAAAAATCCGAATCGTGTTTTGCGTAGCGGTGCGACTGGAACCATTTTGGTGCCTAGTGTACTCGATTCGGTTATCGTTATCCCGCAGAGTGCAACAACTGAATTGCAGGATAAGAAGTTCGTATATATTGTAGATGATAGCTCTAAAGTACACAATACGGAAATTACTGTCTTTGAGCTTGAAGATGGTAAGAACTATATGGTTACAGGAGGACTGAATGCTGGGGATCGTGTGGTGTTGGAAGGTGTTGCCGGCTTGCGTGATGGAGCTCAGATTCAACCTGTTACACCCGAACAATCTGCTGCCAAGGTAAAAGCGATGACTCAACCGCAGTCTGCTCAAGGTGCAGCAGCTGCTAAAGATAAGGCTGCACAGAAATAGTGATTGCTAAAACGAGGAAATCAATATGAAACTAGATAGATTTATTAAGCGCCCGGTACTCTCGACGGTGATCTCAATCCTCATCGTCATCTTGGGTTTGCTGGGTTTGCTGTCGCTGCCTATCGAGCAGTATCCGAATATTGCCCCTCCGACGGTGCGTGTGAGTGCATCGTACCAGGGTGCCAATGCACAGACCGTATTGAACAGTGTGATCGCTCCTCTGGAGGAGCAGATCAATGGAGTAGAGAACATGGATTACATGACCTCTACTGCTACCAATACCGGTGAGGCGAGCATCTCCGTCTATTTTAAACAGGGTACCGACCCAGATATGGCGGCTGTCAATGTGCAAAACCGCGTTTCTAAAGCACAAGGATTCCTCCCTGCTGAAGTTACCAAAGTCGGTGTCATTGCGGAGAAACGTCAGACCAGTATGTTGATGGGTTTCGCTTTGTATAGCGATGATGACCGTTACGATCAAAAATTCCTTGAAAACTACGCTAATATCAATATTGTCCCGGAGGTAAAACGTGTGCCGGGTGTAGGTGAGGCGATGGTGATGGGTACTGATTACTCCATGCGTATCTGGCTGAAACCGGATGTCATGGCCGAATATAAGTTGATGCCTACAGACGTTTCTGCTGCATTGGCAGAACAGAATATCGAGGCAGCTCCGGGTCAATTCGGTGAACAGGGAAATCAGTCTTTCCAGTATGTGATGCGTTACAAAGGTCGCTTGCAGACGGAAGAGGAGTTTGAAAATATCGTTATTCGGGCAACCGAAAATGGTGAGGTGTTGCGCCTGAAAGATATTGCTCGCATTGAATTGGGCCGATTGACATACGGCTTTAGTAATGAGGTAAACGGCCACCCCGGTGTGACTGTAATGGTGTTTCAGACAGCCGGATCAAATGCAACTTCAATTATTCAGAATATCGAAAAGTATCTGAAAGAGGTTGAACCTACCTTGCCTCCGGGAATGAAAACCGAGGTCATCATGAGTGCCAACGACTTCCTCTTCGCTTCTATCCATGAAGTTGTCAAAACACTGTTGGAGGCCTTCCTGCTTGTGGTGATTGTGGTGTATATCTTCTTGCAGGACTTCCGCTCGACGTTGATCCCGTTGATTGCGATTCCGGTCGCATTGATCGGTACCTTCTTTGTGCTGTATGTCATTGGATTCAGTTTGAACTTGTTGACCCTTTGTGCATTGGTGCTTGCAATTGCGATTGTGGTCGATGATGCGATCGTGGTTGTTGAAGGTGTGCATGCTAAATTGGATCAGGGATCTCAATCGGCACGTAAGGCTTCTATCGATGCGATGAGTGAGCTGGGCGGTGCAATTGTCTCAATTACCTTGGTAATGATGGCCGTGTTTATTCCGGTGAGTTTCATGACCGGTACGTCAGGTACCTTCTACCGTCAGTTCGGTTTGACAATGGCTATTGCAATCGGTCTGTCAGCTATCAACGCTTTGACGTTGAGTCCGGCACTGTGCGCCCTGTTCCTGAAACCTCACGATCCGAATAAAGAGGAGAAAAAGACATTTGTCAACCGTTTCCATAATGGTTTTAATGCGGCTTATTCTACACTGCTCCAGAAGTATAAGAAGAGTGTGCTGTTCTTTGTACAACATCGCTGGATTGCGTTTGGTGGTGTAGCGTTGGGTGCCTTCCTGTTGATTTTCTTGATGAAGGTTACTCCGACAGGTTTGGTCCCCAATGAGGATACAGGTACAGTCTTCGCCGTGTTGGATATGCCTCCTGGAACGTCTCAGGAACGTACACAGAAAGCGTTGATGCAGTTGGATAGTCTGATTGCTGCCAATCCTGCGGTTAAATCGCGTACTACCATTACCGGATATAGCTTTATTGCTGGTCAGGGTAATACTTACGGTACCATTATCGTAAAACTGAAAGATTGGGCAGAGCGTGAGGATATTGAGAAATCGGATGTGAACTCGGTGATCGGCTCTCTGTATGTGCAGGCTAAAATGGGTATCTCCGACGCTAATGTCTTGATCTTCGGTCCCCCGATGATCCCTGGATATAGTTTGAGTAACGGTTTCGAATTGAACCTGCAGGATAAAACGGGTGGAGATTTGGATCGTTTCTTTGAAATTGCCAATCAATTCCTGGCCAAATTGAATCAACGGCCAGAGATTGCGGCTGCTCGTACCTCATTTAATCCGACCTTCCCGCAGTATATGATCGATATCGATGCGGCAAAATGTAAACAGGCCGGTATCTCTCCAAGTGATATCTTAACTACGCTGCAAGGATATTACGGTGGACTTTATGCTTCGAACTTCAACAGCTTCGGTAAATTGTATCGTGTGATGATTCAGGCTGATCCGTCGGCTCGTATTAACCCTGAGACTCTTAATCAGGTTAAGGTGAGAAACGGATCTGAAATGGCACCGATTACGCAATTTATGAGTCTGCGTAAAATTTACGGCCCGGATAACATCAACCGTTTCAATATGTACACCTCTATGTCTGTCAATGGTTCGGTTGCTGAAGGTTATAGCTCTGGTGAGGCGATCCAGGCGATTCGTGAGGTTGCTGCTGAAACGTTGCCTCAAGGTTATGGCTTCGAGTTCTCTGGTATGAGCCGTGAGGAGGCAAACACCGGTACCAGTACAACCGCATTGATCTTCGTGCTCTGTATGGTCTTTGTCTATCTGCTTTTGAGTGCACAGTATGAAAGTTATATCTTGCCGTTGGCTGTGTTGCTTTCGATTCCGTTCGGTTTGGCCGGTTCGTTTATCTTCGCTCAGTTTATGGGTGTCGATAACAACATCTATATGCAGGTCGGTTTGATCATGTTGATCGGTCTGTTGGCTAAGAATGCCATTCTGATCGTTGAGTTCGCTGTCGATCGTCGTCGCCAGGGTATGAGTATTCTTTGGTCTGCCATCGCCGGTTCTGCTGCCCGTCTCCGCCCGATTCTGATGACCTCACTGGCTTTGATTATCGGTCTGTTGCCGATGATGTTTGCTTCAGGTGTGGGTGCTAACGGTAACAGTACGATCGGTACCAGTGCTATCGGTGGTATGTTGATCGGTATGTTGACACAGATCTTTATCGTACCGGTACTGTTCGTGGCCTTCCAATCTCTCCAGGAGCGCTTCACGCCGATGGAAGTGGAATCTGCCGATATTGATGCAGAGATGGAGAAACTCGCTTAATGTGCGGAAAGTGTGTAACTTTAAGAATTGTTCAATATGAAAATTAAATATAGTATCTTGTTGGTAGGAGGTGCGGCGATGATGTTGCTCAGCAGTTGCAACATCTACCGCAACTATACCAGACCCAGCGAGGTGACTACCGCCGGTATGTACCGTGATACACTCTCGTCAAGTGATACCTTGCGCGGCGATACCGTTTCGATGGGAAATCTCCCTTGGCAGGAGGTCTTTCGTGATCCCTATTTGCAAACTTTGATTGCACAGGGTCTCGAGCACAATATTGATTTGCAAACGGCTTATCTCCGGGTGCAGTCAGCTCACGCCAGTTTGCAGGCAGCACGTCTGGCGTACGTGCCATCGTTCAACTTGAATCCCAGTGGTGGCCTTTCTTGGTATGAGAATGGCCGTCGTTCATGGACCTATCAGGTGCCGGCTACTGCCAGTTGGGAGCTTGATATCTTCGGTAGCTTGCTGAATTCGAAACGGGGTGCCCGTGCCGCTTTGATGCAGAGCGAGGCTTATGCACAGGCTGTACGTACGCAGGTGATTGCTTCGATTGCCAACGCATATTATACTTTGCAAATGTTGAATCAGCAGTTGGCAATCAGCGAACAGACCGTTGAATCTTGGTACAAGAGCGTAGAAACGATGAAAGCGCTGAAATTGGCTGGTAATACCAATGAAGCGGCTGTAGTTCAGAGTGAGGCGAATTGCCATTCAATCGAGGCTTCATTGCCAGATTTGAGACAAAGTATTCGTGAAACTGAGAATGCGTTGTCGATTCTGCTCGGTGTTGCACCACAGGCAATCGAATGTCCAGGGACTTTGTCTGAGCAGGCATTGCCTTCTACTCTTTCGGCAGGTGTTCCGGCTCAAATGTTGAGCAACCGTCCGGATGTTCAGGCTGCTGAAGCTGCGTTGATGTCTGCTTACGCCGCTACTAATGTAGCTCGTGCCGCATTCTATCCGGGGTTGTCAATTACCGGTACGGCAGGTTGGACCAATTCGCTCGGTAATGTTGTGGTGAATCCTGGTAAGTTGATTGCTAATGCGGCTGCGTCATTGTTGGTTCCGATCTTCAATCAGGGCCGTAATCGTGCTCAGTTGCGTGCCGCTCAGGCTCAGCAAGAGGAGTCGATGCTCGCTTTCCAACAGACAATTCTGAATGCAGGTAGTGAGGTCAGCAATGCATTGTATCAGTACAAGGCTGCTCAAGATAAAAGTACGGCTCGTAAAGCGCAGATTTTGGCTCTTGAACGTTCTGTCGATTATACACAGCAGTTGTTGAAATTGGGTTCTTCCACCTATCTTGAGGTGTTGACCGCTCAACAATCGTTGCTCAGCGCACAGTTGACGCAGGTTTCGGATGATTATCAAAAAATGCAGGCTGTTGTCAGTCTATACCAGGCATTGGGAGGTGGACGTGACATGAATGTGAAAATTGGATCGAAAGAGACTGAAAAAGCAATCAAAGCAGAAGGTAAAGCCTTCCGCAAAGAGTTCCGCGAAAAATATAACAAATAGTTAGTTACGTTAATTTGCGTGGGCGGCGAGGAACTATTTTCCTCGCCGCTCTTTTTTTGTTGTATGTCGTCTCGGTCCAGTCTGTTTCATTGAGACCAATCAATCGTATTTCGCCCGGTTTGAGCCTTTCTTGTTTGTACCTCAATGGTATATGTGTTGAGACGATAGATGTTTTTAATGTTTTACGATGCGAATTGATGCTCATGTTGATTGATATTCAATAGTTTATATTGAGTTGTGTTGGCGATAAAGTAATGTCGATTTATGTCTTGAGGAATGTGAGATTTGTTGATAAATCGCCTTATGTGGGTAAATAAAACAGTCCAGAATTAAGGCCTATTAAGGGAAAAATATCGGTGTTGTTTGCAAGCGTAGAATTTTTGGCCCATATTTGTGATGACATAACCTGAACGGACGTTTTGTAATCCTCATCGGAGGGCCTCATAAGCCGGATAAGATGACTGGGTAAAACCATTCACCTTATCCGGCCTTTTTCGTCTTTGGGTATGCACGTTTGTTGAATAAAATTTGGGAGCCGATCGTAGCAGGAAGAGATGCATGGTAGGTTGAAGACAGCGGGCGGTGATGACCGTGGCGTTATTGGCCCTGAAGGATGTATGTTAAGTAGGACAGTATCTCAGGTAAGAGACTGTTTCAGAGATCGTATTAGCGATTTTAATTTCAATTGTGATCTTGATTGATCTGTAAGTAGATTCTGATTAGTATGGAAAGAGACGCTATTGATTTAAAGACATTAAACGTTTTTACACTATTCAGCAAGTATTTTGTGCCCACATTGTTAGGAATGTTGGGAATGTCTGCAGTGACAGCTATCGATGGTATTTTTGTCGGACAAGGAGTAGGAAGTGATGGAATTGCTGCGGTAAATATCTCAATCCCTTTGTTGATGATATTTACGGGCGTTGGGTTGATGATTGGGGTCGGATGTTCAGTGGTTGCATCGATTCAATCTGCTCGGGGTAAATTTCGGACAGCACGTATCAATGTGACGCAGGCACTTGTTGCAGTGACAGTTTTTGCCTCTATCCCTTCTTTAGTGGCCCTTATATTTCCGGATACACTGTTGCGATTGTTGGGGGCTTCTGCCTATTTGTTGCCACAGGCGCGTGAGTATATGTTGTGGTCTGTACCCTCGTGGCTATTTACCATGTGGGGTGCTGTCTCCCTCTTTGTGATTAGACTGGATGGTCGTCCCCGATTGGCTATGGCGTGCAGCTTGATCTCGGCAGGAATCAATGTGGTACTCGATTGGGCGTTTATTTTTCCTTTGGGGTGGAGCGTTAAAGGGGCTGCTATCGCTACCTCTATCAGTGTTGTGATCGGAGGATTGATCGCAGTCGGATATTTGCTCCTGTATGCTCGTTTTCTTCGTTTATACCCAATAAAATGGAGCCGCAAAAGTATACGATTATTTATCCGTAATATTGGGTATCAGTGCCGGATCGGTTCGTCGGCTCTGCTGGCTGAAGCTACGTTGGCAACGTTGATGTTTATGGGAAACCACCTATTTATGCACTATTTGGGTGAACATGGTGTCGGGGCGTTTGGAATTGCCTGCTACTATACTCCTTTTGTTTTTATGGTGGGTAATGCGATCGCACAGTCTGCGCAACCGATCATCAGTTATAATTTTGGGGCAGGGTGCCGGCAGCGAGTACAAAAAACTATCCGAATAGCACTGTTGACCGCTGTATTGTGTGGCGCTGCGGTGACGTCGTTGTTTGTATGTATTCCCCATCTTTTGGTAGGGTTGTTTATCTCTCCTAATGATCCGACCTTTGCGATTGCCACCTCCGGGTTCCCCTATTATGCAGCGGGTTTTATCTTTTTTATCCTCAATTTAACCACAATCGGCTATTATCAGAGTTTGGAGCGAGTGGGACCTGCAACTCTATTGGCATTGTTGCGTGGTTTTTTCTTTTTGATACCTGCCTTTTTGTTATTACCTCGATGGTTGGATACCCCTGGTATTTGGCTGGCGCTCTCCTGTTCCGAACTGCTCACAACTTTATGCAGTTTGTCATTTTATCTTTTTCGCACATGCTGTGTAAGAAAACAGCGTTGTGCCAAAGGTTAGTCGATATTTCGAGTAACTATTTGTTTACAGAACGCCTAATACAAGCTCTTGTTGTATGAGTGAGCAGGTTATTGACTCTTATTGATAACCTCAAATATCATGATTGGCAGTGAATCTGTCTCGATATGTCAATAAAAGAGCGGCGTGGATTCTTCCACGCCGCTCTTTTATTGGTTGGGATCTTTTCTGTTGGTCGCGATAGAAAATCGTTTATTCCAATAGTAACCCCGATAGACCACAAAATTAGTTAGCAATCTCTCCGCCCATCATATCGAGCAATTCGTTCGTGATGGCTTGCTGACGAGATTTATTGTACTGAATGGTAAGATCTTGCAGCAATTCCGTCGCATTGTCTGTCGCCATCTGCATCGCAATCGTACGAGCTGCATGTTCTGCTGCTGCCGAATCAAGCAGAATGGTGAAAATCTTCAGACTCAATACCTGAGGAACGAGTTCACGGATCACCTCTTCTGTATTCGGTTCAACGATATAATCGGGCCGATAGTTGTCGCGACTCTCTTCCGCTTCGGGCATTTCAACCGGGAGATATTGATCCTGTGTGACAACCTGAGTCGAGGTGCTCTTAAAATGGTTGTAGATCAATTCAACACGGTCGATCTCACCCTTTTCGAATTTGTCCATCAATTCAGCGGCCAGGTTTGCAGCTGCATCGTAATTCGGCTTGTCAATCATCGATTGATAGCTGCCTTGTACAGAGCATTTCGTTTTGGTCAGAGCCTTTTCCACCTTTTTCCCAATAGGGTATAGCAGAATGTTTTCGCTGCCCAACGTTTGATACTCCTCAATGCGTGCTTGCAAACGCTTAATTACGTTGGCATTGAATGCACCACATAATGAGCCGTTTGATGTTACCGCTACCAAAGCTACCCGGTGTACCTCGCGCTCCTGGGCCAGAGAGGAGTTAACCTCTACACCCGAGGTAAGGAACCCTGCGAGCATGCTGTTGAGCTTTTTCTCGTAGGGCAGCATGCTCTCGATGGCCGCTTGGGCATGGTGCAACTTAGCCGAGGCCACCATCTTCATGGCCGACGTGATCTTCAGCGTACTGTTGACCGATGCGATTCTTGCTTTGACCTCCTTGAGCGATGCCATGGCCTATGCGGTTTTGAGTGATGAGGCAACCAATGCGGCTACTTCGTCGAGTTTTGCAGTGATCTTGTCGTCGATGACACCCTGCTGCAATGACTCCAATACATCGGTGCCCTGCAGGTTATTGATGAGTGCCTTTTCAAAGTCATGGACTTTATCCAGTGGTACCTCTTTCAACAGTCCGTGAACACCGCAGTAAAGGATGGCGATCTGCTGACCCACCGGCATCGGTGAATATTGCGGCTGAACGAGCAGACGCGTATTCTTTTGTCCTTTGTCGATGACCTGTGCGGTTACGGGGTCCATGTCTCCACCGAACTGGGTAAAGGCCTCGAGTTCGCGGTATTGTGCCTGGTCAATCTTCAGTGTACCGGCCACCTTTTTCATCGCTTTAACCTGTGCGTTACCACCCACACGCGATACCGAGATACCTACGTTAATGGCGGGACGGATACCCTGGTTGAAAAGGTCGGTTTCGAGGAAGATCTGACCGTCGGTGATGGAGATCACGTTGGTCGGGATGTAAGCCGAAACGTCGCCTGCTTGGGTTTCGATAATAGGCAGGGCGGTCAGTGAGCCACCAGCTTTCACTTTGCCTTTGAGGCTGGGTGGCAGGTCGTTCATCTTTTCGGCAACCTCCTGCTGGTTGATGATCTTTGCGGCACGCTCCAACAGACGAGAGTGCAGGTAGAAGATATCACCTGGATAAGCCTCACGTCCTGACGGACGACGCAGGATCAACGATACCTCACGATAGGCAACGGCCTGTTTCGAGAGGTCGTCGTAAACTACAAGTGCATCGCGTCCGGTGTCACGGAAATATTCTCCGATAGCTGCTCCTGCAAATGGAGCGAAGTATTGCAATGCAGCCGGATCCGAAGCGGTTGCGGCTACAACGATGGTATAATCCATTGCGCCTTTTTCACGCAACGTGTTAACCAATGCAGCAACTGTCGAACCTTTTTGTCCGATCGCTACATAGATGCAATATACCGGTTTGCCTGCTTCGAAATTGGCTTTTTGGTTCAGAATCGTGTCGATGGCGATCGATGTTTTACCGGTCTGACGGTCGCCGATGATCAACTCACGCTGACCACGACCGATCGGAATCATTGCATCGATAGCCTTGAGGCCCGTCTGCAGCGGCTGGTTCACCGGCTGGCGGAAGATGACACCCGGCGCTTTGCGCTCCAGAGGCATTTCGGTTGTCTCACCGCCGATCAATCCCAAGCCGTCGAGAGTCTCTCCCAACGGATTGATCACGCGGCCTAACATGCCTTCGCTCACCTGGATCGAGGCGATACGACCCGTACGTTTGACGGTGTCGCCCTCCTTGATCTGGTCGGTGGGTCCCAGCAGTACGACGCCGACGTTGTCCTCTTCGAGGTTCATCACCACAGCCTTGATGCCGTTGTCGAACTCGAGCAACTCATTGGCCTCGGCATTTTGCAATCCGTAGATACGGGCCACACCGTCGGCAACCTCCAACACCGTGCCCACCTCATCGAACCGCAATTTGTTGTCGATCCCTTCGAGCTGCATCCGCAGCACGTCCGACACCTCGCTTGGTTTGATATTTTCAGACATAATCGATCAAATTAATATGGCCTAACTGCTTAGGCATTGATACTTTTCAGACGATCCGCTTATTGCGGTCGATGAATTGTTTGCGGATTTCCCGCAGTTGCGCAGCGATGCTTGCGTCCAATCTCAACGAATTCATCTCGAAGATGAATCCTCCCAAAATTTCAGGATTAACCAGCGTCTTGAGTTCGACAGTCCCGTGTGTGCGTGAAGCGATCCAATTCGTAAGGTGTTCCCGAGTCGTAGCATCAATATCCACGGCGGTCTGTAACCGTCCGGTACTGATGTTGTGTGCCTTTTGGTAAAGCTCCTGATACCCGAGCGCCATGCGTTGCAAAAACGGTGTGCGTTTATGTTCGAGTACCAACTCTACGAATCGTTTGAGTGCTTCGCTTGGATCACCTCCAGCGGCATTGTACACCAGCTCTGCCTTTTGCTTCTGCGTCAAGACTGGATTCTCCAGTGCACGTCGCAGTGCCGGTTCTGCACTGAAACACCCCGCAAGCAGCTGCATTTCACCGTAAACACGGTCAGCTACTGACTGTTCTACGGCAAATTCATACAGCGCTTTGGCATAGCGCAAGGGAATCATTGCTGTGTTCATCTGCGTGATGCTTTACTGGATTTTCGTATCTCCTTTCATGACGGGTGCTTCGTCCAGCAGACGGTCAATCATGCTCATCTGAGCCGGAGTGTTGTCGAGCTTTTCGCGAATCACCTTCTGGGCAATGTCTACGGCCAACAGGGCAATCTCGCTACGAGCTGCACGAATCGCGGCATCCTGCTCGAGACGGATCTGCCGTTTGGCATCCTCAATCTGTCGTTGTGTTTCGGCCTGAGCTTGAGCTTTGGCCTCTGCAACGATCTGATCGCGGGTAGCCGAGGCTTCGTTGAGAATTTTCATCTGCTGTTCGCGTGCGCTTTGGAGCAGCGCTTCGCTTTGGCTTTTGACCTGTGCGAGTTGGTCGTTGGCCTCTTTGGCCGCCTGCAGGGACTGCTCCACATATTCCCGGCGCTCCTCCACCATGCGGGTAATCACCGGAAAGCCAAATTTGGCCAGTACCGCGAAAACCACGATAAAGGAGAGCAGCATCCAGAACAGAAGACCTGTTTCAGGTAATAGGAGTCCCATTGTTGTTCTTTTTTATTGTTTTACAGAGCCAGGAAGCAGACTACCACGGCGAACAGTGCAACACCCTCGAGAAGGGCTGCGATAATGATCATATTGGTTCGAATATCGTTAACCGATTCCGGTTGACGGGCGATAGCTTCCATGGCTGATCCACCGATTTTACCGATACCGATACCTGCTCCGATAGCTGCTAATCCTGCGCCAAGTGCTGCGCCCAATTTTCCGATTGTCAATCCGGCTGCTGCCTGCAGTAAAATGGAAAGTAACATAGTCGTTTGGTTTTATTGGTTCTTTATTTGGTTTTATTGATTGTTTCGAGTAGTTCGTGTGTTGAACTCTAAAAAGTTATTAGGCTTCGGTCTCCTCCTTTTTGTGGTGGGACTCTACGCGGGAGAGCCCGATAAATACCGCCGATAGCATGGTGAATACGTAGGCCTGGATAAATGCCACCAACAGTTCCAACATATTCATGAAGATACAGAAGATGACGGAGACTACCGTCATGGTTCCGTTAATGGCGGCACCCATGCTGGCTGTGACAAAGACCAGACACGTCAAACTCAGGATCACGGCGTGGCCAGCCATCATGTTGGCGAACAGTCGGATCATCAGCGCGAACGGTTTGGTGAACAGACCGACGAATTCGATCAATGGCATCATCGGTACCGGACATTTCAACCAGGTGGGGACTTCGGGCCAAAAGACCTCTTTCCAGTATTCCCTTGAACCAAACAGGTTGGTCATCAGGAAAGTGGCAAGAGCCAGTAAGAAAGTAATTGCGATATTGCCTGTTACGTTGGCTCCTCCCGGGAAGATCGGAATCAATCCCATCAAGTTGTTGATCAAAATGAAGAAGAAGGCCGTCAACAGGTAGGGGGCATACCGTTTGTAATCTTTGCCTACACAGCTTTTGATCAGATCGTCATGGATCATCATGATGGCCATCTCCATCAGCCCGACAAATCCTCCGGGAGCAGCGGTGCGGGCGGTACGTTTCTTGTACCAGCGGGCGGTTCCCAAAATGATCAGAACGAGCAGTGTGGAGTTGATCAGCAGGGCGAGTACCGTTTTGGTGATCGAGAGATCTAATGGACGAACCTCTTCACCTTGTGCGTTCAGCTCTACGATTTTGCCTTCATGTTCACCGCTTTGAGCTATGTAAAAACCTTCATAACTCTCACCGTGTGAAAGATGTGACGATGAGAACAGATGCCATTGCCCATCGCTGCCATGGACGATTACCGGCAGGGGAATTGTGATGTGAGTGTGTCCCCAGGTGGTAATGTGCCATTCGTATGAATCTGCCAAGTGGCCTAAAACTATCCCTTTGACGTCGATAGCCTCTTCGCTTTTGTTTTCAGCAGCCGTCTCTTTGGCAGCGTCGGCATCGACCTTTTCGACACTCTGGGCAGCTTCTGCAGCCAATGTGTCGATCCGAGTCGTGTCACGGTTCTCCGAAACGGCAGCCTCTACGCGAGGTAGCGCGAGTGCCAACGTCAGCATCAGGGTGAAGACCAGTCGGATATGTCTGGATGCTTTCATCTTTACGCTTTAGCCTCTTTTTTACGGCTCTTCTCATATATCCAGAAGAACCGGGTTTCGAAAATCAGATAGATCAGATACCAGAACAGGAACAACAGGATAAACGCATGTTTTTCCCATTGGGTCAGACCGATAACCGCTCCAACAACCAACATGCTTACCACCATTTTGGCCACTTTGAAGTAGAGGTAACCTTGTGTCGCGAGCTTGTTGTCGCGTACAGGACGGTTGACCAACCACGAGAAGCCCAATGCCCACAAATAGAAGTAGAGCATAATAAAAGGGTAGGCTGGCGGGTAGAAGCTCGGTAACCAAAAGTAGAGAGGCAGTGCAACGGTCCATCCGCCGATGACGGTAATGGCCGTCAACCACAGAATGTAACGCTGCGAAAGTCTGCGTTTGGTGTTGATATCGATCTCGTTTGCCATATTCTTGTTCTGTAATGGCCCGCTGTGGAGCCAGTGTTTTGGGATGCTTTATCGAATGCAAACCGAAATGACGTCTTTTTTTACTTCGACGAAACCTCCCTTAACCGTAAAGCTCTGTACATCGGATCCTTTCTGCCGGAAACGGATCTCGCCCGCATCGAGCGACGAGATCAGCGGCGCATGATGGCGCAGCACGGTGAATTCGCCCAGAGCGCCCGGCAGGGTCACGCTCTCGACTTCACCGCTGAACAGCGTGCGTTCGGGGGAGAGGATCTCTAAGGTCATACGGCAGCTTGTGCTAAAATCTTCTTACCTTTCTCAATAGCCTCTTCGATCGTACCGACATTGAGGAATGCCTGTTCCGGCAGGTAATCTACCTCGCCGTCGAGGATCATCTTGAAGCCCTTGATCGTATCTTCAATGGATACCATGACACCCGGAACACCGGTAAACTGTTCGGCCACCGTGAATGGTTGTGACAGGAAACGCTGTACACGACGTGCACGGTTGACTGTCTGACGGTCTTCGTCCGAAAGCTCCTCCATACCGAGGATCGAGATGATATCCTGAAGCTCTTTGTTGCGTTGCAGGATCTGTTTTACGCGCTGAGCGGTCTGATAGTGCTCCTCACCTACAACCAGCGGGTCGAGGATACGCGAAGTGGATTCCAGCGGATCGACAGCCGGATAGATACCCAATTCGGTGATCTTACGACTCAACACGGTGGTGGCATCCAAGTGGGTAAAGGTGGTTGCCGGAGCCGGGTCGGTCAAGTCGTCGGCCGGTACATAAACTGCCTGTACAGAGGTGATAGATCCCTTCTTGGTAGAGGTGATACGCTCCTGCATGGCACCCATCTCTGTGGAGAGGGTCGGTTGGTAACCTACGGCTGAAGGCATACGGCCCAGCAGTGCAGATACCTCAGATCCTGCCTGAGTGAAACGGAAGATGTTGTCGATGAAGAACAGAATATCTTTGGTGCCTGTACCTTCATCACGGAAAGATTCTGCTACGGTCAAACCTGACAGGGCCACAGAAGCACGAGCTCCAGGAGGTTCGTTCATCTGACCGAACACCAATGTGGCCTGAGATTTGGCCATTTCGTTGTAGTCCACTTTGGAAAGATCCCATTCTCCTTTTTCGAGACCTTCCATAAACTCTTTGCCGTAGCGGATAACGCCAGATTCGAGCATTTCACGCAGCAGGTCATTACCCTCACGAGTACGTTCACCGACACCGGCGAAGACAGAGAACCCGTTGTGGCGTTTAGCGATGTTGTTGATCAGCTCCATGATCAGCACGGTCTTACCCACACCGGCACCACCGAACAGACCGATCTTACCACCTTTAGCGTAAGGTTCCAACAGGTCAATCACTTTGATACCGGTGAAGAGCACTTCACGAGAGGTGGTCAACTCTTCAAATTTAGGAGGCTCACGGTGAATCGGATATGCCTCTTCGGTTACTTTGGGCTGAGGCAGTCCGTCGATAGCTTCGCCCACGACGTTCAGCAGACGACCTTTGACCTGATCACCGATGGGGACGGTAATAGGACGCATATAGGAGAAAGCCTCCATGCCACGGCGCAGACCGTCGGTTGAATCCATCGCTACCGTACGGACGGTGTTTTCTCCGATATGTTGCTGAACTTCGATGATCAATTCGCGACCGTCATCGCGGATAATGGTCATCGCATCGTGGATACGCGGCAGGGTGATCTCTTTTTCGGTACCTTCGAACGAGACATCCACCACCGGTCCAATGATTTGCGAGACGCGGCCCGTTACTTTGACTCCTGTACGGGCCCCCGATGTATTTTCAACTTCCATATGCAAAGGATGTAGTTGTATCGTTAATTTTAAAACTTCTCAAAGTTACGAAATTGTACGGAACAGAAAAGCCTTGAAAGCGCTTTTTATGTTCCAATCGGCCGTTTGGATGAGTTTTTTAACTTTTTTATTAATGGAGACACCTCTTTTAACAATATAGGTATAGCATGTGAATGAATGCTTCGTAGATAGATGAAGGAAGGTGATTAAAGATTGTTGCTGGGTGTGTATTTGTATGTTGTTGATAACGTGTGTTTTGGCTTCAATTGGAATAACAAGGGTGAGTATGGCTAATAGTCTTTAGGTTGCGATGGTTGGTTATGCGATTGTCAGAATATCCTAATGTTTGCAATAAATGTTTTTTTTGAATTGTACTATAATGTGTCGATTGGGATGATTGTCAGGGCTATTCATGAAACACTATATTTTAATAGGAGGAATGATATTATATTATAATATATGTATGTCGGCGCAAAGTGTCAATGGCTTGTCCTGTTATCCCGGTCAAAGTGTTATTGGTATGACCGATCGGCTGTCTTGCAAAATCCCTAATGAAAACAGAGATTGAGCAGGCTGATGCTGTGAGGAACAAGCTGTGTATATACACTTTAAAATTCCCATAATTTTGCTATCTTTGTCCACGATCAAAATAATAACATGGTACGGGAACTGATTTCTGCTGCATGCCATGCATGATTTGTTGATCTGTCCTTAGCGTGTAATATGAAAAATCTGTCGGATATAAGAGCTTGATTATTACTGTGTATGTTTTATGAAGTCTAAATTGGCTCGTTAGAAACTCAGATGTCTATTGATCGAATGAAAATCGAATCTCTAATCGCTATCCCCGTACGTGATTACATAAGGTGAAAACTTTTTTAACGTTGTTTAATAAAAGCCTTATTACGTAAAGAGACCAGGGGGCAAGGACTATATAGCACGAACTCAAATTAATCAATTCAGATCATAAACTGACTATTACCCTATGAAAAAACTTTTTTTATTTGCGATGACCGCTATGTTTGCGGTTTCGACCTGGGCTGCGCCTACACAGGTCGAACTGAAACTGCGTAACGGCCAGAAGATGCAGATTGATTTCTGTACTGATAGTATTTTCCGGGTGCGGGTGAGTGAAGTTGACACCTTCGCAACCTCATGGCTGGAGCGTTACGGCTTGATCAAAAACGATTGGGCACCAGTTAAGGTGGCGCAACGCAATGTGGGTGAATCGACCATTTACACCACATCTGCTTATAAAGTTTGGGTGAGTCGTAAGGATGGTAGCATTCGTGTGACCGACCTGAAAGACAAACCTATTGTTCAGGAAGCCGCTTATTTGGGAACAGGTACGCCGGTGATTGAGGAGATGAGTGCGACCATCAATGAAAAGTTCCAGAAACCGCGTCGCGAAGAGGCCATTATCGGTGATACGACCAATGCCGCTGCCGCTCAACAGCAAACAGAGTTGGGCGACATCTCCAATAATACGATTCTGAGCTTTATTTTGGCTGATGACGAGCGTTTTTATGGTGGTGGTAGTACCAGCCGTGACCATATTCAGCACCGTGGAGAGTTGTTGCGCATGTGGGCAACCTACCAGATTGCCGAGGCTCCGATTCCTTTCATGATGAGTTCTGCCGGTTGGGGTGTGTTCAACAACACGACGGTTCGCAACTATTTCGATGTAGCCCGTTTTGACAAAGAGCGGATGTTGATTTACAACACCACCTCAGGCGCCGATTTCTACCTGATTATGGGTGGTTCGTTGCAGAAAACGCTGAATCTCTATACGTTGATTACAGGTCGTGCTTATGTGTTGCCGCGTTGGATGTATGGTCTGTCGTTCGGTGGCCACATGCAGGAGAACCAGTTTGAGATTATGAATGATGCGCTGCGTTTCCGTAGTGAAAAAGTTCCTTGCGAAGTGTTGTGGATCGAGCCTCAGTGGATGTCCGAATATTACGATTTCTCAACCAAGAAGAGCTGGAACTACAAACTGTTCCCGCCCGAAGGTTATTGGGAAGAGCATAAATTCCCAAAACGCGAATGGAAAGGCTGCTTCATCGGTCGTTTGCACGGTTTGGGTTACAAATTGGGACTGTGGCTCTGCATCGATCACGATCAGAGTATTGTAGAAGAGGATCTTATCGCCGAACGCGAAGGCCGTCCGCAGTCGGGGCTGGAGCATTGGTTCGATCACTTGACCAACTTCATGGATCAAGGTGTGGACGGTTTCAAACTCGATCCTGCCCGTACGCTGGACGAGCATCCAGATCGTGAATATTACAATGGTTTGACCGATAAGGAGATGCATAACCTGAATCAAGTGTTGATGCCTCGCCAGATGAATCGTGTCTTCCGGGATCACAAAGGACTCCGCCCATGGCAGCACTATTGTGGCGGTTATGCCGGTACTCAACGTTGGACTGCCAACCAGAGTGGTGATAACGGTGGTGAGCGTACTGCCCTGTTTGATCAGCTGAACCTTGGTTCGAGCGGTTTGATGAATACCTCATGCGACGTAATGTCGGCACAGGATCAGATGGGATCGTTGCATATGGGTACTTTCCTGCCTTGGATCCAGATCAATAGCTGGTTTAGTCTGCTGCACCCGTGGTACTACTCTCCGCACGAACGCGCTATGTATCGCGATTATATTCAGTTGCGTCATGCATTGTTCCCCTATATCTATTCGACTGCTCTGAACGGTCATCTCGCCGGCCTGCCGATGTTGCGTTCGATGCCGCTGATGTATCCTGACGATCGCAATGTGGATGATATGGTTTATCAGTATATGTTCGGTGATAACCTGTTGATCGGTGTATTCAGCGATTCTATCTACCTGCCGAAAGGTCAGTGGATTGATCTGTGGACTGACAAGAAGGTAGAGGGGGAGAATAAGACAGTGTTCCATCAGGTTCCTGACAACCGTGCCGGTATTGCCATGGTTAAGGCTGGTGCAATCATCCCGATGCAGAAATATATGGACTATATTGGTCAGCGTCCGATCGATACGTTGATTCTGAAAGTATATCCGTATGGCAACAGTTCATACACGTTGTATGAGGATGATGGTGTTACCTTTGCTTATGAGGAGGGTAAAATTGCCAAGACCGTTTACGATTGCAAACAGTCGGGTAATCGTACCGAACTGGTGGTTAATCCGACCGTAGGTGAGTATGAGGGGATTTACACCTCACGTACCTATGAAGTGGATATGCTGCTCGATGCACGTCCTGCTTTAGTAACGGTTGACGGAACGAAATGTGATAATTGGAGTTATGAAAATGGTTGGCTGAAAGTGACCTTCAACCAACCCGATGTACGTAAGAAGGCAATTTTGGTCGTAGAATAAGATTGTGTTTGGGCAATAAGTCCCAAATGTTCACCAAACTGGATGGATGACGATGAATGACAAATTCATCGTCATCCATCCAGTTTCTTTTTTATTGATTTTTCGAAGGAGAGGTCCTCATTAGAAATATCTTGTTATTTTTAACAAGTGGAGAAAAGGTAACTGTGTCTAATCCGATTGGAATAAAACGAACCGTTTTATTTATCCTGTAAGTAGATACAAAGAAAATGATGTTCGCTTGTTGTGCCTGTTCCCCTGCAAATTGTTTTACTGAAGAGAAGAATCAATACAAATTAATATATGGATCGAAGAACTTTTCTGATACGGTGTGCTTCACTCTCTGTGGGTGGAGCCGTTTTAACTTCAATGCCAGCCTGGGCCAGACGAGCAATCGAGAAAGAGACATTACGTTTTGATAGCGAGTTGTATCATCGCTTCTGTAATCCTGAAAGCAGTGACCGCCCTTTTGTCCGTTGGTGGTGGAACGGTAATCGCATCCAAGCCGAAGAGCTGGTGCGTGAACTGCGGCTGTTGCACGATGCCGGAGTAGGAGGGGTTGAGATCAATCCTGTGAAGTTTCCGGAAGAGGCCGATCTGCTCGACACACATCCTGTACGATGGCTTTCGCCCGAATGGATCGATCTGTTGAAGGTGACGTTCGATGAGGCGAAACGGTTGGGTATGATTTGTGATCTGATTGTGGGCAGCGGATGGCCGTTCGGGGCGGAATATCTCGAAGATGACGAACGAGGGCAGGTTATGGTGATTGCTTTGAAGCGTATTGAGGGCCCAGCTCGGGTGGAGTACTCGGCTTTTGAACTTTTCCAGGAGGCCGATCCGCAGGTGAATAATCCCTATCCCGGAAGAACCATGGAGATGGTGTCATTACAATTGGTGCCCGATCCGTTGGATGATTTCGAGCGGATTGTCGATCTGTCGGATCAGAAAGCGAATGACCGGATTGTTGTTGAGGTCCCAGAAGGCCGCTATGCCCTGTATGCTTTGGTCAAAGTCCACAGTTTTATGCAGGTGATTAACGGTGTTCCGGGTGCAAATGGCCCGACGCTTAACCATTTCAATGCAGCGGCTGTGCGCAAGTATCTGACCCGAATGTCGGATGCGATTGAACAGCGGATCGGGCCGTTGCGGCAATATATACGGGCACTATTTGTGGATGGTCTCGAACTGGAGGGTGCCAACTGGTGTGACGATATGCGCGACGAGTTTATTCGTCGGCGGGGGTATGATCCGATCCCAATGTTGCCGTTGACTATGTTCAAGACCGGTGGCATGGGTAACGTAATTGATTCCCATTATTGCGTGGAGATGACCGATCAGGTTCGTGATCGGGTGGAACGGGTTCGTTACGATTTTTGTCGGACACAGGCAGAATTGTTGGATGAACGCTTTTTTATCCCTTATCAGGAGTGGTGTCGGTCGCTGGGCGTACTTTCTCGTGTCCAAGCCTATGGCCGAGGGGTGCATCCGTTGAACAGTGCGCTCCATTGTGATATCCCAGAAGGGGAGTCGTGGACGACCAACTGGCTCAAACACAAATTGGGCGAAGAGATGGGAACGGAGGATTACCGGCGAGGCCGAGGATATACGATGATCAATAAGTATATCTCGTCTGCAGGTCATCTTGCAGGACGGAGGACAATCAGCGCTGAAGATATGACCAATACCTATTTGGTCTTCAGTGCTACCCTGGAGTTTCTGAAGTTGGGATCCGACCATACGCTCTTTTCGGGAATCACCCATTCGGTCTTTCATGGATTCAACTATTCACCGCCCGAAGCTCCTTTCCCCGGATGGATCCGTTACGGAGCGTACTACAACGAGAACAACCCATGGTGGCCTTACCTGCATTATTTTATGGATTATAAAGCACGCCTGTCAGCCCTTTTACAACAGGTCGATATGTACACCGATATTGCGTTGTTGCCGCCTCTTTCAGATATGTGGAGTACGATGGGCATGCAGAATGAGCCCTTCCCGATTGATACCAATGTGCGGTGGTTCACATTTGTTTGGGAGGCGATTCACAAGCATGGCAGCGGATGTGATTACCTTTCGGATGAGCTGATTGAGCAGGCATCCGTGCGTAACGGACGACTCTGTTGTGGTAAAAAAGCTTATGGGACTCTCTTCTTGGTGGCTGTTGAGCGGATGCATCCTGCCAGTTTGAAGAAATTGTACGAATTTGTACGTCAGGGTGGACGCCTGTTCTGTATCGAGCAGCTGCCCCATCTTTCTTTGGGGTGGAATCATCATGAGGAGGAGGATCGCCAAGTGTGCCAGTGGATTGAACGGCTCAAGGAGTTCCCGGATCGGTTTGTTTTGCTCGACAAACCGGCCGATAACAACTTTATGGATTGGTATGCGCAGGTACAGAAACAGTACGGATTGACACCCTATCTGACCTTTTCGAATCCGGATCCATTCCTGTTGCAAAATCGGTATTGTTCTGATCGGGATGAGGAGATTTTCTTGATTGTGAATTCCAAACTGTATGAACCGCATCGGACACGTATCAACTTTGCCAAAGAGATTACTCGAGGTCGTTGGCCATGGGTGTGGAATCCGTTGACTGGAGAACGTTTCCGAGTGGAGTTGGATCGAGATGGTGGAATGGAGCTCGATTTGGGACCGACGGAGTTGCTGTTGATTGTTTTTGATCGAAATCGTAAAGGCCCACAGTGGCAACCACTGCCTTTGACTGGTGAACCGTTGGTGAATATTGAGGATTGGGATGTCGAGTTGCATCATGCTCGTGAGTCGTGGACTCGAAAAGTAAGGATGCAACAGCTGCAGGATTTACGCAATACAGAATTCGTCAATTTTGCCGGTGAAGTTATTTATCGGACCAATTTTGTGGTTGATCGTCCGGCTCAACATCCTGTGTTGAATTTGGGGCGAGTTGCCGGCATTGCTGAGGTAACGCTGAATGGAGAGCCGTGCGGTGTACGTTGGTGCGGACGCAGGTTGTATGATTTGACCGGAAAATTGCGGGAGGGGGAGAATCTGCTTGAAGTGAAAGTGACCACGACGCTGGGAAATTATATGCGTACATTGACAGATAACGATACGGCGCAAAAATGGGTCGGAGGTCGTAAAACGCAACCTGAACAATCAATGGGTTTGATCGGTCCTGTATCGTTGTATGAGAACGATAGGGTGGTGTAGTTGAGCTTTTGAGAATTGGTAAATGATTGGGTAATGTTTGTAGCCGCAAATTTGTACTGCGATGAGATAGACGCGCATTAGGAATCACGAACTATGTGCTAATAACTGCCTGGACCAGGTCTTGATCTGGTCACATTGAGTGTATTGAGACGAGGCAGTGGTGGCTCTGGGGGGTGATTAGTTCCGTATGGAGTTATACAAAAGTCGGGTTGAGGTGATTTTACAATGCGCGACCGTAAACCGTAAGATTTACCTATTATTATTAATATAAAAGTGCGGATTTGTTGGTTTTGTTGGGATCGTGGGGAGGTTGTAAACCTATTGCTATCGCATCAGTTAGAGGCTGAAGAGTGTGTCGAAAAGGTGGGCCTTATAGGAGCTTTTTGATGGAATGATCCTCAATGATTTGTGCCGGCATTTTGATCTGCTTGGGAGGCATGTCGGGATTGGACATCCGTTCCATCAAAACCTTCACCGCCAGTTGGCTGATCTCTTTAGTCGGTTGCGAAATACGAGTGATCGATGGATGCATAAAATCCAAGAAGAGATTATTATCGTATGACAAAATCGAAATGTCTTCGGGTATCCGTAACGAAGATTCGCCAATCGCTTTGATCGCTCCCAACATAATCGTATTACTCAATGTAAAGATGGCTGTTGGTCGAGACGAACTGCCAATGGCTAATTTGGTCTCCAAGTAACCGTTGTTTATGGAGTAGTCATTTCCGGTTATGTGGCACAGGTGGCTACAAGAGGCCTCGTTCATAGCATCCATATAGCCTTTGACGCGTTCTTTGGAGGGAGATGAGTGTGGAACGCCCCGAATGCACAGAATATCACGATGGCCGTTTCTCAATAGTAGTTGCATGCCTTCCAAAGCTCCCTGATAGTTGTCTGTACAGATGTAAGAGAGAGAGGTGGATTCAAAATAGCGATCAATTAATACAACCGGGCTGCGCTTATCGATCTTTTCCAAATAGTCTGGCCGTTCGCCACAGGGAACCAGGATGATTCCGTCGATGTTGCGGGCTAACAGGGTCTCGATGCACTCCTTTTCGGTCTTTTCGTCTTCCAGAGAGTTCAAAAGAATAATCGTATAATTATAACGTCGGGCCTCTAATACGATTTCACTGGCGATATGGGCAAAATAGGGGTTGTCTATACTGGGGATGAGTAGCCCAATGGTGTAACTTTTTCGGGTGCGCAAACTTTGTGCAACCAAACTAGGTTTGTAGTCAATCCGTTTGGCTTCGTCCAATACCCTTTTAACTGTCCGGGGACTGATGCGGTATTGCTCATGTTTCCCGTTCAGAACGCGAGAAACCGTTGATATCGATACGCCAGTGCGTTGTGCAATGCTTTTCAGACTATTTTCGGAGCTCATGGGCCGAATTATTTTGTCCAAAAGTAGTGGAAAAATTTGGAATTCTCAATCACTTTTTTTATTTTTGTATAGTTGCGCAATCGTTTGAGCATGATTAAAGGCTTGAATTTGCTCAGCTTTTTGCGCAACCGACAATTCCGGAATGGTAGTGAGATGAGATCTGTCACTTTTGTTAAGGGAAGTGAACAGGATAGACAGCCGAAATAGGGTTGAATGATATTTGGAAATTGCTCACGATATGTTGTCGAATGATTAGTGTGTCGGAATTCCGGTCGGCAGAAAGTGTTCCTACGTGTTAAACTATGATATGAAAAACAGATCCAAATCCATTGTGGTGGTCGGAAGTATTAATACCGACATGACGATCAAAACAGAATGGTTGCCTAGACCCGGGGAGACTATTTTGGGTGGGCGTTTTTTTACAGCCCAAGGGGGCAAGGGAGCTAATCAGGCAGTAGCAGCAGCACGCCTCGGAGCTCCGGTAGCCATGATTGCAAAAGTAGGGAAAGATGCCTTGGGTGATGCTTCGATCACCTCGCTGGCTCACGAGGGAATTGATACATCGGGAATTGTTCCTGATGCTGTCAATCCCTCGGGAGTGGCTATGATTTTAATCGACGCGCAGGGAGAGAATGTTATTGCTGTAGCTTCGGGTTCGAATATGGCATTGACAGCTGCAGAGGTCGAAGTGAAAAAGAACCTGTTCGAAACGGCGGATATTGTTTTGATGCAGCTCGAAATACCTATCCCGGCTATTGTTGCGGCAGCGAGAGAGGCCAAACGCTGTGGAGCTACCGTAATTTTGAATCCTGCTCCGGCTCCTAAAGAGCCACTGCCGGCAGAATTATTAGCTTTGGTGGATATTTTGATTCCCAATCAAACAGAGTCCGAATTGATCTGTGGCGTAACGGTGTCTGATCCTCAAAGTGCTCGTGAAGCTGCGGAAAAGATCGCTGCCATGGGAATTGGAGTTGTGGTGATCACGATGGGGGCTCAGGGGGTATTTACCTATGAAGCGGCAACCGGTCGTTCGGAAATGATCACAGCACAACGGGTTCAGGCGGTCGATTCGACAGCTGCCGGAGATTGTTTTTGTGGGGCATTGGCCGTAGCTCTCGGGCGGGGTGATTCCTTGGCTGAGGCGGTGCGTTTTGCCAATCGGGCAGCTGCTATTTCTGTTACGCGACGTGGAGCTCAACCATCACTGCCCTATTTGAAGGAGTTGCAATGAGGAACAGCAGCAGAGTGATAACAATTTTATAGGGCCTTTTGATAAATTGTTGTTGTGCGGTTTCTGTGTCGAAGGTGAGATTCAAAACCGATCTGAGGACAGGAGTCAGGATTATATGACAGCAGGTACATAAGACAAAACATTGATTATTGACGCTGTGTATCTAAGTCGTGATTGCTTGCATGATGAATGTTGAAGCAGGCCTACAATGATCGTGAAAGGTTTATTGTACAGATGTTGAAAACGGAGAACCATTTTTGCCTTTAGTGCTGCATCTTGTTTTGAGAAGATCACGATGTTTGTGAACGTTAAAGGAATATCTAACAACTAACTTAATAAAATTACAATTTTGATGAAACATTTATTTTTATGTGCGACGGTATGTGCGGCAATGTTCGTTTCGTGCCAGTCTTCAGGTGAGAAAAGTGCTCTGCCCGAACAGGTAACACTGTCTAAAGAGGTGTTGCTGGATAAAATCAAAGGTGGTTGGGCTGGCCAGGCTCTCGGTTGTACTTATGGCGGACCGACTGAGTTCAAATTTCAGGGCAGTTTGATTCCCGAATATGTGAAGATTGATTGGCATGATTCGGTAATGACCTGGTGGTATGACAACTCGCCTGGGCTGTATGATGATGTGTATATGGATGTAACCTTTGTTAAGGTATTCGATAGCTTGGGTTTGGAAGCTCCTGTAGATGCCTTTGCATATGAATTTGCCAATGCACCTTATCCGTTGTGGCATGCCAACCAGGCTGCACGTTACAACCTGTTGCATGGAATTAAGGCTCCCGCATCGGGCCATTGGAAAAACAACTACCATGCAAACGATATCGACTTTCAGATTGAAGCCGATTTTGCAGGTCTGATGTCTCCCGGTATGGTAAACTCTGCATCGGTAATTTGCGACAGTATCGGTCATATCATGAATTATGGCGATGGCTATTATGGAGGTGTTTATGTGGCAGCAATGTATGCTTTGGCCTTTGTTTCGGATGACATTGAGTTTGTAGTCACCGAAGCACTGAAAACTATTCCGGCTGAAAGCAAATTCCATCAATGCATTTCGGATGTGCTGACCAATTATAAAAAATATCCTAACGATTGGAAACAGACCTGGTTTGAGATCGAAAAGAAATGGGAGGAACACTATTTCTGTGCAGCATTTGACCCCTACAATATCGAGGCGAAATTGAATGCCGCTTATATTGTTATCGGTTTGTTGTATGGTAACGGCGATTTCACTCAGACGATGGATATCTCTATGCGTTGCGGTCAGGATTCGGATTGTAATCCGGCCAATGCAGCGGGTATCTTGGGAACCATGTTCGGATATAGCAAAATACCACAGCAATATTTGTCAGCTCTGGCACAGGTAGAGAATCGTGAAGTGGTTTATACGGGTGTGTCGTTGGCCGATATTTACCAGATGAGTTACCAGCAGGCTGAACAGATGATTGCTCGTAATGGTGGTACTGTTTCGGATGATAATGTGACGATTGCGGTTCAACAGCCTGTTACTGTGGCTTTCGAGGAGAGCTTCCCGGGTTATTATCCGACCAAAATGGTTCGTTGGTCGAAAAACCAGGAGCAGAAGGTTGAAAACTTTGCATTTACCGGCAAAGGCATCGTAATTAACGGTAATCTCAACGGCCCATGGGATTATGTGGCTGAAATCGAATTGATTGTTGATGGTAAAGTTGCTGAAAAAGCCAGTTTGCCTGTTAATTATCATGACCGCCGTTATGAGCAGCTCTCCTATACGTTCGATCTGCCAATGGGTGACCATGTGGCTACACTGAAATGGCTTAATCCCGTTAAAGATGCCTCTATGCAGATCAAGAATGTCGTTGTCTATGGAGATGTGCCAGAAGCGCAAACCAAATAACCATATTTCGCTAACCTAATATTGACCTTACTATGTATATCGTACAAAGCTATCCTCTGGCAATCCTGTTTTGCTTTGTGACGATGCTTTGCTGGGGCTCCTGGGGTAACACCCAGAAGCTCGCCGGCAAAACCTGGCGTTACGAGCTGTTTTATTGGGATTATGTCATCGGTATTTTGCTCTTTTCGTTGGTGTGGGCCTTGACAGCGGGCAGTTGTGGAACGGAAGGCCGTTCATTCCTCCCCGATCTGGCTCAGGCCGATTGGAGTAATATCGGTAGCGCTTTTCTGGGCGGTGTCGTATTCAATGCCGGCAATATTCTGTTGTCTGCAGCTATCGCTGTAGCCGGTATGGCGGTGGCTTTCCCGGTTGGTGTCGGTTTGGCTCTTGTCCTGGGTGTGCTGATCAATTATATCGGTTCGGCAAAAGGAGACCCAGTACTGTTGTTCGGTGGTGTATTGTTGGTGATTGTCGCTATCGTACTTAACGGTGTTGCTTGCAAAAAGGTGTCACCCAGCAGTTCAACCTCCACACGTGGAATCGTTCTGGCTTTGGTATCGGGATTGTTGATGTCATTCTTCTATCGTTTTGTCGCGATCTCGATGGATCTGGATAATTTCGTTGAGCCTGCCGTTGGAAAGATGACCCCCTATACTGCTATGGTAATATTTGCAGTGGGAATTTTCGTCAGCACTTTCCTGTTCAATACTATCGCGATGAAGCGTCCCGTAGCCGGTGATCCTGTCTCCATCTCTGCCTATTTTAAAGGTGGGTTCCCGATTCATTTGGTCGGTGTGCTTGGAGGTGTGATTTGGGGCCTGGGTAATGGGTTGAATCTGATTGCGGCTGGCAAGGCTGGTGCTGCGATCTCGTACGGCCTGGGACAAGGAGCCACATTGGTCGCTGCACTTTGGGGCGTCTTTATCTGGAAAGAGTTCAGCAAAGGAGAACGCAAAGTCAATGGTCTGTTGACGTTGATGTTCCTGTTCTTTGTGGTTGGGCTCGGACTGATTATTGCTGCCGGTAGTTAGTCGAACCTCTGTGACGATAGTCTTTGTAACAGAAGATAAACTGTAATGGGAATAAGCACTGACGCTGTGCGCATTGGTGAACGGATGTAATTTAGGTACAACGTTAAGACTGATGGGAGTGCTCCCAACATCAGATTGGATGTAAGAGTTTTATTACGTACAATGGATACAATCGAAACAAAAACGAATATAGAGGCTGAGAGTGAAGGTTTGCTCTCGCAGAAACAGATGAATCGTCGTACTTTTATTAAGAAGTCGGCTATGGCCGGATTGACTGGATTGGCCGCTGCTGCAGGTGTGCAGGAGGTTTTGGCTGGTCAGTCGGGGAAGCAAAAGACAGCCTCGGCTGCAACCGCAAACGAAGAGGATAACTTGCAGCAGTTTGCCAAATTTAAATTCAATCCCGACGGCAAATTTAAAATCTTGCATCTGACCGACACCCATTATGTGTCCGGGGATCCCCGCTCTGAACGGGCGTTGAAGAATGTGATCGAAATGCTCGACAGCGAAAAACCCGACTTGGTGATTCATACGGGTGATATCATTTTTGGCCGGCCTGCGGAGGAGTCGCTGCGAGAGATTTTAGCCCCTATATCCGAGCGCAAAATTCCCTTTGCCGTGACATTGGGCAATCACGATCAGGAGTTCGGAATGAGTCGTCGTGAGGTGTATGACCTGGTACGCACGCTGCCTTACAATGTGAATAGTCTGGTTGAGGGTATTTATGGCGTGTCGAACGATCTGATTACCCTCACCTCTGCGCAGGATGATTCGGTCAAATGGGTCTTTTATCTTTTCGATTCGAATCAACTTTCCAAGTTACCTGGAATCAAAGGGTACGACTACATTCATTTTGACCAGATAGACTGGTATCGCAAGAGAAGCGCACAGTTCAAACAATTGAACGGAGGTACTCCGATTCCTTCATTGGCTTTCTTCCATATCCCGCTACCAGAGTACAATTACGCGACACGTCTCGATACGCGGCGGGTGATGCGGGGTAATTTCGGAGAAGAACCCTATTCACCGTTAGTCAACTCGGGACTTTTCGTTTCGATGAAGGAGATGGGTGATGTGAAAGCCATTATCTGCGGGCATGATCACGACAACGACTATGCCATGAGTTGGAATAACATGTTTTTGATGTTTGGTCGATTCGGCGGATGCGATACCGTTTATAATGATTTGAAACCGAGTGGAGCGCGTGTGATCGAACTGACTGAAGGTCGGGATGGGTTCCGATCCTGGATTCGTGTATACGGTGAAGGTGTTACGCAGGATTTGGAATTCCCTGAAGATTTTAAAACGATTTTGTAAATACCTTGAGGAACCTTTCATGGAAAGGAGGCACCATTGAGTAGTACATTCTCTCCTGTCGTTTACACGACAAAAGTTTCATTAAATGGGGGCATCGGGTCGGATTCGACCCGATGTTTTTTTGATTATGTGTGTTTGGGGAAGATGAAGTGAAGCGGGATTAGAAGCACAATGTTTTATTGAGATTTTGATTGTGTTGAGATTTCGGTCAGAGGGAAAGAGCTGGAGTAATGCGCTTCCGATTGGCCAACAGGGGATGTGATTCAAGATAGGATGTAGCAAGTACAGACAGAGGGTGGGAGTGGAGCTGCACGGATCGGTTGGCTTTGGTGGTGCGGTATGCAAAACCACAAATAAAAAACATCCGAACTGCGATCGTTCGGATGTTTGAGTACTCTGTAAGGGAATCGAACCCTTATTTAGAGACTGAGAATCTCTCGTCCTAGCCGTTAGACGAACAGAGCAGGATTACTTTCGTGGTGCAAAGATAGGTAAAAAATTTTTTGTACCAAATTTCGACTCTGTTTTTTTATGGGTGAATGTAAATCGAGGTGAGATTAAAGGTGTTTTATTGAGGCTTGATGGGGTGAGGGAGCTTGTTGGGTGAGAGAACGGTTTGATGAAACGGGTGCATTGAGTTTAGATCGAACGGGTGGGGAATTGGGCCGCCCGACGTGACAAGAAGCATTGCCTTTTGAGTCGATCAACCCTGCTACAACCAATGCACACCCTTTCTGATGCGGCATCCCTCCTGTAAAAATCAGCGGCTGGTGGTAGCTTTTCGATTTAATATTCTATTTTTGTAGAAGGTTCAGCGACGATCCGCAGAACCAGACATATTACGAACGTTTCGTTACGTTTTCTTTCACACTCAAACTTCGCAACTTTGATCAACAGAAAGAGATGTAACAGGACGCTCCGTGGACGTATGTATTGTACAATAGGTTTTGGCCTGTTTTGTGCAATACTCGTTTCCCGTGGGCTGTCCGTGTTGCTTATTTCTGTTGGGGCAGCGAAGGCCTGAGTGTGGGGTAAGTCAATACGGCAACCCACGTTTTTATGGCTTTCGATTACGATTACAAGGGCAATTACGCTCTGCTCGACCGTCCGTCGGTCGCCTTCTTCGCCTCGCGCGTTGTTCCTCCTGCCATTCGAGAACAGGCTCTCCAATGGGCCAAACAGTGTTGCTCCACCGATCGGGTCGTGATGAGCGGTTTCCATTCTCCACTCGAAAAAGAGGTGTTCCAGTTGTTGCTGGACGCACGCCATCCAGTTATCTGGGGATTGGGGCGTACACTCTATCGCCGTTATCCGCCGGAGATTGAGGCGGCTCTCTCGGAAGCACGTATCCTGATCTTTGCAGTGCGCAATGCGCAAAGAACCGGATGGCATACCGCTTTGGTCAGAAACTATGTGATCGCCTCCATGTCCGATGAAAGTGTTTATGCGATAAATGAGGAGGGGCGCAGCAGTTCACTCGATGTTTTGTATGGGTTGGAAACGGGAACCAAACCGGTATGCCTCCTTCACTGAATTTTTAGATTTTTTTAGTGTTAGCCATTCATGTGATGCAATCCAGTGTGGTTCGTGTTCTTGCGTAGTTTGTCTGTATTCCCTTATAACCTTCCTCTTTCCTTAGGTTTCGGAGTATGTTGCCGGTGGGGAAATTAGCTGTTTTTGTAAAAGAGAACAGAACAGTGAACGCACCTCTGCACTCACAAATAAATATGCCCTTCTGAGGATCGCTTTGGTGCTACTTCCAGAAGGGCAATATTCAAAATCAATAATAATCAATCGGAAACATTTGGGGCCGATCGCTACAATGTGCCTGCCCGAATCAAGAGTTCCAATCAACTGTCCGAATCAATCTATGTGATGACTTGAATCGAATCAAGCCCGTTACTATTACGACACCGGTCGTTTCTTTGGGAAAACCTCAGCTACTATCTTCGGTAAGTGTCGTTTCCGTTTGTCGTCTTTGTCGGAGATCTGTCTCTTGCTTACCGAATCGCCTCCATGGCCTGTTCGATGTCGGCAATGATGTCATCCGCATCCTCGATACCTACCGAGAATCGGATCAGATCCGGAGCTACACCTGCAGCAATCAACTGCTCGTCCGTGAGCTGGCGATGGGTGTGGCTGGCCGGGTGCAGCACCGAAGTGCGGGTATCGGCTACATGGGTAACAATGGCACAAAGCTTCAGCGAATCCATGAAACGGATCGACTCGTCACGCCCTCCCTTCAGACCGAATGCAATGACACCGCAAGAACCCTTGGGCAGATATTTTTGCCCCAGTGCATAGTATTTGTCCTCTTTTAAGCCGGGATAGTGTACCCATGCCACCTTGTCGTTGGCCTGCAGGTATTCGGCCACTTTCTGTGCATTGCGGCAGTGGCGTTCCATACGGACATCCAGCGTTTCGAGTCCCATGTTGAGGAGAAAGGCGTTCTGAGGTGCCTGAATCGAACCAAGATCACGCATCAACTGCACGGTAGCTTTGGTGATGTAGGCCATTTTGCCGAAAGATTTGCTGTAAACCAGTCCGTGATAGGAGGGATCCGGTTGGGTCAGACCGGGGAATTTGTCGGCATGAGCCTCCCAATCGAAATTGCCGCTATCGACAATGGCTCCACCGACAGCAGTAGCGTGACCGTCCATATATTTGGTGGTCGCGTGGGTGACGATATCGGCTCCCCATTCGAACGGACGACAGTTGATCGGGGTGGCAAAAGTGTTATCGACAATCAGAGGTACCCCATGGCTGTGGGCAATGCGGGCAAATTTTTCAATATCCAGCACCTCCACACCCGGGTTGCTGATCGTCTCTCCGAACAACAATTTGGTATTGGGACGGAATGCGGCAGCAATCTCCTCTTCGGGGGCATCCTGGTTGATGAAGGTCGATTCGATACCCATTTTCGTCATGGTGACTGCGAACAGATTGAATGTTCCACCGTAAATGGTCGAGGAGCATACAATGTGATCACCTGCCGAGCAAAGATTGAGCACCGCATAGAAATTGGCGGCCTGTCCCGAGGAGGTGAGCATGCCTGCTACACCACCTTCGAGTGCTGCGATTTTTGCAGCCACTGCATCGTTGGTCGGGTTCTGCAGACGGGTGTAAAAATAGCCGCTCTCTTCGAGATCGAACAGTTTGGCCATTTGATCACTGGTTTCGTATTTGAAAGTGGTACTCTGATAAATGGGAAGTACACGAGGCTCTCCTTTTTTGGGGGTCCACCCTGCCTGTACGCAGAGGGTCGCCGGTTTCATTTTTGTACTCATTGTGATACAGTTTTGTGTTGAATATCTCAGATTGTTTCCCTTTCGGCGGACCTGATCGATCTATAGAAATTGTATCGAACGCAAATTGTCCGTAATGTGTTACGAAAGGCGAAAGGTTTGCCAATATAGAAATTTTTTTTCAGAAAGCGTACGGAGCGTCCTGTAAACCGACAAAAAGATAATCTCTCCATGCATGCCGGAATGGCCCGGTATGGGGATGATGAACAGGAAATTTCCCTATAAATGGGGATTGAGGATGAGAGTGTAGCGACCTAATTTTGTTTTCGTAATCTAAAAGCCGCGCGTAAGCCGGAATCTTCTCCAAATGCCATAGGGAGCAAGAAACGATAGACTGTTTGATTTGTGTTAATGTGTTGGTTATGCCGGTGCCTTTGGGTGCCGGCTTTTTTGTCGGACGAGGATTTTTAGAATTAGAAGTGGAAACTCTATGTGTCTGTCTATGGGTATAGGTCGCCTTTGGTGGAACTATTCCATTTCGGTCAAGGTCAGATCAGGCAGGGCTTGGATATAAGAGAAGATGGCCTGCTCCTCTTTTTGCTCCCGAATTTTGATCACGAGAGCCACGCGGTACAGCGTCTGGTCTCCGTGATGCTCTTCTGTCGTCTTGTAGCTGATAATCCTGTAGTGCCTTTGATCCAGTTCGTTGAGAATCTTGGTTAAATTTTCCTGGCGGTGGGTGGTGAAACGAACGATCATTGTGCGTAATCCGACATTTTTAAATAATAGGGTCAGAAGCTCCAGACTCGCCAACGTAAGCAGGGTTGCCGCAACTCCCAGTCCATACAATCCTCCGCCGATTGCCATACCGATTCCGGCTGTTGCCCACAAACCGGCAGCCGTCGTCAGCCCCCGGACAAATTGCTTTTGGAAAATGATCGTGCCGGCCCCCAAAAAGCCAATACCACTGACAATTTGAGCAGCAACACGACTGGGATCGAGTTTGATGGTCGGATCGTTGTGGAGTATCTCTGCAAAACCGTATTGCGAGATAATCATGAAAAGCGCGCTGCCTAAAGATACAAGGAAATGGGTGCGGAAACCAGCCTCCTTCGCGCGATACTCGCGGTCAAGGCCGATTACGGCTCCAAGTATTCCGGCCAACAGCAGTCGTAAAGTGAGTTCCCAAATCATGGCGGTCGTGATTAAAATCGGGGCGACCTGTTTTTGTATTGACATGCCGCCCCGATTGTGGTTAAAAGATAGATTCCGAACCTAATAGACTCTGCCCGTTTGATAACGAGTCTCAGTTGTCCATTAAGTCATGTAAGTCATGGGAAAGTATGCCCCATGGCTCAATGCTGTTCTATTGGGCTGCTTGATCCGCAGCAGGAATCGAATCAGGTGGTAATAATACGTCGTGTACCTTTTCAATGCATGCGGCCTTCAGATCGGCAGTCTTCTCAAGCTGGATGTCTGCGGATGATGCTCCGATCAGAAACTTGTATGTGCCGCCTTCCAGTTGCCAACTACTCGACTCGGTGTCGAATGATGCCAATGTCTCGACAGGAACATACATGGTCAATGTCTGAGCCTGGCCGGGCTGCAAAAGATCGGTTTTGGCAAAGGCTTTCAGCTCTTTGGCCGGTTTGATCATATCCTTGCCCGGAGCCGCAACGTAAAGTTGTGCCACTTCACGACCCTGACGCTTGCCTGTGTTGGTGATCTTGCAGGTGATGCGGAATTGATCCCCTTCACGGGTCAGTGTCATGTTGTCATATTGGAATGTCGTGTAGCTGAGTCCATAACCGAAAGGATAGGATACGGCTACATTCTTGGTGTCGAAATAGCGGTAGCCTACAAATACGCCCTCTTCATAGATGGTGTAGTCGAGGTTCTTTGTGCCGGTATAGGGCAACGTGTGGTTGGTCGAGAGCGATTCGTGGAATACCTCTATATCCAAATCTTCACGGTGCGGGAAGTTGGCTGCTGTGGGCTCATCTTCATAACGGATGGAGAAGCTCATCGGGAGTTTGCCGGCAGGTGTGGCCTTTCCGGTCAGAACATCGGCAATGGCATGGCCACCCTCCTGTCCTGGTAGCCAAGCTACCAAGATCGCATCGGGAATCATTTTCCATGAAGCTGTTTCGACCGGACCTCCAATGTTCAGTACGACAATACACTTTTTGCCAACAGCATGGAAGGCTTCACTCACTCTGCGAATCAACCCAAGTTCCATATCGGAGAGGTAATAATCCGTGCCGACGATACGGTCGAACAATTCGCCGCAGATACGTCCGATCGTGATGATGGCTACATCCTGTGTGCGAGCAGCTCGGGCAATCTCTGCATCGGAAACCTCCATTTGACGGGCCTGTGGGCGGATGTGGTGCTCCCACCAGCGTTTCGGTGCCGGAAGGGTCGCTTTGTCCGCAACAATGTATTGTTGATAGGTTTGCTGCAATTTTTTGTCGGGACGGATGCCGGCAGCAGCCAGCCCCTGATCGACGGAAACAGTGTAGGCACTGTTGACGGTACCGCTTCCTGTACCTCCCGGCAGCAGATCGTACGACGAGACGCCAAAAATAGCCGCTTTACGGATGGATGAAGCCAAAGGCAGTGTATTGTCTTGGTTGCTGAGCAGAACCATGCCGTCGGCAGCAGCCGTGCGGGCAATGGCAGCGGATGCTTTCAGGTCGGGTTTGTCCGAGAAGGGGTATTTGGCAAAATGCGGCGAGCGCAAAATCAATTCCAACACATGTTTGACATTGCGATCCACATCACGCAGAGAGAGTTTGCCCTCACGAATGGCAGCCAGTAACTCTTCACGTTGGTTGGGTAAACCCGGCATTAACAGATCGCATCCTGCATAAATATTGCGGGGTGCATCGTCAGCACCCAACCAATCGGAAATTACTGCTCCTTTGTATCCCCATTCGTCACGCAAAACGGTAGTGAGCAGGTCTGTCCGCTCTGCTGCAAACTCTCCGTTCAACTTGTTGTAGGAGCTCATGATTGTCCATGGATCAGCCTCCTTGACAATGATCTCGAATGGGCGAAGGTACATCTCGCGCAATGTGCGAGGATCGACAATCGAGCTGTTGTTAAGTCGGTTCGTCTCTTGATTGTTGGCGGCAAAGTGTTTGATCGAAACTCCAACCTGTTTCTGCTGAATACCTTTCACCATAGCCACACCGATTTTACCGGTCAATAACGGGTCTTCCGAATAATATTCGAAATTGCGGCCATTGAGCGGGTTGCGCTGCAAATTCATGCCAGGTCCGAGAATCACATCGACCCCGTATTCATGCACTTCATTGCCTATGGCATTGCCGACACGGCGAACCATAGAAGTATCCCATGTTGCGGCTAATTGAGTCCCGATGGGGAATTGGGTCGCATAAAAGGTCTGATCTGTACTGTCGCGTTTGGCCGAGATGCGAAGTCCGGCAGGTCCGTCTGCAAAAACAATGGCAGGAATTCCCAAACGGGCGATTGGGAAGGTCGTGCCGGCTGCACCTGGAACCAATTTGCGGGTTTGGCCGATGATGGCTGCTTCCAGGTCAGTAGCGCTTGTGCCTGCTCCAACGAGCAGATATACTTTCTCTTCAATGGTCATCGCATCGATCACATCTTGAAGAGGATCGATTCCCAGTTGAGGTGCCTTGGCCTCTTGTTGACAGGGCTTGTTGGTCGATGCAGCCTGTGAAACTGAAGCAACATCGGTAATAGTTGAGAACGTAGTGCGAGCTGAGAGGTCGGTTGTGCAGAGGGCGGCGAGAGCCAGCACTAACGAACCATATCTCTGGGCGTTTCGTTTCATAAGGTTAGGATGTTTGTTATTTGAGGTTGTATTAGTTGATTCAAATTTAGTGAAAATTTTATGACAATGTCAGATCCAAACGTGCCGAACTTTCTGCCAAATTGTCGTATAGTGTCTTTTGTGTAAAAAATATTTCAGATGAGCAGAAATTTTTTGTTGTTCGGTTAGAGCTTTTAAATTTTTATTGATTGTTAGTGCCTCAAATTTAATTTGATGACACCTGATTTGATGAGAGGGGATTGGATAGTTAAGTCAAATCCTTTATTGATTACAACGTTTGTTTGTTGACTATTGGGGTTTATGCGTAACAGTATCTTGTCTTGTCTCTTTTTCTGGTCTATTTGCAGTTTGCTTCTGTGCGGACGAGAAATGTCGCCGGTGACGTCGGTAACCACTTCGCGTTTTATTGGCAGAATTGGCCCCAGTGGAATCTTTGGATGTGTTGTTGGACTGGGCAGAAGTTGCATCATCCCGCTTTGACGTGGATTCTCCTGGTTGTTGAGACTTGGACAACTGTGCATAGATATCCGAAGGAGCTTTTGCCCCTTGTTTGGTGCTGTTTGTCTGTTCGCCTTGACGGTGTTTCGGAGTGCTATCCTTGTCGGCTGAATCTGCCTGTTTATTCAGTGTGTCGGTTTGCCCTTTGGACTGGAAACGTTGGTCATTGCGACGCTCTTTGTTTCCGCGATCGTTCTGGCCGCCTCTCCGCCCGTTTTGACGACGATTGCCGTTGCGTCCACCTCTGTTATTGCGACGTTTTTCAGTATCGGGATTGTACGCGGGACCTTCGCCCAACTGAGCCGGTAAAGGCAGTTTTTCTACCGCCCGTTCCATAAACAGCTCAATGCGGTGAAATTTACCCTGCTCTTTCTCGTTGACAAATGTCAACGCACGTCCTGTCGCACTGGCCCGGGCTGTACGTCCGATGCGATGAATGTAATCTTCAGGGTCGTGTGGAACATCATAATTGACTACCGTGCCAATATCTTCGATGTCAATGCCTCGTGCAACGATATCCGTCGCTACCAACAGATCGATTTTCCCGTTTTTAAAAGCTAATATCACCTCTTCGCGCTGCTCCTGTTCCAGGTCGGAATGCATGGCAGCAGCATTGAGTTTCATCCGTTTGAGCATAAAGGTCAACTCTTTGACCTTCTGTTTGGATGAGGCAAAGATGATGGTTTTCGAATCCAGCGGATTGGAAAACAGTTCACGGATCAAATCGAGTTTTTGCGTTTCGTAACAGATGTAAGCACCTTGTTCAATCGCTTCATTGGGTTTGGAAACAGCGATGTTGATTTCGGTAGGGTTATGCAGAATCTGTTTGGCCAATTCCCGGATTTTGGGAGGTAGGGTAGCGGAAAACAGCAAGGTCTGTCGCTTCTCGGGCAGGGCCTTGATGATTTTCATGATATCATCGTGAAATCCCATATCGAGCATGCGATCCGCTTCATCCAGTACGAAATATTCCACATGTGAAAGGTCTATGCCGCTGTTGGCCAGATGGGCCAATAATCGCCCGGGAGTTGCAACGACAATATCGGAACCTCGCAACATCCCCTGCTTCTGTTGTTCCCATCCTATGCCGTCTCCTCCTCCATAAACAACAGTTGTAGAGAGAGGCAAGAAATAGGAAAATACTTGGAACTGTACATCGATCTGCATGGCCAATTCGCGGGTGGGGACGACAATCAGTGACCTGACCACATTGTCGGAATTGGGTTTGCGAATGAGCTTGTCCAAAAGGGGCAGGGTGTATGCAGCGGTTTTACCTGTGCCGGTTTGGGCACAACCAATCAAGTCGCTGTCGTTGAGTATAATGGGAATCGTTGCCTCCTGTACCGGTGTCATCTCGTGGAAATTCATCGCTTCGAGACTACGTAAAATATCCGGGTCGAGTCCGAGTTCGTCAAATCTCATAGTTGTGTTTTATCGATACTTATCACTATTGACAAAGATAAGCAATAATTCGATTCTTTGAGATGTGGTGAATTTGGGGAGAATGAGAATTTAAGAACCATTTTTGATAAGATGTTTGGCTTTCTTGTTAACGTCTTTTGGCTGTGCAGACGATTCGGATAGGCGGTTGTATTTTCTGTGGCGACCTCAAATTTTGAATCAAGTGGATGTGAGTGCGAGCGGATGTGGAAGTGTTGTTGGTGGAACGTTTGGTGTAACAGGATGGAATAGTTGGGATTTGTTATTAATATGTTGATATAGATGATGTAGTGTTTGTGTTTTGCGTGAGAAGAGAAACGAAATCCATATGAAAATAGCAAGGAGGAGGAGTGAAAAATTGACTTTGTGCGGAAAAAATGGGAAATTCGCGTGACCGATATATTCGGTCGCGTGGATGTTATGAGTCGAAAAGAGTTGTTGCGGCGCTATTTGCTGTTCTTGGGCGCCGTGTTTGTGAATGCCTTTAGTATTGCGGTGATTACCCGCGCTTTGTTGGGGACTTCTCCCATCTCCAGTGTCCCTTATGTCCTGAGCCTGTGTGTGCCCTCAGGTACGCTGGGTAGCTACACCATTATCATGAATTTGCTGTTTATTGTGCTCGAAATGTGCATGATGAAACGGCACGAAATTCGTGAAAAACGTTACGAGTTGTTGTTGCAGGTGCCGATTACACTCTGTTTCGGCTTCTTTATCGATGTGTCGATGAATATTTTGTGGTGGCTGCTACCTGCACATTATCTGACTCAAATGTTGACCCTGCTGGTGGGCTGTGTTTTGCTGGGCGTCGGAATCAGTTTTGAGGTTAAGGCCAATGTGGCTATGGTTACGGGTGAATATTTGGTTCAGGTCATCTCGCGATTTGTCAAACGTGAGTTCGGATTCGTAAAAGTGTATTTCGACGTCTCGTTGGTGTTGATTGCCTGTGCGATTTCACTTTTTTACACGGGACGTGTGGAAGGTGTACGCGAAGGAACGGTGATTGCGGCCCTGTTGGTTGGTCCCGTAACTCACTTTATTGTACCGTACTGTCGGATCTTTGATCGTTGGTTGACAGGCCGTACATCATCCCAACAGTCAGAAATGGATGTGGCGAACCATGTCCATGATTCGGTAGTGATTACCATTGCACGTGAGTTTGGTAGCGGTGGCCGTCTGTTGGGGCAAATGCTTGCTTCTCGGTTGGGAATTAAATTTTACGACAAAGAGCTGATCTCGATGGTTGCTAAAGAGAGCCGGTTGTCAGAGCAATTTGTATCCGAGAATGAACAATCCGTTTCATCCAACTATCTGCTTAAAATTATCTTGCAAGACTACGAGGCCCCTATTGAAAAGAGCCTTTCGTCAGCGGATCAACTTTTTGTGGCACAGAGTCGGGTGATCCGTAAACTGGCTGGTGAAGGCCCGTGTGTGATTATCGGCCGGTGTGCAGATTATATTCTCAAGGATCGACTTGAAAAATCGGTTATTCGCGTCTTTTGCTATTCGGATCCGGAAAGCGCATATCGCCGTTGTGTGGAGGAGTATCATCTTGATCCAGCACAGGCCCGGACGGAAATTGCTCGTATTAATCGGGCTAGAGGAGACCATTATCAACATTATACGGGGCATAAATGGGATGATCCGCACAATTATGATTTGGTCATTGATACCGGAAGTATCCGATTGGAGGATGCTTGTGCTTTAGTCACCCGTCTGTATCACGAACGAATGCAGGAGATTGCACCAAACAAGTGATAAGGTCATAAAACACGGTGACGACACATGACGACATAGGTGTCAAAAATGTGTCTCCATCATGATAAATAACACGAAGGAGTTTGTAACTCTTTCGTGTTATTTGTTTATGGGTGGTGAGGTGGTGGAGTTATGATGCAACGTAAGAATGGCAATAAATCATGGTAGCGTGTTAGGAGGCCTGTTGTTTTGACCATGAATTGCCTTTCATGCAAATGACTATCTATTACCATTCCATCAAGCATAAACCAGACAATCGTTATGAGTTTCAAGCGGCAAGTGGTAAAATCTAAAAAAACGCTATTTTTGTAGCATCATTGATCTACCGTCATGTCTCAACGTGCCAGAAGAATCATAGGGGTAATTACCGTAGCGATATTCGCACTGTATTATGCGAATATCTGTTTCTTTTACCATGGCCACATTGTTAATGGCGTGACGATTGTGCACTCGCACTTTCACGATAAGGCCCATCCACTTACCGATACGCACTCAGAGAGTCAGTTGACGTTGATTTCGGCCCTGTCGTTATTTCAAAGCTGCGCGCCTGCACTCTTTTTTGCAGCGTTAGCGCTGTTCTTGTCGCTAACGGCTGTGTTGCTTGTGCCGGAGATCCGGGCTATAGCTTCTCAGACTGTTTTTCATAGATCTTTACGTGCTCCGCCAGTGATGGCGTAATGCTCTGGTGGTAATGGCCCGCTATGGCCATTCGTTATCGATTTTCTGGCAACGACTCGCGTCGTGTTAGCCAGAAAACATTCCTCCGTATCGGCACCTGATATCGGGTGCGGTTGTCGGGTGGATGTATGTGTCAATATCGTAATGCGTAAAATCAATGAAACATATTTTTATTTTAACCTGTCTTTGTGTCGTGGCGGTGGCTTGTGGCCGGACTGAAACCGCCTCTTCTTCCCAGGAACTGTCGTTCAATGGGGATACGGTGGTTGTGGAAGAAAACTCACCCGCTCTGAAACGTATCCAAGTCCAGACAACACATCTGGAAGAGTTTTCCGGAGAATTTAAAACGGTCGGAACCGTCCGCCCTGTGGCGGGTAAATATGCCGAGATTGCCACTCCTTTTGCGGGGCGGGTTATGAAATCGTTTGTTCATCTTGGTCAACGTGTCCAGGCTGGTGCTCCTATTTTTGAATTGGGGTCATCGGATTTTTATGAAGCGGCTAAAAGCTATTTTGCCGCTCGTTCAGCCAATGAATTGGCGCAGAAAAATTACCGTCGCCAACAGGAGTTGGCAGACCATGGCGTAGCTTCCCAAAAAGAGCTTGAAGTGGCCCGGAATGAGGCGATCGTGGCAGGGCAAGAGTTTGAGCAGGCCAAATCGACGCTGAAGGTCTTCAATATCGATGAATCGTCGTTGAGCATGGGACAGAGCTTGAAAGTGACTACTCCGATTGCGGGGGAGGTGGTCAAATGTGATATGACCATAGGCAGTTATGTCAAGGAGGATGCCGAACCATTGGCGGTAGTGGCTGACCTGTCTCAGGTTTGGGTGGCTGCTTTGGTTAAAGAGAAATATTTTGGTGCTATTCGCCCTGGTGATAAAGTTGAAGTGTTTACCGATGCGCACCCCGATCAAGCGATATGGGGAACGTTGTATTACATTGGAGAGGTCCTCGATGAGGAGACGCGCTCTTTGGAGGTAATTGTGGCTTGTGATAATGCTGCACGAGAGTTGAAACTGGGTATGTTTTGTGAAGTCCATTTCCAGAGTTCACCTGCAAAAGCGATTGTGCTTCCTTCAACGGCAATCATGCAGCAGGGAGATGATGATTATGTGTTTGTTGAGCTCACTCCAGGCCGATACCTCCGTCGCCGTGTAAAAACCGAAACAGCGGATAGCAGTCGTACCCGAATTTTGGAGGGGCTGAATGAAGGAGAACGGGTTGTGACCGAAGGTGGAATCTTTATAGACGAGTAGGCGATGGAAAAGATGATGCACTATTTGATCCATCGTCGCTGGTTGATGCTGACGATCTTTGTGCTGTTGTCAGGCTTGGGAATATATGCTTGGCGACAGCTGGCGGTCGATGCCTATCCCGATATTGCGGACGTGTCGGTTGGAGTTGCTACCCAGGTGCCAGGACTGGCCGTAACCGAAGTGGAGCAGCAGATTACCATTCCGTTGGAAAGGGAACTGAACGGAATCCCCGGTTTAAAGGTGATGCGGAGCAAAAACTTTTTCGGGATTTCGAAAATTACGCTGGTCTTTGAGGATGGCGTGGACGATTACTGGGCACGCCAACGGGTTTTGGAACGAATAAATGATGTCGAGTTGCCGTTCGGTGCGAAGCCGGGACTCGATCCGCTTACCTCACCGACCGGAGAGATTTACCGTTACGTGGTGACCGGTAACCGTAGCCTGCGAGAGCTGACCGAGATCAATCTTTGGACTATTATCCCCCGCTTACGGCAGATCGACGGAATTGCCGACGTGTCGAATTTTGGCGGAATCACTACGCAGTTCCAAATTGAAATCGATCCGAACAAACTGACCAAATACTCCCTGTCGTTGGGAGAGGTTACCGAATCGATCGAGCAGAATAACTCCAATGCGGGAGGAAGTACGTTGATCCGTGGCGATTTGAGCTATGTGGTGCGTGGCGTGGGCTTGGTTCGGGATCTGCAGGATATGGGCAATATCGTGGTCAAGACGGTAAACGGAGCTCCGGTTTATATCAAGGATCTTGGGGAGTTGAAATATGGCAACCTCGAACGCAAGGGGATCATGGGCTATCTCGATGATCGGCTTGATTGCGAGGATGGCGTTCAGGGCATGGTCCAACTGTTGAGATACCAGAATCCGTCGCAGGTGCTCGAAAAAATTGAAAAGGCGGTCGAGGACCTTAATGAAAATATCTTGCCAGAGGGGGTTCAGATTCACACCTTCTATGATCGCACTGAGCTGGTCGATGCCACGTTGAATACTATTTCTCATACGCTCTCTTTCGGAATCTTGTTGGTAATCGGAGTGCTGATTATCTTTTTGGGCAGTCCACGGGGAGCACTGTTGGCCACCATTACCATCCCGATATCGTTGTTAACGGCCTTTATTCTGATGTGGCTTACCGATATTCCGGCCAATCTGCTCTCGCTTGGAGCGATCGATTTCGGAATCATTGTCGATGGTACGATCGTGATGATGGAGACCATCCTCAAAAAACGGGAGGATAATCCGGCTGCACCGCTCGAAGAGTCTGGTATTGCCAAACGGGCTGCCGAAGTGGCCAAACCGATCCTGTTTGCTACGCTGATTATTATGGTGGCTTATCTGCCGCTTTTTGCTTTTGATCGTGTCGAGCAGAAGCTTTTTACTCCGATGGCCTTTACCCTCTGTTTTGCACTGATCGGGGCATTAGCTTCTGCGTTGATTCTGATTCCGGGTTTGGCCTTTTCAGTCTATCATAAGCCGCAGAAAGTTCACCGGAACCGTTGGATGGAGCGGCTGACGGAAGGATATAAACATCAGACCGAAAAACTGATCACCGCTCCGAAACGATTGGTCTTGCCGATTGTGGCGGTTCTGTTGACGGTTGTCGGCCTTTCGATTCATGTCGGAAAGGACTTTTTGCCAGAACTCGATGAAGGTAGTATTTGGTTGCAGGTGCAGCTTCCGCCCGGAATGTCGCTTGAAAAGTCTTCCGAGATGGCTACAACGCTTCGCAGCGAGCTCAAAAAGTTCGATGAGGTGACTTACGTGATGACCCAAACCGGACGGGATGATGAAGGGGTGTGTCCGTTCTCCTTTTCGCATATTGAGGTGATGATCGGCCTGGAACCCTACGATACATGGAAAAACGGACGCAAAAAGGCAGACCTGATTGCCGATATGGCAGCTGTGGTGGATACGATGCCGGGATACAGTGTGGGCTTTTCACAACCGATTATCGATATGGTGATGGATCAGATTGCCGGAGCCCACAGTGATTTGGCCATCAAGGTCTATGGGGAGGATCTCGCTGAAAGCCGTCGAATAGCTGAAGATATTCAACGTGTAGTTGCCAAAGTGGATGGTGTGGCCGATGTCGGGATCATGGAAGAGCCTTTCCTCCCGCAGCTGCAGATTGTAGCCGATCGGGACAAGATCGCTCAGTATGGGCTGAATGTTTCGGATGTGGTGGAACTGATCGAGGTGGCAATCGGAGGGAAGTCGGTTTCGCAGGTCTTTATTGGGAGCAAGGTGTATGATGTGATTTGCCGTTATAATGAACAGTCACGGAATACACCCGAGAAGATCGGAGCACTGATGCTGACCTCTGCGTCTGGGGCAATGATTCCTCTTTCGGCAGTTGCTGAGGTTAAAACGACAACGGGGCCCAGCATGATCTCCCGCGAAATGAACCAACGTTTCACGACGGTACGTATGAATCTGCGTGGACGAGATCTCTCCTCATTTGTCAACGAAGCTCGTCAAAAAATCGAACAGCAGGTGCCGTATGACCACGATAAGTTTCACCTGAATTGGGCCGGACAGCTCGAAAATCAAAACCGAGCGTTCGGACGTTTGGCCCTGATTGTCCCCATTACCATTGCCGTCATGTTCCTGCTGCTCTTCTTTGCTTTTGGAAAATTCCGGCAAGCAGGATTGTTGATCGGCATGCTGCCTTTGGCTGTCTTTGGTGGTATGTTGGCTCTGGTGGTCCGAGGAATGAGTTTTAATGTTTCATCGGCTGTCGGATTTATTGCTCTGTTCGGGGTCTTTATCCAAAACGGGGTTATTATGATCTCTCATATCAATAACCTGCGCCGTCGTCGTACTGAACTCCGAGAAGCTGTGGTCGCAGGAGCTGCGCATCGATTACGCCCTGTGTTAATGACCGCTACTGTGGCGGTTCTGGGATTGCTGCCGGCATCGCTTTCGACCGGTATCGGTTCGGATGTGCAACGACCTTTGGCAACGGTTATCGTTTATGGTCTGCTTTTTGGAACTATTTTAATTCTATATATTCTGCCGGCTCTCTATTATGCCGTGGAAAAGAGATATGCACATAAACATCACGCTAAAATGTCATTAAAATGAGATATTGGAACACTTTCATTGTGCTTGTCGGTTGCTGTATGGCAGGCTTGTCGTATGGCCAATCGAAACGAGTATTGACCTATGAAGCATTTATCAGTCAAGTGCGGAGTTCCAATGCCGAATATTTGGCTGAGAAATATAACGTTGATATTGCAGCTGCAAAATTGCAGGCAGCCAAAGTGATGCCTGATCCTGAGTTGTCTGTTGGGTATTCGAATAACCAGGATTGGAACTTGCAGATGGGCTCTGGCGTGGATGCTTCATTGGATTATACTCTTGAACTGGGTGGAAAACGTCGAGCCCGAATTGCTGTTGCCCGTAGTGAACAGGAGGTGACGGAAATGTTGCTCGAAAATTATTTCCGCAACTTACAAGCCGATGCTACAATCGCATATTTGACAGCTCTTAAACAGAAAGCGCAATTGGATATTCAACTTTCGTCGTATCGGCAGATGGATCAGTTGGCTTGTGCCGATAGTATTCGTTTTAGTCTTGGTGAAATTACGCAGGTCGATGCGTTGCAATCCCGACTTGAAGCGAATACGATGCGCAACAGTGTATTCGATAGCGAAGGTGAATTGCGCAATGCTTTGATCGCTCTCGCTTTATTGCAAGGCGACAGTACGATGATGCTACCAGACTCTTTGGAGGGACGTTTGGGCAGTCCGGTGCGTGCGTTTGATCCGGCTCAATTGATTGAAATGGCGAAACAAAACCGAGCAGATTTGCAGGCCGCTTTGAAATCAAATGAGGTGTCGCAAAATAATTTGCGACTGGCCAAAGCCAATCGGGTGATTGATCTGGGCTTGAATGTCGGTGTCAACCATTCATACATTGTACGTAATGAGATCGCTCCAGCCCCCGCTTATACCGGATTTTCAGCGGGGATTAGCATTCCATTGAAATTTTCGAATACGAATAAAGGCGAGCTACGTGCTGCTCAATTTATGGTTGCTCAGAGTCAGAAGCGTTACGAGGTGGCTGAATTGCAAATTGCTTCAGAAGTGATGCAGGCCTATCATAAATATGTGATTGCGTTGAGGCAATTACAGCGGTATAATACCAATATGTTGAAAGATGCAGAGATGATTCTCCAGAAAAAGATATTCAGTTATCAGCGAGGAGAGACAGGTATTCTTGAGGTTCTCAATGCGCAGCGCACATATAATGAGGTCCAAACGACGTTCAATGAGGCTGAGTATGATTGTGCCGTTGCTTTGATTGAATTGGAGCGGGCTTGCGGTATTTGGGATCTGGAATTTTAAGATCCATTTTGTTGCAGGCTGTTTTCGAAAAGAGAGATTTTGTATTGGTTTGGAGGTAATCGACGTAACGATTGATTTTGAACGGGAAAGACCAAAATTTTATTTAAACGTATCAATTATCGAAAGGAATCGTTATCTTTGCACGTCGATTAGGAGAGATGCCGGAGTGGCCGATCGGGCCGCACTCGAAATGCGGTGTACGGGCAACCGTACCCAGGGTTCGAATCCCTGTCTTTCCGCTGAACATACTGGACAGAAATGGTCAGTAAACGGACAAAAAGCTACAAGTCATTGATTTGTAGCTTTTTTTATTACCCCAAAGACCTACTTCCAAGACTTCAAAAGTACCGAACAAGACAGAGCAACGTTACTAAATCGTTACCTATTCGCCACCGGACAAAAGCGGTAACGAATTGTCTTAAAATGACCTGATAATGACCTTATTAGTCCACTGGCTGCATAACTCAAAACAAAAAGTAAAAAGTAATTTTGCAACGACTAAAAACAGTGAGTTATGAAATCAACATTCCGGGTACTATTTTACCTAAAGAAAGGTTCAGAGAAGAAGAACGGTGAAGTCATGATTATGGCACGTATCACTATTGATGGCAAGCTATGCCAGTTCAGTACGAAGCAAAGCATCCTTCCTAATAATTGGAGCGTGGCATCGGGTAAAGCAAAAGGCAAGGATGCGGGAAAGATAAATGCCTTGTTGGACGACATACGTTCTGCCCTAAATACCATTTATCATGAAATGCAACGGCGAGATAACTATGTTACCGCAGAGAAGGTCAAGAACGAGTTCTTGGGGCATACAGAGAACCATGAGACCATCCTTTCCTTGTTTCAAAAACACAATGATAACATGAAACAACTTGTAGGCATATCAAGAACGATAGCGACTTACCGGAAGTATGAGGTTACCCGCCGACACCTCGCCGATTTCATCCATGATAAATACAATTTATCGGATATTCCTATCAGAGAGATAACACCGATGTTCATTACCGATTTCGAGTTATACTTACGCACGGCTTGCAAATGTGGATATAATACGGCTGCGAAGTTCTTACTGTTCCTGAAAAGCATTATCATTGTCGCCCGAAACAATGGCATATTGACCAAAGACCCGTTTGCCAATTATAAGATTCAAATGAAGAAAGTGGACAGGGGGTATCTGACAGAAGACGAAATAAAAATCATCCTCAAAAAGAAGATGGTTTCTGAACGGTTGGAACATGTCAGGGACTTATTTATCTTTTCCTGCTTCACTGGCTTGGCATATAGTGATGTGGCAAATCTGCGTGAGGAAAATATCCGTAAGTCATTTGATGGCAAACTTTGGATAATGACGAAACGACAGAAAACGAACACAGATGTAAATGTTCCCTTGCTGGATATTCCCAAGATGATTTTGAAGAAGTACAAAGGCAAATTGCCGAATGGCAAGATACTTCCCGTTATCAGCAATCAGAAGTTAAATGCGTACTTAAAAGAAATCGCCGACATTTGCGGAATTAAAAAGAATCTTACATTCCACCTCGCCCGGCACACGTTCGCCACGACCACCACGTTGGCAAAGGGCGTACCCATTGAAACTGTGTCCAAGATGCTGGGACATACAAATATTGAAACGACCCAAATTTACGCCCGCATAACCAACAGCAAGATAGGCAACGATATGCAAGGGCTTGATAAAAAATTTGTTGGCATTGAGAAGATTTACAAGGAAATCGCTTTATAATCAGTTAGGGGTATCACAAAATGTGATGCCCCCAACTGATATAATTCTATTTTTCGTTACCTATGACGAACCGGAAACAAATAGGTAACGATTTCGGTAACGAAATGCTGTTTAATATACTGTATTCCAACAAGTAGTTTCCATTCATCTTGCGGGCAGTCCACCGGGCTACCCGCATTTTTTATCCCCTTTTCCTCCGGCACATTCCCCGAAACGCCAGCCGTGCGGGGCATGGCTGACTGTTTTTCGTGAAAAGAGCCTTCGGAAACCCGCACAAGCGTATCGAAAGACGGGCTTCCGACACCCTTGCCTTTCCCGCCCGCTTCGTATAGTGTTCCCTATCAGATGAAAGGGAACAAGAACTTTTATCCCGTTTCCCTATCGGTAAACCCTCCCCCTTATGCAGTCCCCCAGCCGGGAGGTCGTTTTTCACGTTTCAATAGGCAAAGGTAGCTACGGGGGCTTTTGGCTCTGCAAATTAGGTTTCATCGAAAAAAATTGTTCCGTCTTCCGTTGGTCGGGGAAAATTTTTTATCGGAAAAATTTGCATAGCAAGACCCCTTCACAAACCAGCCTATGTGAAACGAAAACGACCGACCCGACCGGAAGACGCATAAAAAAAAGGTCGGATTTACGGGAAACGGGAAAAAAGTTCAGTGAAACTTCAACTCCCTCACCTCTCGAATCCGCATAAAAATTAAAAACTTAAAAATTACAGCGATATGGAAACGGCAACATTATCAGAAGCAAGAGTTTATGTAGGCACTTACGGCAAGTATAACAACGGTTCACTGTTCGGCGCATGGCTGGACTTGTCGGACTATGCGGACAAGGAAGAGTTTTACGAAGCCTGCCGGGAGCTTCACAAGGACGAGGAAGATGCGGAATTTATGTTTCAGGATTACGAGAATATCCCTGAGAATTTGATTTCCGAAAGTTGGATTTCCGGGAATTTCTTCACCTTGCGGGATGCGGTGGAGGATTTGGGCGACACCGAACAGGAAGCCTTTTTCGTGTGGTGCAACTACAAAAGCCATGATTTGAGCGAGGAAGATGCGGACGACCTTGTTAGGCATTTCTGGGACGAGTATCAAGGGCAATATGACGATGAAGAAGATTTTGCCTACCGGATTGTAGAGGAATGTTACGACCTGCCGGAGTTCGCAAAGACCTATTTCGACTACAAGCAGTTTGCCCGTGATTTGTTCATGTGCGACTATTGGTTTGATGACGGTTTTGTATTCAGGGCGGCTTGAAATGGATAATCCGGGCGGGGTGTCAAAGCCCTGCCCGCTAAAATAAAACTCGTAACCAACAAAAACAGAAAATTATGCAATCATTGAACAGAAACGGGGTGAGTATCACCCAAACACCGGGAGAAGAAAAGTACGTGAAATTCCGTTCGGGTGCGTTTAAGGGACGGACATTCTACCAATACGACTACCGCCATACGGACGGGGAACTGTTTTCGACAGTGGCTAAGACGCTGGCGGAGTGCCGCCACAGGCGGGACAAGTGGATAGAGAAGAAAGAACAGGGTAATAACAGATAAAATTTAAGGGACATGAAAACGACAGAAGTAAGCAAAGACCTAATCGGCAGGCGTTGCGAGTGCATTTTTACGGGCATGATGGTAACGGGCGTTATCGAGGACACGGAGGAAAACGAATATTCGGTAAACGTGAAAGTGCGTTTCGACCATCCGCACCAGTGGGGCGATGATTTCTACACGGAGGATTGGGCATGGGGGCGCAAGATGGACGAGTTCGGCTCGCTGCACCACCTCAGACTGTTGCCCGACCCATGAGAGGAACGGCGGCATTCTTGCCGCCGCCACTTTCTTTCATGAGTGCCGGGAAATAAAGTGGCAAAGAAACCCGCCATGTTCCCTAATACAAAAACACCCGCCGATATTTCCGGCGGGTGGGCTGGCATAACATTCGCTTTGCGTATCAATCCAAATCCTCGCCCCATAATTCCCTGTCAGTCGGGGCATTCTTCAACTCATGTCTGCACCATCCTATAAACAACATAAAATAAGCGCATATTCCAATAAATATCCACATGGCTACTCCGGTGTTTCTTCGCTGCTGTCATTGTTGAACGAGAACGAAAGCTGCTGCATCTGCCCGAAGTTGTCGATGATATAGATGTCAATCGTCTGCTGGTCGGTCGATGCCGATGTATAGTAGAGCCGGAAGGTCTCTTTCTCCAGCGGGTACAGGTCGTTGGGCAGGAACACCGTGCCGTCGTCCATTTCCAACTTTCCCTTTCCGTCCGGCTGGAAATAGCGTATCTGGTAGGTGGTCGGCTGGTAGCGACCGCTCCGCACCAACTGGCAGCGTATTTCGGCGGTTTCCCCGACTTTCAGTTTCTTGGGTACGGGCAGCGTCTCCACCGTGAACGGATAAGCCTGCTGAATGTCCAAACCGTCATTACAGGCGCAGACCAATACGAGGGATGCCACGATGTAGCAGCCCATGAGGATTTTGTACGTTACATTCTTCATATACATTCTTATATATAGCGGTTAATTGATGATGAATTTCAGTCCCAGCCCCACTTGTGTATGGAACTTGCCGATGTCCGAGCCGAACAGCATCCGTTCCCTCGCATTCACGAGCAAGGCGACCCGGTCGGTCAGGTAGACTTCCAGTTCCAGCGTCAAAGCCCCGCCGTAGATGAAGCAATCTTCATCCGAGAGCGTAGCCCCGTCCGGCAGCAGCTTGTCGCCCCGGTTGCTGGTCTCATACCCGGCGAGAGCCGAAAGCCCCAGCGAGAGGAAGAAGGTCTTGCGCCTGTCCGAGAGGAACTTCAGGTAATAGCCGCCCTCCGCCGTGAACTGTTCGACCGGAATACGCATATCCTTGTAGTCATACTTCTTGTGCAGGTATTCCCCGCCAATCACCCAGCGGTTGGCGTTCTTGGTATAGACGCTGTACGCCGCCCCGATATGGTAGGCGAAATCGCTGCCCGTGTTCCAGTGAACCCCGTCAGCCATGCCCGCCGTCACCTGCAAGCCCTTCATGCCCGGCAGGTATCTTTGCGCCCGTGCCTGGTTGAAATGCAGGCACAACGCAAAGAGCATGATAATGAATAGACCCCGCTTCATGCTCACTTGATTTTGAGTTCGTCTATCTCCTTGGCGTTCACGATGTCGGCGTTCTCCACCCGGATGCTTTGGTGGCGACCGCCGTTTTTCTCGTAGAGTTCCACCATCAGCAGCTTGTCGTCCGGGATGGTGAACTTTGGCAGGGCGTACACCGTGCGCACCGTGCTTTTCCCGGCAATCTCTATCACTTCATTATAACTGCGTACCGCATCCAGTACCGTTTCCTGAATGGCGGTGCGTTTGGGCACTTTCTTATCGACAATCTTAAACCGGATGAAATCGGTGTCGAAAGGCACGTTGGAGCTGTTCTTCGTCTGCGTATGCACGTAGAGCATCCCGTTGTAGGTGTAAATGCCCTTGATTAGGAACTGGATGCCGAAACGCTTGCTGCCCAAGTGCCGTATCTCCCGGTCGTTCTCCTTGTAGATGCTTTGCATGATGAGTTTCACCAAGAGCGGGCTTTCATTACCTAATTCACGGAAATAGATGTTCATGCGGGTATGCGAAAAGTCGGACGTATCTTCATTTTCCAAGAAGTCCTTCATTTCGATGTTGAGCATTTCCGGCTCACGGGCATACTTGGCGTTGAATGAATAGAAGCTGCCGTCCTCACAGATGACGGAGAAGTTCGTTTCTCCCGGAAAGCCCTCTGTCGTGGCTTTCACCCTGATTACGTTTTCCGCACCGTCAGCCTTGCCCGCTATGATGTGGTTGCTCCCCAAATCTACATAGCGGACGGCGGAGGGGAAAATGATATGCACCGTCTTGGCGAAAGTCACTTCCACGCCGTAGGGCGTTACCATTTGTCGGTAAGGCAGCTTTCGGGTGATACCCCGGTACAAGTCGTTGCCTGCCGCATACTTCACCGTGTCGGTTTCCTGTGCGTTTGCCGCACACACGCCCAGCAGGAGGGCGCACATTACAAAAATCTGTTTCATCGTTAATTGGAAATTTTAGTGGTTTGTCAAATGATTATTGCTGTTTGGCGTAAAGCATCACCCTGTACCCGGCTTTCAGCTTCACTTTCACGGTTCGGAACTTCTTGGCAAGGTAACCGGACGCACCCTGCATCAGCCCCCTTGTAACGTCCATCGCCACCTGTTGCCCGGCGTTCTGCGTAAAGGAAATGCTTGTACCCAGCCCGCTGCCGATATTCGCCATCGCCTCGTTGAAGGCTTCCTGCTCCATCGAGGACGGGACGGAAAGCCCCTTTTGCCCGTCCGTGTCGAACACGGCGAGTTCCACCGGGATGATGTTTCCCGCATACTCTATCGAGGACACCAGTATGTCGAGCCGTTCGCCCTGCACCTTTGCCGTGCCTGCCACAAGGGTATTTTTCGGGATGACAATGTTTCCTGCCTGCATGGGTTCAAGCAGCCGGAGTTTTACCGCCTGCCCGTCCGTCAGCGTCTGGTCTTGGTGGATGCAGGCGGCAATCGTGTTCCTGCCCATTACGTAGCCCGTTCCTACCGCCGTGTTGAAGCCGTAGTTGCGTGGCTGACTGTAAGCACGGATGAAATCGGCATCGCTCATGGGCTGTTGCAGCCCCGAAACGGTCGTTTCCCTGACAGCTTGCACCGCCACCGCATCCGGCTTGCGGTCAATGTTACCCGCTACCGGGACTTGTGCCATTTGCCCGTTCTGCCCGCCGCCAGCGTACTTGGCGGCAAGCTCGTAGGACTTCTCCAGCAGGGCAAGCTGGTCGTCCGCAGTGGGCGTGGCGGTCTGCTGCCGTTGCAGGCGTTCGGTCAGTTCCGCCACCTGCCGTTTCAGTTCCTCTTTTTCTTCATCCACCGCTGGCGGTTCATAGAACGTGCTCAGTTGGCGATGGATGTTCCGGTAAGCGGTCGCCGAAGAAGCACCGCCGCCCCTTGCGGGCTGCGGATCATCTTCCGGCATCGGTTCTGCGTTTCCTTGCCGTTCTTCCGCTTCACCGTCAGGCGTAAAGCCGAAGTCCTGCAAGGACTGGATTCTGTCCTGCCGCTTGCGGTTCACCACCGCCTGCTCGTAGGCGGTCTGCTTGTCGGCTATAATCCCGTCCTCTGCGGGCAGCGGGAGGTCGGCGTTGAAACCGCCCACGCTCTCCACGTCTGTCTTATCCTTGCTGGAGGGTGCGAATATCAGGTACATGCACCCGGCAAAGGCGAGGAACATCAGCGGGAAGACTATCATCTTCTTTCGTTGTTGCACCTCTTTCGGGGAGAGTTCCCGTTTGGGCTTCTTCTCCTTTGCGGGCTGTCTGCCCGGCTCATTTTTCTGTACTTCTTCCATATTCAGGTCTGTTTGTTAAATTGATACTGTCGTTACCGTGCAGCGGGAACTGCCGGATGTGTTCGATTTGCAGCCTTTGCCCGTCCCGTTTCCCGATGTTGTAAATGGACGAAACGGTGATATAGAGGGACAAGCCGCCGAACAGGGCGGACATCACGAGGATGACCGCCAGCCGCTTGCCCGGCGTGATACGCCCGAACAGGCGGCGCAGGCGTTCATCCGCCCAGTCCCGCACCGTTTCAATGTAATTTCGCTTCCTCTCCATAAGGCTATCGTTTAATGGTTTGCAAATCCCTGTTCTCGTCAATCGTGAACGCTTCCATGATGAAGCCGTGCGGGTTGTTGTCGCTCCGTGTGGCGTTCAGGAGCCTGCACGTGGTGACAAGGCTTCTGACCGTCAGGCTGCTTTCCCGGACAATAAGCTGCCGGGCATAGGTTCTCACCTTGTAGGGGTACTGGTTGAAGTCGCATTTCACGCTGTCAATCTCCACCGTTTGGTTGATGTTGCCCGAAATGATACGGTTGTAGTAGCCCTTTTCCGACAAGTCCTTGTAGTAGTTGAACGCACTCCTGTCGGCGAGGAACAGGGAGCGTTTGACGTTTCCCTCGATGGCGTCCTTGTCGGGCGAGAGCGTGAAAAAGAGTTCATGGAAACGCTTCACGTGCGATTTCGCTTCAATCGGTCTGTTCTGCGCCATGTCCTGCGAGAGAGCCAGCATCAGGCTCTTGCCGTTGTCGAGGACGTATATCTTCTGCCGCTGCTTTTCGGCGAAGCTGTACGAGTTCCACACGGCAAAGCCCGTGACCAGTGCGCACAGGCAGATGAATACCAGCGCAAAGAGCCGGATTTGCCGGAAGCTTGTTTCGATGTTCGTCAATGACTTGAATTCCATATTCTAAAAATTGAAGTTGGTTATTTGAGAAGTTTTCCTGCAATCTTTCCGGTTGCCGCACCCGCCGCCGCACCCGTGAGTGCGCCCGCACGTGTCAGGTTGCGGTTGTATGCGGTTGTACCCCCGGCTGACACAATCCAGCCTGCCACTGTCGGAACGGTGAAGTAGCCCACGATGCCGATAATCATAAAGATTACATACACGGTACTGCTCCCGTCCGGTATGAAGTTCGGGTCGGAAAGCTGCTCGATGTCCTTCTGGAGCATCAGTGTCTGTATGCGTGCCAGCACGCTGCTGAACAAGTCCGACACGGGAAGCCACAGGTAAATCGAGATATAGCGTGAAATCCACTGGGTCAGCGTGCTTTGGAAACCGTCATAGACGGAAAGGGCGAACGCCAGCGGACCCAGTATCGAGAGCACTATCAGGAAGAACGTGCGCAGCGTGTCGATAATCAGCCCCGCTGCCTGAAAGAGTATTTCCAGCAGTTCCCTGAACCAGTCCCGGACGGATTTCTTGATGTTGTATGCCGCCCTGTCCATGTACATGCCCGTCATGGTAACCATGTCGGAGGGCGACCAGCCCAGTTCCTCCAGTTGCCTGTCAAATTCCTCGTCCGAAGCGAGGTATGCCGTTTCCGGGCTTCGCATCAGGGCTTCGTATTCCAGCCTGTCTTTTTGCGCCCGGTACTCGTTCATGTCAAAGGTCTGCGTTTCCATAAGTTGGTTGCAGCCTTTTACCACAGGCGACAATACCGTGTTGATTGTCCCCAGCACGAACGTGGGGAAGAACAGGATGCACAGCCCCAGCGCGAAGGGACGGAGCAGCGGGTACACGTCTATGGCTTCCGCCCGCGCGAGCGACTGCCACACCTTGGCGGCTACGTAGAACAGCGCGCCCAGCCCGGCTATGCTTTTGGCGACACCCGTCATGTCGCCGCACAGGGGCATCATCTCGTCATACAGCACCCGCAGCACTTGGTGCAGGTTGTCAAATTCCACCGCTAATAACATAGGCATACCGATTGTTACATGTTACCAGTAGCGTTCATCCGCCGAGCCGTAGAGAGCCAGCACCCGGTCGGTGTCGTTCTTCTTTTTCGCCCGCAGGTAGGACACCGAGATGTTCTTGCGGGTGTAGTAGTTCACGAGGTTGCGGTAGTTCATCAGGCTGTTGTACGCCCGGTCGATGACCGCCAGCCGTTCGGCATCCGAGAGCGACATGCCCGTGACGTTCACCACGTTTTTCAAGTCCTGCAACACGTCCGAACTCTCATCCAGCAGCATGGCGTAGCCGGAGGATATGGCGGCAAGCTCGTCCGCCGTGAAATTCGGGTCAGCCAGCATGTTCTGGAAGTTGCGCACGTAGATTTCGGAGATTTCCGCCACCAGCGCGATGGACTTGCCTACCTTTACGCCGCCCTTCACCACGTCATGCACGGATTTGAGCGCATCGTAAAACTGCTTGCTCTGCTGGAATATCTTCTGCGTTTCCAGAAAGCCGTTCAGTGTGTTGGCTTTCGTCCCCGCCGTTTCCACCATTTCCTTGGCGGAGTTGATGATGCTCTGGGCGAGGTTGCCGGGGTCTGACACGACCCATTGGGCGTTTGCCCTGCCTGCAACACACAGGCATACAGATACGATTACTAACAGTTTTTTCATCTTGTCCCTTTTTTAATGTTTGAAACTCGCTTGTATTCTCCGCCGGGCGAAAGGATTATCCGGTCTCGTTCCTTGTCATAGGTCAGGAGGATGGCGAAGCCTGTCTCGATGAACAGCTTCCCGCCGTGTTCCGTTATCAGATAGGAGGTTTCCAGAACTTTCCCCCGGATATTCGCTTTCCGGGTAACATTGTATGTGCCGCCTTTTCCCGAAAGGGTGAAAGCCGGGCGACCTTTGACGTGTACCCATTCACCCTGCATCCGCTCCAGTTGCTTTTCCGGGTCATCCTTGCAGGATGCCAGCAACAGGACACAGGAAAAGAGTGCCAAAAACTTGCTTGTACGTTTCATATTGCTGATTTTAAGTTGTTGATGATTGTGGATTACGCTTGCTTTCCGCCAGCCGCTTGATAGCCAGTTCAAGGTTGCCGCCCAGCTTGTCAGCGAGGGCGAACAGCTCCATCTTCTCGCTTTCTTCGGTCGTGTACGTGTAGTATTCCTCCAATGATACCTCGGTGGCATATACTGCCGATTGTGTGCCGCCCAGCGAGAAGAACACCTCCTTGTACTTCCGTCCGGGATGGTTCGCCATGTTGATGGACAATATTTGCGAACGCTCCTTGTCGGTCAGCCCCAAGAGGTTCTGTATGCTGTCGAACTTGTTCAGGTATTTCCTTTGGTCTAACAGAATCTTGCAGTCCGAATTATTGATGATGCTCTCTTTCACGATGGGCGAGGAAATAATATCCTCCACTTCCTGCGTGACCACTATCGCTTCCCCGAAATACTTCCGGACGGTCTTGTAGAGGTACTTGATGTAATCCGCCATGTTCGCCGATGCAATCGCTTTCCACGCTTCTTCAATCAGTATTAACTTCCTTATTCCCTTTAGCTTGCGCATCTTGTTTATAAAGGCTTCCATGATGATGATGGTCGTTATCGGAAACAGAATCTTGTGGTCTTTGATATTGTCCAACTCAAAGACAATGAATCGTTTATGCAATAAATCCAGTTCCTTGTCGGAGTTGAGCAGGTAATCGTACTCGCCGCCCTTGTAATAGGGTTCAAGCACGTTCAGGAAGCCGTCGATGTCGAAGTCCTTTTCCCGGACGTTCTTCCGTTCAAGCTGTCGGCGGTACTCATCCCGCACAAACTCGTAGAACGTGTTGAAGCAGGGCGTTACTGATTTATCTTCCGTGATACGTTCGATGTAGGCACTTACCGCATTGGACAACGCCACTTCTTCCGACCGCTTCGGGGCTTCATCGTCCCGCTTCCAAAGGGTGAGTATAAGGGTCTTGATACTCTCTTTCTTCTCGATGTCAAACACCCCGTCCTCGACATAGAACGGGTTGAACGCTATCGGGCTTTCGTTGGTGTAGGTGAAATAAATCCCGTCCTCGCCGTGCATTCGGTTATGGATTAGCTGGGACAGCCCCAAATAGCTGTTGCCCGTATCGACCAGCAGCACATGTGCGCCCTGCTCGTAATACTGGCGCACCATGTGGTTGGTGAAGAAAGACTTCCCCGAACCGCTCGGCCCAAGTATGAACTTGTTGCGGTTGGTCGTGATGCCTTTCTTCATGGGCAGGTCGGATATGTCGATGTGCAGCGGGCGACCGCTCACCCTGTCCGCCATCTTGATGCCGAACGGGGAAAGCGAACTCTTGTAGTTGGTTTCCTCCACGAACAGGCAGAGAGCCTGCCCCAAGAACGTGTAGAAACTTTCCTCCGCCGGGAAATCCGCTTCATTGCCGGGTATGCCCGCCCAAAAGAGCGTGGGCACGTCCACCGTGTTGTGGCGTGGCTTGCACTCCATCAGGGCAAGCTGGCTTCCCACATCGTTGCGTATGCGCTTGATTTCCTCCCGGTCATCGCTCCATGCCATGACGTTGCAGTGGCAGCGCACCGAGACAAGCCCCTTGCTGTGCGCTTCGTTCAGGTACTCGTCTATCCATTCCTTGTTTACTTGGTTGGCACGGGAGTAGCGGGAGAGCGACTGCATGTTCCGGGCGGTCTGCTCAAAGTTTTTCAGGTTCTCGGCGTGGTCGTCTATAAATATGTATTGGTTATAGACGTGGTTGCACGAAAGCAGCACGCCCACCGGGGCGGCAAAACTCAGCCTGCAATCGCTCCGGTCGGTGGAAAGCTTTTCAAACCGGAAGTCCGTGCCGAGCTTGCCGGGCAAATCCTCCACGTCCGAAAGGGTGTGCAGGCACAGGATGTCATCGCCGATGCGCATTTCCTCCGGGTACAGCCCGATGTCCTTTAGCGAGGTGGTGTCGGTCTGGGAGAGCGAGAAGTATTTCTCGATGATGCCCGCCCGTCCGTCCTCCCCGGTGATTTCCGGTGCGGTCAGCCGGGCAAGCGTGATAAAGCCGCTGTCGTTCATGATGCGCTCGAACTGCCCGACCGCTTCAACGAACTTCGTAACCGTTTCCTTGTCCGTAATCTCCTGCGGGACAATCCTGCCCCGGCAGAGCGTGGAGAAGTCGCTTTGTCGGCGGCTTCTTTCTTTGGTCGTCTTGGTCAGGAACAGGTAGCAGTAGTGGTTCAGGAACGGGCGTTCGTTGAAATGCCGCTCAAAACTCCGGGACAGGAAGCTGAGCCCGTCCTTTTCCGTGTCGGGCTGGTAGTTCTCCGTGATGAAGAAGTCCTGCTTGTGTACGATGGAGTAGCCGGGCAGCACCTTGATTGCCTTGTACCATGCCGAATGGATGGCTTCGTATTCGGCACGGGTAACGGTGAACAGTTCGGGCAGTTCCACCCGGAAAGCCACCGTGATGTCGGCGTCCTTCGAGACGATGCAGCCGTTTTCCACCGCCAAAAGGGGAAACTTCCTTTCCAGCGTGGTAGCCTTTAATGTATTCCTCATTGGTCGGTTTCCTTTCTTCTTTTATAGGTGAATAATCGGGGGATCGCCTTGCGGCTGATAATGAAACGTGGATGCCGTTTGCGGGCGGCTATCTTCATCAGCCCGTATGTGCCGTACCGGGCATTGAGCCGGAAGGTCTGCCACACGAGCAGCAGCGAAGCTGACACGATGAAGACGATGCAGACCCACTGGTTCACGCCCGCCATGAACAGGACGATGAACACCACGAACACGGCGAGCAAGCCGCCCGCGAAGATGAAAAGGTACTGGCTTTTCAACCCCTTGAACTCCACGGGCTTGCCGATACCCCTGTTTACCGGATATTCTGCCATACGCCCGTACATTAAAGGAAGAACGACCGGAGGATGGTGGCGGCGACAATCAGGAAGATGCAAGCCCCGAACCAGCTTGCGGCGGTCTTGCTGGTGTCCGGGTCGCCGCTTGAAAACTTGTTATATACCTTTACCCCGCCAATCAGACCGCAGACCGCACCGATGGCGTACACGAGTTTCGTGCCGGGGTCAAAATAGCTGGTAATCATATTCGTGGCTTCGGTGATGCCCGCCTGCCCGTTGCCCTGTGCGTAGGCACTTACCACAGCGGCAAGGAGAGCCGCCGACAAAAAGATTTTCTTTTTCGTTTCCATTGCGAATTGAGTTTGAATTATACATTATTATATTACAGATACTCGTTCATGTCGAACGTCCCGTATTCATTACCCGTGTCGGCGGCAGCGGTTGGGACAGCCGCCGGAGCCAGTTCCGCTTCATTGCGTTTCAGCAGTTCCGCCACCCTTGCCAGCCCGCCGTTGATGTTCTCCACCACCGCATCGTAGAGGTTTGTCCCCTCAATCCTCGCCAGCGTCCCGGCGGCTTGCCGCTGTTCCGCTTCGGTGGAGGTGTCGGCGTTCGCCGTGCGCACCGCTTCGCCCAGCTCGTCAAAGCTCACGCCCGTAGCCCGACCCGTGTCGTCGCCCTCCATGTACCCGGCGATTTCCTCGTCCTCGTAGTCCGGTTCGTCATCCCCATAGCCGGGCGTTTCGTCTGTTCCGGCGGCATCCGGCGCAAAAATAGTATCATTTTCAGCCGCTTGCGGGAGGTGTCCGGCTTTGTCCGGCTGTGGGTTGATTTGTCCGCCCTTGTAGCGGCTTTCGCCTATCAGGGTATATCCGGCTGAATCCTCATTTTCAGGAAGCGTTTCATTGCCTGCGCTGTTTTCCGTCTTGTTATCCGCATGTCGGTACCAGCCCCACAGGGCAAGGTAGTACACGACCAGTAAAGTGATGATGCAATAAATTATCGTCATGGCTAAAACGGTTTTTGGAAATTGTTTTCATACAGGGTGTTTATCTCGTCTTGGTACTGCTCGAAGTGGCGCAGCAGGATATTTTCCACATAGCTGCTGACCGTTACCTTGCGCCCGCCTATCACCGTCACGATGCGCATCAGCTTCTCGTGGGTCGTGCGGCTCACGTACAAGGGCTGGCGGTCGGTCAGTTCCACTTTCCTGAAGTAGGTTTCCCGGTAGTCGCCCGGACTGTTCCTGCGCTTGCGGGGTGTCGGTTTCTCCGCCTGCGCCGTTTCCGCCAGCGTTTCCTGCGGCACGTCATCCGTCCTGTCATTGTCTTGCTTGACTGGGACACCCTGCGAGATGAGTTCACGCATGAAATCCTCGTCTATTTTCGGCATTGTGCCGTTTTGCTTTGTCATATCATTGTAATTTAATGTGATACATCATTTCCGTTATCAGTTCTTCCAAGTTGCTGCCCCTGACCAGCGGACGGCTGGCGGGAAAGAGCGTGGAGCGGAACACTGTTTTCTTGTCAGCCGCCAGTTCCTTCTTGTAGCGTTTGGTGTCGGGGATGAAGGTTTTCAGCAGCGGCAGTTCCAGTTCCTTAATGGTTTTGTCGTAGGCGGTATAAAGGTCGGTTTTCTCCCGACCGTCCACCATGTTCCAAAAGAGGTACAGCCCGGCAAGTCGGCAGGCTTCGTTCCTCACCAGCAGCTTGTGGATAGCCGCCGCGAACGACAGGCTGCTTTCCAGCACCACCTTGTCGGCGGAAATCGGGGTGAAGATGTAGTCCATCCCGGCAAGGGAGCTTATCACGCCCTCGCTGTTCACCGTGCCGGGCAGGTCGAAGAACACGATGTCGGGCTTGTCGCCCGTTCCGGCTACGTATTCATCGGCGGTAGCTATCGCCTTTTCAGGAGGGCTGCACAATACCGGGTAGGCTTTCTTGCCCAGCCGGGTGAACTGTTCATACGCCATGCGCTTGTATTCCTCGTCGGAGGACACCGTTTCGGCATCCCGCTTGCGCATCCCGGCGATGGAGTGCTGCGGGTAGTCGCAATCGACCACCGCCACATCGTAGCCTTTGAGGTAGTATAGGTAACTCGCCGCCAGCACGGTGAAGGTGGTCTTGCCGACCCCGCCCTTCTGGGTGGAGAAGGCGACATAAAGGGGTGTTTTCCCGTTTTCCATATTGCTTCCGTTCATTATGGGTTGATGGATTTGTTTATTGCTTTCAGTCAATCCGGCTATATGGCATTCTTTGTTTCCACACTGCAATCTTGAAATATTGGAAGATTGTTTTATTCCAATCCTGCTTTCATCCTTTCTTGAAACCTTGCAATCCTGATGTCTTGCAATCTTGGTTTCATCCAGTCATTCCTGCTTGAAATAGGACACTCCATATTGCTTTCAATCTTGAAATCTTCTGCAAATAAAAGGAGAAAAAGCGTCCGTTTTCAGATGCGTCCCGCTTTGTCCCCCGATGTCCCGGTTTGTCCACCAACCGACTATTTTACAGCATTATAAATCACCGTTACTTTGCAGCGGAGTAACAGATGCCCAAAGGGGAAAGGCGTGGAATCCGGTCGGCGGACGGCAGGCTTGCCGTCTTGTGCTGACCCCAATCCGTCAGGGACGGATTTTCGATTTTCGCCAGAAAATAGCAAGGTGTGTTTCGTGTGCCGCGAAACCGTTTTCCGTGCCTGAAAACGCCTTGCCCCTTGCGGGGTGAAAACCACTCCGAAGTCGTGATTTTTTAATTCAAAGCAGTATGGAAACAAGAAGAACCAACAAGGGCGGTCGTCCCGCCCTACAAGACCCGGCGAAGCACCGCCATGTGCTGTACCTGAATGACCGGGAGAACGCCCGCTTCCTCGCGCAATGGGAGCAGTCGGGCGTTACGAGCAAGTCCCGTTTCATTGCCGCACGCATCTTCGGCGAGCCGTTCCGGGTGGTGAAAGTGGACAAGTCGGCGGTCGAGTATTGCGCCAAGCTGACGGAATTTTACGCCCAGTTCCGGGCGGTAGCGGTCAATTACAACCAAGTGGTAAAAGCGTTGCACGGCAACTTTTCGGAGAAAAAGGCACTCGCTTTTCTCTATAAACTGGAGAAGGCGACCACCGAACTGGCTATGTTGAACCGTCAGGTTATCGACCTGACCAACGAGTGCAGGGAACTATGGTTGCCAAAATAAACACGGGAAGTTCCATGTTCGGCGCACTGGCATACAATCAGGAAAAGGTGGATAACGGGGAAGCAAAAGTGCTTTTCTCCAACAAAATGTTGTTGAATGAGGACGGGCATTTCTCTATCGGCGAGTGTATGCGCAGCTTCGAGATGCAGATGCCTGTGCAACTTTCCACCCAAAAACCGATACTCCACATTTCCATAAACCCGCACCCGGAAGACAGGCTTTCGGATAGCCAGCTTTCCGAAATCGCGAGGGAGTATATGCGGAAGTTGGGCTATGGCGACCAGCCTTATTTGGTGTATAAGCATACCGACATCGACCGCCACCATATACATATTGTTGGTTTGCGGGTGGACGAGAACGGCAGACCGCTGAATGACAAATTCGAGCATCGGAGAAGCAAACAGATTACCCGTGAACTGGAACGGAAATACAACCTGCACCCGGCAGAAAAGAAGGAACGGACGGAACGCCCGGAACTTAAAAAGGTGGATTACGCCGCCGGGGATGTGAAGCACCAAATCGGCAATACCGTGAAAGCGGCTTGCTATGGCTACCGCTTCCAGTCGTTCGGGGAGTACAGGGCGTTGCTTGCCGCCTATAACGTGTGCGCCGAGGAAGTCAAGGGGGAGATAAACGGCAGACCCTATCAGGGTATCGTTTATTCCGCCATGAACGGCAAGGGTGAAAAGGTGGGCAATCCGGTAAAGGCTTCCCGCATCGGCAAGTCGGTGGGCTATGAAGCGGTGCAGCGCAGGATGGAGCGGTCGGGCGAAGCAATCAAAAATGGGAAACTGAAAGAACGTACCCGGAAAATTGTCGCCGCCGCCATGCGGACAGCCCGCACCCGGTTGGAGTTTGAACGGGAACTGAAACGGCAGAGCATTGACGTGGTGTTCCGCCGGAACGACAACGGGCGCATCTATGGCGTTACGTTCATCGACCACGACAACCGGGTGGTGCTGAACGGTTCGCGCTTGGGCAAGGAGTATTCGGCGAACGTGTTCAACGATTTGTATTCCGATGAAAGGAAAACGGGCATACGGCAGGAACAATCCACGCGTCAGGAACAGCCGGACTTCACGCCGAAAGCCGACATCGTTTCGGGTGTGGCTTCCGTGCTGGGGGCTTTCGGCGGGTTGCTGGGTGGTGGCGCGTCAGGCGGTGATGAGCCACAGGAGACTGCCAGCCAAAAGAGAAAGAAGAAGAAAAAGAAGCGCACAAGACGCATCGAATAACTTAAAAACATACGACTATGCAACAGGAAGATGATTTGAGGGGGCTTGCAAGGGTCATGGACTTTATGCGGGCAATCAGTATTTTATTCGTGGGAATAAACGTGTACTGGTTCTGTTTCTCCAGCCTGAAAGGATGGGGAGTAACCTTTGAGGTGATAGACAAGATTTTGTGGAACTTCCAGCGTACCACCGGGCTGTTCTCGTCCATGCTGTGGACGAAACTTTTTGCGGTGGTGTTCCTCGCCCTGTCGTGCATCGGGACAAAGGGGGTGAAGAACGAGAAGATAACTTGGACGAAGATACATTGCTGCCTTGCGGCGGGTGTCGTGCTGTTTTTCTTCAACTGGTGGTTGCTGGAACTGCCGCTTCCGCATACGGCGGACACGGCGTTTTACATCGCCACGCTGTCGGCGGGCTATATATGCCTGCTCATGGCGGGTACATGGATGTCCCGGTTGTTGAAGAACAACCTGATGGATGATGTCTTTAACACGGAAAATGAGAGTTTCCAGCAGGAAACCCGCTTGATAGAAAATGAATACTCCGTGAACCTGCCCACACGGTTTTACTACAAAAAGAAGTGGAACAACGGCTGGATAAACGTGGTGAACCCGTTCCGTGCCAGCCTTGTGCTGGGTACGCCGGGCAGCGGCAAGTCATACGCCGTGGTGAACAGTTACATAAAACAGCAAATCGAGAAGGGATTTTCGATGTATTGTTATGATTATAAGTTCCCTGACCTTTCTGAAATCGCTTATAACCACCTGCTTAACCATCTGGACGGCTACAAGGTAAAGCCGAAGTTTTACGTTATCAATTTTGACGACCCACGCAAGAGCCATCGGTGCAACCCGATAAACGCCAGTTTCATGTCGGACATTGCGGACGCTTACGAAGCCAGCTACACGATAATGCTTAACCTCAATCGCTCTTGGATAAGCAAACAGGGCGACTTTTTTGTGGAAAGCCCTATCATATTGCTTGCGGCTATAATTTGGTATCTCCGTATCTATCAAGGCGGTAAGTATTGCACGTTCCCCCATGCCATAGAACTGTTGAACAAGAAATACGCCGATGTGTTCACGATTTTACGCAGTTATCCCGAACTGGAAAATTATCTTTCTCCATTTGTAGATGCTTGGGAATCAGACGCTCAAGAACAGTTGCAGGGTCAGATTGCCAGCGCGAAAATCCCGCTTTCCCGTATGATAAGCCCGGCACTTTACTGGGTAATGACGGGCGATGATTTCTCGCTGGATATAAACAACCCGAAAGAGCCTAAAATCTTGGTTGTAGGGAACAACCCTGACCGTCAGAACATCTATTCGGCGGCACTGGGATTATATAACAGTAGAATAGTGAAGCTGATAAACAAGAAAGGTCAGCTTAAAAGTTCGGTGATAATAGACGAGTTGCCCACTATCTATTTTCGGGGTCTGGACAACCTGATTGCCACCGCCCGGAGCAACAAGGTGGCGGTACTGCTGGGCTTTCAGGATTACAGCCAGCTTACCCGTGACTATGGGGACAAGGAAAGCAAGGTTATCCAAAACACGGTGGGCAACGTGTTCAGCGGACAAGTGGTCGGTGAGACGGCAAAGATATTGTCGGAGCGTTTCGGAAAGGTGTTGCAGAAGCGGCAGAGTATGACCATCAACCAGCGGGAGAAGTCCACCTCGATAAGCACCCAAATGGATAGCCTGATACCTGCCAGCAAAATATCCAACCTCACGCAAGGGATGTTCGTGGGGGCTGTGGCGGACAATTTCGACGAGCGGATAGAGCAGAAGATTTTCCACTGTGAAATCGTGGTGGACAACGAGAAGGTGAAGCGGGAAACCGCCCGTTACGTGAAGTTGCCGCAGATTATCGACTTCACCGACAAGGACGGCAACGACCGGATGCAGGAGGAGATACAAGCCAACTATGACCGCATCCGGCAGGAAGTCCGGCAGATTGTCGAGGACGAGATAACCCGGATTAAGAACGACCCGGCACTATGCCACTTGATAAAGGACGAGGAAGAATAGCCCTATATAACAATGTATTAGAGAATGAGGAATAGCCGGATATTGTTTTATGGTTGTTCCTCATTCTGTTTTTGGGAGCGGTAGGTTTCAAAGCGCACCAGTATTCCATGCAGGTTCTTCAATGCTTCCACAGCCTTGATTATCAGCGGTATCTTGGTTTTGTCAAAGGTCAGCTTTTTCAAATCGGTAGTGTACGCCGTTGCCACTTCGGGCAATGCCATGATAGTGTCGGCATCCTTGAATATCGGTGCGTCAGCCAGCGACAGGTGCGAACGGGAGTTCTTATTTAATCCGTCCTCTACCGTTACCCGGAACATGGCTTCCAAAAAATCGTCAGATTGCAGGTAGCTTTTATATTCCTGATTGTGGTACAATGCTGTGAGGTCGTACACATCACGGATATGTTTTGCCAGCAGTGCGCTGGCATCCTCATTGTAGGATAGCTTTACCAGTCTTGAAATTTTGTCGCAGATTGTCTTTCGGGGGTTGATGCACTGCATCTCAAAACTTTCCAGTCCGTAAACGCTTATCAGTTCCTCTTGCCCGATGCTTTCAAGAAAGGCGGTTGTTATCGGTTTGATAATCCGCTTGTCCGCCGGATAGAACATCAGCCTTTTATCTGGCAGGTCGCAGGATTTTATTTCTACTTCCAAATGCTCTTTCAGACCCACGCCTTGGAATACATTGTCATACGAGAAATACAATTTGCGGTAGTTGCCGCCTGTTTCCGACAGTTCCTCTTTGTAAATGTCATTATTCTGTTCGATAATGTATTTGGAAAGTTTCTTGTTCAAAGTCTTTTCCGCCTGCTTGGACGCTTCCATATTCCCGGTGAACACGAACAAGTCCAAATCTTCCGAAAAACGTTCTATCAGCCCGTAGGCTTTGGAAAGCGAAGTGCCGCCTTTGAAGTAGGTCTTATCCGCATATTCGGACAGGGAAATATCCCGCAGTATCTTAGATACCCAGTAATCCTTTTCCACATGCGACTGTTCATAGCCGAAATGCTCAGCCGCCAGTGCGATGATTTCCTTGAACGCTTCCTTGTCCGAATGTAAATTCATATTTCTTCCTTATGCTGTTCTGTAATCCAAGTTGAACCGTGTCGTGGGAAGGAGCGTCTTTGCCATTTCCGCTTGCAGCACGGTTTGCCCGATGTCGCCCAGTATGTCCGTAACCGTCTTTCTGACACGTGGCGGGTAACTTTTTGCCAAAGATACTATTTTTTTCAGTTCCGGCAGGCTATACCCGTTGAAATATTGGCTTTTGACCCGGTTGTAGATGTCCTGCCCGGTTGTTCCGGGTATGCGTTTCATGTCCTTTATCGCATCGAGCAACCGCAAGTACGGCACAAGGCTTTTATCCGAACAGTCCATGCAGTAGGCTTTCACGCACTCCACGTCCAAGTTCTTGAAACGAAAACGCCGTACCGGATTTGGAGTGGCTATCGTTATGGTCGTGGCGACTTGTTCGGTCAGACCCATTTTATTATAGATGTAAGCCCCCGTGATATAGCCATTCAGTTTTCCAGTAAGGTAGCGGAACTGTTCATCCTGATAGACGGGCAGTTTCCCCAATCCCAGCACAGATTTTTTGGGACGGTAGTACGCACCTTTTTCAATCCGCACCAATACCCCTTTGCGGCTCTGTTCGGAGAGCAGCACCGCAACATTGGCAGTCTTTTCCGTATCGAACGACAAATCCCGGAACGTGAATATACGCCCGGCATCTATCCGTTCAATCTGCCCAAGTATTTCTTTCCTGAATGAAGCCATATCTTAATCTCCGTTGTTTCCGATGCAAAGATAGTATATTATGTAATTACATGCAAAAACATAACAAATATTTTGCCGAAGACGCATTCAATTCATCCAACCGCCAGTTGGAGATTTATTATATCCGGACAAATCAACCCACCACCGGACAAAGCCGGACACCCCTTGCCATCCGTCAAAATATAGCATATTTAGTCGCTACCTTTGGACGGGACTATTCCCGCAACCGTTTAATTTCAATGATTTATGAGCGAAAACAGAATGACCCCGCCCGTAGAGGGGCAGGAAAAGGACGTGCTGCTGGTCTTGGACAAACAGCAGGGGAAAGTGAGTGCCGTTAAAGGATTCGACAAGGAGGGCAACTTGCAGACAGTGCCGCCGATACAGGGCGGCGAGTTCATGCAGGTGGACAAGAACGGCGACATCATCAGCAACCTTGTCGCCAACTTCTACCGCAAGTTTCAGGATACCGAAGGGTTGGCGTTGTTCCGCTGCAAGGCATCGGAGGTGGAACAAAACGCGAAGGCTATCGAGGACAACCACCGCAACCCCACGCCGGAGGGCGACAGGCAGACGGAAGCACTCCGTGTACCGAAACCGGACAACCCGGAATCCAAGCAGGGCTACCGCTTCGACCCGGCGAAGATTGACTGGGAGAGCCTGAAAAAAGTCGGTATAACTGCCGAAACCCTGAAAAACACGAAGGACTTCGACCGGGTGATGCGTGGCTACAAATCCCGCAACACCTACACCGTTTCGGGAACGGTAGGCGGTTTCTACCTTAAACCTACCGATGTCAAGCTCTCTTTTTATCAGGCGAAGGACGGAACGGTAGTACCCAAGTTGCATGGCGTACAGCAGGACGAGAAGCTGTTGCAACGCCCGTATAACGGGCACGAGTTTTCCAAGCAAGAACAGACTACCCTGCAAAGCACGGGCAATTTGGGAAACATCGCACAAATCAAAGACCCGAAAAGCGGGGAGCAAATCCCCGTATTCATCAGCCGGGACAGGTACACGCACGAACTGGAGTACATGCGGGCTGACAAATGGAAATGTCCCGATGCCGTTTGCGGCGTGAAAGTGAGCCCGGAGCAGAAAGCCGCCTTTGAAGCCGGAAAAGCGGTCAAGATGGAAAACCTGCAATTCAAGGACGGAACGAAACGCAGTGCCTACCTGCAAGTCAGTGCGGTGGAGCGTGGCTTGGAGTTCCTGCCGAGAGCAGCCGTACAAGCCTTGCAGCAAGGACAGCAGCCCACGCAGCAGGTAGCCGGAATAAAAGACGGGCAGGGCGTGGAGTTCAACGGGCATGTGCAGCCCGGCGCACAGGGCAAATCCCCCGACAAGGTGCAGGCGAAGGACGTTACCCCAGCCGCCGAGAGCCGGACACAGGTAGCGGTCAATACGGAGGGCAAGACCAACGAAGCCACCAAGCAGACCAAAGAGCCGCTGAAACAGGGTCAGGACAAGCCCACCGCCAAGCAGAAGGAGAAGCTGGACAAGACCCAAAAAGCGGACAAGCCCAAGAAATCCAAAGGAATGAAAATGTAATGACCACTTAAAAAGCAAGGAACTATGATAGCATTGATAGCAGAAAAGCCCAGCGTGGCTAAGGACATCGCCCGCATCATCGGGGCGACACAGAGGAATGACGGGTATCTGTCCGGCAACGGGTACATGGTAACATGGGCGTTCGGGCACTTGATACAGCTTGCCATGCCGGAAGCCTACGGCGTGGCGAACTTCCGCAGGGAGAGCCTGCCGATAATCCCGGCGGACTTCCAGCTAATCCCCCGTCAGGTGAAAGCCGAAAAAGGCTATAAGGCAGACCCCGGCGTGTTGAAGCAGTTGAAAGTGATTAAGGAGGTGTTCGACCAGTGCGACAGGATTATTGTCGCTACCGATGCCGGACGTGAGGGCGAGTTAATCTTCCGTTACATCTTCCATTACCTAAGCTGCCACAAGCCCTTTGTCCGGCTGTGGATAAGCAGCCTGACCGACAGGGCAATCCGGGAGGGCATGGAGAACTTGCAGCCGGGCGAACGTTACGATAACCTCTATCTTGCCGCCAAGTCCCGCAGCGAAGCGGACTGGCTGATAGGGATAAACGCCACCCAAGCGTTGAGCGTAGCCGCCGGGCAGGGCGTGTTCTCGCTGGGCAGGGTGCAGACACCTACGCTTATGATGATATGCGACCGTTATCTGGAGAACAAGAATTTCGTTCCGACCAAGTTTTGGCAACTCAAAGCCAGCACCGCCAGCGGGGGAATTGGTTTCACCGCCCAATCGACTGCCAGATGGGAACAACAGCCCGAAGCCATAGCCGCCCTGCAACGGGTAAAGGATGCCGGGCAGCTTGTGGTGAAGTCCGTTGAGAGGAAAGAAGCCGCCCAAGAACCGCCGCTTCTGTACGACCTGACCACGCTGCAAAAGGAAGCGAACACAAAGCTGAATTTTTCGGCGGACAAGACGCTTTCCATAGCGCAGAGCCTGTACGAGAAGAAAGTGATGTCCTATCCCCGAACCGGAAGCCGTTATATTTCGGAAGATGTTTTCGAGGAAATGCCGGAACGCATCGCCCTTTTGGAGCGATACTCCCGTTTTGCCGGGTATGCCGCCGGGTTGAATGGCACAACCTTGAACCGCCGCAGCGTGAATGACGGCAAAGTAACCGACCACCATGCCCTGATTGTTACCGAGAACCTGCCGGGTGAACTTTCCAAAGACGAGAGGGCGGTTTATGAACTGGTAGCCGGGCGTATGCTGGAAGCCTTTTCGGGCAAGTGTGTGAAGGACGTTACCACCGCCTTGTTGTCCGCTGGAGATACCGGTTTCACGGTAAAAGGGGCTGTGATGAAAACAGCGGGTTGGCGTACCGTGTTCAGCGAGCGGGACACCGAAGATGAAGATGCCGCCACCCTGCCGCCGCTTCAAGAGGGACAGACCTTGCCGCTTTCCGGCGTGGATCTGCTCGAAAAGCAGACCAAGCCGAAACCGCTGCACACGGAAAGCAGCCTGTTGGCGGCAATGGAAAACGCCGGGAAGGAACTGGAGGATGCCGAACTGAAAGCCAGCCTGAAAGATGCCGGGATAGGTACGCCCGCCACACGTGCGGCGATTATCGAGACACTGTTTGCCCGCCAGTACATCGTGCGGGAGAAGAAGAACCTTGTGCCGACCGACAAGGGACTTGCCGTTTACCGGATTGTCAAGGACAAGAAGATTGCCGATGTGGAGATGACGGGCATGTGGGAAACCGCCCTCGCCAAGATAGAAGCGGGCAGCATGGATGCCGACACGTTCCGCAAGGGCATCGAGGTGTACGCCGCCCAAATCACGGCGGAACTGTTGTCGGTGCAGTTGTCCTTCGCCAGCGGCGAGACCTGCCCGTGTCCCAAGTGCGGCAGCGGGCGCATCCTGTTCTACCCGAAAGTGGCGAAGTGTTCCAACGTGGACTGTACGCTGACCATATTCCGCAGCAAGTGCGACAAACAACTTACAGATAAACAAATTGTCGAACTGGTGACGAAACGCAAGACCGGGCTGATTAAAGGCTTCAAGGGCAAGAACGGCAAGGCTTTCGACGCTTCGCTGGTGCTGGACGAACAGTTCAATGTCGCTTTCTCGTTCCCGGAGAAGAAAGGAAAACCGAAGAAGTAGCCAATCCGATGGAATTGCGCCATTGCGCCCGGAGAACAAGCCGGGCGCATTTTTTATGCCGTTTTCCCGAACAAGTAGGTCGAACGGACAACCCCGCCATCCAGCACCCCGCTTTCCGACAGTTTCCATTTAGAGCCGAATGTTTCCCCGATAAAGCCGATGCCATTGCCCACCATCACCGGGACGGTGTATAGGGTCAGACAGTCCAATAGTTCGGCTTTTATCAGCGAGGTAAGCAGTTTGCCGCCGCCCACCACCAATATGTCATGCGCCTGTTTCAGCTCATAGACTCTGCGCAGTGGTTCTTCGGTCAGGAACTCCACGCCGCAGCCCGGCGTGACATTGGTATCGTGGTGCGACACGACAAAAGACCGCTGGCTTTTGTACGGCCACCCTCCCCAATGCTCAAAGATATAGTTGTAGGTATTCGCTCCCATGAGCAGGCAGTCGGCTTCCTGACAGTGTTTGCCGACGATAGTTTTTATTTCACCGGGCAACCAGTCCAGTTCATTGTCCAACGTGGCTATATGCCCGTCCAGAGATACGGCGATGTGCGCTTTTACTTGTTTCATCTTATCCGGTATTTAACAGTTTAATAATTCCTATCCAACTGTCCGCCAAGACCTAAAAAAAGAAGCGTGGCTCTTACACTGCTTCAATGCGAGGTACTGGCATACCCAAATGAGGAAACAGGCAAGACCACGCTATGACAAGGCATAGCATATCCTGCGCTGAATATCCCCTCATTTTGAAAAGTGCCAGTTTTCGCATTGGGACGTTCGGCGAACGTATATGTTATATATAAAGACGAAAGCACGGCAAGATGCCGCCCGTCGCCGTTATTCTCTATGTAACTTTTGCAAAGTTAATCAAATAACCGGAACAATTTGGCATGAGACCAAAAAATCCTGCCTTGTCTCGCGACAAAACAGGATTACATAATTGAACGATGATAAAAACACCCGCTAATCCGTGCGCTCACGAATCAGCTTGTGTATGTCGCTTGCCCGGTAATAATACTTCCCGTCCAGCAGCAGGTAGGGCAGTATGCCTTTCTTCCGGTAACGCTGCAAGGTCTTGACGCTCACTTTGAGCAGAAAGCACAAGTCCTGATTGTCGAGCAGCTTTTCACCGTCCAAGCAGTTCTGGCTGTTCAGCAGACGGTCTATCTTTTTGTCCTGCATGTCGAGCTTGTCCATGATGCGCTCCATCCATGCCTCGAAGTTTTCTTTGTCGATATACATAAGCCACCGGATTAAATGAGACCAATCATGAAATAACTCTGGTTCGCCGGGTCTTTCAGGATGATTTCCCGCTCCCGCATGAAGCGGATGTAGCTTTTGGCTGTCCGCTCCTTGATGTCCAAGACCTGCTGCAACTGTTCGCAAAGGTCTATGTAGGTGATGTGCGTCTGCCTGCCGAAAATATCGCGGGCTACGCCCACCAGTTCCCTTTCCTTGCGTTTCTCCTTTTCCTCACGGGGTTTCTCGCCCCGGTAGGTGTGCATCCCGGCTCCCTTGTCCCACGCGAACAGCATCAGCGGCACGTCCAGCGGGCTTCCGTCTCGCACTTTCAGGGCTTTCACCACCGACTGCGTGGGTTCTTCGTCCTTCTCGATGGAAAGGATGGTCGCCGCCTTGCGTTGCAGTTCGCTGCCCAGATGCCCACGCAGTTTCAAGCCGTTGGGGACAAAGTGCAGCACGCACAGGATGCAGGTGTTGTAGATGCCCGCCAGCCGATAGAGTTCGTCTATCACTGCCACGCTCTCCGCTTCATCGTTGGCACTCTTTACAAGGTCGGCGATGCCGTCAATGACCACCAGTTGGATGCCGCTGTACTGGTAATAGAACTTGTCCATGCTCTGCACGATGGCGTTCAGGCGTTCCTTTCGGGACATCCCCGTCAGGCAGAAGGCTTTCAGTTCGTCCGGCTTGCCCGGCTGTTTGGCACGTGCCAGCAGGTTGTTCACGTTCTTGAAAAGCTGTACTTCCGACTGTTCGGTGTCATAGAGCAAGACCGCCTTGCGCCCTCCGTTGGGCGTTACGTGGATGCCGAGCGTGTCTATCTCCGCATCCGCCGGGCAGACGCAGCCCGACACGATGGCGGCTACATAGTTGCTCTTGCCCGTTCCCTCGCCGCCCGTGATGCCGAACAGGTTGCCTTGCGTACCCAGCGGGACATCGCCCGCCGAGATAATCACCTGCGCTTTGGCAGGCGGGTTGTTGAAGTCTATCTCACACGATTTAAGCATGATGAGTGTGTCGCTATACAGGTTGTCTAAAAATTCGATGAACAGTTTCAGGAAATCCTCACGGGTGTTCCCGGCTTTGAAGTAGTCGGAGATGTCCTTTTCCTCTTTCGTACCCGGAAGCGGGAGTAACAGGCGTTTCACGCCAAACTCCGCCAATGACTTTTCTTGCTTGCAGGCACTTTCCCTGCCCGTCTTGTCTGTATCATAGAGCAGGACTATGTGTTTGAAGCGGAAAGACAGCCTGAAAATCAGGTTTGCCGGAATAGTTACCGTTTCGCTGTTGAAACAGATGGCATGGAAACCATGCGCCGCCAGCGAAAGCACGTCTTTCTCGCCGCCCGTGATGAATAATGTATCGCCTTTGGCGGGCAGTTGCTCCAGCCCGAAACAATAGTTCTCGCCGAAGCTGCCGCCGTAGAGGAAGCGGGGCGTGGAGAACGGTCGGTACAGCTTGATATGCTGTTTGCCCTTGTAGCCGTACATCGGTTCTGCCGCAGATGAAATGTAGGCGTATGGCTTCCCCTCCACCGTTTCGCTGCGGTATTCCCGGAGTGAACAGACCTTGTACCGCTCCAGCAGTTCGGGCGTGATGCCGTATTGCCGCCAGTATTCCAGTTCGGCGAGGGTGAACTTCTGTTCCCGGAACTGGTAGGGTTTGGCGGGCTTTTCGGAGGTTTCTTCGCTCTTGCTTGATACTTTCCGGTTATGGTTCGTTTGGGGTATGGCTATCGGAGTGCCCGCAGCCAGTCCCAATCCCAAATCCCGGTCGATGGTCGCCAGTATCTCAATGAAGTCCGAAGCCCGGTTGCAGTCCAACCCTTTCAGTTGCCCTACGAGGAAAAAGCAGTCGCCGCTGTAACTGTCATCGCCGAAGTCCTTCATCTTGTACATGCCGCTGTGTCGGTCAAAGTAAATGTTGCAGGAAGCCTTGCTGTCCTCGTACAGCGGATTGAGGAAGTTCCGACCGATGCGCCAGTTACCGGGCAGGTAGTGCTTGAACACCGACAAGCCGTTATTTGTCCTTTCTAAGATTTCTTCTTTCCTTAGCATACAGTTGGTGGTTGGTTATCAGGTTGTCGATGTTTTCCTTGTTGCTCTTTACCAGCCGTTCTTCCAGCATCCGGCGTATCTCGCTGACCTTGTAGAAATACCTGCCCCGGATATTGGAATAGGCGATAGTCCCCGACACCCGCAGCCGTTGCAGGGTCTTTTCGCTGATTTTCAAAAAGGTGCAGACTTCGTAACTGTCCACCCACATGTCATCCTCGTTAGGCTTTTCCGCTTCAAGGCGGTTAAAAATGTAATCCGCTATGGCGGTAATCTTGTTGTCCAGTTCCTTGTAGGCTTTCGATTCCATTGTTATTACGTCCATATCGCTAACTTTTATTGATTTCGCCGCAAAGTTCAGCCTAACGGGAAAATAAAACGCCACAGGCTTACCCACCTGTGGCGAAATAAAGTATGTTAAACGGTCGTGTTCAGTCCTGCTCGTCCATGCGCAGCCTGAGCCGTTCCCGCAACAGGGTCAGGAAGCTGGTGCTGTCCTTGGCTTTGGCTTTCAGTTCCATGTAGCAGTGGTAAAAATCGCCGAGGTCGATGTCCAGCATTTCTTCAAAATAGGCGACTATCTCCTTGATGTCCAGCGTCCCTTTGTTCAGGCATCCCACCGTGTCAAGCGCATAGATGAGTTCCACCAACGCCCGCTTTGTGCCTGTCCAGCGCACGGGCTTCCCGGCATAACCGTTCTTTATCTCCTTGCGCTGTTCCCGTTTGTCCAGTTCGTTCAGGCGGTTGGTCAGATAGATTTCCAGCAGCCCGTTGGCTATGATTTTGGCGGTCTTGAAGTCGTAACTGGTGCTGAACTGTGGGTCTGTCTCGTAGTGGAAGTTATCGACAAGTATCTGTATGTCAGGTTTGCCACGCAAGAAATACTTATTGTCCAAATAGGTGGCTTTCGTACGGTAGTATTGGTAAAAGCTCAGATTCTTCTGGAAGAACGTACTTATTCGGTCTATTTCGGAGCGTAGGTAGGCTTTCTGAACTTCTATGCTGCCGCTGGGAAAACGCAGTTCGGTCTGATAGACGGTGTTGTAATAGATGATTTTGCTCACGAGGTGCGGCTTCTGTGCCTTGAAGAAGTGTATTTCCTCTTCCGGGCTGGCAAAGCGGTAGGTGATGATGAAGGCTTTCAGTTCGCCGAGGACTTCTTGCAGATAATCTACGCACAGACGGCACAACGTCAGCAGGTCGCCTGCATTGTCCTCATAGTCCTGTATTTGTAATTCCACCCGTTGCAACAGGTTGTCAAAATAGGTTTGGAGCGGTATTTTGTTTTCCATATCTTGTGCTTATTCCGTTGATGAAAGCACAAAGTTACGGGCATCAGCAATCCACCCCATTCTTCATTTTGCGCATTACATTCCGCTATCTGTGCATTTTCTTGTTTTCAGCCATTTTTTGCGGATTTCACCCGGAGTGTCGAGTAGGTAAGCCTGGCAGAAATCGTTCAGGTTCGAGGTTGATGAGAATCCGGTGGTGAACGCTACTTCGGTAAGTGTGAGGTGCGTGTTTTTCAAATAGTGTTCCACGTCCTTCGCCCGTTCCTTCACCACCCATTCCTTGGGCGTGTACCCGGTGACTTTCTTCATCTTGCGCCGGAACGAGCCATATTCCATGCCGCATTTTTCCGCCAGTTCTTCGGCATCATAAACCTTGTAGCCTTTCAGACGCACCATTTCAGTGAATGTCTGCCTGCCCAGTTCCGGAAGCATCCGTTCGGCGTGGCGCAGCTCTTTTTCTGAGACCAACAGCACATTGTCCTTTACCGGATTGCGGCGCAGTTGGTGGAAGGCATAACACACTGTATTGTACACGTTGCAGAGATATTGCCTGCCCGGACGCATCCAGTGGAGGGCATCGCAGTAGGCGGTCAGTTCGGGGATGTCGCCCCGCTTGCGGTGCTGTTCAGCCAGCTCGTCCAAGATGGCGTAATGCGTGGTGGATATGCCCAGCAGGATGATGATTGCCTTGTAGTCCTTGTACGCCGCCAGCGTAGGTGTTTCCGGCAGGTTTCGGAGCGTGTCGCACACGCAGCCGCACAGCCGTTCGTCCCGGCTGAATGGCTCCAGTTCCAAATAGTTGTCCATCTTCCGGCTGTTGTGCAGCAGCCATGTTACCTTGTTGTCTAACTCCTTGCAAGCTACTTTCAGTCCCGCTTCGGGAGCAGGCAGCAATAATGATGTAATCCGGTGTTCCATATCCAATATATTTTTCAAATTATCTTCGACTCCAATATCCCAAAAGCTTACTGAACAGTATCATCATAACAAGATACAATACTATTATACCGTTTATCTCAGCAAAAAGCACTAAGGCATCTGCCGTAGGAACACTTTCGTATGTATTTTCGGTTAGATACCTGCCTTCATATCCTGAATAGATGAAATAATACTCGCATGTTTTATATATGCCATTGAATAGCAATAGCATAATGGCAGACAATCTGAATTTATTATGACGCAGAAACAAGTGGAAGGAAAGGTCAAGGAATACGAACAATACACAGATTACTACAAAACCAATCAATGCCATCAATCCGTCCGCCGCAGCTCCCGGACCATCATTAACTTCTGTTATGCTCATTAATTGGTTTGGCTCTATCAAGACAATGGCAAACATAAGTAAGTATATTACCCATGCAATCAGTTGTCCAACTTTCATTTCAGCTATCTTCATAATGTTTTATCGTATATACTGATTAATGGCTTCGAAAGGAATGCCGTTCAAAGGTTATCTTTCCTTGTTAGTACCTAAGTTCATAATCTCTTCAATGGTCAGCAAAGGGCTGTATTTTGTTGTTGAATCGCCCTTTAAAAATCTGCATATTGTGTTTTTATACCCTTACATGAACAATGGAATTAAAAGAATAAGGCAAGTCCTAATAGTACGACAAAAGGGGTGAATATAAAAATATACGCCCATACATTGGAACTGTGTTCATACACTTTTCTTTCCATAATCTTCTCATTCCTATGTTTATACCGATAATAAAAATAAAGGCTGTTCCATAAGGATAACATAATGGCAAGGACTATCAAAAACACATTAGCTGCATTCTTTTGCGGTGAATATTCCATTATGATATAATAGTATATAACTGCGACGTCCACTAAATAGAATAGCAGGATTGTGGACATGATAAATGGCACATGTGTATTCAGATACATACTGGTATCCATATATCGGGTCAATACTTGAATCTTGTAAAACAAGTATTCTAATATTCTGTGAACTATATTCATATTATTGTTGTCTTATAAGCTTTTGAGTAATATATAGAACGTTGCAAACTGTATAATTATGGAAATCACATAGATACCATAATATTGCACATATTTTCTCTCTTTGTCGAATTGCTTGAAATACTTTCTGTATTTGTCCTTCTTGAACAAGAGATGATTATTGATACGATATACTACTACCCCGAGAACTACCCATAGTAGTAAAAAAAGAAAATCCGATTCTAATACAGTTATCAATAAAGTTTTTATTCTTGAAAACTGAATGCCGATAATACATATAACGGCAATTATCCAAAGGCTGATACGATATACAGAAATAATAGCCAAGACTGAAATCCATGTATTAATACCTTTATCTGCCTCATCAGCCTCTATCTTTTTACTAATTGATATAATACGATTTATATAATTATTATTCCATTTCTTTAATCCAAGCCAATAAAAGGGATTAATAAGTCTGTACAAAAAATAGAATAGTATTTTATATGCACAATAATAAATCATATTATAGTATTTCTCCATCATATCTTTCATTCCGCTGTTTTTTTGTGTATGTGAGAACAATGTATTTAGTTGCCATCTCGATTTTGTTATAAACTCAATTTATCTATGGATATAATAATCTTTAAGCAGAAACGGAAGGATAAACCAGCTTATTGTACCTATTACAGAATTATCATCATTCTTATTATCACTATGTTGTTGACTATATATACTTATATTCTTTACTAATCCGAAATCCAACAGTACATCAAGTATATTTATAGGCTTGGAGTCGAAATTTATTTTCCATTGGTATATGTAATCTGTGATTAGGTCATTTTCATCCCATAAATTATGCCCTTTACATTTGATATGAATTGTGTTGTTTCCGTATGTACAGTTATCTATTAGAAATTCTTTTCCGGGTTCAGGATAAACCAAAGAGAAATAATTTCTATATTTATTATAACCTATAACGATATATTCACCTGTTGATTCATTTCTCAATGATATGTGTAGTTCTTTTTTTTCTGCAAGAAAATCAAAACTATCGTATTCATTATCGAAAACTACTCCATATTCATTTATATATTTAATATACTTAGCAATAAGAATAGCAATGTCAAAATAAGAATAATACACTTCAAAGTGAGTATCTTGTTTTTTATAAAAAGAATCAAAAGAGAAAAATTTTTCGTTTATTGTCAAATTCTTTATAGGTACTAAATGTTCGTCATAATATGGAGTTTCATCTATCATAATTTGACCTTTGAACAGATGAAAAACGACACTGCCAAAATTTATATCAATACTTCTCCATTGGGAATCGTATTTAACACCTAAAACTGATATTTTCTTCTTTATAACTTTCATTTTTGAGAAAATTGATGATAATGGTTTAGCGGGGAACGCTGTTAAGCGTTATCACGCTTCGTTAGAAATTTATTCTTTTCCTTTTTAGTATATCCGCCAACCAATCAGGAATGAACTTTTTTGTTCTTGGATATGCCTTAAAATCATTTACAAATTGAAAATCATAAATTTTTTTTTGTAGAGCATCCACCCTTACATCATAGTTGAACTCTTTTATAAAATCACCGTTCTTATTTATCGTCATTTTCAGTTCATAAAAACCTCCTTCATCTTTTTGGGTCTCATACATTTCATTTTTGATATTTCTTATGAACTCGTTGATATACAGCAATACACAAATGTCTAATTCAAGATCGAGCCTTAAACCATCCTTATAATATGAAACTTTAGCATAATTGCATGTATCAACTCTATAAGCATCAAAAATCAAAGTATCACCTTTTATGTCAGATAATATTTCAGTAAAAATCTTTTCCAACTGGCTGAATAATGATATAACTTTATCATTATTCACATATTCATGTATTTGTGTTCTTGGCTGTTCCGGAGTTTTGTATATAGGTCGCTTGATTTTATATTCATTTGTCAACATCTGATTTTTATCAAATGCTGTTGATAAACAATCTGTAAGATACCAGTTCCAAAACTCTTTGTTGCGCCCGTCATCAATAGAATCCCAATCGACAATACCGCCATTATATACTAAACTTGCAAGAAAAGCCGTATCCCATTCGTCCGGGTCTTCTATTTCTTCATCAGAATCATAATCACTGATAACCATTTCTGCACTTGAACCGGCATCATAAGCTGCATGAACAGCTACTTTGGCAGCAAATGTGGCAGTTATATCATCTTCCATATAATTATCGACAAACACGTCCAAATGGTCGGCGTCTTTCAATAAATCCTTTTTGCCCGTTTGTCCCAACAGGTATTTCTCCGTTTTCTTAATCAGGCCGATGATTTCCGTATCATCCTTGAAAAATTCATTCCATATAGGATATACTTTCAACGCGCATAAGATACTTATTCGTCCAATAACAAGTGGATCATTGATGGCTTGTAGTATTGCACGCCTTGTAGGAAGAGACAAATGCCCTTTGTCTGAATGATTAACTTCATTCAAACCTTTACTTATCAATGAGGATATGGCTTCTGTATATTTCATCACAATAATTGTTTCTAATGGTTTGGTGAGGAACAGCATTATGCTGTTATCTCGACCTTGTTAACGATTTTATTTCACAATCATTAGTTCATTCCCATACAGATAACAGCCTCTTTTATTCCATATTTTTGAGTAGTCTGATAATTTGTAAATTTCGGGTTTATACAGATTCAACACTTTATCCAAAACTCTTTCTCGGAATATTATACCATCTCCATATTCTATGCTATCTAAAACGAAGAAATTCTGTTTGATTGAACTGTCTTTCAGTTTCATATCAGGATATACTGTAAAACAAGTACCTAGTTTTTTCTGAAAGTCACTCTGATATGTTATGCCTTTCCCGAAATGAAAAGAATCATTGTCATAATGATTTATACGTAAAGCGTAGTATTTTTTATCCGTTAGAGATTCGTTTTTCTTGTTTACTACCTTGATAGTTGCAATATCATATTTATCAATGAATCCATTTTCTTGAAGTAAAGATAAAAACTCTTCCGATACGATTTTGAGTTTTATGCTGTATTTATCAAGAAAATCAAATTGCAAGATTCCCGGTTTTTTGTTGCATACGAGGTATAAGACTGGTGGTAAATTTTCTCTCCATCCATTCTTGTTTTTCCACATCCATTGCCCGTGGTTTTGGAACTTCTGCCTTTTGCTTTCATCGTAAGTATCACAGACATCAGATCTACCAAACTCCAATAATCCTTTAGGCAGTTTATCAATTCCATAGTTCCAAATATAGAGTTCTTCTGTATTCATAATTATTATCGTTAATGGTTCAGCAGGAAACGGCTTGCCGTTATCCTGCATTATTAGTGATATTCTTACTTATATTCAATTTCCATACTATTATCTTGGTAATACTTGCAATTAGCAAGCATAGTCCCAAAGAAAAAAGACCTACAAAGTAGAATGTCATTATGAAAATAGAGAAGATATAGCTTAATACACCGCTCAGAGTTATAGGTTCAGTACTAAACACATGAATTCCACGACAAGATAAAATGATAATTGGAATACTGCAACAAATAGTCAAACCCACATGAAATAGAAATGCGGTAAACAGACCACACAATAAATACTTACTATAAGAAAATGGGCGTATCCAACACCATGCAATCCAGCTTGCAAACAATGCAGAGCAGCCTGCGCAGATATAAGAGCCCATAACTCCAAAAAGATGATTATAAGTATCAATCGGAATTGCTGTACTCATAAACACCCACGTAGTCAGTACTGTTAAACTAATATATATAATTTTCGCTATATCCATATCATACACATTTATCACTAATGGTTTGACAAGGAGCTGCGTTTAGCAGCTAACTTGGCATATTAATAATAAATTACTGCTTATTTATGTAAACTCTACAGATTTAATACAGTTCAACTTCAAAATAACGAAATGGAGGTTCTGCTATGTAATCCTCATCACAATACTGTCGAAGATATTGTGCAGCGCGTTGCTCTGCATAACCATAATTAAGTACAGAACCATTTTCATCAATCTCCAAATTATTGACGAATATGGCATATGTAGTCTGTAGAAGAGAAGGTTCTTCTTGGCAAACACTTAAATAATCAATCCCTTCAAGCAAAGGCATTCCAACTGTACCGTTAGCTATCCAATAAGAGAAAGTGTGTAACGCACTGGATAAATCAGGACTCACATGAATCCGTCTACCACCAGTTTGTTCATCAGAAACAGGGAATTCCGGTAAGTCAAATCCCATTACCCATACATCTTCTACGGGGCAGTCCGGATAAATAGTTGACCAATGTTCAATCATCCATGCTCGGTCTATGGCTCCCCAATCATTTACAGCTTCTTTAGGTATATCACAAAGAACTCTACCAGCCATAAATCCAGAAACGACTAATAATTGGTAGGATGAAGCATCCTTTAGCGATTGTATAACCATAAAATCTACGACATCCTCATACGGATATTTCCCCTTACATCTGAAACGTTGGCCAATTAGAATTGGGGAAGAATCAATCAGTTTACTCGCTTTCATAATCTTTTTTGTACTATGTTTATTATTAATGGTTTAGCGGGGAACGCTGTAAGGCGTTATCACGCTTCGTTAAC